>ERZ869909.2715-NODE-2715-length-11194-cov-264.021409_pt1 | contig 11194 bp, 7 predicted proteins | sample MGYA00520892_ERZ869909 | MGnify/ENA primary metagenome ERZ869909 (study PRJEB32215, sample SAMEA104723947) | bioreactor metagenome | biome: bioreactor; feature: anaerobic bioreactor; material: water | place: China | collected 2015-03-12 ... | reverse complement strand
ACGCTCAGGATTGGATCATCGTGATCATCCTCGCCAAGAATGTTAAGGCGACTCCGCCCTTCCAAGGTGCTCATGCTCTCACTCCAGCAGGTTGCGGATGGAGCGCTTCGGATGCATGTTGTGCGGTTCGGGTGCGCTCCCGTTCCGCGAGCCAATCGTTTATCTCAGCAAGCAGCCACCGGCGACGCACCATCAAAACCACATAAGTCATCGCCGCTGCAAGAAGCGCGACAATCACTGCAGCAAACGCGACCACCAGCTGCTCTGCCATTCCGACTGAGTCTCCATTTGCAACCGCAATCAACGCGGGCCCCATGGGAATCATGGTTGCCACCAAACCGAGCAACGGTGCGACCCGGCTTGTGATGCGCAACGCCTCAAGCTCCTTGAGCAAGCGCAGTTCAAGGTCTTCGAGCGTAATCGTCGGTGACTGAGCCGCAATCTGGCTGAGGGGTGCATATCGGCGTCCGAAGAAGCGCTTTGCTCCCAAGTCATAGAGAAAGCTGCCCATCGAGTACAGTGCATGTAGAAACATCACGCACAAGACCAGTAGTACCGGCAACATGAAAAAGCCGGAGACATCAAACATCAGTTGTTCAATTGCATTCATAACCTGCTTCCTTTCAAGAAAATCAAGCGTTTGGCGCGTGGCGATGAGTCTGCCAGGCGCGATGGGAGGCTCCCATGACCATGATCAGACCCAAGAGCCACAATGCAGCGGGCAGTTCGGAGGCGGCGAGTTCAGGGGGCTCGACCTGCTCTAGCCGCTGCCCCGAAACACTCTCCATCGGCGATTCGGACGGTGCGTTATCTGGCTCGGAGGCTTCGGGCTGATTCTGCGATGCTTCAATTACCGGCTCGACGCCCAAACCGAATCCCGCCGCGAGTTCTTCGACGTAGGCCGTAAAGGTCCGATTGGCAGTGAACACGTCATGCCGTTCGGCAATATCGACGTAGGTTTCAACAAGCTCCCGTACGGTCTGCTCACTGGCTTCCCAGTAGCCCTTGCGCACGGCTTCCAGCATGCGCTCGGCGATCTGCGCCAAAGCCGTCGGATTGGCGGCTTCAAACCACTCCCGCATGCCGAGCTCGTATCGATCCATTACGTAGGTCGCATGAAACTCGTCCCATTGATCGTCTCGCACCACATCGCGATCCATCACCTGCCAACCCCAGAAGTTGTTGACGGCGTTGAGCAGTTGCAGGGTTCCGGCATATCCCTCGGCCTGCATCTCCTTCAACCAGTTTGGATGCTGGTAGATCGAGCGTAGCTCGCTCGACAGGAATCGCTCTGCCGTCTGAAGGCGAGCCCGCAGGGGATCACGCATATTGGAGATGTAGAGTTGCGGAGCCTTGCCATCGAGGTGACGCACTGCCATCGAGATCCCGCCGAGATATTCGAAGGGATGATCGGTGTCCAGCAGTCCGCGCAGATTCGACGAGCGAGAGAAAACCGCCGCACTCGTTCCGCGCAGGTGTTCGGCATAGGCGTTTACCAACGAGCCATCCGGGGCAACCAGTTTTTCGCTCCAGCGCGTCGCGTCTGGACCATAAGCCCAGGACATACGCGACAGGTAGAGGTTCTCAAGTTGTCCATCTCCCTCTTCCCACTGGTCCGAGGCGAGCGTGCCATCGGGTAGTCCAGTGCCATAATCACCGCTTTCGTTACCAAACACCCGGGTCAACGCAAACAGCCGCGCATCCTCAGAGGGCACGCCAAGCTCGCGCAATCGCTGCTCAAGCGCCAGACTGTTGCGACGAATGAGATTTTCGGTCTGTGGCTCATCAAGTTCCGCGAGCAAGACAATCGCATGATTGAACCACTCCATCACATTCGGAAACTGATCCCGATAGAGGCCTGTCAGCGAGATCACCGTATCGATGCGCGGTCGCCCCAACTCCTCCAGCGGAATCGGCTCCATGCCGACCACTCGGCCACCTGCATCCCACACAGGACGCACGCCCATTGCGTAGAGGATTTGCGCCTCCAGCATCCCAAGGTGGCGCATCGTCTCGGTGCTCCAAAGTGAGAACGCCAGCTTCTCTGGAAACTCACCGTGGGTCGCCTGATGAGACAGGATCAACCCCTGCATTGCCTCCACGCCCGCATCCCAGGCCGCGCGCGTCGGCACTCGGGTGGGGTCGAAACCGTAGATGTTGCGTCCCGTCGGCAGCGCATCCGGATTGCGGACCGAATCTCCGCCGTAGGAGGGGTCGACCCAGCGTCCGGACAACGCGCGCAACAGCCCCTCGGTTTCCGTTTCAGCATCAAGCATGCGGTCGAAGGTGCGCCCTTGCTCGACCAACACACGCGCATCGGGATCGAAGGCGTCCGGTGCAAGGTCCGAGAACACTTTCTCGAGCACGAAGCGGTATGGCGCGCTTTCCAGAAGCGAGCGGTAGTCGTCGCGAAAGACTTCGCCGGGTGCGACGCCAAGGTGCTCATACAGCTGTTGCCCGAGCATCTGCATCACGGTACTCACCCGATGTTCTGGCAGTGCCGTCTGCCCGAAACTGTGCAGGCCAAGCGGTTGCATCGCCATGCCCAGTTCTTCGAGGTAATCCTCGATCTCGCGCAGGAACTCGTCGAACCCGGCCTCAAGATCGGCGACCTTCCAGCCGAGATCACCATGGATATTCATCCTTACCGCCTGGTCGATGATCAGTGCCCGATTGTTGGCCTTGACCAGCCCTTCGTCCACAGACTGGTATTCGCGGATCTGGTCATTGATCGCGACAAAGTCGTCGGACAGTCCGGCCGGTGAGAACGGTGGCGTCTGGTGGCTGACGATGACTCCACGTCCCCGACGCTTGACGTGGATGGCCTCGGCGATGTTGTCGACAATGTAGGGCGAGACGATCGGCGTGTTGCCAGCCAGAAGATTGGGATCGTCATAGGCCCAAAGCCCCCGTTCCTTGCCGGGCAACCACTCCTGGCTGCCATGGGTACCAAAGTGGATGATCGCATCGGCCCCGAAATGCTCGCGCACCCAGAGATAGGTCGCGAGATAGGCATGGTGGACCGGCACCTTGCTATCGTGAAACAGGTGCTTTTCTTCCTCTTCGCTATGTCCCTCGCCGCGGGCCGGCTGCGGCATCACGAGCAGATTCCCCATGCGCATGCGCGGGATGACGAACTGCATCTCACCATCTACCTCGGCCACCCAGTGGCTTTGCTCAGGAGTCCCCCAGTAGGCCTCGATCTGCTCCCGCACCGTAGCGGGCAGCGTCGAGTACCAGTCGAGGTACTGCGTCAGCGGAAATCTGTCCCAGTGCGGCGTCTGCATCAGGACCGGCAACCCATCGCGCCGATATCGTGGCTTGAGCAGGATCGGAACGGTATCGATCATCTGCTGTTCGGCCAGCGGTTCAACGGCATAACCTTCTGCGATCAGGCGCGCGGACAGGATTTCCAGGGAGCGTGGCACGTTCATATTAGAGGCCCCCTGGTTATGCTCGCCGGGCGGGTGGTTCCAGAACATCAGTGCAAGACGCTTCTCCGCATTTGATTTTCGCCGAAGTTCAGCGAGTTTCATTGCCTTTCCGACCAACATATTCATCTGCTCGTGCATCGGCACCAGCTCCCCGCCCTCATTGCTGGTGAGCACGATCGGATCGATCAAACCAACGTACTCGGCCGTGGTCAGCGTGAAAGGCAGGAAGAAGGTACCAATGCCGGCTGTATCGGCCAGATAATCGGCACGGTTCCCACTCCGGTAGTGGATGACGTTGAGCACCGGAAGGTCCATCTCCTGGTGCCAGGCTTTGCGTGCCTCCGGATCACTACCGAGGAAGGTGTTGACCATGAGTACGTCGAAAACCGGACGCCCGTCGAGCTCGATCACTGGCTCGTCGATCCGCGCCACTCGGCGCGCTTGCGGATTCGGAAAGCCCGCAGGCTCTTCCGCGACCATGGTTGCTGGACGGCGCCCACCGGCTTCTGCCTGCCTACGGGCGAGCCGGGTGGTCCGGTAGAACACGAGCGGCACCGCGCCAGCACCCTCCAGCGCCTGTATCGTCTCATCGAGCATGCGCGTCTGTCCGTCAGCGATATAGCTGGAAGACATCTCCATGCCGATCACCGGCCGTCGCTCCCACGGCTGCTCCTTGCGAGCCGACCACCATGCGAGATAGTCCGGCAATGTTGCAAACACCGCATCAGGCGCTTCCGGATGGTAGATACCCCCATCCGGAAGCGGACTCGGTGGCGGCACGGCGGCCAGATCACCTTCCTCGATGAAGGCCTTCAGGTAGCGAAACAGGCGTTCGTGGTTCACCGTCCTGCCACTGACGTAATAGGCGTGCACCGCCTCGGCCACCGTAAGAGGCACATCCTCGGCACGCAGTCGTTGAGTCGGCGTCATCACCTGGATGCGGATTGACGCGATTCCTGCGGCACGAACTGCTTCGCCGGCGGCCTGCTCCAGCGCCGCCTGATCATCGCTACGCGGCGTATCGACAATCAGCAGGTCAGCCCCATCCAGCACCCGGCGTATAGCCGTCTCATCTGCCCGATCCACCTGCACCCAGGCCAGGTCCACCCCCTCGCGCGCTGCGGCCTCTTCCAGTAGCGCAAACTTGCGTTCAAGCACGAAGGAGGTCGACAACAGCGCGACCCTGGGGGCCGCATTTGCGAGCGGCGCAAACAAGAGCAACCCCAGCAGCGCCAAGCACAGGCCGATCGGAGCAATCCAGCGTGGTCGGTACGGCAACAAACCAATCAGCATACCGGCGGTCATGCTCGAAACGCCGAACCAGGCCACGGCGCCGCTTCCGACGCCCCAGGCCTGCACCGCAACCCAGAACGACACGGCCAGCAGAAGCCAACCCGCCGAGCGAAGACCCATGCGCAGGGCGCGGCCGGGTAAGGGCCGACCAGGACGGAGCTGGCGGAAGTGCCGATCCATTGCATGCGCCAACATGACATAGCCGGCGAATGCCAACAGGAACACGGCGGATACCGCGAGAGTGGCACTCATGCCGTTTCCTCCGCGCGGGTGGCGACGATGTGCGACGGGGGAGGTGAATCGATCACCTGTCGTGCAGCAAACCGGCGCTGACGACGAGCAAGCGCATACGCCACCGACGCAAACATCACACCCACGGCAAGCATCGTCAGGTCGAACCCGGCGAACACCCAATCTCCAGTAAGCAGGCTTCTCGCGAGGTGACGCTCGGTCGTCAGTGCATTGAGCATCGGCAACAGTGCATACGCCGCACCGGCCAGCCACAGTTGCTCGCCCCAGGCACGCGCCACCGGACGCCACACGGCATGTGCGGCCATCGCCGCCCACGCAAGAAACAGAATGTTGGCTTCCCATGTGGCCCGTTCAGCCAGTTCAGCCGGAAGCAGGCGATTTCCCCAGAAGTACGCGGCAATGCCTACGGGCAGCCCAACCAAGGTTGCGATGTTGAGCCGCTCCACCAACTGCAGCCCCGGATACGCAGAGCCGCCCAGCTTGGCTTCGCGCTGTCGCCGCTTGACCATCCACAGGATCAGGCCGGAGCCGATCATCGCGCAACCGAGCAGGCCGGACAGCACGTACAACCAGCGGACTACCGGACCGGCGAACATTCCTTCATGCAAGCCCAGCAACAGGTCGCGCGTGGTCTTCGCCGCCGACGTGCGTGCAGCCTGCTCCGCGAGCAACTCGCCACTCACCCCGTCATAGACAAGGCTGGGGGCGGCTCGAACCGGTCCTGCCGCAATACTGCCACGCACGATCACACGGGCATGGGCGTCGTACGGATGACGGACATCCAGCGCATCGATCGCGCCCTCGCCCCAACGCTCCTGCGCATCGGCAATGATATGGTCAAGTGGCAGCAGCGACGCCGGGGTACGAGCGGGTTGCACCAATGCCGGTCGCGACGCAAGATCTTCGCGGAATACACGCTGCGCCGCGTCGTCCGAACCATAGAAGGCCGACACGATCATCGGCATGTAGACGGTCATCAGAAACACCAGACCGGAGTAGGTGATCATGAGCTGGAACGGCAGCGAGATCACGCTGGTGGCGTTGTGGGCATCCAGCCACGAACGCTGGCCTTTGCCCGGACGGAAGGTGAAAAAGTCGCTGAAGATCTTCTTGTGCACCACGATGCCGGTAATCAACGCCAGCAACATGAACATCGTCGCCACTCCAACGGTCCACTGCCCCACGATCTCGGGAAGGTAGTGCAGTTTCCAGTGCATCTGATAGAGCAGTTGCCCTCCTCCGGTGTCACGTGCCCGAAGCGCCCGCCCGGTTTCCGCATCCAGCAAAACCCGGTCGGCATGCATCCCCGGACCACCGTGCGCCCGCCCCTGCTGGGAAAATACCGAGAGGTAGGGGGAGTTGCGATCGGTCGGCAGGCTGATGAACCAGCGCGCATGACCCGGTGCGTGGTGCTCCAGATAGTCCTGCGCCACCCGCACCGTCGCCCGCGCATCGGCCATCTCGGTAGCCACAGGCAACTCCGGTTGCATCCAGCGATCGATCTCGGTGTCGAAGTAGCCCAAGGTCCCGGTCACGAACACGAAGTACAGAACCCAACCGAGCACCAATCCGGTCCAGGTATGCAGCCAGGCCATTGACTGACGAAAGTGCCCGGTCATGGCGTACCTCCTTGCATCAGAATCCACGCAAGTGCTCCGCAGACAAAACCAGGCACGAGCACGCCAAGCCATGCGCGCAAGGCCGATCGCACCGAGAATACCCACATCACTGCGGCGGTGTAGATGAGGAAGCTCGCAAGCAACCCCCAGGTCACCGCTTCGGCCTGCCCACCCGGCAGGGCCGCGGCAAGCAGGATCGCGCCACTGTTTGCCAGCGCATAGCCACCCAGGGCGGCCGCGAGTATGCGCGAAGGAATCGCTAGTTTGTTCATGTGTGCTTCCACGAGAGAATTCAGGACTGCCTTCTTCACTCAACGAAGGCGTCGGGGCGAGGCGCCCTCACGAGCACAAGGCCGCGCGAGGGCGCACGAACGGCCCCGCCTTAGAACTTCAGGGAGAGTCCTGCCGACCAGGTGCGCCCCGGACTCGGCACAATGGAAAGGTCCTCAGCGTTGTAGACGCCGTCACGGTTGGCGTCATGGTGGCCGCGTGCGATCAGCCAATAGCGCTTGTCAGTGACGTTGTCGACCTTCACGAACGCCCTCAGCCGCGACCGTTCGTTCCCGAACACGCGCACGTCGCGGTCGAAGGAGAGCATCAGGTTGAGCAACGTTCGCGCCGGGTTCTTCTCCTGATTGATCTCGTCCGCATAGCTCGAACTCCGGTGATCGAGTTCCGCGGTCAGCCGCCAACCATCCGCCGGATGCCAGTGGGTGCGGAAGTTCACAGTGTGCTCCGGACTCCTGGGAACCGTCTTGCCCTTGTTGTTGTAGTGCTGGAAGTAGACCTGCGTGAGCGGATTGGTCAGGTCCGCCAACGAGTTCACCTTCGTCCCGCCCTGGGCGTTGCCCAGCGCCAGATGGTAGTCGTCATAACGCGAAAAGCGGTTGTGCAGGTACGTATAGGCGACATCGAACCCAAGCTGGTGCTGGACCTCGGTCTGAAGGGCCAGTTCGAGCCCCCGACTCACTGTATGACCGACGTTGTCATGGAAGATGTCACCACCCACGCGGGTACTCACGTACTGCCCGACGTTGCTCAGAATGAAGTCCCTGCGTTCGATGTGGAACAGAGAGCCATTCAGATGCGTTCTCCAGCCCAGCAGATCGACACTTGAGCGCATGCCAATCTCGTACGTCAGGGTATGCTCGGGTTCAAGGTCGGGGTTGCCAGCAAGCTCGGTGAGCGTCGGCGTTCGGAAACCGGTCGAGACTCCCCCATAAAGCGCCGTTCGATCGCTCAGTCGATGGTCCAAACCCACGCGCCAGGAATGGACACGCAACGATTTGCTCCCCTGGGAAGCCGTCATCCGGTCTTCGTCCTCGAGATCGATACGATCCAGGCGGTAGTTCGTTGTCAGCGTAGTTGCATCGCTCACACCAAGACTCGCCTCGATATATGCTGCCCGGGTGCGCTCCTTGCGAAAGGAGTCCGACATGACATCTCCGGCGAGGAAAACCGGTGCGGCCGGTGCCGGCGAGTTCTTGTAGTCTTCCTTGACGACGGAGATCTCGTCGAAGGTGTTCCTGCGCATCTCCAGCCCGCCCATGACGCCCCAGCGACCGAAGGACTCCCGCACCTCCAACTTGAGACCCCGCTGCTGCTGCTTGTAGTCGTTGATATGCTGGTAGCGATCGACCTCGTTATCGCCCACCGGCACGCCTGTACCGCTGAAACGGATCGGCGCGACCCAGAACTCCGTCTCGTCGTCGAACTGGTAGGCGACCGCCAGCAGATTTCCCGTATCCGAGAAATTGTTCGAGTAGGTCAGGTTCAGGCGCTGCAGGTCGATCTCGAAATTCCGGGTTCTCCCACGCCCCTCGAACTCGCCCCGCGGATCGACCTTCGCGCGGGTTGCTCCGACCACTGAGCCTTCCCGATCCCTGAAGCGGTCGGATTTCTCGAAACCCAGGGTCAGGTCGCTGTCATCGTCAATGAACCACTGGAGGTTGCCGGCCAACGTCTTGGCGTGACTGTTCGCAAGTGCGTAATAATCATCCAGTTCGCGGTGCGAGTACTGGACATGCCCGCCGAACCTTTCTCCTGCACCGCCGGCTTTGACATACGAGCGCTGGTAGCCGAACGAGCCGCGATCATGTTCCACCGTGAAGCCGTCGTGTCGGGCACCCCGCTTGGTCGTGATGATCACCGCCCCGGAAAGCGCATCCTCGCCGTACAGGTAGGAAGCGCCACCCTTGACGACGCGTATGCTCTCGATATTGTCGAGATCGATGTTGACCCTACCGGTGCGCTCGAAAACCGGAACACCGTCGATCACTATCGCCACCCCCGGTTTCTCGCCCATGAACCGCTGGTTGTCCACGCCGCGCAAGCGGATCTTGATCCCGTCCGGCCCGCCACGTTCGTCGGCAGTGAGTCCCGGCACGGCGCGCAACACGTCAATGATGCTCGTCGCGCGCGCCTGGTCGATCTGCTCGCCAGTGATCAGCATCGAGCTGGCCGGCGTACGGTCTTCCGAGTCGAAGCGATCGCTGATCGCCGACCCGGTGACGACTACACTGGGAAGCGCCGTCGGCTCGGATCCAGCCGATAGCCCCGGCAAGACCACGGCCAGCCCGGTTGCCGTTGCCACCCATCCTGCCCTCAACCAACTTGATCGCCCTGTCTTCTTCAACCTCATATGAACCTCCCTCAAAGTTTCCCTTTATGCGTTTTGCAGATCTCTCTTGCCGCGCCTTGTGCGCGCTCGGATCACAGAGCGTGCTTGGGCGTCTCCAGCCCCGCCCCGTAGACGAAACTCGGCAGTTCCATCAGATTTCGCCATTCGTCCACCGGAGATCAGGTGAAGTACCTTCCGTCACGAACCCAATGTTCGTGATACCGACCTGTCGGGCAGAAGCCATCAGATGCACGACATGCTCATAGCGCGCACCTCGCCATGCGTGCAGTTCCAGGCTCGGCACAGGTCCTGGTTCGGAGGCCAGGTTTGCCAGCAACTCCTGAAGCGTTTCGTAGCCAACCGGCTCGCCGTTGAAGTAGAGCTGCTGGTGCTCATCGAGTGATACCCGCACGGTTTTCGGGCGTTCGTCGATCGGTACGCCCTCGGCGCGCGGCAATTGCACCGGAACCGCCTGCGTCATAAGCGGCGCGGTGATGATGAAGATCACCAGCAGCACCAGCATCACGTCCACCAGCGGAATCACGTTGATCTCGGCCATAGGCTGGGCGCTGCCCACCGGACCGCTTTTCATGCTGAAAGCCATGGTCAGTCCTCAGCTCGCCTGCTGCGGACGCGGAGGCGTACCGCCGTCGTCGACACGTTGCGAAAGACGTACGCCCGCGACGAGGTAGGCGTGCAAGCCGTTGGCGAAGCCATCGAGGCGCGCGAGCACCAGTCGGTTTGCACGGCTGAACGCGTTGTAGGCGAGCACGGCGGGAATCGCGACGAACAGCCCCGCGGCCGTCATGATCAGAGCCTCACCGACCGGGCCGGCAACCTGCTCAAGCACCACCGCACTCTGACCGGACAAGCCGACCAACGCGTGATAGATCCCCCAGACCGTGCCAAACAGGCCGACGAAAGGGGCGGTCGCCCCGACCGAGGCAAGCATCGTCAAGCCCTGCTCCACCCTCGCTTGCGCCGCCACAGTCGATTGCTGCAGCGTGCGTCCGAGGAATTCGCTTGCATCGACGCCGGCACCGATACCGCCTGTCCGTCGCCCTTCATACGCCTGAGCGGCTTCGAACGCATCCGCCGCGACCGAGGTGAACACTTTGCTGCGATCATGTGCACTGATCGCGGCCAACGCCTCCTCACGTGACTCCGCCCGCCAGAATGAATCGACCGCGCCAAGCATGGACCGCCGAAGCCTCAGCAGACCCGCGGTCTTGCCAATAATGATCGTCCAGCTCGCGATCGACATCGCAAGCAACACAAGCGCTGTGGCATGCGCCACCGCATCGCTCTGGGCCCAGATATGGGCAACGTCGAAAGAAGCGTTCATATCCATCCTTTTGTCATCATCCTGAAGAAATGTGCGGTCATTCCCGACCTCCTAGCCGCCCAGACGAAACTCGACCGGCACGATCACCTGTGCCGCCACCGCGCGACCACCCTGACGCGCGGGAACAAAACGCCATTCGCTGACGGCTCGGACCGCCGCTTCGTCGAGTCGCGAAAACCCGCTGCTCTGATGCACGGCGACACGCTCCGCTGCACCAGCAACGTTGACCCACACGCGCAGGCGGACCTCTCCCTGCTCGCCTCGACGGCGCGACACCGGCGGGTACACCGGCGCGGGGTTTCGCAAATAGTCAGCATCGAAGCGGGCTTCGCTGATCTCGCCGCCGGGGAGGTCTAGCTCGCCCTCGCGTGTAGCCATGGTCTGCGCCTCCGGATTCGCGTCAGGAAGTCCGGGCTGAGTGACGGGGGAGGCTTGCTCGGTCCTTGAAGGCTCGGGGCTCGGCTCTGGCTTCGGCTCTGGCTTCGGCTCTGGCTTCGGCTCTGGCTTCGGCTCTGGCTCTGGCTCAGGTTCCGGCTCAGGTACTGGCTCCGGTTCTGGCTCCGGTTCTGGCTCCGGTTCTGGCTCCGGTTCTGGCTCCGGTTCTGGCTCCGGTTCTGGCTCCGGTTCTGGC
>ERZ869909.2714-NODE-2714-length-11204-cov-3.474611_pt1 | contig 11204 bp, 9 predicted proteins | sample MGYA00520892_ERZ869909 | MGnify/ENA primary metagenome ERZ869909 (study PRJEB32215, sample SAMEA104723947) | bioreactor metagenome | biome: bioreactor; feature: anaerobic bioreactor; material: water | place: China | collected 2015-03-12 ... | reverse complement strand
CCTGGCACCCGGGCGACTGGGGCGAGGACGGGCCCTGGATGCGCCTGTTCCGCAACGCCCGGGTGTGGGTCGGATGAGCGCGGATCCGCGTTACCGCCCCGGGGCGCTGCACGCGCCGCATGGCGCGACACTGCGTTGTCGCGGCTGGGTGCAGGAGGCGGCGCTCAGGATGCTGTTCAACAACCTGGATCCCGAGGTCGCGGAGGATCCGGAGCATCTCGTGGTCTACGGCGGCATCGGCCGTGCGGCGCGCGACTGGGCCTGTTTCGATGCCATCGTCGCGACCCTCGAGCGGCTCGCCGATGACGAGACGCTGCTGGTGCAGTCCGGCAAGCCGGTCGGCGTGTTCCGGACTCACGAGTTCGCACCCCGGGTGCTGATCGCCAACTCGAACCTGGTCGGCAAGTGGGCGGACTGGGACCACTTCTTCGAGCTCGATCGCAAGGGCCTGATGATGTACGGCCAGATGACGGCCGGCTCGTGGATCTACATCGGCTCGCAGGGCATCGTGCAGGGCACCTACGAGACTTTCGCCGCGGCGGTGCGCCAGCACTACGGCGGCGATGCGCGGGGCCGCTGGCTGCTCACCGGCGGGCTGGGCGGCATGGGCGGCGCGCAGCCGCTTGCCGCGGTGTTCGCCGGGCTGTCCTGCCTCGCCGTGGAAGTCGATCCGGCGCGCATCGCCAAGCGCCTCGAGACCGGCTACCTGGACCGGCGCGCGGATACGCTCGACGAGGCGTTGGCGTTGATCGACGCGGCCGCCGCGGCGGGCGAGCCGGTCTCGGTCGGGTTGCTGGGCAATGCGGCGGAGGTGTTCGAGGAGGTCGCCGCGCGCGGCCTGCGCCCGGACCTGGTCACCGACCAGACCTCGGCGCACGACCCGCTCAACGGCTACGTGCCGGTCGGCTACGACGTGGCGGCGGCGGCCGCGTTTCGCGCGCGGGACCCCAAGGCTTACGTGCATGCCGCCAAGGCCTCGATGGCGCGCCAGGTGCGCGCCATGCTGGCGCTGCAGGCCGCGGGCGTGCCGACCTTCGACTACGGCAACAACATTCGCGCCATGGCGCAGGATGCCGGCGTCGACAATGCCTTCGACTTCAAGGGATTCGTCCCGCTCTACATCCGCCCGCTGTTCTGCGAGGGGGTGGGGCCGTTCCGCTGGGTCGCGCTCTCCGGCGACCCGGAGGACATCTGGAAGACCGATGCCAAGGCGCGCGAGTTGTTCCCGGACAAGCCGGGCCTGCATCGTTGGCTCGACGGCGCGCGCGAGCGCATCCGCTTCCAGGGACTGCCGGCGCGCATCTGCTGGCTGGGCTACCAGGAGCGGCACCGCCTCGGCCTGGCTTTCAACGAGATGGTGGCGAGCGGCGAACTCAAGGCGCCAATCGTGATCGGCCGGGACCACCTCGACTCGGGCTCGGTGGCCTCGCCCAACCGTGAGACGGAAGCGATGCGCGACGGCTCGGACGCGGTCGCGGACTGGCCGGTGCTCAATGCGCTGTTGAACACCGCGAGCGGCGCATCGTGGGTCAGCTTCCATCACGGTGGCGGCGTGGGCATGGGCTATTCCCTGCACGCCGGGGTGGTGGTGGTGGCCGACGGCACGGAGCGCGCGGCCCGCCAGCTCGCCCGCGTGCTGGTCAACGATCCCGGCACCGGGGTGATGCGCCATGCCGACGCAGGCTATGCCCGGGCCCTGGAAGTCGCCGCCGAGCGAGGCCTCGATCTGCCGATGAAATCCCGCGGGACTTGACGCGCACCGCCCGGATTCGGGAGATTCAGCACATGGGCGCCGTCCGGGCCGCCGCAGCAGCGGCGCCGGCGCGGGGCTGAAGCTGGACTGGAGCAGGGGCAAGGGAGCGGGCACATGATCCTGGTCGCGGGGGCGACGGGCGAGCTCGGGCGGGTGATCTGCCGCAAGCTCACGGAACGCGGTGGCACGGTCTACGGCATGGTGCGAGAGCAATCCTCGCCTGCGGCGGTGGCCGAGCTGGAGGCCATGGGGGTGACTCCGGTGCGCGCCGCGCTGGATGACGCCGAATCGCTGCGCGAGGCCTGCAGCGGCTGCGACGCGGTCGTCTCGGGCATGACGGCGATGGGCCGGCCCGGCGAGAGCATCGAGCGGGTGGACCGCGACGGCCAGCTGGGGCTGGTTGCGGCGGCGGCCGAGGAGGGCGTCGAGCGCTTCGTCTACGTGTCCTACTCGGGCGTCATCGGCAAGGACGATCCGTTGACGCTGGCCAAGCGCGCGGTGGAACGCACCCTGAAGCACAGCGGCATGACCTGGACCGTGCTGCGCCCGTCTTACTTCATGGAATCCTGGTTCGTCCCCGCGGCGGGTTTCGACCTCGCAGCCGGCCGCGCGCGCATCTACGGCGCCGGCCGCGAGCCCATCAGCTGGGTGGCGCGGGACGACGTCGCGGATTTCGCCGCGGCGGCGGTGGACAGCGAGGAGGCGCGCAACGCCACCATCGAGATCGGCGGGCCCGAGGCCATCGCGCCGCTGGACGCCGTGGCGCTGTTCGAGTCGCTGGCCGGGCGCAAGTTCGACATCGAGACCATCGACGAGGCCGCGCTGCGCCAGCGGCTGGCCACGGCCAAGGCGCCGCAGGAACGCAGCCTGTGCGCGCTGCTGCTGGCCTATGCGCGGGGCAACGCCATCCCGATGGAAGACATCGCCGAGCGCTTCGACGTCGAGCTGACGCCGCTGCGGGCCTGGGCCGAGCGGGCGCTGGCCGGCGGCTGACCCGAGCCGGCGCGGCCGGTCTCAGGCCCCGAGCAGCTCTGCGCCGAGCCGGACGGCGGAACGCGCGTCGGGGGCGTAGCCGTCCGCGCCCAGCTTGCGCCAGATTTCCGGGGCGTCGTCGAAGGCCAGCCCGCCGACCATGATGCGCACCGCGCGGCCCTCGATGCGGCGTACCGCCGCGATACCTTCCGCCACCTTCGGCAGCTGCACGCTGAGCGCGGCCGACAGCACCAGCAGGTCGCCGTCGAAATACTGCAGCGCCATGGCGAGTTCCTCCGTGGGGACGCTGGCGCCGAGATGGACCGATCGCCAGCCGGCGATGTCGAAGAAGTCCGCCAGCACGCGCACGGCGATGTCGTGCACGTTGCCGGTGACCGCAGCGCACACCACCGTCTTGCCGACCGAGGGCGCGCGTTGCGCCTTGTGCGCGAGCAGGGCCATCAACCGCTCGGTGGTGAAGGTGACCACGTGCTCCTCGATGATGCCCAGCTCCCCGGCGTGCCACAGCCGGCCAACCTCGCGCTGGACGGGCACCAGCACCTCGAGGTAGGCCGACTCCACCGGCAATCCCGCGTCCACGGCGGCCAGCACCGTCGCCGTCGCCGCGCGACCGTCGCCCTCGAGCACCTTGGCGAGGTACTCCAGCGCGAGCCGTCCGGTGGGGGATTGCGGGTCGAGGAAGCCGTCGCTGTCTTCCACCGGCTGGTCCAGGGCGGCCAGCGCTTCGGACAGCATGGTGCCCGCCCCGCCGCGCGCCGTGAGGGGCAGCTCCTCGGCCAGCACGCTGGCGAGCGTGGCCAGGCTGGCGCGCAGGTCTTCCTCCGGCACGGAGCGCGTGGCGAAGGCGCGTCGCGCCCAGGTCACGCGGGCTGCGAAGATCCTGGGCTCGCCGAGCCGCAAGGCGGTGGCGAGCTCGATGATGCGCTGGGCGAGCACGGCACGCCATGCGCCGATGGCATCGGGGGCGAAGCGCGCCGCCAGCCCGGGGTGGCTGGCCAGCAGGCGGTCGGTCGCCAGCGCCGCGTAGCCGGTGGCGCTGGTCTCGAGCAACTGGGCCGCGAAGGCGTCGGAAGGGTTCATGCATCGGCTCCGGCGAACATGCGCCATGGTACAGGCATTTCGCTTGCCGGCATGGGCGCGGATTCGATTATAGCCCGGTACAATCGGCGCCAAGGCCAGGCGCGTGCATGCGGCGCGCGCCCCCCGGAGGGAGCTCATGCGACATCCTGCCTCGGCATCGCTGGACGATGCGCTCGACGCCCTGTACCCGGCCCACCATGCGGAACTGGTGGCGCGCTACGAATCGGTCCTGGACGCCTCGCCCTGGGAGGGGATCGCGGTGTACTCGGGTGCGCCGCGCTACCGTTTCCGCGACGACCAGGCCTTGCCCTACCGGGCCGGCCCCTCTTACCTGCAATGGGTGCCATGCGAGGACCACGCGGGCAGCCTACTGCTGTTTCGTGACGGGGCGCGGCCCCTGCTGGTGCTGCAACTGCCGCGCGACTACTGGCACTCGGTACCGGCGGCTCCCGCGGGCGGGTGGACGGCCCAGTTCGAGATCGCCGTGGTCGACGACCTGGCGGCGGTGCGCGCTGCCTTGCCCGGCAACCTGGATGGCTGGGCCCTGCTCGGCGAGCCCGACGGGGCAATCGAGCGCTGGGGCTGGGGTGCGGTGAATCCCTCGGCCGTGGCCGTGCCGCTGGAGTTCGCGCGCCTGTACAAGACCGCCTACGAGGTCGAGTGCATCGCCGCGGCCAACCTGGTGGCCGCGCGCGGGCACCGCGCGGCCAGGGATGCCTTCCTTGCCGGCGCCAGCGAGTTCGGCATCCACCTCGCTTACCTGGAAGCGACGGCCCACGGCGAAGCCGAGTTGCCTTACCACAACATCATCGCCATCAACGAGCACGCCGCCACGCTGCATTACGGCCGCTTCGAGCGCGCCGGGCCCGAGCGGCGCCGCAGCTTCCTGATCGACGCCGGGGCCCGCTGCCGCGGCTACGCTGCCGACATCACGCGCACCTGGCCGGCGGATGCGCGCGGTGAATTCGCGGCACTGGTCGAAGCGCTGGATCATGCCGAACGGGCGCTGGTCGAGGGACTGCGCGTGGGGCGTTCCTACGTCGACGTGCACGAGAACGCGCAACTGGCGGTCGCGGTGATACTCGAGGATTTCGGCATCGTCTCGATGGCGCCGGACGACATGGTGGCCGCCGGCGTGAGCAACGTGTTCCTGCCGCACGGCGTGGGCCATCACCTTGGCCTGCAGGTGCACGACACCGGCGGCAAGCTGGCGGCGCCGGATGGTTCGCCGCTGGACCAGCCCGAGGCCTGGCCCTTCCTGCGCAACCTGCGCCCGGTCGAGCAGGGCAACGTGTTCACCATCGAGCCGGGACTGTATTTCATCGACTCGCTGCTCGAGCAGCTCCGCTCGACGCCGCTCGGCCGGCACGTGGACTGGGACGCGATCGAGCGCCTGCGGCCTTATGGCGGGGTGCGCATCGAGGATGACGTCTGGATGGGCCCGGGCGGGGCGCGCAACCTCAGCCGGGAGGCCTTCGAGGCCTGAGACGAGGGGGTGGTGCGTCGGCCGAGGCGGCTGGCCGCGCCGGCAGCCGGCTCAGGCGTGCGTGCCGTTGCTCGCGGCCGGCTCGACCTGCTCGGCGACGTAACGGCGCATCATCATGGCCTGCTGCAGCCGGCCCTTGCGCACGTAGCATTCGTAGAGGATGTCGCGCATGAACTCCAGCAACACGCCGGCCTCGACCGGCGTGACCAGCGGCATGCCTTCGCGCGCGGCATCGGTGTCGAACAGCACGCGGCGCACGGCGTTGAAGGTCGTGCTCTCCACTTCCGCCATCTCGCGGATCTCGTTGCACTGCTCGAAGATCCGCATCTTGCCGTTCTCGCCGAGATCCGCGAACACCCGCTGCACGGTGCGCCGGCACATCGAGGCGAAGGCGTTGAGCGCGTTCATGCTGTAGCAGTCCAGCGCCTCGCGGAACAGCGCCTCGGTGTCCTCGGGCAGGTAAGTGAAGTCGAAGCTCTCGCGTGGCCGCTCGACCTCGATGAAGTTGGTGGAGAGCTCGACCCGGTCCTCGGTGTAGGTCTTGACCGGGAAGCGCAGGAACACCGCGGTGTTGCAGCTGTCGCAGCGGAACACCAGGCCGGTTTCCGGTGGCTTGTAGCGCGACAGCTCCTCGAAGCTCGGCACGGCCATCGGCGTCATGTGCGAGAACACGCCGCAGCCCGGGCAGGTCAGCGCGAAATGCTGACCGTGCTCGTGCACGAAACCGCGGCTGCGGTCCACGAACATGGGCATCGAAGGTGCTCCCCCAAGTGCGCCTGAGGCGCTTATGCCACCGGAGTGTAGCCGATGCGGCCACGCTCGCGCCAACATCCGCTTATGTAAAATCAGGACCTTAGGCGCGAAATCTCGTCACGAGTCATGCCCCGGGGCGTCGTCGAAGACGCCTTCGCGCACACGCTCGGCCAGGCGCGCGATGTCGCGGTCGAGCCGCCGGTCGCCGCGCGCGAAAGGCACCTCGGCGCGGATCCGGGCGTGCACCTCGGCGAGCTCCGGCGTGGTCGCCAGTGGGCGTTGCTCGTCGATGGCATGCGCCCCCGCCAGCAGCTCGATGGCGATCACGGTGGCGGTGTTGGCGCAGGCGGCGAGCAGCTTGTGGCCGGCCCAGGGCGCCATGCTGACGTGGTCTTCCTGGCCGGCGGAGGTGGGAATGGAATCCACCGAGGCCGGGTGCGCGAGGGTCTTGTTCTCCGAGGCGAGGGCCGCCGCGGTGACGTGCGCGATCATGAAGCCGGACTCGACCCCCGGCTCGTCGGTGAGGAACATTTTCAGGTTGGGGTTCACGCGGCGTGCCAGCAGGTCGATGCGCCGCTCCGAGATGCTGCCCAGTTCCGCCACGGCCACCGCCATGAAGTCCGCCACGAAGCCCACCGGGGCGGCGTGGAAATTTCCGCCCGAGAGCACCTCGTCCCCGAACACCAGCGGGTTGTCCGATACGCCGTTGGCCTCCGCCTCGAGCACCTCGCGCGCATGCGCGAGCGTCGCCGCGACGGCGCCGTACACCTGCGGCATGCAGCGCACGGCGTAGGGGTCCTGCACCCGGTCGCAGTCGACGTGGCTCGCGTGGATCTCGCTGTGCGTCAGCAGCCGCCGGAAACGGGCGGCGACGGCGCGCTGCGGGGCCAGGCCTCGCGCGGCATGGATCCGGTCGTCGAAGGGCGTGTAGCTGCCGGCCAGCCCTTCCACGCTGAGCGCGCCGGCGGTGATGGCGCTGCCGAGCAAGGTCTCCGCCTGGAACAGGCCCTCGATGGCCAGCGCCGTGCTGAGCTGGGTGCCATTGAGCAACGCCAGCCCCTCCTTGGCCTCCAGCTGCACCGGTGCGCAGCCGGCGGCTTCCAGCACCGCCGCACCCTCCAGGCGCCGGCCACGGTGCATCGCCTCGCCCTCGCCGATCAGCGCCAGTGCCAGGTGCGCGAGCGGCGCCAGGTCGCCGGAGGCGCCGACCGAGCCGTGCCCGGGAATCACCGGCAGGACGTCGGCCGCGAGCATCGCGAGCAGGGTGTCGACCACCGCGGCACGGATGCCGGAGGCGCCGACCGCGAGGCTGTTGGCCTTCAAGAGCATGATCCGGCGCACCAGTCCCTCGGGCAGCGGCGTGCCGACGCCGCAGGCATGGCTGCGCACCAGGTTGTATTGCAGCCGTTGCAGCTGCGCGGTGGAGATGCGGCTGTTGGCGAAGGCGCCGAAGCCGGTGTTGATGCCGTAGCTGACGCGGCCGGTCTCGACCACCGCGCGCACCGTGTCGACGCTGGCCTGCATGCGGGCGCGCGCGGCCTCGGCCAGTGTCACGCGGCCGGGCGCCCGCTCCCAATGGCGCAGCGTCGCCAGCGACAGCGGCCCGTCACCGAGCACCAGTCCAGTCCTGCCGTTCAAATTCTCGTCCCCCCGATGTAAACCGACTCTGGCCGCAGCCCGCCGAGCTGGTAGCCCAGGAGCCCGGGTCGAGCCAGGTCCCAGGTGCTGAAGTCCGCCGGCGTGCCGGGCACGAGCTCGCCGAGCTGCAGGCCGAGCGACCGGGCCGCGTGGCGGGTGACGCCTGCCAGCGCCTCGGCCGGCGTCAGCCCGAAGAACACCACGCTCATGTGCAGGGCCGCGAGCAGGCTCACCACGGGCGAGCTGCCCGGGTTGGCGTCGCTGGCCACGGCCATCGGCACGCCTCGTTCGCGCAGTTTCACGACCGGCGGAAGCTGCGTTTCCCCGAGGCAATACCACGCCCCCGGCAGGAGCACCGCCACCGCGCCATGGCCCGCGAGTGCGTCCACCGCGTCCTCGCCGGCAAACTCCAGGTGGTCGCAGGAGAGGGCACCGAGGCGGCAGGCTGCCGCCGTGGCCCCGTCGTCGGAGAGCTGGCCGGTGTGCGCCCGCACGGGCAGGCCCAGCGCGTGCGCGGCGGCGAACAGCCGCTCCATGTCCGAAATGGTGAACGCGATGTCCTCGACGTAGACGTCGACCATGTCCGCAAGCCGCTCCTCGGCCACGGCGGGCAGCATCCGCGTCACGACTTCGTCGAGGTACTCCGCCCGCGTCCGCCCGGCGGGCACGGCGTGCGCCCCGAGGAAGGTGCTGCGCACCCGCAGCGGCTGCTCGGCATCGAGGCGCCGGATGGCGCGGAGCATCTTCAACTCGTGCTCGAAGTCCAGGCCGTAGCCGCTCTTGATCTCGACGCAGGTGACGCCCTCGTGGGCGAGCGCGCGCAGGCGCGGCAGGGCCAGCGACACCAGCGTGTCCTCGTCGGCGGCGCGCACGGCCCGGACCGTGCTGAGGATGCCGCCGCCGGCCCTCGCGATCTCGGCGTAGCCGGCGCCTGCCTGGCGCCGCGCGAACTCGTCGGCGCGGTCGCCGGCCCAGAGCAGGTGGGTGTGACAGTCGACCAGGCCCGGCAGCACCAGGCGGCCACCGAGGTCGACCTGCCGTGCCGCCGTGACCGGCTCGCCGAGCGAGACGATGCGTCCCTGTTCGACCGCGAAGCAGTCGACGACCTCGTCGCCGTCAGCCTTCGGGTAGACTCTCGCGTTGTAGAAAAATTGCTCTGCCATGTCCTGGCCGACCCGTCCGGCCGTCGAGAAAGATAGCGATGTCACGCGTACTGAACTTCGAGCATATTCTCACGCCGGCCGGCATCGAGCGCCACCGCAGCCTCAGGATCGACGGCAAGGGTTGCATCGGGGCGATCGAGCCCTGCGATCCGCGCGGTCCCTTCGATGGCTGGCTGGCCTTGCCCGGCATGCCCAGCGCCCACAGCCACGCGTTCCAGCGCGGCCTGGTCGGCCACGGCGAGGGCGTGGACGGCAGCGACAGCTTCTGGCGCTGGCGCGAGGCCATGTACCGCCTGGCGCAGGGCCTCGATGCGGATACGCTCTACCACCTCGCCTGGCACGCCTATCGCGGCATGCTTGCCGCCGGTTACACCTCGGTCGCCGAGTTCCATTACCTGCACCGGCGCGACGACGGCAGCCGGGCCACCGAATGTGTCGAGGCGGTGATCCGCGCCGGCTCGGACGCCGGCATTCGCCTGGCCTTCATCCCGGTCTTCTACCAGCGCGCGGGCTTCGATGAGCCGGCGAGGGCGGGGCAGGCGCGCTTCCTGCATCGCGACGTGGAGGACTTCCTCACCTTGGTGGCGATGTATTCCGAGCATTGCGCCGGCGTCGCGGCGCACTCCTTGCGCGCCGTGCCGCCGGAGATGCTGGCGGACATGGTGCTGGGCGCTGGCGAGTTACTCGGCGCCGAGCGGCCGATCCACATCCACGTCAGCGAGCAGCCGGCCGAGGTGGAGGCCTGCCTGGCAGCGACCGGCCGCCGCCCGGTGCAGTTGCTGGCGGAGACCGTCGAGCTCGGGCCGCACTGGAGCCTGGTGCACGCGACCCATGCCGACGCCTCCGAGCGGGAGCTGATCCGCGCCAGTGGCGCCACGGTCGTGCTCTGCCCGCTGACCGAGGCCTATCTCGGCGACGGCCTGTTCCCGGCCGCGGAGTTCGCGGCGGGTGGCGGGCGGCTGGCCGTAGGCACCGACAGCAACGTCCGCCTCGATGCCGTCGAGGAGCTGCGCTGGCTCGAATACGGCCAGCGCCTGATGACCGGCCGCCGCGGCTGCTTCGCCGATGCGGACGGGCTGGGCGCCAGCCTTTGGCGCCGGCTGGGGGCCGGCGGCGCGGCCCCGCTGGGGCTGCCGGTCGGCACGATCGAGGTCGGCGCCCATGCCGACGTGCTGACGCTGGACCCTCAGAATCCGCTGTTCGCCGGCGCCGACGGGCCGTCCTCGGTGCTGGACGCGCTGCTGACCGCCGGCGACGCCCGCTGCATCGACCAGGTCTGGGTCGGCGGCCAGCGGCATGCACCGCTCGACGGCGAAGACTACGGCCCGGCGGTGCGCGCCATCATGCGCGGGGAAGGCAGCCGTTGAGTACCTTGCATGCGGCGGCAACGGCGCCGTACGGCCTGCGGCTGCCGGCGATGGCGCCCGTGCCGCTGGTGGTGAGCATCCCGCACACCGGGACCTGGCTGCCGCCGGAAGTCGAAATGCGGCTGGCCTCGCCGGCGATGCGGGCCCAGCCGATGACCGACTGGCACCTTCACCTGCTCTACGACTTCCTGCCGGACCTGGGCGCGACCACGCTTCACGCCACCGTGAGCCGGTTCGCCGTCGACCTGAACCGACCGCCAGAGCCTCGCCCGCTCTACCCGGGCCGATTCGAGACCGGGCTCGTGCCGTTGCAGACCTTCCAGGGTGAGCCCGTGTTCGGCGACCCGCCCACGACCGCAGAGGTCGAGGCCTGGCGCAACGCCTGGCACGCGCCCTATGCCTTGTCGGAAGGGCAGTGGCCCGAGCAGGGTGAGGTCTTTGCGGATCGCTGCGTCAGAGTGCTGTCTGACTTCCTGCCCGACATCGGGGACCGGATTGTTGCGCGGTCCTTCCTGAACCCCCGGCAACTGGAGGCCGAGTTCGGACTGCTCGGTTCCAACATCACGCATGGCGAAATGATGCCCGGTGCACTGTTCGGCGCACGTCCTGGCCGCAACACGAACGACTACAGATCGTCCGTACCCGGGCTCTACCTTTCCGGCGCCGGTACCTGGCCCGGCGGGTATGTAACCGGGCTGCCCGGCTTCAACGCCGCCAATGTCGTCATCAACGACTTCAACAAATCTCGCTGAAGGAGAGAAAATGGAATTTCTGGTCAACATCAAGCTCAAATGGTCTGACGACATGGCGCCCGACTTCAAGGAGAAGATCATACGGGAAGAGCGTGAGCATGCGGCGGAGCTGGTCAAAAGCGGAACGCTTGTCCGTATGTGGCGTGTTCCCTGCCGTTTTGAGAACTGGGGCGTATGGCGTGCCGGAGATGCCACCGAACTGCACCAGATCATTACCAG
>ERZ869909.2713-NODE-2713-length-11206-cov-4.379639_pt1 | contig 11206 bp, 12 predicted proteins | sample MGYA00520892_ERZ869909 | MGnify/ENA primary metagenome ERZ869909 (study PRJEB32215, sample SAMEA104723947) | bioreactor metagenome | biome: bioreactor; feature: anaerobic bioreactor; material: water | place: China | collected 2015-03-12 ... | reverse complement strand
CTGTGTAAAGCGAGGTGTCCATCCCATCATCCATGGGGGCTTATATTCGGCATCCATGCCTCATATACTCTGTCATCCCCTATGCCCCGCCTCTCACGCCTGCTCCTGCTGAATAAAGCTTGCCTGCTCCTGCTGAACTGACCTTGCTTGCCCTGCGCAACCTAGCTTGTCTGCCCCTACTCGTCTAATTTACTTCGCTATTGCGGGCGTCTTCTGCTCGCGTCGAGAGAGCGGTGATGACGGCTTTGACTAGGCTGGCTAATGGAATTGCGAAGAAAACGCCCCAAAAGCCCCACATCGCGCCAAATATAAGCACTGCGGCAATGATATAAACCGGATGTAAGGCAACGGCTTCTGAGAAGAGTATGGGCACCAACACGTTACCATCGAGGGCTTGGATGATGCCGTAAGCAAAGATTAACCAGAACAAGGTCATCGACGGGCCGAACTGGAACAAGCCGACTAACGCAATCGGAATGGTCACAACGGCGGCACCGATATATGGCACAAGTACCGAGAAACCAACGAGGGTCGCCAATAACGCCGAATAGCGCAGGTCAAATAAGTAAAACACGCCATACGAAACGACCCCAACAATAACGATTTCCAGCGCTTTTCCGCGGATATAGTTCATGATCTGGAGGTTCATTTCACTACCAACTTGGCTGATTAGGCGGCGCTGTTCTGGTAAAACTCGGTTAAAATGTTCTAAAAGCAGAACTTTGTCTTTGAGCATGAAGAACACGAGCAAGGGCACAATAATCATGTAAACCAAGAGCACGGCTAACAACATGAGTGTGTTCCATGAACGCTCAAGGATGGTTTGTCCCAGTGCCAATAATCGGTCATTCACTTTATCGGTAAACATTTGAATTTGGCTTGCGTCAATAAAGGTAGGCGCGATTTCTTCAACGCTCTCCATCATTTCCCGCCAGGCCTGGGCAATTTGTGGTAATTCGGCAAGTAGGTTGACACTCTGTTGCCAAATGACCGGAATTAAAAAGAATACGAATGCGAAAAACAAGGTGATAAACAGGGTGAACACGACGAGCACGGCATAAAGTCGTTTAAGTCCCACGCGTTGTAGCCGATTCACTGGCCATTCAAGTAGATATGCAAGAGCAATTGCAACAAGTATCGGAGCGAGTACTGTGCCGAAGAAGATAATGAGGCCGAAGCCAATCAGCAATAGTAGTGTCAGCGTGATCGCGTTAGGGTCGGAAAAACGGCGTTGAAACCAGTCACGTAAATATACAAGCATTTCAGCTTTTCCTCTCATAAATCCGGTCAGGCTCACCTGCCTTTTCGGGCTGTCACTCTATACTAACGCAGAATGCTCGACAATACCTACTGCCACCCTTAAACTCAAAGCGTGAACCTGAGGGGAAAGTTTTTCGTATCGAGGAACTACCACTGCCTTTTAACGTCCTAGGATATTATTGTAGACAAGGAGACTCCGGCGCATGTTGAAAGCCTTTTGGCCTAAGCTTTTATTGCTGTCATGCACGGCTTTACTAGTTTTTTTCGTGCCCTTTTCCCATCAGCAAGCGCAAGCCCAAAGCCGTGAGGTACCCACGATTGGTACAACCGGCGGTGCTTTTATGTCGATTGAACGCGAACGTTTAGTTGGCGAGCATTACATGCGTGAAGTCCGCGGTTTAGCGCCGATGATCGAAGACCCTGTCTTACGCGAATACTTAACCGGCGTGGGTAATCGATTAGTTCGCCATGCTGATAATGTGCGCTACCCTTTTCACTTTTTTTGGATTCGTGATGACAGTATCAACGCCTTTGCATTTTTAGGCGGCTATATCGGCATGCATTCAGGCTTAATGCTGGAAACACGTGACGAGTCAGAATTAGCTGCTGTCATAAGCCACGAGATTGCACACGTCACCCAACGGCATATTGCTCGCAATATGGAGCGCATGACAGCATCTGCCCCGCTCACCTTAGCGCAAGTATTAGGGGGCATTTTAATCGGAATTGTGAACCCGCAAGTTGGTATGGCAGTTCTGTCGACTGGTTTAGCAGGTGCTCAACAACGTGCGATTAACTACACCCGTCAGTTTGAATTAGAAGCTGACCGAGTTGGTATGACGACCCTTGCTCGGGCGGGTTATGACCCTGAGGGTGCGCCGCGCTTTTTCGGTCGTTTAGCGGCTCGCTACCGCTATGCGACGCAGTTACCACAGTTTTTAATGACTCACCCATTACCTGAATCGCGCATTGCTGACACGCAATCGCGTGCACAAGCGCTTGGCGCCCGACAACTGGAACCGTCACTCGACTATGAATTAGCGAAGATGCGCTTGCGGGTACGTTATTCGAGTCGCTCCGCGCGAGACATTTTACTCGACTTTAACGAAGAAGCGCGGCGTGTCTCTCATCCCGTTCAGCGCCAAGCGATTGAATATGGTCGTGCTCTCGCCCTGCACGAACTGCAGCGTTTTGACGAAGCGGATGCTATTATTACTAAGCTCCTCGCTGACGAACCAATGAATTTATTTTACCTCGACACGCGCACGGACGTTTACATCGGCCAGCAGCAGTATGACCGGGCGGTTGAATGGCTGACTCGTGAATATATGCGACGGCCGAACAATCAGGTCGTTACTCTGAATCTAGCTTACGCGGCCAATTATGCCGGTGAGTATCAACTCTCTCGAGCTGTGCTCAACGACTATCTCATTCACAACAAACAAGATGTGGTGGCGTGGCAACTGCTGCAAGAAGCGCATCAACGCAACGGCAACGCGGTGGCCGCGCATGAAGCTACAGCAGAAATTCTTGCGTTGCGTAGTAATTTCCAGATGGCCATTGAAGAGCTGCACTCTGCTTTTAGTAAGACGCCAGAGTCACAATCAGCAAGTCGACAACGTATTCAAGCTCGAGTGCAACAGTTCCGTGCTCTTGAAGCAGAAAAGAACCGTGCTTTTGACTTTTAGACAAAACTCAGTAAAGTGCAGCGCAAATGACATCGAATCTTGAGGTAGCTATGAGTCAATTCACGATTTATCACAACCCGCGCTGTTCAAAAAGCCGCCAAACGTTGCAGTTACTGCAAGACAATGGCGTTGAGCCGCGAGTGATTGAGTATTTAAAGACCCCTCCGTCGGCAGCTGACGTTTTGAGCATTGCTGCGAGCTTAGAGCAACCGGTCAGCGCGATACTCCGCACCAAAGAAGACGAATACAAACAATTGAATCTAGCAAGCTTCACTGGCGACGATGCGGCGCTCGCAGCTCTGGTCGCTGAATATCCAAAGCTTCTTGAGCGTCCAATTGTTGTTCGCCACTCAGACCAAGCGGCACGCATTGGTCGTCCACCTGAATTAGTTTTGGAGTTACTGTGAAACCTGCTTGGTTAACGTCTGCTGCGTTCTATCGCAAACTCACGCTCGTCTGTTATCCGGGGCTATTATTCTTTGTCATTCTTTGGCATGCACTGCTCGAGCCAAATGAATTTCTGAGTACCTGGTTAGTACTAGTGATTTGGGTAACCCCTTTGTTATTCCCGTTGAAGGGAATCTTGCAAGGCAACCCTTACACGCATGCATGGGCGAACTTTATTCTAATTTTCTACTTCCTTCACAGCTTAACGACGTTGTGGACGCACCCAGATGAGCGCCTTTGGGCAGCTATCGAGCTGCTTTTAACAACCGGTGCATTTATTGGTGCAACCTATTACGCCCGCTATCGTGGCCGTGAGCTTGGATTAGGTATTAAGCGGAAGAAAGATGAGGCGGTGGTCACCAACGCGGGTAAATCTGCCGATTAAAGCACCAATACCTGCTTAACAAATGGCACAGTCAGCCGCCGCTGCTGTGCCATTGATGCTTTATCGAGCCGATCAAGCAAGTCCATCAATACCTGCATATCCCGTTCAACGCGCAACAATAAAAATTCCCCTACTTCGCGAGATAATTCCAGCCCACGCATTTTCGCGTGCAATTGCAGTGCATGAACTTTGGCATCATCAGGCAATGGCTGGAGCTTAAATGTTACCGCTAACTGTAATCGTGAGCGTAAGTCGGGTAAAGCAATAGCCAGTGAGTTGGCACCGCTTGCAGCGCTCATCACTAGCAGGCTCTGACGTTGATCACTAAAGCGATTAATCAATGCAAAGAGTGCTTCGGCCCAGTCACGATCCGCACACACCTGATCAATGTCATCGAGCACGACGAGATCATAATGCTCGAGTCCTTGCAAAACGACGTGAGCATCGGGTTGGTTCAATTCGCTGAGCGGCAAATAGATACTTTGTTGACCCATATCGGCAGCTTGCTCACACAACGCACACAACAAATGACTTTTACCAGTACCCGATGGCCCGACTAACAGCGTAAACTGTTGGTCGGCACGCCATTCACTCTGATTCAGCTGCAGCAGATGCCCAACGGCGGCCTCATTTTGCGTGCCAATAAAGGTTTTAAAGCTCGCATGTACCGGTAACTGCACGGGTAAGGCCAATTGCTGAGCTAACTCCGCACTACGCCTGCTATTTGAGTCCGCTACTGCCATTGAAACTCCACATCGGGCTCGCCACTGCGAGCAGGCGCTTGCTCAGAATCAAGCAACTCACCAAAACTCAGGTCATTCTCCTGCTGCGCTTCACGCAGCGCAGTGCGACGTACTCGGCGCTCGAAGTCGAGTGCTGTTGCGAGCGCATTGGCTCCGCCACGCACTTGTACTTGAAAGTCTGCAACGCCTTGCTGGAATCCTTGCAAGTGTACCCGTTGCACCTGGGCTTGCTGCTGCAACATGGTTTCTGCAGCAAGCACCTGACTCAACTGGCGTACATTGTGAATGCGAACCCAAATAGTTGCGAGTTCACGATCTTCGCGACTAATAAACAATGCTGCAATTCGGTCTGATACAGCGTTCACAAACTTTTCCGCCAACGCGGCTTCGTCATCTGCCACAAAGAACTCATTAAAGCTGTTCTCACCTACTAAAACTGTCACTTCGAGGACGAGCGGCAATGCTTCCAAATCTTCTTCGGTGACATCGCTATCAGCCAATTCGTTATACTCAGGGTCCGCTAAACCATAATCGTCGTCGAGCTGACGATACATGCGCGCACTTACGATGCCATTCACTGGATAACGCTGCGAGGCACGAATAACTTCACGCTGAAATCGGCCCCATACGTCGCGAGCACCAATCGACAATTGGTCTTCCAAGTCCATTAGTGGCATCAAGAACTCGACGCCACGTCGTTGCATGGTTGCACGCATACTGTCGAGAAACGCTCGCTCTTCATTACGCGTGACTAGACGCACGCCGCGCTCGGGATGATCCTCAGCGAGCCAGAGTAATAAATTTGGTCGCTGACCGGTCCAGATAGGCATGTTGACTTGTTCGAGTAATTGACGCACCCGGGTTTCGTCAAAACTTACCTGCAGATAGAGCTGGCCGTCACGTTGCTGATAACCAAACTGCAGGAGGTAATCGTTCACTTGGCGTAATTCAGCGCGCACACGATCATACTCCAGTACTTCAGTGGTACCGGTTAAACGCACGAGCACATCGCGAAAAATGTTTGGTAGTTCACGTTGACGCTCATTTCGCGTTTGCCCTTCCACGGCAATTTCGCCGCGCAACAAATCGCTTAATTGCCCCTGATTGGCTGCCGCTGAAGCACTGTACAACGTCATTGTCATCGCGAGGGTAATCAACAACATGAATGCCACGACATAGGTCATGCAGGCAGATTGATTAGACAACACCCGGTTGCCTTTACCTGCTGCTAATGAACTCTGGAACGAGCTTGTCTGTTGTTGCCCAACAGCTTCACTGCTGGAGAAAGTTTGCTTGCGCACAAAGACCGCCTTTTTAACTACGTTGCAGTGATAATAAACGCCTACCTAGGGAACAGCAAGTAACAAACTGTGGATAAGTACCGGAGAATTTTGGGGAAGTTGTGGCCAAATTTAATTCTCACTGTTAAAGTACCTGCTACCCCAAGAAAACATGACAAACCGTACTTGCGGACCCGACCACAAGGATCGCTGCCCCGATGCTCAGACAACAAATTCGCGCTGTCAGCTCACTACTCTCAACCATGACCCTGATCGGCCTCTGTGTCGGGATGACCAGTACCTTACTTGGTCTGCGTGGCACCATGGAAGGCTTCTCCACTGTCACCATCGGTTTGATCATGTCCGCCTACTTTGTAGGTTACCTGTTTGGTGCCACGCGTGCACCCAAAGACATTCGCCGGGTTGGCTATATTCGTGCCTTTGGTGGCTTAGCCGCCCTCGCCTCCGTGGCAGTATTGGTGCAAGCCATTTGGATCGACCCCGTGGTCTGGTTCGTTATGCGTTTCGTTAGTGGTTTCGCAATTTCCGCGCTATTTGTCATTGCTGAAAGTTGGTTAAACACCATGGCTGATAATCGCAATCGCGGTGCCATGTTGTCTGTTTATTTAGTCTTAATTTACGCAGGCTTGGTAGTCGGCCAATTAATTTTAGGTTTCGCTGACCCAGCGACGTTTGTGCCATTTGCCATCATTGCACTCCTGATCAATTTATCGCTGATTCCGATTTTAGCCACAGTCACTGTCGAGCCGACCACCCACGAATCACGCAAAGTACCGCTGAAACTGTTACTTGAACAAGCGCCACTTGGGATTGTCACCGCATTCATCGTGCAGGCCTGTAGCGCTATGTTCTATGGCGTTGGCCCCGTCTACGCAACAGCTATTGGCTTAACTGTGGGTCAGGTGACCATTTTTATGGCGGCATTCTTGTTTGGCGGGATGTTGTCGCAGACACCAATCGGTCTGCTTTCCGATCGCTTTGACCGGCGTTTGGTGCTGGCTTGCTGTGCGATTGTTGCAGCCGGTTTGGCGTTAGTGTTGTCGCAAATACCAGCATCACAACCAATTCTCATTTATCTCGTCATGGCGGCTCTTGGTGGCGCACTACTGCCACTTTACTCACTGGCGATGGCACATACCAATGACTACCTCACAAAAGATCAAATGATCGGAGCGACAGGTGCGATTATTAAAGTTGGTGGTGTCGGCGCAATCGTTGGTGCTCCGCTTGCAGCAATACTCATGCAGTTTGGTGAGATGTATTTATTCTTTGTTCTCATGGCAGTGTTCACCACCACAGTGTCCGTGTATGCGTTCTATCGCGTCAGTCAACGCGAGCGTGCGCCAGAGCAGGTGCATTCACCTTTAACTGCTCTCGCGCCAGCCGCGCCGTCTGAAGAACTCTTAGCGAGCCTTGTTGAGGAAGCCAACGAAGACTTCGAAGAACCGGAAGGTAATATTCCGGTTAAACCTGGCTCCGATGGCGTGGTTTAGGCCTTGAGCCAGCCACTTAACAGCTGCTGTGCCTCTGCCTGAATCGCCGCAAGGTGTTCAGGCCCTCGCAGACTTTCGGCATAGATTTTATACACCGGCTCAGTACCCGACGGGCGTACCGCAAACCAACCGTTTTCAGTGGTCACTTTAATTCCACCAAAACCAGCCTGATTACCGGGCGCTCGATTCAGTACCGCAGTCACAGGTTCTCCTGCAAGACTGTCTAGGGATGGCGGATTCGCCTCTAAATCGGCAAAGGCAGCCATTTCTTCGCTGGTTGCTCGACAGTCGATGCGCGCATAGCTCGATTGACCATACTGAGCTTCAAGTTCGCGATAATATTCACTTGGCGACTTACCGGTAACCGCTTGAATTTCTAATGCCAATAAGCACAGAATTAATCCGTCTTTGTCGGTGCTCCAAGCCTTTCCTTGACGATCTAAAAAGCTTGCACCAGCACTTTCTTCACCAGCGAATGCCAAACTTCCGGCGGCTAAACCTTCAGCAAACCATTTAAAGCCGACTGGCACTTCCAGTAGCTGACGTCCAGCACCTGCCACGACCCGGTCAATAATCGCACTTGAGACTAATGTTTTGCCAATCACTTTATCTGCTGACCAATCACGATGCTTACACAAGTAGTCGATGGCAACGGCTAAATAGTGATTTGGATTCATTAACCCGTCTGGCGTTACAATTCCGTGACGGTCGTAATCGGGATCGTTACCCAAGCCAAGATCGAACTTGTCTTTTAAGGCAAGCAAACTTGCCATTGCATCGGCAGATGAGCAGTCCATGCGAATGGCGCCGTCTTTATCGAGCGCCATAAATGAAAAACTTGGATCCGCATGATCATTAAACAGCGTTAAATCTAAATTAAATTGTTCTTTAATTGCTCGCCAATAAGCCGCGCCTGCACCACCCATCGCATCAACCCCAACGCGCAAGTTAGCTTGTTGGATAGCGGCCATATCGATCACTTGATCGAGACTCGACACATACGAACTGATCCAGTCGATTTTCTTCACTCGCTTCGACTTTTTGGCTTGTGCAAATGACACCGCATTAACGCCGATCAGATCGCTACTCAAAATTGCATTGGCGTACTTCTCAATCACTTTAGTGACATTACTGTCGGCCGGTCCACCGTGCGGAGGATTGTATTTAAAGCCGCCGTCTTGCGGTGGATTGTGCGACGGTGTAATGACAACACCATCAGCCAAACCTGAGCTACGACCTTGGTTATAAGTCAAGATAGCGTGACTAATGACCGGCGTCGGCGTGTAACCGAGGTCAGATTGAATATGAACTTCAATGCCATTGCCAATAAACACTTCAAGAGCCGTAATAAAAGCGGCTTCTGATAATGCATGGGTGTCTTTACCGAGCATTATCGGGCCGGTAATGCCCTGTTCTTCCCGATAGGCCACAATCGCTTGGCTAATCGCCAAAATATGAGCTTCATTAAAGGAGTGTTTCAATGCGCTGCCACGATGGCCTGAGGTACCAAAGCTTACTTGCTCGGCTTCTTTACCTGGATTCGGTTCATTGACGTAATACGCAGCCATCAACGCGGGTAAGTTAATTAAGTCCGCTTTAGTTGCGGGTGTACCTGCACGTGGGTGTTTGCTCATGATAAAAAGTCCCTAATTTTTTCAGCGTCACTGCTGCTATAACCCATCTCTGTGGCGACAGCGGTCAATATCGATTTCTTTTTCGTGGTGTTGTTGTTGGTCACAACCCAATACGGTGAACCCGGAATTTGTTTCGGATTCGTGCTATTTCCTGCGGCCAGCAATTCTTGCTCTGTGGTGGCGAAATACAAGCGATTGCGACCTCGAATGTCTAAAACTTGCGTAAACTGGGTCACATGGCAGCGGTGGAGCATCGCCAGAATAAACAAGAAGCGACCAACGGCGCCCTTTTGAGCGGCTAAATCAGCGCGGTCGAGGACGTCAAAGACGCTCGTTGAGCTGGCTGCCGCTCTGGTAGCTGCAACAGCTGCTGAAGTTCGCGGTTCCTGTACAGAGCCTTCTTGCTCATTACTTGTATGCAAAGAACTAGTCTGCAAAGAACCGGTATGCACCGCCACTGGGCTTAATCCGAGTAAACGGCGTAGAATAGTAGAGGCGCTTTCGCCGATATGCTGCGTATGTGAAGCGATATACGTATAGAGCTCTTCGTCGATTTCAATCTTTTTCATAGTTGATGAACTTCCAATTCATTCGCGCAAGCTGGATGTACTGCTCGATTATCTCGTCGATTAATTGCGGGAAGTATACCGAAGTCGATTGCTATTTGCACCGCACAAGCAGCTAGGCGACAATAGAAATTCAGGTCTTTGTTGGAATTAAAAGGAAACCGAAGCATGAGTGAAGCGGTAAAGCTGAATTACGAAACATCTGGGGATCGCGAGAACCCGGCATTAGTGTTAATTCATGGCCTATTTGGCGATGCTGATAATCTCAAGAGTATTAGCCGCGAACTCAGCGACAGTTACTATGTCGTCAATGTCGAATTGCGCAATCATGGCAGCTCGCCTTGGACTGACAGTATGCCTTTTCCAGCCATGGCTGCAGACATTAGCGCTGTTCTCGACGCCGAAAACATTGAACAAGCCCACCTCCTTGGCCATTCCCTAGGTGGCAAAGTCGCCATGGAATTTGCGTTACGGCATCCAGACCAGGTGTTATCACTCGTTGTCGCCGACATCGCCCCAGTTGCCTACGACGCGCGCCATACCAGTATTTTAGATGCGTTTGAAGCAGTGAAACTGAGTGACTTGAAAAGTCGTCAGGACGCTGACAAACAGTTGAGTGAGTCAATCAATGAAGCCGGTGTTCGCATGTTCTTATTGAAAAACCTACGCAAGAATGAAGATGGTGAATGGCATTGGCGCCTTAATCTTGAAGGCTTACGTAAATGCTACGAAGACTTAATTGGTGAGCCGCAGCGTGAGGGCAAGTACCAGGGCCCGGTTTTGTTTATTCGCGGCGGACGTTCCGACTATATCCAGGAACAACACCGAGACGCGATTACAAGTCGTTTCCCGAAAGCTGAAGCGAAAACGATTGCCGAAACTGGCCATTGGCTACACGCAGAAAAACCGGCCGTATTTAACGGGATTGTGCGCCGCTTTTTGGAAGAACAAAACACTTAACCGAAGCTTTCATACCAATGCATTGGTTCGCACGACGTTAGGTTGAAAAAATTTCCCGCTGACTCGCACCAACTGGCGCTTTGTGGTATTCTCCGCGCCGAAACACAAGTGGAGTAAAAAACGCTATGTTCGCTGAAAATTTAGAACAAATTGAATCACTCATGACAAACTTTGCCATTGCTGCGCTATTTGTCCTGATCGGTTTAGCAATTCAAGATGTTCTAAAGAAAGGTAATGTGCCAAAATTTGGTCGCATTGCCGTTTGGCTGGTACTCTTTTTGGGAATGCTCGGCTTTATTGCCAAAGGCATTATCCAATTTGTTCTTGAAGCTCAACTACAATAATAACCATGGCTAAAGAAAGCAGCGATCTTGTCACGCCTGATTTATTTCAGAGCGACCGTCGCCCAGGGCGACCACGTACTAATCCGCTTCCTCGTGAAGTGCAGGTGCGCGTAAACAAACGTCGGCAACTTCAGCGCGACCGTAAAAACGGTTTACGCCGGGTTGAGTTAAAACTCGACGAAACGATGTACGAAACATTGAACCGTCAAGCCGAAGAGCAAGGTATCAGTCGTAGCGCATTAATCGAACAGATACTGCAGCAAGCTTTGGCAGACAAGTAACGAATAAATTGATCACTTTGGAATGAAGTAACTATGGCGACTGTTGGTTTATTTTTCGGTAGCGATACCGGCAACACTGAAGCTGTTGCACAGATGATCCAAAA
>ERZ869909.2712-NODE-2712-length-11207-cov-4.132525_pt1 | contig 11207 bp, 10 predicted proteins | sample MGYA00520892_ERZ869909 | MGnify/ENA primary metagenome ERZ869909 (study PRJEB32215, sample SAMEA104723947) | bioreactor metagenome | biome: bioreactor; feature: anaerobic bioreactor; material: water | place: China | collected 2015-03-12 ... | reverse complement strand
GCCAGCCCCTGCCCCGGGCCGTCATCGCAGGCGCGATCGGCCCCCCGGTCGACCTCGCCCTGCGGCACCTGAGGTACTTCGGCGTCATCGTCCCCTACAACGACCGCGCCGACGACGTCTGGGCGATCGCCCACGAGCGGTTCGCCCGCAGCGTCGTCGCGGCGCTCACGCCCGCCCAGCACGACCAGTACCTCGAGCAGCTCGCGGCGCTCGCCGCACGGCACATGCACGACGACGAGGCCTTCCTCGCGCGCCTGCTCGCCCGACAGGGACGACGCGCCGAAGCCGTCCCGCTGGCCCTCCGCGCCATCGATCGCGCCCGGCGCACGCTCGCGCTCCAGAACGCCCTGCAGCTCGCCACGTGGGCGAGCAACGAGCTCGAACCCGACGCCGACCAGCGTGACCACCTCGACGCCACAACCGCCGAGCTCCTCGCCAGCACCGGTCAGTCCGCCCAGGCCGCCGAGCTCCTGCTCGCGCTGGCCCGGCGCAGGCACGGGCTCGACCGGCTCGAGACCCGACGCGTCGCCGCAGAGATGCTCGCCGCCGCCGGCGACCTCGACCGCGCCGTCCGCGTCCTCGACGAGATCTTCGACGAGCTCGACGACCGGCCCCCCACCTCCACAGGCGCCCGCATCGCGGCCACCGCCGCCGCCCGCACACGCGCCCTCGCCAACGCGCTCCGCTTCCCCGTCGGCGCACCCCGCCCACACGACGACCGCCGCCGCCTGCTCGCCCAGGCCCACGAGACAGCGTCCGTGGGCATCGGACACCGTGACCCGATCCGCGGGCTCATGCACGCCAGCCGACACCTCGAGCTGGCCCTCGCCACCAGCGACGAGCAGGTCCTCTTCCGCGCCCTCGCGCACGAGTACGCCTACGCCGGCCTGCTGGGCCCCTTCGTCGCCCCGTACCTGCGGGCCGTGCTCGCCCGCGCACACGCCGTCGCCACCCGCATCCCCGACTACGACGCAACCTCCGAGGCCTACCTCCTGGGCAGAATCACCATGGGGCTCATGTCCCTGGGGCAGTGGGACCGCATCCGCGACGCCGCAGAGCGCGCCGTCGAACACTACGACCGCCACCTGCCAGCCCTGCCCTACGTCAGGGCGACCGTCGGCTACGGCCTCGTCGTGGCCCTCATCAACCACGGCGAGCTGCGCGAGGCGCGCACCCAGGCCCACGCCGCGCTGCGGAGCGTCACCCGCGACGACCAGTTCATGCACACCAACCTCGTCGCCCGCGCCCTCGTCCCGCTCGCCCTCGCTGACGGAGACCTCGAGCACGCCTACGCCCTGCTCGAGCAGCTGCCCCACACGCCGGTCGACGGCGCCGGCATCGACCTGCAGGAGCTCTGGAGCCGCGTCGCGCGCATCGACGTCGCACTCTACGACCGCGACATCGCGACCGCCGAACGCGTCGCCACACCCATCTCCGCTGCGCCCGTCCGCCACACCCTGGGCGTGTCCTACCACGCCGGCTCGGAGGTCATCTTCGCGCGCGGGCGCGCCGCCGCAGCCACGATGGGACACCACGCGACGCCCGCGCGTGCTCGCGCGCGGGCGCGCGCCACGTGTCTGCTCTGCGAAGCCCTGCTCGCGGGCGGCATCAGCGACCAGAACCGGGCGTACCGGGACGCGATCGCCGCCAGCCGCGCCATCGCCGGCAACCGACCCGCCGCCACCCGCCGCGCGCTGACGCGCTGCCGCCACCACGCCAACCGCGCCGGACACCACATGCTGCGCATGGCCGCTGACGCCGGGCTCTCGCTGCTCGAGACCGGCAACCTGCCCCACCACGTCCGCGAGCGGCTGCTCGACGAGCGCGTCCGCGACCCCGTGCGCCTGCTGGACGTCCTGATCCCCGGGCTGGTCCTCCTGCACACCCACCACGACGAGCGCTCGCGGCGCTGACGCGGCGCGGAACAGCCCGGACACGGCGATGACCACAGCCCTGCGTCGAGACCGGCATCACGAGCGATGGGCCCGCGCTGCTGGGGCCGGCGCTGCCGGGGCCAGGCGCTGCTGGGGCAGGCGCAGGGGCTCTGGCGGGCGGGGCCGCTCAGCCCCGTCGCGCACCCGGGCGTCGATCCTGCGCGTCGACGACCACACGCCGCAGCGCCCGGGCGGCGTCGGCCGGCTCCGGCGCGTCGAACAGCGCCCGGATCACCGCGACACCGTCAGCGCCGGCGAGCACACACGCGCCAGCGCTGCCCACGTCGATGCCACCGATCGCCACGACGGGCACGAGACGCGTCTCCTCCTGGGCGCGGATCTCCTCGAGCACACGCAGGCCGCGGGGCGGCGACGCGTCCGGCTTGCTCGGGCGCGCCTCGTGGATCGCGCCCACCCCCAGGTAGTCCGCACCAGCACGCACGGCCGCGCGCGCGGCCTGCGCAGAACCCGCGCTCGCGCCGATCAGCAGACGGTCGCCGACCCGCGCTCGCGCCACGTCGATCGGCAGGTCGCCCGGGCCCAGATGCACCGCGTGCGCTCCGGTCGCCAGCGCGAGGTCCACGTCATCGTTCACCACGGCCAGCGCGCCGCGCTCGCGCGCGCACGCGATCACCCGCTCGGCGAGCCGAGCCCGGTCGTGCTCAGGGAGCACCCGGCAGCGAAACTGCACCGCCGTCACGCCAGCATCGATCATCGCAGCGAGCTCGGCCTCCAGACGATCACCCACCCGCGCCAGCCAGCCATCGGACGTCACCGCGTAGACGGCCATCGAAGCCGCGAGCGCTCCGGGAGACCCCGGCAGCGCCCCGCTCATCGCCGCGCCGCCGCGCCCGCCAGACGCGCCTCTGCCGCCATCCTGGCCTGCTCGTCCGCGCGGTAGGACGAGCGCACGAGCGGCCCCGCCTCCACGTGCACGAAGCCGAACGCCATCGCCCGCTCGCGCAGCTCGGCGAAGGTGTCGGGGTGCACCCAGCGCGCGACCGGCAGGTGCCGCTCACTGGGCCGCATGTACTGGCCCAGATTGACGATCTGGACGCCAGCGTCGGCGATCGCCCGGCAGGCCTCGAGCACCTCCTCGTCGCGCTCGCCGAGGCCGAGCATGATGCCGGTCTTGGTCACGACGCCGCGCTGGGCGCTGCGGCGGAGGACGGAGAGGCTGCGCTCCCACGTGGCCTGCGGGCGCACGAGGCGGTGCAGCGACGGCACCGTCTCGACGTTGTGCGCGAAGACGTCCGGGCGGGCGTCGAGCACGGTGTCGACGCAGTCGAGGTCGCCCTTGAAGTCACCGGTCAGGACCTCGACGCGCAGGTCCGGGCAGTGCCGGTGGATGCGGCGGAGGGTCTCCGCCCAGATCCAGGCGCCGCCGTCAGGCAGGTCGTCGCGGTCCACGCTGGTGATGACGGTGTAGTTGAGGTTCAGGTTGGCGAGGGCCCGGGCGACGCGCTCGGGCTCATCGATATCGACGGCGCCCGGCCGGCCGGTCTGGACGTCGCAGAAGCCGCACGAGCGGGTGCAGACGTTGCCCAGGATCATGAAGGTGAGCGCTCGTCGCGACCAGCACTCGCCGATGTTGGGACAGGCGGCGCTCTCGCAGACCGTGTGCAGGCCGTTGTCGTGGACGAGGCGCCGGACGTCGAAGAAGTCGTCGTTGAGGCTCAGGCGGACGCGGAGCCAGTCAGGGCGCGGGCCGGCCGGCGAGGGGGCGCCGTTCGGGCGCGCCGGACCGGAGCGGCGAACGCTGGTCGGCTGCGCGGCGGGCGCTCCGCAGGCGGTGGCCTCGGTGACGTGGGTGCGACGCGGCGGCTGGCTCATGGACGGCTCCTGACGCGCGGATCGCGTCGTCGGTGACGACGACAGCTCTACGGCCTCGCTCGCCCGGTCGCAAGGGGCGGCCCGGGGCGACAGGCGACCACCCAGCGGGGCTGGCGGCGGTGCGGGTGGTGCGCTGACGGAGGCAGACGCCAGGGTCATCAGCGGGGTCCCGCGCCGAGACAGGACGCAGAAAGACGCACAGCCCCTGGCGACCGGGGTCGCGGGGCAGGCGTCTGCTCGTTCAACGACCGGATCCGCGGGGGATCAGGTGATGTCGTTGATCGTCTTGCCTTCGTCGCGCAGCCACTGGGACAGGCCCTTGAGCGACACGGTGCGCAGGGCGCTGGTCGACAGGCGGACGCGCACGAAGCGGTTGCCGTCCTCGAACCAGAGGCGCTTGCTCTGGATGTTGGGCAGCTGCACCTTCTTCGTGCGGATGTGCGAGTGGGAGACCTGCATGCCGACGTTGCGGCGCTTACCGGTGAGCGAGCACTTGCGAGCCATGGTCGTTTCTCCAGGCGTAGCCGGCGCGGGTGCCGACGGAGCGTATCGTTCGCAGCTTCCTGCATGGTCGCGCGACCCCGGAGGATCGACGGCGGGCGCTGGGGTCTAGCCGGGGGGCGCGGGCAGGTCAAGGCAGAACGGACCGGCGAGGCCGCCCGCGGCGGCGGCAAGGCGGTGGATTCGTCCGGTCGGGCGATCACGGACGATCGTGCAACGGCGAGGAGGTGATCACCGCCCGGGACGTCGAGGCGAGGAGCGCACACCGCGCGGCGATCGCGAGGTGACGACGATGGGAGCGGGAACGAAGGGATGCCGATCCACTGGACGAACCGTGCGTGCAGCGCCATGGTGTACTCCCTGTACCAGTCAGCACCTGCGCGGTGTGCATCCACGTGGCTCCGACCAATGCGTGACGAGAACCTCACCGGGATCGACCTGAACCTGCTGGTGGCGCTGCGCGCGCTGCTCGAGCTGCGCAGCGTGAGCAAGGCGGCGCAGGACCTGGGGCTGAGCCAGCCGGCGATGAGCCACGCGCTGGGGCGTATCCGGGAGGCGCTCGGGGACCCGATCCTGGTCCGCTCGGGTCGCTACATGGTGCCGACGCCGCGCGCGGAGCGCCTGCTGCCGCGCGTGCGCAAGGTGCTGCAGGACGTGGAGCAGCTGCTCGTGGGAGACGACCTGTTCACGGCAGAGACGGCCGTGCGGGTCTTCACGATGACGACCAACGGGTTCGCGTCGTTCTCGATGCTGCCGGCGCTGCGCGCCGTCGTCTCGGAGCAGGCGCCCGGCGTGGACCTGCGGATCCGTCAGCTCGCCCGCGAGAACCTGCGGGAGATGCTCGCCGACGGCGACGTCGACATGGCGCTGTTCACCGGCGCGATGCACGAGCTGCCCGAGTCGCTGTACTCGCGGAAGCTCTACGACGACCCGTTCGTCTGCCTCGTCCGCCGCGAGCACCCCCGGGTGCAACGCGGGCGGCTGGCGCTGAAGGACTTCGTCGAGATGGAGCACATCCTCGTGTCCCCGCGCGGTGACGCCTGGGGCGTCGTTGACCACGCGCTCGCGGACATGGGCAGGGCGCGCCGGGTGTCGCTCGTCGTACCGAACTTCGTGTCCGTACCGCAGCTGATCGAGACGTCCGACCTGGTCGTGACCATCCCGGTCTCCATGGCGCGCGTGTACGCGCGCTCGTGCGAGGTGGACCACGTCGAGCCGCCGCTCGCGCTGCCCGTTGGCGCGCTCTACGCGCTGTGGCACGAGCGGGTCCACGAGGACGCGGCGAACCGCTGGCTGCGTGACGCCGTGTGGGCTTCCGTCGAGCGCAGCGCCTCCATCCGGGGCGAAGGCTGACGGGCGAGCCCAGCTGCCCGACCGCATGCGATCGGCGCGTCAGCGCCGCGCTCACGGGCTGACCGGGGTCTCCGAGCTCCCCGCTGCGGGACCCGGTGCCGGGGTCCCTGGCGGCGCCTGGCGCACCGGCGTCAGGTCGTCGGACTCAGCCGACGCAGGATGTCGCGGGCCCGCTCGACCTTGATGTCGCCGCTGGCGACAAGCTCTGCAGCGACCTGCTCGACGAGGTCGCCCGTCGCGCCTGCGGTCGCCGCGACGCTGCGCGCGTGCAGCGCCATGTGTCCGGCCTGGATCCCGGTGGTGCCCAGCGCCTTGATGGCCGCGAGGTTCTGCGCGAGGCCAACCGAGCCGAGCACGCAGGCGAGGTCAGCAGCGGAGCCCACGTCGAGCAGCCGCAGCAGGAGCTGGACACGCGGGTGCAGACGGATCGGGCCGCCCACCAGGCCGACCGCCATGGGCACGTCGATCTCGCCGATCAGGTGGTCGTCCTCGAGCCACCAGCGGGCCAGCGGGCCGTAGCGCCCGTCGCGAGCCGCCCAGGCGTGGGCGCCGGCTTCGATCGCCCGCCAGTCCTGACCGGTCGCCAGCGCGACGGCGTCGATGCCGTTCATGATGCCCTTGTTGTGCGTCGCGGCGCGGTACGGGCAGGCCTCGGCGAAGCGCGAGGCGCGGACGACGCCGTCGGCGACCTGGGCGCCGGAGTAGGTCTTCCAGGCGAGGTCTTCGACCGGGATCCGGCACCGGGAGCGCACGCGACGACGATCCGTCAGGTTGCTCAGGATGCGCAGGAAGACCGTTCCCCCGGTGACGCGCTCGACCTCCGGGGCGATGGCCTCCGCCATCGTGTTGACGAGGTTCGCGCCCATGGCGTCGCGACAGTCGACGAGCAGGTGCACGACGAGCATGTCGCGCATGCGGTCTGCCTTGCCGGGGGTGTGCGGCAGGGGCCGCACATCGACGCCGATCGCGCCGCCGCCGCGGCGGCGCATGTTCGGTTCACGCTCGTTGGCGATCGCGATGAGTCGCTCGGCGTGTTCACGAACAGCCTCCGCCGCGGCGTCGAGGTCGTCGAGGCCCACAACCTGGACCTGCCCGATCATGACCGGGTCGTCCGCCTCCGCGATGAAGCCGCCCGCGCGATGCACGATGCGGGCGACGTGGCTGACGGCGGCGACGATCGACGGCTCCTCGACGACCATCGGGACGACGTGGTCGCGGCCGTTGATCCGGAAGTTGAGCCCGACGCCTATCGGGAGCTCGAAGACGCCGATCACGTTCTCGATCATCTTGTCGGCGAGCTCGATCGACGGCCCGCTGGCCTCCGCGGCGAGCTGGTCGGCGTCCGCGTCGTCGAGCAGCCCGGCCTGGCGCAGGGTGTCGATGCGCTGGGCGGGGGAGAGTCGGTAGAACCCCGACAGCAGGCTGCTTTGTGGAGGTGCGTCGGCGGTCATGGCGCGGTTCGACATCCGGTCAGGGTGAGGGGCGTGCGGCGTGGGACGTGCTGGGTGGGACGTTGAGCGCATGCCGGGGGAGATGCCCCGAGACAGCCCGCGGATGCGCGCGTCAGCGCCCGCGAGCCGACGGGGCGGGCAGTAGGACACCGTGGGGCGCGACGGCAAGGGTCAAAACCTCCAGCCCCGCCTGGACAGCCATGGCGAGGAAGGCGTCGCGGCGCCCGGCGTCAGGCAGGAAGGCGATGACGACGTCGCCCCCACCCGCTCCGGATGCCTTCGCGGCGCCGCCCAGGGGCTCGGCCAGCCGGGCGACGGCGTCGATGGCGGCATAGGCGGCCTCGGCCTCCGCGCCCTTGCGGCGCGGCAGCGACACCACGTTCTCCGACTGCTGGGCGGGATCGCCCCTGGCGTCGTTGCGCGGCGAGCTGTAGGGGTCGAAGGGCGGCCGCTCGCTGCCGGTGCGCCGGCCCAGCACGTTGCGGAGCTGGAAGAAGATCACGATTGCCGCGACCAGGAAGAAGATCGTGCCGAAGTCGAAAAATTCCATCGTTACCGCCAAACCCTTTCGCCCGGCGGAGGCATCGCTTCGCCGGCGGTTCTTTTGCATATAGAACGCATCAGGCGATCATTCAAATCAAAGCGACGACATCCTATCTGCAACCGGAGGGCGGAAAGGCCGCCCGGACCCCAATCGCGCTCCCGCGCCAGCCGGAAAGACGACCGTGCCGCTTCTACCGCTTGTCCTCATCGCCCTGCCGCTTCTGGAGATCGCCGGCTTCGCGCTGGTCGGCAGCCTGGTCGGCGTGCTGCCCACCGTGGCGCTGGTCGTGGCCACGACCGCACTCGGCGCGGTGCTCCTGCGCATCCAGGGCCTCGGCGCGCTGACCCGCATCCGCGCGACGATGGAGGCCGGCGGCGCGCCGGGACGCGACGTCGTCCACGGCGTGATGATCGCGCTCGCCGGGGTGCTGCTCGTCATCCCCGGCTTCCTCACCGACGCGCTCGGCCTGGTCCTGTTCCTGCCGCCGGTCCGCGAGCTGGTCTGGCGCTTCCTGAAGTCCCGCATCGTCGTGGTCGACACCGCCCGCGGCGAAGGGCGCGGCTTCCGGCGCGAGGGCCCGCGCACCATCGACCTCGACGCCGACGACTTCGCCCGCAAGGACGGCCCGCCGCCGTCGCGGCCGACGATCGACGACGACCGCTGAAGCAGGCCGTCGCGGTCGGGGTCGCCATGCTTGCTTGTCACGCCGGGCGCGCCATGCTAGCCAACCGCGCGATCTGATACCGGCCGCTGTCGGCTGAAGCAGGAGGATTTCGGCCGATGGCCAAGCAACCCGAAGAAACCACGCCCCCCCCGGCCGGCGCCGCCAAGGCCGGAAACGGCACGCAGCCCTCGCTCAACGTGCTGGCGCAATACGTCAAGGACCTGTCCTTCGAGAGCCCCGGCGCGCCCAACTCGCTGCGCGCGCGCGACAAGGCGCCCGGCATCAACATCAATGTCAACGTCAACGCCAATCCGCTGACGCAGACCGAGTACGACGTGACGCTGACGCTCGCCGCCAAGGCGTCGGTCGACAGCGAGGTGCTGTTCAACGTCGAGCTGGTCTATGGCGGGGTGTTCCGTGTCGCCGGCTTCCCGCAGGAGCACATGCTGCCGCTGCTGTTCATCGAGTGCCCGCGGCTTCTGTTCCCGTTCGCGCGCCAGATCGTCGCCGACTCGACCCGCAACGGCGGCTTCCCGCCGCTGATGATCGACCCGATCGACTTCGCGCAGATGTTCCAGCAGCGCATGGCCGAGGAGCAGGCCAAGGCCAAGGCGGCGCAGCCGAGCTGAGCCGGCGCCTCCTTCGCGCAGCAGGACCGAGAACGGGCCCGGCCGCAAGCCGGGCCTTTCTCTTTTTTTGCCTATTGCCCCGCCTCGCCGCGACAGGCGGGATCGACCTCGCGCCAGATCGCGGCGTCGCCGATCTGGGCGACCAGCCGCGCATGGGCCTCGATCTCGGCCGGCGACAGGCGGGAAGGCAGCGGATGCTCGCGCTGGCGCGCGGCGCAGACGCCGGGCTCGACCTCGCCGGCCGCCACGACCGCCTCGACCTGCACCTCGAGGCTGAAGGCGGCCTGCTTGCCGCCGATCAGCTCGATATAGACCTCGGCGAGCAGCTCGGAGTCGAGCAGCGCACCGTGCCGGGTGCGGTGGCTGTTGTCGATGCCGTAGCGCCGGCACAGCGCGTCGAGCGAGTTCGGCCCCATCGGGTGCTTGCGCCGCGCGATGGCCAGCGTGTCGATCACCCTGGCCGGATCGATCCGCGGCTGGCCGATCCGGGCGAACTCGGCGTCGAGGAAGCCGATGTCGAAGCCGGCATTGTGGGCCACCAGCATCGCGCCGTCGATGAACCCGGAAAGCTCGCCGGCAAGCTCGGCGAAGGTCGGCTTGCCGACGAGGTCGGCGTCGGAGATGCCGTGCACGGCCAGCGCGTCGGGATGGACGGGGCGGCCCTGCGGGTTGAAATAATGGTGGAAGGTGCGGCCGGTCGGGAAGCGGTTGACGAGCTCGACGCCGCCGAACTCGATGATGCGGTCCTCGCGGGCGTCGAGCCCGGTGGTCTCGGTGTCGAAGATGATCTCGCGCATCGCCTGATTCGCTCCTTCGCCGCAGGATGCCGGGGCGAGAGCCGCGCGGCAAGGATCGGGCGGACTTTTGTTCTTCCGCAATTGCGGACGAAAAAGTGGTTCACACTTTTCCTGGATCGCTTCAGGCCGGGCTTTTCCCCGCAAGCGCGGCGACCAGCGCCTTCACCGCGGCGCGGGCGGCCTCCATGCCCTGGCCGGTGTCGATGACGTGGTCGGCGCGGGCCCGCTTGTGCGCATCCGGCACCTGGCGGGCGAGGATGGCGGCGAATTTCTCCCCGGTCATGCCGGGGCGGGCGAGCACGCGCGCGCGCTGCACCTCGGGCGGCGCGGTGACAACCACCACCTGGTCGACGCGGTCGCGGCCGCCGGTCTCGAACAATAGCGGGATGTCGAGAACCGCGAGCGGCGCGCCGGCGGCGCGGTGGCGGGCGAGGAAGGCGTCGGCGTCGGCGCGCACCAGCGGATGCACGATCTTCTCCAGATCGCGCAGCGCCTCCGGCTTGCCGATAACGGCCGCCGACAGCCTTTCGCGGTCGACCGTGCCCTCCACCACCGTGCCGGGAAAGCGCGCCTCGATCAGCGGCGCGGCGACGCCGGCATAGAGGCGGTGGACGGCCTCGTCGGCATCGTGCACCGGCACGCCCTCGTCCATGAACATCCTCGCCGTGGTCGACTTGCCCATGCCGATGGAGCCGGTGAGCCCGAGGACGATCATGCGTCTTTCTCCAGATCGGCGACGATGCGCTCGCGCAGCGCCGGCGTCACCTGCGGTCGCGCGCCGAACCAGCGCTCCAACGACCATCTCTACGCGCCGCCGCAGACGCTGCGCCTGTTCCACGAAGGCTCCTTCGTCGGGCCTTTCGTCTATGGGCTGAAGGCGGAGGTCGACCTTGAGACCGTGCGCTGGGTCTACACGGAAGACCGCCAGGACGTGCAGCCGCTGCGCTTCCTCGATGTTCTCGTTCAGCAGCTCCGTCTGGAAGTCCAGCTCCTGCAGTGCGCTGCGCGAGGTTTCACGCTGCCGCTCGATGTTGACGAGTTCACGCGATGCGTCGCGGACGCGCGTGCGAAGTCCGTCCATCTCCCGCTGCAGGCGTGCACGTTCGGCCTGGATCGAGTCGAGGCGCGCCCGGCTGTCCCGCAGCTCCGTCTGCACGTTCTGCGCGGCGGCTGGCAGGGCCAGCGCGGCGCAGAGCGCAATGGCCGCCGTGGCGGCCCGGAGCAGCAGTACAGCCCTCATCGCCGCCTCAGGCGATCTCGCGCAGGTGCCGCCGCACCGCGATGGCACTGGCCAGCACGCCGACCAGAGCGCCGGCCGCCAGCCCCGCGAACATGTAGAGCGGCGGCAGCCATTCGAGCTGCACCACCGCGCCCGACAGCACCTGCAGATAGAGCGCGCTGAGCGCTGCCGCCGAGATCGAGATCACGGTGTTCATCGGCGCATGCTTCATCATCGGCGAGGTCGGCCCCTCGGATTGCACCACCGCCGACATCGCCTTCA
>ERZ869909.2711-NODE-2711-length-11217-cov-4.638510_pt1 | contig 11217 bp, 6 predicted proteins | sample MGYA00520892_ERZ869909 | MGnify/ENA primary metagenome ERZ869909 (study PRJEB32215, sample SAMEA104723947) | bioreactor metagenome | biome: bioreactor; feature: anaerobic bioreactor; material: water | place: China | collected 2015-03-12 ... | reverse complement strand
CGTGGGCAGCCAGGCGACATCCGCGTACGGCACCTGCCACGGAGGCGCGCCGTCGTCCGTGTGCAGCGTGATGCACGGCTGGCCGTGCAGCGCCCTGCCCTCCTCGACACGGACGATGATCGACCGCGGGACCCAGCTGCCCACGCCCGCCGCGACGACGGCGATCCCGTCGTCGAGCAGGTGGACGCCATCACGCCAGCTGCCGGCGCGGGCGCGCTCATGCAGCGTCGCGCGGGCCTGTCGGTCCGCGATGACCGCCTGGATGTTCGCGTGGATCATGAAGGCCGCGCCGACGCCGAGCACCGCGGCGAACGCCGCTGTGAGCACGGCCCCGGCGTCCGGTGCGGTGGCTGCGCGCGCCGCCCACCACCCGGCGAGCGCGAGGAGCCCGACGCCCACGGGGATCAGGCCCGCCGCCCCGGTGGTCGGTGCGGGCGCCGGCCAGAACCGCTCCTCACCCAGGACGTCCGCCCCCTGCCAGGCGCGGCGAACCGACGCAGGCAACGCAGAGACCGGGAGGTCGTGAGCCCGCCGCTTGCGCACGCTGTCGTCGGTCACGGAGACAGCCTCGTCCTCGACGTCCTCGACGTCATAGTCGGCGCAGGGCCCGTCCGTGCAGGGCCCGTCCGCGTAGGGCTCATCGGTGCGCGGGTCGTCCGTGTTCCGGTCCCCGTCATCATCGGCCGTAGCGCGATCCGCTGCCGGCTCCGCTGCCGGCCGCCCGAGGATCCCTGCGGCCTCCAGGATCTCGGTGGCCGTCAGCTCACGCCACGACGCGATGGAGTCGACGCCGCTCAGGCGCCACGACCGCAGCCGCCCCATACGCGTATCGTCGGCGCCCAGGAACGGCAGCTGCAACCTGAGCCGCTCGCCGCCCGGTCGCTCGAAGATGACCCACGTCCGGGCCGCCGCGGTGCTCGCCGCCTGTGTCTCGTTTCGCTGCTGGAACTCCACGACCGCGCTCCGAGGGATCCAGCTCGCCGTCTCGCCGGCGAGCGACAGCAGGCCGCGGTCGTGCAGGACCACGCCCTGGCGCCACCGCCCCGCGGCGTGGTCCGCCGTCGCGCGCTCGTGGAGGTCCCGGGCGCGAGCCCGGACGCGTGGCACACGGCGCAGCAGCCAGATCGCGCCGCCGGCCAGCGCGATCGAGAACACGACCCCCACAGCGTCAGGGTGTTGCGCAACCGCGACCGAAGCCCCGACCGCGGCGACCGCGAGGACGGCCCCGAAGATCACCTCCAGAACTCCCGCCGCGGTCCCTGGCTCCGGCAGCTTCACTTCCAGCCAGACGTCCGACGGGAGCGGAGCGTCCGGATCCGCCCACGTCCCGAGCGGGTCGGGCAGCGCTGTTCGCTGCACGTGCAGCAGCTCGGCGTCAGGGAACGGCGCGACCGGTTCGTCCGGCATGGAGCGACCTCTGCGGGGAGCCGCGTGGGGCGTTGAGGGCCACGCCCGACCAGCGCTGCGCTGCCGGTCGGGCACTGCGGCGCAGTTGTACGAGCAGGGGAGCAGGCCAATCAAGCGCCGAGTTCACGGAGCGCGTCGGACAGGACGATCACCTCTCGACGGGATCGCGGTACGGCACTAGCCAGAAATCATGCATCCCTGATGAGTAATGGAGCCAGCATGACTCAAGCCGAGGCCTCAGGCCCGATCCCGCAGGCAGCGAGCGCCAGAGGCGCAGCGCGAGGCCGCCCTCCGGTGCTGTTTGCCATGGGGTTCAGACCATTCTTCCTGGCCGCCGCAGGGTACGCGGTGCTGAGCTCGCTGGTCTGGCTGCTCGTGCTGAACGAGGTGCTCGGGTGGGTCTGGCCTCTGGGAGGGTCCCCCGGACAGTGGCATGCCCACGAGATGATCTTCGGTGTGATGATGGCGGTGGTCGCCGGGTTCGTGTTGACGGCGGCGCGCTCGTGGACAGGCCAACCGACGGTTCACGGCGGGTGGCTTGCAGGGCTTGTCGGCGTCTGGCTCGCCGGGCGCCTGGTCCCGCTGGCGCTGGCCCTGGTCCCCGGAATCCCGCTGCCTCCGCCCGCGGTGCTGGTTGGTGTCCAGCTGTCGTTCCCGCTGCTGCTGATCGTCGGGCTGGCGCGACCGATGTGGGTGGCGCGCTACCGGCGCGGCCTGCCGGTGCTGGCGGTGCTGGGAGCGCTCGCCGCGTGCAGCGCCCTGTTCTGGCTGAACGTCGTGGGGGTGACGCGGAGCGCCTGGGCCTGGAGCTCCCTTCAGGTAGCGGTGCACGTGCTGGTGCTGCTGTGCGTGGTGATCGGCGGCCGCATCGTGCCGCTGTTCAGCCGCAACCGGCTGGGGGACCCGCAGATCCGCTCGGTGCCGGAGGTGGATCGTCTGGCCCTGCTGCTGGCGGCGGCGGTGGTGTTGCTGGTGGCGGCCGTGACTGCGCCTCCGTCGGGGGTGTCAGCGGGTGGAGGCGCGACGAAGGCCGTTGGCGTCGCGCTGGTGGCGTCCGGCGTGACGCAGCTGGTCCGGATGCGAACCTGGGGAACAGCGAAGGCGCTGCGGGTGCCGATGCTCGCGGTGCTGCACGTTGGCTACGGGTGGATCGGCGTTGGGCAGCTGCTGGTGGGCGCCTCATGGCTGGGTGTTGGCCCGTCGATGGCAGAGGCGCTGCATGCGCTGACGCTGGGGGCGCTGGGAACGCTCACGCTGGGCATGGTCGCCCGGGTCACGCTGGGCCACACGGGCCGCGAGATCGTCGCGCCGGGCGCGGTCATCGCCGCGTTCGTGCTGGTCCAGCTCGCCACGTTGTCGCGGCTCCTGCCGGCCGTGGCACCGCTGCCGGCAGCCTACGAGCTGGGCTACACGGCGTCGAGCCTGCTCTTTGGCGCGGCGTGGCTGCTGTGGCTGCTCCACGGCGCGGGGCCGCTGACGAGCCCGAGACCCGACGGGCGACCCGGCTAGGTGTTCACGACGCTGCGGAGCACGGACCATGGAGGGCTGAACCGTCTACTGTCAGGCCGTGAATAACAATCTCAGGTCTTGACGAGACTGCGGCGTGGTACTATCGGGCCTCGCCGCGCTCGAGCAACCAATCGGAGCCTGCATGAATCAAGCAAGTGAGAATAGCCCACTGGCGACGCGGAGCAATGCCCGAGGCGAACAGCAGCATTTCTTATCGCTCATCTTCGGCACGGGGTTCAGACCGTTTTTTCTGGCCGCTGCAGGATACGCGGTGCTGAACTCGCTGCTTTGGCCGCTCGTCGACCATGACTACGTCTACCCTCTGGGGAACAGATCGTTGCTCGGGCCCGTAGAGCTCTTGCGACTCCACGAAGCCGTCTTTGGCGTATTGATGGCGGCAGTCGCCGGGTTTGCGCTTACCGCGACCCGATTCTGGACGGCCCAGCCAACGGCGCACGGCGGCTGGCTAGCCGGGCTCTTCGGCACATGGGTCGCTGGCAGAGCAATGGTGCTGAGTCTCGCCTTGGTACCCGACTCGGCGGTGCCCCCAACGGCGGTACTGGTTGGCATCCAGTTATCGTTCCCACTGCTGCTGGTCCTTGGCCTGGCGCGCCCGATGTGGGTGGCGAGGTACACACGAGGCCTTCCCTTGCTCGCGGTGATAGCCGGACTGGCAGCCTCCAGCGTTGCATTCTGGCTTGACATTGCAGGGTTCGAGGAGCGGTTCCGGCTCTGGCCCATGGACCATCTGCTCATGGCCGAGCACCTGCTAGTGCTACTTTCCGTGGTAGTCGGCGGACAAATGATCCCGCTTGTGAGCCGCGAACGGCTAGGCGATCCGGGGATACAACCTGCGCGGGAGGAGGATCACCTGGCCCTCATGCTGGCAGCGGCGGCTGTATCGCTAGTTGCCGCCTCGGTGTATCTTCCGCTTCCAAGCGAAACGGGAAAGGTGGCTGGTTTCACACTGATAGCTTCTGGCTTCGCTCAGCTATACCGGATGCGGACGTGGGGGACCCTGAGCGCGCTGAGGGTCCCTATGCTGGCCGTGCTGCACGTCGGGTACGCTTGGGTCGGCGTTGGGCAGTTGCTCGTGGGCCTAGGATGGCTGGGGTTGGACCCTTGGTATATATTCCATAGGGCGTACGCTTTGCCGTTGGGAACGCTTACGCTGGGCATGGTCGCGTGCTTCACTGCGAGTCAGACAGGCCGTGAGCTCGTTGCGACACGGGCAGTTGCCGCAGCCTTCGTGCTGGTCCAGCTCGCGGCGTTGGCGCTGCTGCTGCCCGTTGATGTGGTTCTGGCGTGGCCCAAGCTGGGCTACACGGCGTCGAGCCTGCTCTTTGGCGCGGCGTGGCTGCTGTGGCTGCTCCACGGCGCGGGGCCGCTGACGAGCCCGAGACCCGACGGGCGACCCGGCTAGGTGTTCACGACGCTGCGGAGCACGGACCATGGACCACCGAGGGCGTCACGGCGCGAGCCGTCCACGCCAACGCGCAGCCCTGTTGCCCTGAGGCCAGGGTTCCGCGACAGTGGACGTGCGGGCCGTGCGGGCCTGCGCGACACGTCTCGAGCGCGGAAACCGGATGGGCGGTGGGCGACGCAGATCACGAAACGGCGGTCAACTCGACGGCGGTCAACTCGACGGCGGGCGGCTCGCCCCCGCTCGCGGCCTGTCGACCGAACGCAAGCGCCGCGCCGGGAACGGCATGAGCCGCCGAGCGCTGGCGGCGCGCGGCGCGGCCCTGGTCCTGAGCACCGCGCTGGTCAGCGCGTGCGCGGGCTCCGGGCAGCAGGCCCGGGGTGGCGAAGGCGCGACAACGCCCTGCGATGCGGCGTGGGCGATGAACCACCCGGACTGCGTTCCGCTCCCTCGACCGACGGCTGACGAGCTGGCCGCGTGGCTGTTCTGGGCTGACGCGGCCTGCGCCCTCGGCGAGCCCGACCACTGCTGGGACGCGGCCCTGGCCTACGCGCACGGGCTGGGCGCGGCAGCCGACACCCAGGCTGCGCTGGAGCGGCTGGAGCTTGGCTGCCGCCACGGCGGGTCCCGCGCCTGCCTGGCCCACGAGGCCGGCGAGCTCACGGAGCTCCCGTGGCCGCTGCCCCGCGCCGCAGCTACGGTGCCCTACGCGACCGCGTGCGCCGACGGGCATACGCCCAGCTGTACGCACCTGGGGGCACGCTACCTGACGGGCGACGGGGTTGCCGCAGATCGGACGCTCGCCGAGCCGCTGCTCGCGCGGGGCTGTGAGGCCGGTGACCCGGTCGCCTGCGGGCTGCTGAGCGCCGCGGTAGGTGGCGAGCACGGCTTGCCAGTCGACGGCGAGCGAGCCCACGCGCTGCTGCTCAGGGCCTGTCGGCTGGGTGACGGCGAGAGCTGCTTTCGCATGGGCGTTCGTCACGTGCAGCGCGGGCGGCCGTCGGACGGCCAGCCATGGATGGAGCGCGCGTGCGCGCAGGGATCCGCCGAAGGCTGCGCTGCCGCGGGCCTGTTGCTGCTGACGCGGTTCGACGGCAAGCCCGCGGACACCGAGCGAGCGCTGGACCTCGTGGGCACGGCGTGTCGCCGCGGCGACGCGCCGTCGTGCAGGTTCCTGCGCGGCATGCGCCGCAGCCACGAGGTGCCCTGAGCGACGCAACGCGAACGCGAACACGCGCCGACCGAGCGCCTACGGCATACAGACCCCGCCGACGCAGACCCCAAGGCACGTCGCCGGGTCGCAGCCCCCGCCACCACCGCCGATGTCGCAGAAGTCACCGATGCAGACGCCGGGGCACGTCAGCGGATCGCAGCCCTCGTCGGGCTGGCAGACGTCACCAACGCAGACGCCGTCGCACGTCGCAGGGTCACAGCCGCCCTCGTCGGGCTCGCAGACATCGCCGACGCACGTACCGTCACACGTCGCCGGGTCGCACCCTCCCTCGTCGGGCACACAGACGTCGCCGACGCACGTGCCGTCGCACGTTGCGCGGTTGCAGGTTGCCACGTCGGAAACGCAGACATCGTCATGACATCTGACATCCTGGGCGAACCCGGTGTCCGCCGGCATCGAACCACCACCGGACGGATCACAGGCGCTCGACAGCACGCCGAGCGTGGCAACGACGGCGATCAGGCCGACCACTGAGAGAACGGGCCGAGCGACGCCGGGGTGGACGCTCGAAAGCCCTGGACGAACGTGGGACGGGCGGGTCATGCGCATGCCTCCGAGCGGGCGGCGCCGCGCCATGCGCACGGGCCACGCCAGTGATGGTCCAGGTGCTGCTGAGACGTGCCTGGACGACAATTGTCCAGACCACGCCTGCCGGGAGCTGGTTGCAAGCCGCTGATGTCCCGGCAGTACGCGGACGTACCGCCACATGGCGCGGCGCATCGTGCAGCGATTCGACGCGCAGAGAACTCGCGCGCCTGGTTCAACGCGCGGGGCGCCCCGCGCCCCGCGCCCCGGATCACCCTCTCCACAAAGTCAGAGCGCTGGGCGTGTCTGCCTGACGATGCTCAAGGGCTCCACGCGCCCGGAGTGCAGGTGGCCGTCGTTCGCGGCTCGCCCCGCTGGTCGACGGTCAGCGGAACACCGGCGGCGGTGCAACCGCCGGGCTCGCCGGTGGTGCGCGCGACGCTGTCCGCCGCGAGCGGGAGCGTCGAGGTGAGCCCTTCACGGACGGCCGCGAGCAGCCCTGGCGTCGTGCTGACCAGGTCACCCGTGCCCGCAACGACGCCGCAGGCCGAGCTGCCAGGGTGCACCGTCCAGCCCTCGGAGACGAACGGCGCCGCGCCGCTGATGCTGCAGATGCTTGTGGTGGGGTTGGCGATGATCGTGTTGCGCGTCGTGAGCCGGACCGGGTCCTCCTCGAGGTCGGACGTCTGGGACAAGCGGATGACCGACGAGCCGCTCCCGTCGGCGATCGTGGTGTTGTACAGCGCCGCGCTGATCGCGCCCGGCCCCGAGACGGGCCCGGCCCCGTTGAGGTTGATCGCGGATGCGGCGCTGCTCGAGCGGTTGGCGAGGAGCGTCGTGTTCCGGAGCACGACCTCGGTGAACGAGAGGTCGTTGAGCGACAGCACATGGAGGAAACCTCCGGCCGTGCCGGTGCTGGGCGCGTCGACGGAGTTCTCGACGCCGGTCACGCGGTCGAAGGTCAACCGACAGGTTCGGCCCGCGGCCTGCAGGTAGACGGCGCCCCCGCCCGCGGCGTCACTCGAGCGGCAGTCGTCGTCCAGGCACTCCGCGCTGTTGCCATCGAAGCGCACGTCCTCGAAGAGGGCATCGAGGACGAAGGTCTGCTGGAGGATGAAGATCGCGCCGCCGATCCGGTTGGCGCCGTTCGCCGCGATGTTGCCCCGGAACTCGGTCCGCCGGACCGTGATGTCCGGCACGGAGGCGGTGCTGATCGCCCCACCCCGGACGAGCCCGCCCGTCCCGCTCGCCGGGCCCTCGGCGATGTTCACGATGAAGCGGCTGTCGACGATGTCGAGCCGCCCTCCTGCCGTCTGGTACAGCGCGCCGCCGTCGATCTGTGAGCACGTCGAGCAGCCGGTGGCGGCCGGGAGGCCGTTGCCCTGCACCGTCACGTCGTCGAGGACCACGGCCGAGGCGTCTGCCCAGATGGCGCCGCCACGGCGGACGGCAGCGCCGGCGCCGATCGAACGGACCTCGTTGTCGAAGACACCGGTGCGTTCCAGCGTCAGGGAAGACGTCTGCCAGACGGCGATGGCGCCACCCTCGCCGACCACGCCCAGGTTGTTCGTCGCGAGATCCACGGTGACCCGGTTGCGGTCGAAGGAACAGTCCTCGAAGGTGAGCGTGCTGGCGCTGGCAGCGATCGCGCCGCCCCGGGCGCCACCGGTGCCGCTGGTGTTGACCACCTGGTTGTCCTCGAACGCGCAGTCGGTCCCGGTGAGGGTACCGGAGAGCAGCTGGATCGCGCCCCCCATGCTCGTTGCCCGGTTGCCGTCGAAGCGCACGTCGTCCAGCAGCAGGGTCGCGCCCGTGTTCGCGAAGATCGAGCCGCCGCCGTCCGCGACGCCGTTGACGAGCGCGACGCTGGTCAGGGAGAGCACGCCAGCCACGGGCACGGTGAAGTGGCGCCCCGCGCCACCTGCGTCGAGGGTCGACAGCGCCGTCCCGGCGCCCACGATGGGCATCAGCCGAGTCGCGTTCACGTCGACCACAGAGAACGTCCCGGGTGGCACGATGAGCTGGAGGCAGTCCGAGTCGGCGAAGGCCGCAGCGACGGTGTCGACGTCGACACCCAGGACGCAGTCCCGGGGCCCGGCGGGTTCGCAGACGCCCTCGACACAGAGCCCATCGCAGGTCGCCGGGTCGCACGAGACGACGTCCGGCTCGCAGACACCCTCGACACAGACCCCGTCACAGGTCGCCGGATCGCAGCTCGGCGGCTGCTCGGCGTCCGGGTCCGTGTCCGCGTTCGCATCAGCCCCGGTGTCCGCCGTGTCCGTGACGTCAGCGGCGTCGAGCCCGACGTCAGCGACGGAGGACGGGCCGCCGTCGCCGCATGACGCAGCCACGGCGCCCAACACGCCGACGACCGCCACAACCAGGATGTGCCACGGCGAGGCACCGCCCCGGACGCTGCGAACAGGACCATGAGGAGACGGGGAGAGCGGGACGACGTTGAGCACAGCAGCCTCCGTGCACGACACAGGTGGGCCGGCCGGCACCACCGGAGCCAACCGGTCACGACAGAGACAGGGTGCCGCGTGGACCCTGCTTGTCTTCGCGCACCCATCTAGGGTGAGCGCTCCGGCAGCGCAAGAGGCGCTGGAGCGCTTCGGAGCTCCCTGTGCCCGCGCCGGCTGTCGCCCGCCCGCGGCTCAGGGGCTCCAGGCGCCGGGCGTGCAGTTCGCGGTCGTGCGCGCGTTGCCGCGCTGGTCCGCCGTCAGGGCGGAGCCGGCGACAGTGCAGCCACCTGGCTCGCCGCCACCGATCGCGGACGCCCCCGTCACGAAGGCGTGGGTCAGGGTCCCGCCGCCGTTGTCGGAGAGCTCGTCGAGGTCGGTGTTCTCGATGACCGTGTCGCCGGTCCCGGCGCTGAACGTGCACTGGCTCGTGCCACGCGAGAAGCGCCAGCCCAGCGATCGTGCATCAACCGAGCTGTTGAAGCTGCAGAAGCCACCGGAGTCCAGCATGACCGTGTTGCGGACCTCGAGCACGACCTGGGGATCGGGCAGGCTGATCGAGCCCTGAACGCGCAGCGCGGTGCCACCGGTGTTCGCCGCGATGGTCGTGTTGAACAGACGGATCGTGTAGACCCGCGGTGGCGACGACGCGTTGCCCGAACCGGCGAAGCGGATCGCGCTGCCTGAGGCCGAGTCGTTGCCGGACATTGTGGTGTTGACGAAGTCGATGTTCGCGACGCCGTTGCCGAACCCGGTGATGTAGACCGCCCCCCCGCCGCTGTTGGTGCCCGGTGCGATGGTCCGGTTGCCGTGCCAGAGCGTACGGTCGAACAACGCGTCGAGGGTGCCCAGGGTGATGTGCAGCGTCGCTGCGCCTCCCGCGCCGGTCGCGGAGACCGGGCAGTCGACGTCGTCGCAGGAGACGGAGTTGTCGGTGAACGTCGTGCGCTCGACGAGCAGCTGGGTCGTCCGCCCGAGCTGATTGACGATCACGTACAGCGCACCACCGGAGCGCGTGTTGCCCAGGCGCACCTCGTTCTCCTCGAACGTCGTCCCGGAGACGAGCACCTGATCCGCGTTGTCGACGTAGACACCGCCGCCACGGGTGATGCCGTTGCCGATCGGGTTCTCGCTCCGGTTGCTCGCGACCGTCATGTCCTCGAGGACGAGCGAGCCCCGGTCAAGGTCAAGTGCTCCGCCACGCGCCGTACCGCACGACGCGCAGCCTGCCGGCATGGCGGCGGTGTTGCCGATGAGGCGCGTGCCGTGGCGCAGCAGCACGGAAGCGCTCGACGCGAAGATCGCGCCGCCGGTGCGCTCCGTGGCGGCCTGGCCTCGCGCCTCGACACGGTTGCCTTCGAACGTCGTCTGCTCCGCAAGCAGCGATCCACCGCTCATCGAGACGGCGCCGCCGCGCGCCGCCCCGCCGCTCGCGGTTTCGAGATCCGTCGCGGCGACGTTCCCCTCGAAGCGGCACCCGTCGAGCAGGATCGTCGCTGACGAGGCGGCGATCGCTCCACCGGACGCCAGGTTGCCGGAGCCGGTGTTGACGACCTCGTTGCCGACGAACGCGCAGCTCCGGGCGTCCAGGGTCGCGCTCGCCAGCTGGACGGCCCCGCCGGCGCGCCCGGCGCGATTGCCCGCGAACAGGACATCGTCGAGCTCCAGACGGGAGTCCTCGCCGGCCATGTTGACCGAGCCGCCATCCGTCGCCGAGCCGCCCGTAAGGGTCAACCCGGTGAGGGTCAGCGTCCGTCCGTTGATCGTCGCGTTGAAGTGGCGCCCCGCCCCGCCCGCGTCGAGCGTCGTCAGCTCGCTGCCGGCGCCGCGGATCTCGAGCGAGCGGAAGACGGACGTACCCTGGACCTCGAAGGTCCCGGCCGGCACGTCGAGCCGTGTGCACCTGCTGTCGGACATCGCCTCGCCGAGCGACTGGACGTGCAGCCCGAGCGTGCAGGGCCCCGGGGGCCGCTCGCAGCGGTTGTCGACGCAGGTGCCGTCGATGCACTCCTCGTCGTCAACGCACTCGTACGGCTCACAGAACCCGTAGCTGCACGCGCCGCGCTCGCAGTCCTCGTCGTCGAGGCACTCGTACGGGACACAGAGCTCGTCGTCGTCGCACCACCCGCCGGGGCAGTCGTCGTCGTCGTCACAGGTCCGCGGCACACAGACGTTGGCGTCGCAGGCCAGCGCGACGTCGTCGCAGTCCTCGTCCTCGACGCACTCGTGCGGCACGCAGGCCTGCTCCTCACACGTCCCGCCTTCGCAGTCCTCGTCGTCGACGCACTCCGGCTGCACGTCGGTGTCGGGATCCTGGACGTCGGGATCCTGGACGTCGGGGTCCTGGACGTCGGGGTCCTGGACGTCGGGGTCGATCGTGGTGTCGCCCGACGCGCCGGTGTCCGCGACATCTGCTCCGTCAACGGGGCCGGCTTCGTCGCTGCACCCCGAAGCGGCGCCGGCGGCGACGCAGACAATGAACGCGGCTCGGCACACCCGGGACAACGGAGCGAGGAGGGGTTGGGACCAGTCGGTCAGCTTCATGGCGAGATCCGTGCTGCGGCGCCTGACGACACCTCGGTGATGTGAGCCGATGGCCGCCCGGTGAATCCGGGCGCACCGCACGCGGCGATGGGTGCCGTCTGGTCGCGCGGCTG
>ERZ869909.2710-NODE-2710-length-11219-cov-3.250404_pt1 | contig 11219 bp, 9 predicted proteins | sample MGYA00520892_ERZ869909 | MGnify/ENA primary metagenome ERZ869909 (study PRJEB32215, sample SAMEA104723947) | bioreactor metagenome | biome: bioreactor; feature: anaerobic bioreactor; material: water | place: China | collected 2015-03-12 ... | reverse complement strand
AGGCGATCTGAGCGATGGAATGATGGCCGAAACCGTCAATGGCCAGTCGGTTACCATCACGCTCGGCGATGCCGTCATGGTTGATGGTGCAACAGTCGTCATGGCCGATGTCGAAGCGTCGAATGGCGTGATCCATGTAATCGATGCAGTGATCATGCCTGACTGATTTCGTCTCGCACACCACCAAAAGGGGCCCGGCCATCGCGCCGGGCCCCTTTTCGTATGGTTGACGCCTTCCTTCGCCCCGGGCACTCATAAGACAACGAAAGGGGAAGGCATGCAGATACTCGCCATTGATCAGGGCACCACATCCAGCCGAGCGATTGTCTTTGACCGCGGTTTCAAGGTGATCGCCAGCGCGCAGCAGGAGTTCACGCAGCATTACCCGGCCTCGGGCTGGGTAGAGCATGATCCGGCTGATCTGTGGCAGACAACACTCTCCACCTGCCGCGCCGCGCTGGAACAGGCCGGACCGGTCGCCGCCATCGGCATTACAAACCAGCGCGAGACCCTGCTTATCTGGGACCGCGAGACCGGCGAGCCGATCCACCGCGCCATCGTATGGCAGGACCGCCGCACCGCTGACACCTGCGCCCGGCTGCGCCGACAGATCAAGACTCTGATGGAAGACCCGTCTATCGTGAAGGTCTTCCATAACGGCAAATACGACTTCAAGGCGATGCGATCCATCGGGATCGAATTGACCGAGTTCTGGGACACCGAGCTTATGGCCCGGTTCGTCAACGAGAACTTCATGCAATACAACCTTGACGACATGATCCGCATCTATGTCCCCGAGATGGGCGGTTTCAACGACCGCTTCAACGAGACAGTAGACAAGAACCGCATGATCGAAGTGCCGCCGGAAGACGAGATCGGTCCGGACGGCAAGGTGTTGCGCTACGGGATGCGCAGCTATGCCGGTGGAGATACCGACGCCACATTCCGCCTCGCCAAGGTGCTCACGCCCCTGATGCGGCAAGACCCGCACAACGTCCACGTTTTCAACCGGGTCCACAGGCGGGCGCTGTTCGCCATGACAAAGACCATGGAGACCTTCGGCTTCACCATTGATGAAGACGCCCTGCGCGCCTTCCAGACTGAACTGGAAGAATGGGTGACGCAGGAGACCCAGTCGCTCTACCGCTTGGCTCCGGCAGCCGTCCGGCGCAAATACCTGACCGATCCGAAGGGGTTCAAATTCTCGCGCGACGAGGTGATGCGGGACGTCCTGTTCTCGAAGGAAGGGTTCGGCCTGAAGGCGTGCGTGTTCACGCCGGGCACCATGAACAATCCTGATCCGAGCAAGCGCATCCCCTCGGTATCGACCAAGGATCACATGCCCTATTTCCTCGACGCGCCGGGCGTCGCGGGACAGTTCGTTCAACGATACATCGAACTGAAGAAAGCGCAGAAAATGCTTGACACATATGCGCGGGGCTTCTGGAAATATATCAAGCCCGGCGTTGGTGGCGAGAACAAGATTGTTCCGCAATACAACTTCAGAACCAACACCAAGCGGTCGAACTCGTCTGATCCGAATGGTCAGAACTTCCCCAAACGGGGCCGTTTTGCCAAGCCGTTCCGCCGCCTCTTCCGGGCCAGTCAGGGAAAGGTTCTGGTTGCCTCTGACCTGTCGCAAGCCGAGCTTCGCATCGCCGCGTGGATGGCGAATGAACCGGAGATGCTGCGCATCTATCGCGACGACGGCGATATTCATGCCAGCACCGCTGCCATGACCATGAAGATTGACGACATCGCCTTTGCGGCGCTTGATCGGGCGATCAAGAAAGCCAAGCGCCAGAGTGCCAAGGCGGTCAACTTCGGATATATCTATGGCGCGCGCGAGCAGACTTTCATCACTTATGCCAAGACCAACTACAACGTGGACTTCTCTCTGCGCGAGGCCACAGAGATTCGCGAAGGGTATTTCCAGAAGTTCTCGGCGTTGTTGCCGTGGCACGAGCGCATGAAGGCGTTCGCCAAGGAGCATGGCTATGTGAAATCCCTGCACGGTCTGACCCGGCACCTGCACGCCATCTATTCGACGGATTGGTCGATCATGTCGGGGGCCGAGCGCAACGCGATCAACAGCCCGGTTCAGAACTTCGGGTCCGACCTCGGGATCATCGCCTTCCTGCGGTTGTCCGCACAGGCCGATCCGAACCTGATCCGGCCCATCGGCTTCATCCACGACCAGTTGGTTGCCGAGGTGGATGAGAACTATGTCGCCGAGGGCATGGGCTGGCTGAAATGGGTGATGGAGAACCCGCCGCTCGAAGAATGGTTCGGCATCCGCCCGCCGCTGCCGATCAAGTCGGACCCCGAATGGGGGCGAATACTTGGCGACACGACAGAGCTTGCCGATGCTCCGGAGATGGCCGAGCGCGTCGCCGAACACGTCCGCAAACCCGACTGGTGGGTGGACGATGAAGAGGCGGTCTGGGCGCAGTATACGGCCAATGCACAGGTTCCGGTCCACCTGATCCGAGAGGCGTTCTTCGACTGACACAAGAAATGTGTTGACTAACAATTATGGGTGCGGTATAAGATAAGGGTCAGAGACAAGGAGCCTGCCATGAACGCACCCGTTAATCCCCGCCGCCTCACCGGCAACCCCGAACGCGCATCGCGCATCGCCACGCCCGTCCGTGAGCGGGCACCGCGCCCCCGGGCCGTGGAACTGGACAGTGATGCGCCCAAGGACACGGCGCATATCGCTGCGCTGAAGGAATACGTCCGGGCGAACAAGGCCAAGAACGCGGCCACCCGCGAGGAGAGCGCCGCCAAGAAATCGCTGGAACGCGCCATGGCATCGTCCAAGATGCCCGCCTTCAGCCATGTCGTGGACGGCATGACCTATGACGTCACCTTCAAGCCCGGCGAAAAGGACTTCGTGGACGTGAAGGAACTCTACGGCAAAGTCGATCTGGATACCTTCTTGCAGATCGTCGGGGCGTCGCAGGGGGCGGTCAAGGAGATGGCGGGATCGGTCATTCTGGCGCAGGTGCTGAAGACCGAAAAGACCGAGGCCGCCGTGAAAGTCAGCCAGCGCAAGAACTGATGGCGGGGCCGGTGGACTCCCGGCTTCGCATCCCGGAATATTGCAACCCGTTGCAGGGAGTCGGGTATGCGCTATGACGATCTGCGGCGGGTCTTCCAGCGAATGGGAATGGACCTGCCGCAACCCAACCATTCAGGGTGGATACACCTCGCCTGTCCCTACGCGCCGTGGAAACACAAGGGCGGCGTGGACAGGTCACAGGGCTTCTCGGTCAAGGTCGAGGACGGCGGCATCAGCGCGTTTTCTTGTCCGGCCTGCAAATCGAAGGGCCGAATAGAGAAACTGGTCCGCGATCTGGGCCAACTTCGCGGCCACGATTACAGCGCCTTGGAGCGCGAGGTCTCGCAGGTCGAGACCATGGGGGCGATGATGATCCCCGCATGGGAGGACAGGCACAGCCGGTCTTTCGGCATGGTAGAGACGCTGGGAGCGCCTTTGGACCCTGTGGCCTTCGATCCCGAAGCGATTTTCGAGGACGCCGCTGCGATCCGGGAAGCTCGTCTCTACATGGTGAACCGGCGCATCACCCGGCAGGGGATGGAGAAGGCTGGTATCCGTTTCGACCCGGACAAGCGGCGTCTGGTGTTCCCGGTCTATGATGGCGAAGGGCATCTCTACGGCTTCACCGGACGGACGATCCTGCCAAAGGAGCAACTGACCTACATGCGCGCCGACGGCACGCCTGTCACCCTGCCGAAGGTGCTCGACTACGCCAACCTGCCCAAGCGCCTGCTGATCCTCGGCGAGCATCGCTGGCAGAAGGGCAGGGGGACCGTCATCGTGGAGGGCCTGTTCGCCTATGCGCGGTTCCTGTCCGAGGACGTGGACGCGCATTTCAACGTCGGTGCGCTGCTCGGCTCGGAACTGACCCCGGGCAAGGCAGCGATCCTGCGCAAATGGGGAAACCCGGTCTATCTGATCTTAGACCCGGACGATGCCGGGGACGCTGGCATCTTTGGCAAGGTCTTCGAGGCCGGGCGAGACCCGCAGACCGGGGAGCCGATCATGGAGAGGGATGTCACCACCGGCGCGCTTTACCAGCTTGCCGACCATGTGCTGACCTATGTGCCGCAATATCCGGACGGGGTGTTCGATCCTGATGACCTGACGCTGGAACAGGTGCTGACCATGTGCCGCGCGGCGATGCCGGTTCCCAAGCCGCAGCCGCCGCGACGCCGACGGGGCCATCCCGGCGGGAGCAGATATTGAAGTTTGCGATTGACGAACAAATTCAAACCTGATAAACAGAATGCACAATAACGGAACTCGCATCGAAATGTCTGACCAGACCACGTCCCTTATCGAGACCCTAGCCCAGCGGCTCGTAACCACTGGTTTCGCCATGTCGCGGACGTCGTCTGGCAAGCGCCTGTTTTTCCTTTCGACGCAGGCGTTTGGCGAAGAGACTCAAGAGATCGTGGTCGCATTGGAAGGCTCTGGATGCTTCGTATGGGACGGCAACCGGGAGGTGACCTCCTTCCGGCTCGTCACGGCGGGTTTCGGGATTGAGGCATCAGCTACACTTGCTGCTGTGCTGAACCAAGTCTATCATCGGATGTCTCACACCCAAGACGAAAGACCGACCGATGGATACGCCGGAAGACCTGTCGAAGACCGAAGACCAATCCAAAGATCAGACCGAGACGACAGACCTCTCGAAGACCAGTGAAGAACCGCAGAACTCCAAAATCCTGTCAGAGCACGGAGAGCAGACCATGAACACGATCAACCCCAACGGGGGGCAATACGGAGGCCCCGGACATCCCGGGGGACAGCATCCCGGCCACAACGGCGGCCCGGGCAATATCGGAGGGCAGCACCCCGGCATGGGTCCGGGTGCGGGCATGGGTCACAATCCCGGCCCCGCTGGCATGTATGGCGGTCAGACGCAGCAAGGCAACGGCGGAATGGGGGGCGGCATCGGCGCGGGTATTGGCGGTGGTTTCGGCCCGCGCGCCCCGATGGGCGGCCATGGTGCCTCGCGTGGTCAGCAGCGTCGCGGCGACCTGTCGTGGGTCCGCACCGGCATGTCCGGCGCGCAGACCTCGACGGCCATCAACCAGCAGGTTGAGCAGCGTCGCGCCGAAGCCCGCGAGCGCGGCTATTTCCCGAACCGCTACTATCTGCGCCCCACCCCCGGCAACACCGGGCAGGACCATATCGGTCAGATCATCATTCTGGATGCCGAACCGGGTCCGCGCTATTGGGAGCACGCCCTGACGGACTCGCGCACCGGGCGGAAGAGCAATTTCGAGCCGTGCCCCAAGGAATTCGACAACTGCCCTCTCTGCCCGCCGAACGGGTCGGATGAGAGCTACTGGGTGATGCTCCTCACGGTGCTGAACCTGAAGGGTTATTACAACCGGAACACCGGGCAGCACGTCCATCCGACGAAAGAGCTTCTGGCGGTGAAGGTCAGCCAGCATCAGGTCTTCGACCGGCTCTATCAGAACCATGGCACGCTGCGCGGCCTGCAACTGACCATGATCCGGGACGGTAACCGCTCGCCGAGCATCGGCAACCTCGACCCGGCGACGCCCGTCGTCCGTCACGAGGACGCGGCCATCGAAGCCTACCTCGGCCAGAACGGAAAGCTGACGCCGCTGGTCTCGCGCCGCGACGGACGGGTTATCGACCCCGATCCCCGGCACATGATGAAGCCCTACGACTATGCCACCTTCCTGCACCGCCCCGAGGCGGATCGCCTGCGCCGTCTTTACGGTGGCGTCGCGCCGATGGGCCACAGCCAATATGGCGGCGGGCAGGATCAAGGCCAATGGGGCCATCAGGGTGGTCAGGGCGGCTATTACCAGCCCGAGGCCGCGCATCCGCCCGCAGGCTACGGCGGCATGGGTCCGGGCGCTGGCATGGGTCCGGGCCACCAGCAGGGCGGCTACGACCACGGCGGACAGGATCATGGCGGCTATGGCTCGGACACGACCCAGAGCTACCAGAACGGGGCTTTCAGCGGGCCGGGCGCGGGAAACGGTCACCCTGCCCACGGTGCCCAGACTGCCCCGGGCCAGAACCAGACTTCTGCCCAGTCACCGGGGGAACATTCTGCCCACCAAGGGTCTGATCAAGGGGGCGGCGACATCGCTGTTCGCTCGCGTGGGGCACCTCCGGGCAACCAGACCGGGCAGTCCCAGCAGACTGACAACTGGTTCCAGTCCGGCGCGGGCGCGACGCCGGGGCAACCTGATCTGGATGACGACATTCCTTTTTGAGGTTTGATAATACCACAGGAAGGTGCGGCCTGCCGCCGCGACAATCGGCCCCAAGGAAGCGCCAACGGGTGGCGGGCCGGGAACCAGAAGGGCATGACGGCTTAGGGGTGGCTGAAAGCAGGAACCCCCTCCAATTTTGCAACGGGTTGCAGGTATGACGCATCAGGGACAGATCAATGTGGGGGGGCCGGGGGTTCAGCGTATGCCCCCGGCAATTCTGCATGGATGGTTTTATGTCCCCTATGCGGCCATCGGATCGCGGGAGGCTCTGGACGGCGAGAAAAAGCGCCTGACCTTCGTCCCCAAGTTCGCAGAGCCGGAAGACCCGCCGATCCGCCTTTATCGCGATTTGCCGTCGCGCGGCTATCTCGGGGTGCCAAAAGCATATGGCCTGTCCCGATACCCGTGGCTTCAGATTGACGACCGGCGGACGTCAGGGGTCGAGATCGAGCGCGCGCCTCGTCTTCCCGACCCTAACCATCCCCGGGTGAAAGACCCGGCCCAGCAAGCCGCGTTCATGCAGAGCCTGCTTCAGGCTGCGAACCAGCATGAGAGCTTCGTTGCCAAGGCGGATACCGGGACCGGAAAGACCGTGTGCGCTCTCTGGCTGTCACAGCAGCTTCTGCGCCGGACTACGATCCTCGTTCCGCTGGAACGGCTCATGGACCAATGGCTGGAAGAGATCAGGGACAAGCTGGGCCTGCCCGAGGAGCGCATTGGACGGGTGCAGGGGCCGACCTGCCAGTTCGAGGGCAAGGACGTCATCGTCGGGATGATGCACTCCTTGTCCATGCGCAACAGCTATCCGCCTGAATTCTTCCGCTCGGTCGGGCTTGTGGTCTACGACGAATGCCATCGGGTCGGGTCAGCCGTGCTGTCGCGGTGCGCCTCGCTCTTCCCGGCCCAGTATCAACTGGCCCTGTCCGCGACGCCGGATCGTGCCGACGGTGGCGACCGCGTGGTCTACTGGCATGTCGGGCCTGTTCGGGTGGTGTCGAAAGCCCCGGCGCTGGAATGCACGGTCTATGTGAAGCGATACCGGACCCGGCGCGAACTTTACGGCAAGCATCCCCAGTCGCGGGCGAAATGTCTGTCTCAAGACCCGGATCGCAACCGGATGATCGTGGACCTGATCTTGCGGAACTGGCGCATAGGGCGCAATATTCTGGTGATCGGCAAGTTCATCGACCACCTTCAGGACTTGATGGAGGCGTGCATTCGTGCAGGGATTCCGGTGACGGATATGGGCCAGTTCACAGGTCAGCAGAATGTCCGACAGACCGTGATGACGCACGAAGGGCCGCGCCGCAGGACGGTTCGATCCATGAAGGTGCAGAAGACGGAATACGACAGGATCAAGGCAGAGAGTCGGATCATCTTTGCGACCTACGGGGTCTTCAAGGAAGGGATCGACGTGCCCCGGCTTGATTGCGGCATCGACGTCTTGCCCCAGAGTGCCGCAACGCAGGTGATCGGTCGTATCCGGCGGCCCATGGAAGGAAAACCGACGCCCTACTGGATCACGATCTTGGATGAGGAGTGCGCTTTTTCGCAGAGCATGTTCATAAAGCGCGTCAAGGACTATCGAGCGACAGGGTGTCGCATAGTGGATAATGGAAGAGTGTGAGGACAGGATGAGCACCGACAACAAGCACCCGGAACTGCCGGACCTGAAGAACGCCCGGGATGATCCGGAATGGTGGGCAGAGCGCAACAAGCGCCGTCGGCAGCGATACGCGGAAGACCCCGAGTATCGCAAGAAAGCTCGCCTGAACAGCCGCAGCACCTATCGCGTCAAGGGCAAGACCGAACCGTTCGACCCGAGGCAGAACCTGTCTCGGATTGATGATTTCGGCAAGGTCCGCCCTGTCACCTTCCCGGATGGCCGCGTGGTCGAACGCTGGTGTATGACCAAGGCCGAGGTCGCCGAGATTTTCGGTCGTTCGACCAAGCTGTTCTACCACTGGATCAAAGACGGGCGGTTCCCGGACACGGTGCTCACCGCGACCGATACGTTCATCACCCGGGATTACAAGAACAAGAAGGGTGTGAAGGTGCCGCAGACGGTCGGGGTCTATTCCTCGGAAGAGGTGATCGCCGCGATCAATGCGCTGGGTCCGCACCTCTCGAACGTGGTCTATTTCCGCACCGACCATGATCGGGAGCGCGAGATGGTAGCCATGGCTGTCGCCGAGGCCCGGGCATCCATCGGGGTCAAGCTGGGGGAATAAGCCATGACCATGTCGCCGCCTGTCAGGAACCGTGCGCCGAGGGCTGTCGATCTGGACGCGCCCTCGGCTCCGGAGAGCGCGCCGACGCAGCCGTCCAAGGTCGGTGCCGTGGGTTACGTCACGACCCAGCGGACAAACTACTACGGCCAAGAACACCAGCACATGGAGGAGGTCCGGGTTCCGGTCTTCCATCCCCAGCCCGCCCGCGTCCGCGTCGGCGGCTCCGTCACCCAGAACCTCGGTGACTACAATTCGGCCCGGGTGGAGGTCTCTATCGAGATGCCCTGCCTGCCGGAGACCAGCGAGGTCGAGCGCGTCTACCTGATGTTGTCAGAGCAGGTTGATGTGATGCTGCGCCGCGAACTGGAAATTGCCACGGGGGTTCCGCCCGCCTCTGTGGACGTGCCGTCCACCGGCACCATGAACTGAAGCCAAGAACAAAACCCAATCCTGTCAGGTGAACGAATGAACGAGCAAGTCAGACGCCGGGGTTCCCCGCCCCCGACCTTGCCAACAGATGAAGCCGTCATCCCGCATGATCCGGCTTTGCCCCAGCCGGAAGACGATTTCCTGTCGCGGGGGGAGCTTGGGGAGGTGCTGAAGCAGGCCGCCAAGGTGCATGGCCCGAACGTGATCCGGTCAGCGGAACTGCGCCCGCGCTTCAAGCACATTCCGACCGACATCTTCAGCCTCGACATGGGCTTGTTCGGAGGCATCCCCGAGGGGGTGATCAGCCTCGTTTATGGCTGGGCGGGTAGCGGCAAGACCACGCTTTGCGGGCGGGTGATCGGTCAGGCGCAGCGTAAATATGCCGACAAGGCCGCCGTGTTCATCGACGCCGATGGCACATATCAACCGGAATGGGGCCGCAAACATGGCGTGGACAACTCGCGCATGGCGCTGGTGCAGCCGGAGAGCGGCGAACAAGCCCTTGATCTGGCCCGGGCCATGGTGAAGGCCGAAGAGGTTTCGGTGATCGTGGTGGACAGCCTTGCGGCTCTGGTTCCGATGAAGGAACTGGACAAGTCCATGGAAGACCTGACAGTCGGCGAGCAGGGGCGGCTGATCTCGCGCTTCTGCCGGGTGCTTCAGGCCGACCTTCTCGGCGAGCGAAAGCGCGGCCATCGCCCGGCCATCCTCTGGATCAACCAATATCGCATGAAGATCGGAACCATGTTCGGCGATCCGCGCACGCTGCCCGGCGGCGAGGCCCAGCATTTTGCGGCGGCGGTCAAGATCGAGATGAAGAACAAGGAGGTCATGGGCAAGACCGCCAACGGCATCCAGACGGTGGACTACAACGAGCACGCCTTCAAGATCGCCAAGAACAAGATCGGCACCGGCATTCGGGAAGGCGAATTCGTCATGGTGCGCAACCCGACCAACCCGCTCGGCCCGGGCTTCGTGGACGATGCCCGCCCGGTGATCAACTGGGCGCGAACCACGGGAAAGATCACCGGCGGCGGATCGTCATGGCGGGTTCAGGGGCTGGATGAGAAGTTCTCGCGCCTTCAGGACATCGCCGATTATTTCTATTCCGATCTGGACTTCTATGCCCATTTCCGGGACGGGCTGATCCGGGACTACCGGGTGGCCTGCGGTCTGCAAGAGGAATATCTGGCATGACGGTCATCGTGCCCAAGCGACTTGGCGGCGGGTCCATGACTTCGGCATCGCACCGCCGGTCGCGCGAGCAGGAAAAGGAGGCGGCGGCCCGACTGGGTGGCCGCATCACCAAGGCCAGCGGAGCGGGTGCTTTCGAGAAGGGCGACGTGAGGGTCAAGGGATTGCTCCGGGTTGAAGCCAAGACCACCAAACACAAGTCCTTCAGCGTCACCGGCGAGATGCTGGACAAGATCGAGCAGCAGGCCGTCATGGCAGGGGAGTTCCCGGCCATGGAGATCGAGATCGAGGGTGGGGCGCGGCGGGTCTATGTCGTGCCGACATGGGTTCTGGATGACCTGATCCGGACGGTGCAGCAGGGGAAATGACATGGCATTGTTGAGGGGGTTGGCGAACGCATCGGCGCAGGCGCGCAATCGGCAACTGGGCGTGCAACCCGTTGCACCGACGATCCAGTCGCCGCAGCCTTTGACCGCGCCACCGTCCCCAGCCGTCGCGCCGCCAGCGCCCATCAGCACGATTAGCGCCCCGACGACGATCCGCCCGATGCAGACCCAGCACCCGCTGCTGCGCGATGGCGGTATCATGGACATCGTGGACAAATGGGATCAGCGCCCAGAACGGTCGCGCGAGGGCGGAACGAACGGCTATATGCACGTATCCAGCCTGATCGGGCTGATCTGCACCAGACGCGCCACGCTGATCTCCCAGAGCGACTACGTCGCCACAGAGGCAGTCACCGGCGGCCATAGGCTCATGTGGGCGCAGGGTCGGGCGACCGAGGCGCATATCCGGGAGGCGGTGATCGGATCGACCGACGGGTCGGTGGTCTATGGGAACTGGAAATGCCGTTGCGGCAAGGCTGCGCATCGCGGCTTTCGTCCCGCGTTCGACAACCGCTGCCATACCTGCGGTCACGCGCTGGATCAATATGGCGAAATCGTGCTCATGGACCACGAGCACAGGATCACCGGCTCCTGCGACCTGTCCCTGATCCCGGACAACAAGGTTCTGGTGGCCGAGATCAAATCCATGACTCCGGAGCAATTCGACGCGCTCACCGCGCCGCTCCCC
>ERZ869909.2708-NODE-2708-length-11223-cov-3.615378_pt1 | contig 11223 bp, 8 predicted proteins | sample MGYA00520892_ERZ869909 | MGnify/ENA primary metagenome ERZ869909 (study PRJEB32215, sample SAMEA104723947) | bioreactor metagenome | biome: bioreactor; feature: anaerobic bioreactor; material: water | place: China | collected 2015-03-12 ... | reverse complement strand
GCTCGCCGAGCCGCGGCCGGCGTGGCTCGGCGAGTGGGCCCGGTTCGGCTCCTCGCTCGCCTTCGAGGCGTTGTCGCCGCGGCTCGTGACGCAGGCGAAGCTCGTCATGCTCGACTGCGTCGGCGCGATCGCCGCCGGCATGCAGGAGCCGGAGATGCGGGCGCTCGTGCGGCGCCTTGCCCGGCGCGGGCAGGGCGGCGTCGCGGCCATCGGCGCGGGGCTTTCGCTGCGCGGCGACGATGCGGCCTTCGTCAATGGCGTCGCCGGCACGGCGCTGGAGCTCGACGAGGGCAACCAGTTCGCGCGCGGCCATCCCGGCATCCATGTGCTGCCTGCGGCGCTCGCGACGGCGCTCGCCGCCGGGCGCGGCGGCACGGAGCTTCTGACCGCCTTCGTCCTCGGCTACGAGATCGGCGCCCGGGTGGGGGCGGCGTGCCGGCTGCGGCCGACGGTCCATCCGCACGGCACATGGGGCACGATCGGCGCCGCCTTCGCCGCCGCCCGGCTCGACGGCGCCGACGAGCGGGCGCTCGCCGAGACCATCAACGTCTCCGCGACGCTGAGCGTCGGCGCGAGCCTGCGCGCGATGCTCGAAGGCGCGACCGTGCGCAACGGCTTCTGCGGCTTCTCCAACCGCAACGGGCTTGCGGCGTGGGACCTCGTGGCGAGCGGCTTCGTCGGCGAGATCGACGCCGTGCGCAGCGTCTACGGCTCCATCCTCGCCGAGGGCTTCCGCCCTGAGGCGATGGCCGAGGAGCTCGGCAGCCGGTTCGAGATCGAGCGGAACTACTTCAAGCGCCATGCCGCCTGCCGCTTCACCCACGGCGCGCTCGACGTGGTGACGGCGCTGCTCGCCGAGCTGGGCAGCCTCGCGCCCGGGGATATCGCCGGCATCGAGGTCGAGACCTACGCCTATGCGGCGCAGCTCGACAGCGCCGAGCCCGCCAACATGCTGGCGGCCAGGTTCTCGCTGCCGTTCGCCGTCGCCACGACCGTCGTCAACGGCGAGGCGTCCGTCCCGGCCTTCCGCCGGAAGGCGGTCGCGGACGAGACCATCCGCGCGCTCGCCCGCCGGGTCACGGTGCGCGAGAATGCCGAGTTCACCGCGATGCTGCCGGCGAAACGGCCGGCGCGGCTGACCGTGCGCCTCGCCGACGGGCGGGTGCTGACGCGCGAGACCATGACCAATCGCGGCGACGCGGCCGATCCCTACACGCCCGACGAAGTGCGCGCGAAATTCTTCGACCTGACGGTTCCGGTCTGGGGAGAGGCGCATGCGAAGCGGGTCCACTCCGCAATCGAAACGATAGAGACGGCGGAAAGCCTGGCGGGGCTCAACACCCTGCTCGGAGAACCGCCGCGCAAGGATGCATAAATGAGCCTTAAAGCCCTCATCGCCCGCGGGAAGCCTCTGGTGGCTCCCGGCGTCTACGACGCCCTCACCGCCTCCATCGCCACCGAAGCCGGCTTCGACGCGCTCTATTTGTCGGGCGCCGCCATCGCCTACACCAAGCTCGGCCGCCCCGACATCGGCCTCGTGTCGATGACCGAGGTCGCGCAGGTGATCGAGCTGGTGCGCCAGCGCGTCGACACGCCGCTGATCGTCGATGCCGACAACGGCTACGGCAATGCGCTGAACGTGCAGCGGACGGTCCGCACCTTCGAGCGCGCAGGCGCGACCGCGATCCAGCTCGAGGACCAGACGCTGCCCAAGCGCTGCGGCCATCTCCAGGACAAGTCGCTGATCCCGGCGACCGAGATGGCGGGCAAGGTCAAGGCCGCCGTGGACGCGCGCACCAGCGCCGACACGCTGATCGTCGCCCGCACGGACGCGGTCGCCGTCGAAGGCTTCGACAGCGCCATCGAGCGCGCCTCGCTCTATGCCGATGCCGGCGCCGACGTGCTCTTCGTCGAGGCGCCGCGCTCGCGCGAGCAGCTCGAAGCCATCCACGGATCGCTCGGCCACCGGCTGCCGCTGCTGGTGAACATGGTCGAGGGCGGCGACACGCCGCTGATGACGGCCGAGGAGCTGGGCGCGCTCGGCTACAGCATCGTCATCTTCCCCGGCGGCATCGCGCGCGCCATCGCGCGCACCGCGCAGGACTACTACCGGTCGCTGCGGGCGCACGGCACCAACCAGCCCTTCGGCGACCGCATGTTCCAGTTCAACGAGCTGAACGCGCTGATCGGCACCCCCGAGATGCTGGAGGCCGGGCGCACCTACGAGACCTTCGACGCGTCGGAAGGGCGCGTGCGGGAAGGATGACGCGCATGAGCACGAAGACACTCGATCCCGTGACGCTCGCCATCCTCAACGGCCGGCTGGAGCAGATCGCCGACGAAATGGACGCCACGCTCTACCGTTCGGCGTTCAACCCGATCATCGCCGAGGCGCGCGACGCCTGCCACGGGCTCTACCACGCCGAGACCGGCGCGACGCTGGTGCAGGGCACGCGCGGCCTGCCGATCTTCGTCGGCGCGATGGCCTTCGCGGTCAAGGCGGTCATCGACAAGGTCGCCAGGGAAGGCGATCTCTCGCCCGGCGACACCTTCCTGTTCAACGATCCCTATGCCGGCGGCACGCACCTCAACGATTTCCGGCTGGTGCGGCCGGTCTTCCGCGGCGACAGGCTCTATTGCTGGATCGCCTCCGTCGGGCACTGGCTCGACATCGGCGGCAACGTGCCCGGCGGCTTCAACGCCAGGGCGACCGAGAGCTTTCAGGAAGGCGTGCGCATCCCGCCGGTCAAGCTCTTCTCGCGGGGCGTCATCAACAACGACATCGTCGAGATCCTGTCGGCCAACTCGCGCGTGCCGCTGTCCAACTACGGCGACCTGAACGGCCAGCTCAACGCGCTCGACCTCGGCGAGCGCCGGCTGGCCGAGCTGCTCGACTCCTATGGCGACGATACGGTCGAGGCGGCGTTCGAGGCGTTCTCGAACCGCGCCGAGGCCATGATGCGCGAGGCGATCCGGGCGCTGCCCGACGGGCTCTACAGCTTCGAGGACTATCTCGACAATGACGGCATCACCCCGGACCGTCTGACCATCGCACTCGATCTCACCATCCGCGGCGACGAGATGGTGCTGGATTTCTCGCGCTCGTCCGCGCCCTGCGCCGGGCCGCTCAACATCGCCTATTCGACGGCCGCGGCCTGCTGCTACGTGGCGCTGAAGCACGTCTTCACGGCCGTGCCCGCCAATGCCGGCTGCCTGCGGCCGATCACCTTCGTCATTCCCGACACCACGCTCCTCGGCGTCAAGCCGCCGAAGCCGGTCGGCGGCTATACCGAGACGATCCTGCGCGTGATCGGCGTCGTGTTCGGGGCGCTCGCCAAGGCCGATCCGGCCCGGGCCACGGCCGGCCCCTTCGGCACCATCAACGCGCTCTCCATCGCCGGCCACCGCGACGATGGCTCGCGCTACGTCATGTTCTCCTTCTTCGGCGGCGGGCTCGGCGGCAACCCGCAGAGCGACGGCCTCAACCACGCCAACAACCCGATCTCCATGGCGACGATCCCGCCGGCCGAGATCATGGAGGCGTCCTATCCGGTGATGTTCACCCAGTGGGCCTTGCGGCCGGATTCCGCAGGCGCCGGCTATCACCGCGGCGGCGTCGGCGCGATCTACGAGATCGAGCCGCTGACCGACGCCGACGTCTTCCTGCTCGGCGAGCGCGGCGTCTACCCGCCGTTCGGGGTCGCGGGCGGCACGGACGCGGCGCTCAACCGCTTCGTCTGGCAGGCCGACGACGGCGAGCACTCGCCGCCGCTCGCCTCCAAGATCGCCGATGTCCGCGTCCGGGCCGGCCAGCGCGTGCGCATCGAGTCGCCCGGCGGCGGCGGCTTCGGCGATCCGAGGACGCGGCCGGCGGAAAAGGTGGCGCGCGACGTCCAGCTCGGCTTCGTCAGCCGCGAGGCCGCGCGCACGATCTACGGCGTCGAGACCGATGCGGAAGGCAACCTCGACACCAACGCCACACGCCAACTGCGCGAAGGGGCAGCCGCATGAACACGCATGTCAAACCCGGCCCCGCCTCCGTCGTCGGCGTCGATGTCGGCGGGACCTTCACCGACCTGTTCTACTACGACGCGGATGCGGGGCGTTTCCAGACGGCCAAGGTGCCCTCGAACCGCGGCGACGAGGCCGTGGGCTTCCTCGAAGGGCTGCGGAGCTTCGGGCCGGTCGCGACGCTCGGCTCCATCGTCCACGGCACGACCGTCGGCACCAACGCGCTTCTGGAGCGCAAGGGCGCGCGCACCGCGCTCATCACCACGGCGGGCTTCCGCGACGTGCTGGAAATGCGCCGCCGCGACCGGCTCCACACCTGGGGCCTGTGGGGCGATTTCGTGCCCGTCATCGAGCGCGACCTGCGCTTCGAGGTCGCGGAGCGCGTGCTGGCGGACGGCACCGTGCGGCAGGCGGTCGATCTCGACCAGGTGCGCGCGGCGGCCCGGAAGGCGCTCGCCGCGGGCGCGGAAGCGCTCGCCATCGTGTTCATCAACGCCTACGCCAACCCGGCCAACGAGCTCGCGGCGCTCGAAGCCGCGCAGGCGGTATGGCCGAACGAGAATGTCGGCTGCTCGGCGCAGATCCTGCCCGAGATCCGCGAGTTCGAGCGCACCTCGACCACGGCGCTCAACGCCTATCTCCAGCCGGTGGTGGGCGGCTATCTGCGCAAGCTCACCGACGCGCTGGCGGGCGAGGCGTTCGGCGGCCGCTTCCACATCGTCCAGTCGAACGGCGGCGTCATGTCCACCGAGACCGCCCGCCGCCTGCCGGTGCGCACGGCGCTTTCGGGCCCGGCGGCCGGCGTGATCGCGGCGGCGGCCATATCCAAGGCCGCCGGCTTTCCCAACATCATCACCGGCGATCTCGGCGGCACGTCGTTCGACGTCTCCCTCGTGGTCGACGGCGAGACGTCGCTGGCGGCGCAGACCACCATCGACTTCGGCCTCGTGGTGCGCACGCCGATGATCGAGATCACCACCATCGGCGCGGGCGGCGGCTCGATCGCGCATGTGGACGCGGGCGGGCTGCTCCAGGTCGGGCCGGAAAGTGCGGGCTCGCGCCCCGGCCCGGTGGCCTACGGGCAGGGCAACACCCGCCCGACGCTGACCGACGCCAACATCGTGCTCGGCCGCATCAATGCCGAGCGCCCCATCGGCGGCAAGCTTGAGCGCCTCGACGTGGAGGCGGCGAAGGCGGCCATCGAGGAGCATGTGGCGAAGCCCTGCGGCCTCGGCGTCATGGAAGCGGCCGAGGCCATCGTGCGCATCGCCGACGGCCGCATGGCCGGGGCGATCCGCCTCGTCTCCATCGAGCGCGGCCACGACCCGGCGAAGTTCGTCGCGGTGCCGTTCGGCGGCGGCGGGGCGCTCCATGCCGGCGCGCTCATCAAGGATGTCGGCCTGCAGGCGGCGCTGGTGCCGCGCTATCCGGGCGTGACCTCGGCCCTCGGCTGCGTCATCGCCGACATCCGCCACGACCAGGTGCAGACCGTGAACCTGACGGTCGACGCGCTCGACGTCGAGGCGCTCGACCGGCGCATGGTGAGCGAGGCCGAGGCCGCGCGGCAGGTCGTGGAGGAAGCCGGCCTGCAGATCGATCGTATCGACCTCGTCTTCGAGCTCGACATGCACTATCTCGGCCAGACGCACACCGTGTCCGTGCCGCTGCCGGTGACGGTCGAAGGCGGGACGACGGGCATCAGCCGCGAGATCGTGCAGGCCGCGTTCGACAGGGCCTATCAGGCGTCGTTCAGCCGCCTGCTGCCCGGATTGCAGGCCAAGATCGTCAATCTGAGGACGTCCGCCATCGGCCGCCGCCCGCATTTCAGCCTCAAGGCGCTGGCGCCCGAGGAGGGCGCGACGGTCGGGCAGGCGCGGCGCGGCAGCAGGCCGGTGTGGTTCGACGGCGGCTGGCACGACACCGCCATCTACGCCCGCCTCGAGCTGCCGGTCGGCGCCGTCATCGAAGGCCCGGCGATCCTCGAGCAGCCCGATGCCACGACGCTCGTGGACCCCGACCTGAAGGCGCGGGTGGACGCGTTCGGCAACGTGATCGTGGAGCGCAGGTGATGGTGTCCCAGCCTATTCCGGTCGCGAACACCGGCCTGCTCATCGTCGATCTTCAGAACGATTTCCTCGATCCGAAGGGCGCCTATGGCAGGGCGGGGCAGACCGCCCCCGAGATCGCCGCCTTGCCCGAACGCCTCGCGCCCCTTGCGGACCGGCTGCGGGCGGGCGGCGGCTGGATCGTCTCGACCCAGTTCACGCTCGTCCCGGCCAAGGGCGGCGAGCCCCTGATCTCCCCGCACCTGAAGGAGCTGAGGCCGTTTCTGGCCAAGGGCGATTTCGCGCCGGGCGCCTGGGGGCACCAGCTCGTGGACAGGCTGGCGCCGGCCGACCTCACGGTCGAGAAGGTCGCCTATTCGGCGTTCTACATGACGCGGCTCGAATGGGTGCTGCGCAAGTGCGACATCCGCCGGCTGCTCGTCTGCGGCATCGTCACCAATGGCGGCGTCGCCTCCACGGTGCGCGACGCGCATGTGCGCGACTTCGACGTGACGGTGCTGGCGGATGGCTGCGCCGCCTTCTCCCCGGCCGTCCACGACACCGCCATCGCCGCGCTGCGCCCGGTCTGCCGGGTGGCGACGATCGCCGAGATGGCGGCCGAACTGTTCCCGCAAGGCTAGGGAGGACACCATGCCCGTCGTCGAAACCACGCTCATCGAAGGCTACGATGCCGAGACGAAGGCGCGCCTCATGACCGGCATGGCGCGGGTCGTGCGCTCGGTCATGGCGGCGCCTGCGGAAGGGATCGTCACCATCATCCGCGAGGTGGCGCCCAGCTCCTATGCGCGCGGCGGCGTCTCGCGCGTGCCCGGACCGCCGCTGCCGGTCGCAGCCGAGGTCGTTGCCACGTTCGCGGCCGCGGTTGGCGCGCAGGACAGGGACAAGGCCGCCGCGCTGCTCGCCGGGGAGTTTTCGGCGACCGGCCGCGACGGGCAGGCCATCGGCCTCGACGGTCTGCTCGAGACGGCGGCCGCGGACGAGCGAACCTATCTCCGCTTCGAGGAGGCGCTCGCCGACCAGACCGTCGCCGTCTTCGCCGAGGGCAGGGGCCGTTCGCCCTTCATCGAACGCTACGTCGTCTTCAACGGCCGCATCACCGGCTACGCGGTGTGGGGCGGCGACTGATGAGCATCCTGCCGCCGCCCGCGAGCGAGCCGGACGACGCGGCCGATCTCGTCGTCGTCGGCGCGGGTGCCGCAGGGCTGTGCGCGGCGATCGCGGCGGCGGAAGCGGGCCTGTCGGTCGTCGTGCTGGAGCGCGATGCCGAGCCCGCGGGCAGCACGGCGATGACGCTCGGCATGCTGCCCGGCGCCGGCACGCGTTTCCAGCGCGAGAAGGGCATCGACGACAGCCCGGCGCTCTTTGCGGCCGATATCGTGAGGAAGGCCAAGGGAGAGACGGACGAAGCCCTGGTGCGGGCGGTGGCGGAGGCGTCCGGCCCGGCGGTCGAATGGCTGCACGACCGCCACGGCGTCCGCTTCGAGCTTCTGGACGACATCATCTATCCCGGCCACTCGCGCCATCGCTACCACGTCCCGAAGAGCCGCACCGGCACCGAGCTGGAGCGGGGGCTGCTCGATGCCGCGGCCCGCGCCGGCGCGCGCATCGTCACGCGCGCCCATGTCCGCGCGCTGCATGCCGACGCCGACGGCCGGGTTCTCGCCGCCCGCGTCGAACAGGACGGGCACGTGCATGTTATCGCCGGCCGGGCCTTCGTTCTGGCGAGCGGAGGCTATGGCGCCGAGCCGGCGCTGATCGCCGAACACATTCCCTCGATGGCGGACGCCGTCTATCGCGGCCACCACGCCAGCACCGGCGACGCGCTGAAATGGGGCGAGGCGCTGGGCGCGGCCGCCGTCGACCTCGGCGGCTATCAGGGGCATTGCGTGGTCGACGGCCACGACCTGCCGCTGACATGGGCGGTCGTCATCCGCGGCGGGTTTCAGGTCAATGCGCGGGGACGGCGCTTCTCGAACGAGATGAGCGGCTATTCCGAGCAGGCATCGGAAGTGCTCGGCCAGCCGGGCGGCGTCGCCTGGACGATCTACGACCGGCGCTGCGAGGAGCCGGCGCTGACCTTCGCCGACTATCACCGCGTGCTCGATGCCGGCGCCGTGGTCGCGGCGGACGATGTCGCGCACCTTGCGGAGAAGACCGGGCTCCCGGCCGACGCGCTCGCAGCGAGCTTCGATCAGGTGGCGGATGCGATCGACGGCGCCGCCGCCGACCCGTTCGGCCGCGATTTCGCCGGCGTGGAGCGGCTGAAGCCGCCGTTTCTCGCCGTGCGCGTGCGCGGCGCGCTCTTCCATACGCAGGGCGGGCTTGCCGTCGATGCGTCGGCGCGCGTCCTGCGGGCCGGCGGCTCGCCGCTGCCCAACCTCTTCGCCGCCGGCGGCGCGGCGCGCGGCCTCTCCGGGCCGTCGTCCTGGGGCTATCTCGGCGGCAACGGGCTGCTGACGGCGGTCGTGCTCGGGCGGTTCGCCGGACAGGGCGCAAGCGCGCTCCTCGAGGCACAGCCTGGGGGCACTCATTCGGGAGGCATGAATCGTGGCTAGAGTTCTGGTTATCGTTCCCTTTCCGATGGACGAGGGCAACGTCGCCAAGCGGCGGGCGCAGTTGAACGCCGTCCGCCTCGGGGAGGGCATCGAGTTCGACTACAAGCCGGTGCGCATCGCGCCGGCCAACTATGTCAGCCAGCAGGATTCGGTTCTGGCCGATATCGGCATCCTCGAGGCCGGGCTGCAGGCGCAGGCGGACGGCTACGATGCGGTCTGCATCGACACGGTCAGCGATTCCGGCATGTCGGCGCTGCGTTCGGTGCTCGACATCCCGGTGATCGGCCCGGGTCGCCACGCCATGCTGGCGGCGCTGATGCTCGGCGAAAAGTTCTCGATCCTGGCGATGTGGGACCGCTGGCGGCATCTCTACACCAAGACGCTCGCCGAGCTCGGCCTGCAGCACAAATGCGCCTCGTTGCGCTCGGCGGGGTTGCAGCCCAACAACCAGAGCCTGCTTGCCGGCAAGGAGGACGAGTTCTTCCCGGCGCTTTACGAGGCGGCCATGCGCTGCGTCGAGGAGGACGGGGCCGACGTCATCATCCTCGGCTCGACCACGATGCACGAGGCCCACGCCTATCTTGCCGAGCGGCTGCCGGTGCCGATCATCAATCCCGGCCCGCTCACTTATCGCCTGGCCGATGCGGCCATCAGGTTGCGCCTGTCGCACAGCCGCCTGTCCTATCCCGCGCCCTCGCATGTCGCGGGCGGCGCGCTGGCGGCCATGGGCGCAGCCGCGGAACGGATATGAGGACCCTGTCGTGACGCGCATCCTGCTTCTGACCCCGGCCGACGTCCAGGCGCCGGCAGCCGCGTTCTCCGCCGGCGTGACCGATTCCGGCACCGCGATCGTCCATCGTCGCGTCGCCTATGCTTCGACCCCGCCCGTCGGCGCGCACGACTGGGCGCTCGCCGATCTCGCGATGCTCGCCGCAGGGCAGCACGCGCAGGAGGAGGGATTCGACGCCGTCTGCGTCGGCGACATGGGCGACTACGGCGCCAACGCCTTGCGGTCGGTGCTCGACATCCCGGTCATCACGGCCGGGCGCGCATCGATGCTCTATGCGCTGTCGCTCGGCGCGCGCTTCTCGGTCGCGGCGTCGGCGCGCGACCATGTCCGCATCGGAAAGCTCGTCCACGAATACGCGCTCGATCACCAGTGCGCCGGTGTCCACCTCCTCGGCGAGGACGGCGAGCTGCCGGCCGCGCTGGACGAGGCGGACGTGGTGGTGCTGGCGGCGTCGCCGGCCGGCGCGTCGAGGTCCGTCCGGGCTCCGCTGGTGGAGCCGTTGCCGCTGATCGTGAAGCTGGCCGAGAGCATGACGGGGCTCGGGCTCACGCACAGCCGCAGGGCCTATCCCGCGCCGCAGGTTCGCAAGGGCGATCTGATCGACGCCCTCAGCCGGAGTGGCGCGGCGTCATAAGCGCTGCGGCAACCCCGGCTCCGGCACGGCGCTCACTTCGTCAGCGCGTTCCTCAGCCGCGACCACGCGATGGTGGCGTGGACGCCGACCGGCCAGAAGCGGTGGAAGCGGATCGGCCGGACGGCGCTCGGCGGGATCGGCAGGTCCGCCGCGGCAATCTCGCCGGCGAGGCAGGCGGCCAGCGGCTTGCCCAGCGCGCTCGCGAGCGCCACGCCGCGGCCGTTGTAGCCGTAGACGGCGATCAGGCCGGGCGACACCTCGTGCACGTGCGGCATGTGATCCGTCGTGACCGCGACGCGGCCGTTCCACGCCGTCTCCCAGCCCGTCTCGGCGAGGGCGGGCCACAGGTCGAAGGCGTGGCGCGCGACAGGCCCCAGCCGGTCGGGCGAAGCGATCGGCCGCATCGGCCCGCGCCCGCCGATGATGAGCCGGTTCCGGTGATCGACGCGGTAGTAGACCGTGACGAGGCCGGACTCGTACAGCACCTGCCGGCCGGGCAGGATGGCGGCGGCGAGCTTCACCGGCAGCGGCCGGGAGGCCAGAACCGAGCTGAACACCGGCACCAGCGCCCTGCGCAGGCCGGGGACGAGATCGTCGGTATAGCCGTTGCAGCAGACGAGGACGCGCGCGGCGCGCAGCGTGCCTGCGGCCGTCGTCAGCCTCCACGCGCCCTTGTCCCGCTCCAGCCGCAGCGCGCGGCTGTCGCCGTGGATGGTTGCGCCTGCCCGCGCGGCGGCCTCGGCCAGCCCGCGGCTGTAGCGCAGCGGGTCGAGATCGCCGCCGCGCCGGTCGAGGAAGGCGCCGTGATAGCGCGGATGCCCGACGACGCCTGCAAGCTCGTCCCGGCCGATCCACTCGACCGGCATGCCGAAGCCGGCCATGTCCTCCTGGCTGCGCCGCACGGCCGCCGCGTCCTGCGCCTTGGCCGCGGCGCGCAGCGTGCCGTTCAGCCTCAGCTCGCAGTCGATGCCGAGCCGCCGGATGAGATGCGCCGTCCGCTCGACCGAGGACCAGGCGAAGGCCACCGCCGCCTCGCCCTTCTCCTTCCCGAACGTCCGGACGATGCTCGACGGATCGTATTTCAGGCCGGGATTGAGCTGTCCGCCGTTGCGCCCCGAGGCGCCCCATCCGGGCTGGTGCGCCTCGAGCAGCGTCACCGCATGCCCG
>ERZ869909.2707-NODE-2707-length-11230-cov-5.429481_pt1 | contig 11230 bp, 10 predicted proteins | sample MGYA00520892_ERZ869909 | MGnify/ENA primary metagenome ERZ869909 (study PRJEB32215, sample SAMEA104723947) | bioreactor metagenome | biome: bioreactor; feature: anaerobic bioreactor; material: water | place: China | collected 2015-03-12 ... | reverse complement strand
GCGCTCGCGCCCTATCTCGGCCACGAGAACTTCCGCACCAGCGTCAAGGCCGAGGTCAACACCGACATGCGCCAGATCGAGGAGACGATCTTCGATCCCGAATCGCGCGTCGAGCGTTCGGTGCAGATCGTGCGCGCCAACGACCAGGCCAACCAGCGCCAGGCCGCGCCGCCGACCACGGTGCAGCAGAACCTGCCCGAGGAAGACCTCGCCACGGCCGAAGGCGCGGCCTCGTCCGAGCAGCGCGAGCGGCGCGAGGAAACCACCAATTACGAGCTGAACTCCAAGCGCATCGCCACCGTGTCGAACGGCTATTCGGTGTCGCGGCTCTCCATCGCCGTCGTCGTCAACCGCGAGCGGCTGGCCGCCGTTCTGGGCGCGGACGCCACGCCCGAGCGCATCGCCGAGCGCATCGCCGAGATCGAGAAGCTCGCCGCTTCCGCCGCCGGCTTCGACACGGCGCGCGGCGACGTCATCAGCGTCTCCTCGCTCGAGTTCATCGACGGCATCGCCGGCACCGAGATCACCGCGCCCGGCTTCCTCGAGGCGGCCGGACGCCACACCGGCACGATGATCAACGCGCTCGCCTTCATCGTCGTGGTCTTCCTCGTTTCCTGGTTCGGCCTCAAGCCGCTGGTGGCCGCCATCACCGGCGGAAAGAAGGACGAGGACGGCGACATGAACTTCGGCGATCTCCAGCTTTCGCTGCCCAACCCGCTGGATTCGCTCCAGCTTCCCGATCCGCTCGCCGCCGATGGCGGCGACGCGCTCGGCGGTTTCGCCAACCCCTTCCCCGACCACATGGCCGACGACATCCGCTTCAAGATCAAGCCGGCGCCGCAGGACCGCCTGGCCCAGATGGTCGACCTGAACGAGGAACGCTCGGCCATGATCCTGCGCAAATGGGCCAAGCCCGAGGCGCATGAGGTCGCCGCCTGATGCCGGGACTGTCGCTGGCCAACGCGCTCAAGGATTTCGGGGCGGGACCATCCCGCCCCGCCGAGCCGTTCTGCGCCACGGCCGCGCCCTTCCCCGCGGCGGCCTTTCCCGACGCCGCGCCGGCCATGGAGCCGTCCGACCTGCCCGACTTCCCGCTCCAGCCGGCGATGGAGCCGGTGGACGTCGACGCGCTGGTCGCGGAGGCGGTGGAGAACGCCGAGCGGGCGCTTTCGGAGCGCCTCGCCCAGGAGCACGCCGAAGCCTTGCATGCCGAGCAGCAGCGGCACGCCGAGGAGATCGTCGAGTTGCAGCGCCGTTTCGCCGACGAAGCCGGCGACAGGATCCTCGCCGCCTTCACGGAAATGGAAGGGCGTCTGGTCGAATCGACCGGCGCGGTCGCGGCGCGCGTGCTGAGCGGCGTCCTGACCGACGATCTGCGCGAGCGTTCCATAGAAAGGCTGGCCGGCCACATCCGCGAGGCGCTTTGCGACGGCGAGGCCGTGCGCATCCGCGTCCACGGCAGCCTGCCGCTGTTCGAGACGCTGAAGGAGAAGCTGCCCGAGCGGGCGAACCAGCTCGACTTCATGGAAGGCCCGCATTTCGACCTTTCGGTCGCCATCGACGACAGCATCTATGAGACCCGTCTCGCCGAATGGTCGGCCGCGCTTGCGGAGACATTGGCATGAGCACCTTCGACGCCGAGGAGGGCAAGCGCGAGATCATCATCGTCAAGCGGCATGGCGGCGACCACGAGGAAGGTCACCACGGCGGCGTCTGGAAGATCGCCTTCGCCGATTTCATGACGGCGCTGATGTGCTTCTTTCTGGTGATGTGGCTGGTCAACGCCACCAGCGACCAGACCAAGGCGGCCATCGCCAGCTATTTCAACCCGATGACGCTGGTGGACAACACGCCGAGCAAGAAGGGCCTCGACGACCCGGGCAAGGAGATCCCGCCCGAGCCGTCGCCGAGCGACACGTCGAGGAAAGCGCCGCAGCCGGAGGATTCCGCCGGCCTGTTCGCCCACTCGCTCGCCACCGAGGAAACCCACAAGACCTCCGACCAGCACCTGTTCGCCGACCCCTACGCGGTCCTGGCCGAGATCGCGGCCCAGACGGCGACGCTCCAGAACGTCTCCGAAAAGGGCGATGGCGGCGCGCAGGATTCAGGCCCCGCCACCGGCGCGCAGGGCGGCGAATCCTATCGCGACCCCTTCGCGCCGGATTTCTGGTCGCAGGAAGTCGCCGGCGCCGAGGACGATTCCGAGCTCGACGTCTTCCGGCAGGGACGGGCGCGCGGCATCGAGACGGACACGCAAGGCGAGGATGCCATGCCGGACGAAGCCGTGGCCGCCCACGCCGCCCGGACGGTCGAGGGCGCGGACATGGAGCCGGCCGACGACGACGCAATCTCCGAAGCCGGGCAGGCGCGGGCGACGGCCGAGCGGCAGGACCGCGTCGAGGAGATCGCAACCCGGATCCGCGGCGAGATCGTCGAGGCGTTCGGCCGCGATTCCGAGCTCAACAAGGCCATCACCGTCACGGTGCGCGGCGACGGCATTCTCATATCCGTCACCGACGAGCTGAATTTCGGCATGTTCGAGATCGGGTCGGCAGTGCCCAAGGGCGAGCTGGTGCTGGCGATGGAAAAGATCGCCGCCACGCTGAACGAGCATACGGGCAGGGTCAGGATCAACGGCCACACCGACGCGCGGCCGTTCCGCAACGCCAACTACGACAACTGGCGGCTTTCGACCGCGCGCGCCCACGCCGCCTATTACATGCTGGTTCGGGCCGGCATGGACGAGACCCGCATCAAGGAGGTTTCCGGCTTCGCCGACCGGCAGCTGAAGGTCGCCGACGACCCCTTCGCCAACGTCAATCGCCGTATCGAGATCCTTCTGGAGACGAACGGATGAGACCGCGCGACCGCATCGCGGCCTGCGGGCTGGCGATCGCCGCCCTCGCGACCCTCGATGCCCGCGCCGAGGATTTCGCCGACGTGGAGGCGCGCCTGCAACCCTATCAGATGGTGCGCTCGCTCGAGCTGGTGCAAGACCGCATCGCCGGCGGCGACCACGCGGCGCTGCCGATGCAGAAGAAGCTTCTGGAGATGATAGACGCCCGCTTCCGCAGCGCCGACAGGATCGAGTTCGCCGAGCGGCGCAATTTCGATGCCCTGATGGTCTATGCGATGAGCGGCGGCAACCCGGCGACGGTCGCGGCCAGCCTCGAAGCCCTGTCGCTGGACGCGGCCGACAGCGCCGCCGCCAAGGGCGTGATGAACTATCTCGGCGGCGATGTCGCCGAAGCCAGGGATGCGATGGCGCGGCTCGACCTCTCGGCCCACACGCAGGAGGTGGGCGCGTTTCTGGCCCTGATCAAGGGTTCGGTCGTGGCAAGCGACAGCGCAAGGGCAGGCATGGCCATGCTCGACCAGGCAAGGCTGCTTGCGCCCGGCACGCTGGTCGAGGAAGCCGCGCTGCGGCGCACCCTGTCGCTGGCGGTGACGGCCGAGGATCCCGCGCGCTTCACCCTGGCGGCCGAGCAATATGCCCGCCGCTTCCTGCGTTCGCCCTATGCGGCGCAGTTCGCCGAGACCTTCGTCGCCGGCATCCTGGCGCTCAAGGACGGCCTCGACCTGAAGCGGATCGAACAGGCCGTGTCGTGGATGACCCAGGAGCAGGCGAAGACCGTCTATCTGCGCCTGGCGCGGCGCGCGGCCATCGACGGCGACGCCGCGCTGCTCGCCTTCGCCTCGGCGCGGGCGGCCGGCGATACGGTGCGAAGGCCCGAAGAGGCCGATCCGCGCAGCGAGCTTTACGCCAGCATCTCCTCGGTGACGTCGGAAACCGTCGAGGCCGTGCTCGACAGGCTGATCGAGCTGGACGCCTCGCAGCTTTCCGCGGCCGACCGCGCCCTGCTCGACGCGGCCCGCACCATCGCCACCGAGGTCGTGGCCCCGGTCAATCCTCGTGTCGTGGCCTCGCGCGCGCCCGATCCGGGAACGCCTCCCGCCGGGGCCGAGGCGGACACCGCACCTCCAACCCGGGCCGAACAGGCGAACGCCTTCGTCCTCGCCACGCGCGCGCGGCTGGAGGAGATCGACAGGATGCTTGAGGAGAGCAGGAAGCCATGACGATGGACGTTGCCATGGGGCTGGTGTCCGGCGCTTCCGCCCGCGGCGGCGAGCGCGGCGGCAAGGGCGCGCAGGCCGGCACCACCGGTTTCGACGACGCGCTGGCCGCCAAGCCGGCCGGACGCATGCCGCAAGGCCGACGCGACGAGGAGGCCGTGCCGCCGCCCGCGCAATGGATGCTCGGCTATGGTGACAGGCTGGTCATCGCCATGCCCGGCGCGCCGGCCGGCCCCGCTGCCGGCGACACGTCCGACGCCGCGCCGCTTCCGCTTCTCCCGCAGCCGGACGAGATGGCCGATGTCGATGCCGCGACCGAAGAGGACGCGCCTTCCATGGCCGTGGACGCCGGGCAGACGGCACAGGCCGCGCTGACCGCCCCCACGCAAAAGGAGGCGCAGCCGAAACAGGACGCAGGCTCTCCAGCGGCGAGCCCCGGCGACGACGAGGATGCAAGCGCGCCGCGAGCGGCCGCACCGGACGATGCCGCCGGCACCGGAAAGCGCCGCGGGCAGATCGCGCCATCGATCGCGGGCGGACAATCTCCAACGCCGGCCCCGGCCACCGCTGCGGCGGACAGGCAGCCGCCGCGCGCCGAAGCTGCGGCCGGCAGGACGCCCGCAAACGTCGCGGCCCAGCCCGACGCATCCACGCAGCAGGCGCAGCGCCCTGCCCCGACCGCGCAGCAGCCCGTCACGTTCACCATGGCAGCGGACAAGCCGGCGGCGTCCGTCCAGCCCGCCGATGCAACGCAGCCGCGCGTCAACGTCCTGGGCTTCAGCACATCCGCCCCGCCGCCGGCCATGCCCGTGCAGTTCGCCATGCCGGCGCAGCTTTCGACGACGGCGGCCGGCCTCGTCGCCACCATCGAGGCCGAGCCGACCTGGCGCGCGGCGGCGGCCGAGGCCGCCGTTTCCCAGCGCGGGCCGGCGCCGGGCAGCGTCTCCACGCTGCGCATCCAGCTCAACCCGGCCGAGCTCGGCATGGTGACGGCGCGGCTGACCGCCACCGGATCGCAACTGGAAATTGAAATCAGGGTCGAGTCCAACGACGCGCGCCAGAAGCTCGCCAACGACAGCGACGCCATCCTGAAGGCGCTGCGCGGCATCGGCTACGACATCGACAAGGTCACGATCCAGCAGCAGGCCCAGCAGGGCGGCAATGCGGGCCAGCAGCAGGGCGCATCGGGCCGCGACGCCTTCCTTCAGGGCCAGGAGCAGGAAAAGGCCGGGACGAACGCCGGGGGACGCGATGGGCAAGGCAGCGGCAACGGCACGAAGGCGGGGCATCCCGATTCCGGCGAGATGGCTGCGGAACGCCCTGGCGGCGGCGTTTATATCTAGCGTTTCCTGCCTTCCCGCCACCGCGCTCGCGGCGGCCAACCCTTGCGAGGCGGAGATAATCCGCGCCGCCGAGCGCCACGGCGTGCCGGCCGGCATCCTCTATGCGGTCGGCCTGACGGAGACCGGCCGCAAGGGCAGCCTCCATCCTTATGCGCTCAACATAGAGGGCCGCGCCGTGTTCGCGGCTTCGGCGCGGGAGGCCGAGCTGGAGTTCGCCAGGGCGCGCCAGGGCGGTGCGCGGCTGATCGACCTCGGCTGCATGCAGATCAACCACCACTACCATTCCGAGCATTTCGCCGGCCTGCGCCAGATGCTCGACCCGCGCCTCAACGTCGACTATGCCGCGCGCTTCCTCGCCAGGTTGAAGAAGCGGCACGGCACCTGGGCGCTGGCGGTGGCCCGCTATCATGCCGGCCCCGACAACGACCCGGCCCAGAAGCGCTACATATGCCGGGTGATCGCCAATCTCGCCGCGACCGGCTTCGGCCAGTGGACGCCCCAGGCCCGCAGCTTCTGCCACTCCTGATTGCGCCGCGATCCTCGCCGCCAGGCTCGAAAACGCCGCTCAGGGAATCCCCAAAAACAAGCCACAAGAATTTGTGGTTGTCGGAGATTCCCCGCTGCGGGTACCCCTTTATCCACAGATCAGATGAACTGATTCGGGGGCGGGCCGATGATAGTGATAGTGGACGAGCGCGAGCTCGTAAAAGATGGATTCAACTCACTTTTCGGCCGCGAGGGCGTCGCGAGCGCCGGCTTCGGATCGAGCGAATTCAGCGACTGGGTCTCCAGCGCCGCCGAAGACGACCTGAAAGCCGTCCGCGCCTTCCTGATCGGCGAATGCTCCAGCGAGATCGTCTGCCCGCGCCGCATCCGCGACCGCAGCGGCGCCCCGGTGATCGCGCTGAGCGAGCAGCACTCGCTGGAGAACACGCTGCGGCTTTTCGAATCCGGCGTCGACGACGTGGTGCGCAAGCCCGTCCACATCCGCGAGATACTGGCGCGCATCTCCGCCATCAGCCGCCGCGTGCAGGACGAGAAGGTCTATTCGGAATTCGGCGCGCTGCGCATCTTCATGGACGGCCGCGACCCCGAGATCGACGGCACGCCGCTGCCGCTGCCGCGCCGCGAGCGCCGCATCCTGGAATTCCTGGCCGGCAATGCCGGCCGCCGCGTGACCAAGACCCAGGTCTTCAACGCGATCTACGGCATCTTCGACGAGGACGTCGAGGAGAACGTGGTGGAAAGCCACATCAGCAAGCTGCGCAGGAAGCTGCGCGAGCGCCTCGGCTTCGACCCCATCGATTCCAAGAGATTCCTCGGCTACCGGCTGGTCGCCTGATGGCCGGCGCGACGACCCGCCGACCACCTGCGCCGCGGCCTCGTCACAACAGCCTCACGCAAGACACGGCGGGTATGCTTCACCCAAGCGGTTTGAATCTTGAGGAGACACCCATATGAGCCTGTACGGAATGATGCGCACCGGCGTTTCGGGCATGGCGGCGCAGTCCACCCGCCTCGCCACCGTGGCCGACAACATCGCCAATTCCGGAACCAACGGGTACAAGCGCGCCAGCGTCGAGTTCTCCTCGCTCGTGATCCCCAACACCGGCACCAACTACGTTTCGGGCGGCGTCGCGACCACCATCCGCTACGCGATCTCGCAGGAAGGCACCCACCAGTACACGATCTCGGGAACCGATCTCGCCATCAAGGGCAACGGCTTCTTCGTCGTGCAGAACCCCAACGGCCAGCCCCTGCTGACCCGCGCCGGTTCCTTCGTCCCGGACGGCGAGGGCAACCTCGTCAATGCGGCCGGCATGTATCTGATGGGCTACAGCTACGAGAACGGCATCCCGAGCGCCGTCGCCAACGGCTTTGCCGGCCTCGAGAAGGTGAAGATCTCCGGCCAGGAGCTGAAGGTCACGCCCACCACGTCCGGCATCTTCGCGGCCAACCTGCCCTACACGGCTCCCCCGACCAACCCGCCGCTGAACCTGCACACCAGCCCCACCGCCAAGCCCGCGGGCCTCGACGAGGCCATGGAGGCGGGCTCCGTCGTCAAGACGTCGCTGGTGGTCTACGACAATGTCGGCCAGGAAGTGCTTCTCGACATCTATTTCGAGAAGACGGCGGCCGACACCTGGCAGGCCTCGGTCTATTATCAGCCCGACGCGACCGCGACCAGCTCCTTCCCCTATGCCAGCCCGGTCCTCACCACCGCGGTTTTCGAGTTCGATCCGGCGGCGGGCGGCAAGCTGACCGCGACGAGCCCGGACAGCCTGAGCATCGACCTGTCGTCGCTCAACGGCCAGACGATCGACCTCGATCTCTCCAAGATGACGCAGCTCGCCGCCGACTACCAGCGCGGCGAGGTCGACGTGAACGGCAACGGCCCCGAAGGCATCGAGAGCGTCATCATCGGCGCGGACGGCATCGTCTACGCCAAATACGAGAAGGGCACGACGGCCCCGCTCTACCGCATTCCGCTGGCGACGGTGCAAAGCCCGGACCAGCTTCAGGTCCTGCCGGGCAACACCTTCTCGGTGGGGCTGGAATCCGGCAACGTCCAGATCGGCTTCGCCGCCGGCGGCGGGCTGGGCAGCATCATCTCCGGCGCGGTCGAGAACTCGAACGTCGACATCGCCGAGGAGCTGACCAACATGATCGAGTCCCAGCGCAACTACACGGCGAACTCGAAGGTCTTCCAGACAGGCTCGGACCTGATGGACGTTCTGGTGAACCTCAAGAGGTAGGCGGCCGCCAAGACAGGTACGCGACAGGGGAAAAATGTCTCTCTCGACAGCACTGAGCATCGCGCAGAATTCGCTTCTCAACACCCAGCGCCAGACCAGCGTTGTCTCGAAGAACATGGCGAATGCGTACAACGCCGACTATTCGCGGCGCTCTGCGATCGTGTCCAGCCTCGCCCCCGGTGCGCAGATCGCCAGCATCGCCAGGGCGACCAACGTCGCCCTGTTCAGGCAGAACCTGACCGCCACATCCACCTGGATGGCGCAAAGCACCATCGTCGACGGCCTCGACCGGCTCAACCTGTCGGTCAACGGCATCGACAACGCCACCGCGCCGGCGGCGCTCATCGGCGTGTTGCAGAACGCCTTGCAGCTTTATTCGGGCACGCCGTCCAACCGCACGCTCGCGGAAAACACCGTCGAGGCCGCGCGGCAGATCGTCCTCGGCCTCAACCAGGGCACCAGCGCGGTCCAGGCGTTCCGCGGCGACCTCGACAGCCAGATCGCCAGCTCGGTGGCGGAACTGAACCAGCTCCTGTCCGACTTCAAGGCCGTCAACGACAAGATCGTCAACGCCTCGGGCGGAAACCGCGACGTGCTGGACGAGTTCGACAGGCGCGACGCGCTGTTGAAGCGGATCGCCGAGCTGGTGCCGATCTCGACCATCCCGCGCGCCAATGACGACATCATGATCGTCACCGCCGACGGCAGCACGCTGTTCGAGACGATCCCGCGCCATATCCATTTCGAGGCGACGAGCGCCTACGGACCCGGCACGGTCGGCAACAAGATCTATGTCGACGGCGTTCCCCTCTTTTCCGCGACCGGCGCCAACACCACCGCCTCCGGCACGCTCGCCGCCATGGTGCAGCTTCGCGACGACTATGCCAACGGCCTGCAACTCCAGCTCGACGAGATCGCGCGCGGGCTGGTTCAGACCTTCGCCGAGACCGACCCCAACCCGCCCAACGCAACGGTCGCCGGCCTGTTCAGCCTGGCCGGCACGCCGCCGGTCGCGGTTCCCGCCGCAACGGGCCTGACCGGGCTTGCCGGCGAGATCAGGCTGAACGCGCTGATCGACCCGTCCGTGGGCGGCGACGCCCAGAAGCTGCGCGACGGCATCAACTTCGATTTCAACGCGGCCGGGCATGCGAGCTTCAACGCGCTGCTGCTGGGCTATGCGGAAGGCCTCGACAACCCGGCCAGCTTCGTCGGCCCCGGCGGCGCGACCGCCAGCGTGAGCCTGAAGAACTACTCGGCCGGCGCGGTGGGCTGGCTGGAGGATGCCCGCAAGACCGCCGCCAACGCGGCGGAGAACAAAAGCGCGCTCGTCCTGCGCACCACCGAGGCGCTGTCGAACATCACCAGCGTCAACATCGACGAGGAGATGGCGCTGATGCTGGAGCTGGAACATTCCTACTCCGCATCGGCGAAAATGCTCCAGGTCATAGACGAGATGCTGAAGACCCTTCTCGCAGCGGTGAGATGACCGATGAAAGTGTCCTTCGTTTCCTCACAAGCCATTTCGCAGGCGATGCGCTACCAGACGGCGCGGCTGCAAGCCGACCTGTCCAAGGCCACCAAGGAGATGGGGAGCCTGCGCGTCGCCGATGTCGGCCTGGCGCTCGGCGCCCGCACCAGCATTTCCGTCTCCCTCCATCGCGAGATCGACAGGCTCAAGGGCATCACCGATTCCAACGAGCTGGCGGCGACGCGGCTCAAGACCACGCAGGTCGGTCTCCAGCAACTGACCGAGGCGGCCGGCGAGCTGCTTTCCAACTATTCGACCGCGCTGTCGGACACGGCCTCGCCCACCATCGTCCAGCAGCAGGCCGCCAAGGTGCTGAATCTGATGTCGTCGGTGCTCAACACCAATCTGAACGGTGAGAACATCTTCGCCGGCATCAACACCGACGTCACGCCGTTCAACGACTTCCTCGATCCCGCCTCCCCCAACCGGATAGCCTTCGACGACGCGTTCGCCGAGGCGCCGCCGACGGGCTTCGGCTTCGGTTTCGGCCCCAACGATCCGGCGGCGGCCGACATCACCAAGGCGCAGATGGAAGCCTTCCTCGAGAACATCGAGCGGCAATTCTTCGCGCAGCCGCCCGACGACGACTGGAAGGGCAACTGGTCGAACGCCACCGACCAGCAGATCACCTCCCGGATAACCCTGACCGAGACCGCCCAGACGTCGGTGTCGGCCAACATTCCCGGCTTCCGCAAGCTCGCCCTGGCCGCGGCGACGGTGGCCGCGACCTTCGACGGCGCGCTCAGCTCGGAGGCGCGCGCCGCCATTCTCGAGCACGGCATCAAGTTCCTCGGCGAGGCCGTCTCCGACCTGTCCAACCAGCAGGGCTATACCGGCATCGTCGAGCAGCGGCTGTCCAAGGCCAACGAAAGGCTGTCGATGCAGGTCGACCTCTTCAACAACAGCATCCGCGACCTGGAAGGCGTGGACGAGTTCGAGGCGGCGGCCCGGATCACCGGCCTGAAAACACAGTTGGAGGTTTCCTATTCTCTGACCGCCAGCATGCAGAAGCTGAGCCTGCTCAACTACCTTTCGTAAGCCGCTTCAGGACAAGACCTCACGGGGACATGGGGACATAATGTATCAATTTTCATATGCCGAAGTTCAGTCCGATTCCGTGGCCGACGCCAAGGACCGCGAGAGGCAGATCCTGACCCGTTCGATCGATCTGCTCCTGGCGGCAAAGGAGAAGGGGACGCCCTCGGTGGAGTCGGCGCAGGCCATCCATTTCCTCAACAGGGTCTGGAGCGCCTTCATCGAGGATCTCGGCAGCGACGAGAACGAGCTGCCCCAGGAACTGCGCGCCAACCTGATATCCATCGGCCTGTGGCTTCTGCGCGAGGCCGAGGAGGTCCGGCAGGGGCGGTCCGACAATTTCGAGGGGCTCATCGAGGTCTCGCAGATCATCCGCGATGGCATTCAATGAAGAACACCCTGAAGATCACCCTCAAGGCCAACGAGAAGATCTACATCAACGGCGCCGTCGTCAAGGTCGACCGCAAGGTCTCGCTCGAATTGCTCAACGACGT
>ERZ869909.2706-NODE-2706-length-11231-cov-9.119688_pt1 | contig 11231 bp, 12 predicted proteins | sample MGYA00520892_ERZ869909 | MGnify/ENA primary metagenome ERZ869909 (study PRJEB32215, sample SAMEA104723947) | bioreactor metagenome | biome: bioreactor; feature: anaerobic bioreactor; material: water | place: China | collected 2015-03-12 ... | reverse complement strand
ACCCGCATCGCCGCTTCCGACCCCGTGATGTGGCGCGACATCTTCCTGAACAACAAAGAAGCCGTGCTCGATATGCTCGGCCGCTTCACCGAAGATCTGACGGCCCTCCAGCGCGCCATCCGCTTCGGCGAGGGCGAGACGCTCCACCGCCTGTTCACGGAAGCGCGCGCCGTGCGTCGCGGCATCATCGAAGCGGGACAAGACACGCCCGCACCCGATTTCGGCCGGGCCGCCGCAACCACATCGCCGACTGACGCGAAGTAACGCCGAGGAGACCCGCGCGGCCATGCCCGTCGAACCGGCCGAAACATGGATCTTCGGCTATGGCTCGCTGATGTGGAGCCCGGGCTTCGCTTTTGCCGAGTCCCGCCGCGCCAAGCTCGCCGGCTTCCATCGCGCGTTCTGCGTCTATTCGATTCACTACCGCGGCACCGAGCGCCGCCCCGGTCTCGTGCTGGGGCTCGACCGCGGCGGCGCCTGCGAAGGCATCGCGTTCCGCGTCGCACCCGAAGCCCGCAAAGCCACCCTCGCCTACCTTCGCGCACGAGAGCTGATCTATGGCGTCTATCGCGAAGCGCTCGTGCCTGTCGATCTCGGCCACACGGAAAGCGAACCGCCGAGAACCGTCTGGGCGACCGCCTACATCGCAGAGCGCTGCCACCCCGCGTATGCGGGACGTCTGCCGCTCGCGCGTGAGGCGCACTTGATCCGCCGATCCATCGGCCAGGGCGGAACGAACCTCGACTATCTCATCAGCACGCGGCATCATCTTTTGGATCTCGGCATTCGCGAGCCGAGGCTCGAACGGCTCATCGCCCTCACCGGCGCGGGACGCACCCGGCAGACGGACGCAAACGGCAGCACATCCCGATCCGTCGCGCTCGCGCGCGCCTGGGCCGAGAAGCCAACGCACCGCCCGACCACCGTGCGCGACAACCGCTTCGGCTATCGCGCCAAATTGGCCGGGCTCTGAAAGCCCGCGCTTACCTAGCTGATGCCCTGGGGGCAACGGAACGATGCGGAGATCTCTATGCACACATCCGTGATTGTCTTCATCGGCGCGGGCCTCGGCGGCCTTCTGCGTCACATCATGAACAGCGCGATCACCGGCCTTACGGGTGCCGGCTTTCCCTACGGCATCCTCACGATCAACGTCCTGGGTTCGACCGCGATGGGCCTGCTGGCAGGCTGGCTCGCCTTTCGCGGCGAGGCCCCGGCCGAACTCCGGCTTTTCCTCGCGACCGGCCTGCTCGGCGGCTTCACGACGTTCTCCGCGTTTTCGATGGACACCGCCCTGTTGATCGAACGTGGCGAGACCGGCCTTGCCGCGATTTATGTCGGGACAAGCGTGGCGCTGTCCGTCATTGGCTTGTTCGCGGGCCTATGGGCCATGCGCGCTGTTCTCTCGTGAGAATAAAAATAGCGCCGGTTTGAGAGCCGGCGCCATCGAATTGAGGCGGGAGGAGAAGCTTCGGTTTAGTGCCGCGTCGCCGCGATCCGCGTATCGTCCCCGCGGTCGGCCTGACCGGCCCGCAGGTCGAGTTCGACCGCGCGGCGTTCCTCGGCGGAGGGCGCCAGCAGATGCACGTGAACCTCGTTCGCGCCAAGCCGCGCTCCACGCAGACGGATCTCCGCAAGATTAAGCGAAGACGAGCCATGCCGAAGCCTGCCGATGGCGAGCACTTCCCGATGGCCCGAACCGTCGCGGCGCACGAGCATGAAGTTCGCAGCCGGCACTTCAGGGCACTCAAGAAGACTGTAAACGGAATGTACGTAGCGCTGACCCGAAGCACCGCTCCAGAAGTGGAAGCGATCGGTGGGCTCGATGTCGCGACCGAATGGCACGACAGGAGTCGGATTCGAGCGGCGGGCTCTGACCTCTGCGAGTTGAATGACACGCGCTCCCATGAAACTCATCCTTGCCGACGACCGGCCCTTTGACGCCACTGAACGATCCTGAGAGTGCTGATTGTTTTCAGCCGAAATATGGCTTGATCTCAGTCATTTTTGGGCATTTCGGGCCGTGAGCCGCCCCGAACCCCCTCAGATCGAGGCCGGAAGCCCCCCTTGAAGCAAGAAGAGTCAGGGCGTTAACCAGACGCCCTATCAATCTGCCGCAGCCGAGCCCGCCACGCCCTCGTCACCTTTGGCGGAGCATCGCCTCGGGCGAAAAGCACCCTGGTCAGCTACAGCGTGAGAACCCGCACGCGCGACACGTCCAGCAACCGCCCTCTTTGACATAGGCTTGAGCGGCGCACTTCGGACAGCTTCGCCCTCCGACGAACCCCGCCTGCAGCCCGCGCTCGCCGCGCCGCCATGACGCCTCATCGTCCCGCGTACCAAGCTCCGAAACCTCTGCAATCGGCAAAACAGCCTCGCTGTCGCGCGACGTCAGAAAACCGATACGGCGCATATGCGCTTCGATCACATCGCCGATAGCCGCTAGCAGGCTCGGCACATACCGCCCACCGATCCAGCGCCCACCCTGCGGATCGAACACGGCCTTGAGCTCCTCGGCCACGAAGGTCACGTCACCGCCGCGACGAAACACGGCGCTGATCATCCGCGTCAACGCCACCGTCCACGCATAGTGCTCCAGGTTGCGCGTGTTGATGAAGATCTCGAAAGGACGGCGTCTCCCGTTGTGCTCGATGTCGTTGATTGTGACGTAGATCGCATGATCGCTCTCCGGCCATTTGATCTTGTACGTGTAGCCAGCCAGCACGGGATCGCGGTCAAGCGGGCGCGACATATAGACGACATCGCCGTGGCGCTCCGGCACGAACGCCGAAGGCGGAGAAACAGCCACGACGTCAGCGTGCCGCTCGTCGCCTTTGTCCGGCACCGGCCCCTCAGCAGCCGAGGCCGCCGGAGCGGCCGACAGCACGGCCCCCGTAATCTCGTTCGGGCGATAGACGGTGCACCCTTTCAGCCCGAGATCGAAGGCGTCGAGATAGATAGTCTCGAAATCCTCGAAGGAGATGTCCGGCGGGCAATTGATCGTCTTCGAGATCGAGCTGTCGACATGCCGCTGCAGCGCGGCCTGCATCACGAGATGATCGCGCGGCGAAAGCTCGGATGTGGTGACGAATGCAGCGCCCAGCGGCGCATCCGCGCCCGCCTGCTTGCGGTAACGCGCATACGCAAGATCTTCCACCTCTTCGTGTCGGTGCGAGCCGTCTTTCTCCAGCACGCGCCGGGTATAGCGGAAGTCGAACACCGGCTCGACACCGGAGGAGACGTTGCCGGCGAACAGAGAGATGGTACCCGTCGGCGCTATGGATGTGAGGCACCCATTACGAATGCCGTACCGTCCAATGGCTTCCCGCACGTCGTGAGGCAGGCGCGCCACGTTCGGCGAAGCGAGAAAGCGATCCGCATCATAGAGCGGGAACGCACCCTTCTCCGCCGCCAGTTCCGCGCTCGCGAGATAGGCCGCCCGTTCGATTGCACCCATCCAAGTTTCGGCCAGCGCCTCGGCTTCGGGTGACCCATAGCGCACACCCATCGCAATCAGCGCGTCCGCAAGCCCGGTAACGCCGAGCCCGATCCGCCGCTTCGCCTTCGCTTCCGCCGCCTGTGCGGGCAAAGGATACCCCGAAAGATCGATGACATTGTCGAGAAAGCGCACCGCGATGCGCACCCGCTCTTCCAGCACAGCGGCGTCAATCTTCGCAGCGTCCGAGAATGGCGCCAACACGAGCTGTGCGAGATTGACGGAGCCGAGCAAACACGCGCCATAAGGCGGCAACGGCTGCTCGCCGCACGGGTTCGTCGCGTGGATCTCCTCGCAATAGGCGAGGTTGTTCATCGCGTTAACGCGGTCGATGAAGATCACGCCGGGCTCCGCATAATCGTAGGCCGCCCGCATAATCCGCGCCCACAGATCGCGCGCCCGCACCGTCCGGAACACACGGCCCTCGAACACGAGATCCCACGGCGCATCCTCCCGAACCGCCGCAACGAACGCGTCCGTGATCAATACCGAGAGATTGAAATTCCTGAGCTTCGCCGGATCGCCCTTGGCATCCACGAATGCCTCGATGTCGGGATGATCGCAGCGGAGCGTGCCCATCATCGCGCCGCGCCGTGCGCCCGCCGACATGATCGTGCGGCACATCGCATCCCACACGTCCATAAAGCTTACAGGGCCTGACGCATCCGCGCCGATGCTGCGCACGAGCGCACCGTTCGGCCTCAGCGTCGAGAAATCGTGACCGATGCCGCCGCCCTGCTGCATCGTCAGCGCGGCTTCTTTCACGTTTTCGAAGATCGCGCCGAGATCGTCGTCGATCCGGCCCATGACGAAGCAATTGAAAAGCGTAACGTCCCGCTCCGCCCCGGCACCCGCCAGAATGCGCCCCGCGGGCACGAAGCCGAAATCGGCCATCGCATCGTAGAAGCGCTGCTCCCATCGGGCACGAACGCGCTTGCCGCCTTTCTCGACCGAGGCCACCGCCCGCGCCACGCGACGGAACGTATCGGACAGCGTTTCATCGCCCGCGACCGAACCGAGCCGGGTTTCACCATCGAACCGATACTTGCGCCGCCAGATCTCCTCCGAGATTGGGGCCAGGAAGGTGGGGGCATCTGTCATCGGAGCCTCGCCGTACACCCCCAAATATAGGAGATCGGAGCAGCAGCGTCAACAAATGTTCCAATTTTGTTCTTATTTGTTCCGGAAGCGGCTCCGCGCCCCTTCCTCGACGAGACGCTGCGCCGCCGCTTCCAACCGCGCTTCCAGCACCTCGCGGAACTCTTTGCGTGGCAACCCGGCCGGAATGGGTTCCAGAAATTCCACGACGATCGTGCCCGGATACCGCATCAGGCTGCGACGCGGCCAAAACAGTCCCGAGTTGAGCGCAAGCGGCACGCACGGAAGCCCGAGCCCCTCGTACAGCGCCACATAGCCCGGCTTGTAGTCAGGGGGCGCACCAGGGGCACGCCGCGTCCCTTCGGGAAAAATCACGATCTCGCGGCCCTGCTCGGCCCTGTCGCGCGCATCCGCAATCATCGTTTTGAGCGCCACCGCCGCTCTCTCGCGCTTGACCAGGATGTGCTCGAACTTCACGCAGAACCAGCCGTAGAACGGGATCCACTTGAGTTCGTCCTTAAGCACGATGGCGGGATCGCGAAACAGCGGCACAAGCCCGAACGTATCCCACGCCGACTGATGCTTCGAGACGACGAGGCAGGCGCCCTTCGGGACATGATGCTGGCCGCGCACTTCGAGCTTCGTGCCGGCAATCACGCGCAGGAGCCATACGGAGACAAGCCCATGGATACGCAGGCCCTCCATCGCCCAGCGCCGCGGGCCGAACAGCAACCACGATCCCAGCACCAGAAACAGCGCTGTTGTCAGGTAAAACGCCAAGGCGAACAGGATGGAGCGGAGAAACAGCATCGGACGGCGCGGTCAGCCAGAGGAAGGGATCAAGACTTGGGAATGGCCGAAGAAGATGCCGTAACCGCCGTAGGCTGCCAAGGGGACATCCCCCGCGCCACGACCAGACGCGCGGCGGCCGGCAGGAATTTCGCGTATTCGGCAGCGAGAAGCCGCGTCGCGGCCGCATCAAGCCACCACACCTTGCGCCGAATGCCCTCCGGTGCAACCGGATGCGGCACCAGCTCCACATTCGGCATGGCGCGGGCCAATTCCGCGAGGCTGCGGGGCATGTGGTAGGCCGCCGTCACCACGATCAGCCGGTCATAGCCGAACGCTTCCGCCCAGCGCTGCGTCTCCGCTGCGTTGCCAACGGTGTTCAGAGCCGCATAGCCGAGATCGACGCAGCAGGAGAAGATGTCTTCGCTGAGCCCCGAGATCCGCATCAACGACGGCCGGCCGGCCTTCGGATTCACACCCGAGATAAGGAGACGCTTTCCCCGCCCGTCTTCGAGAAGCCGAGCGGCTTCCGAAATCCGCGTCTGCCCGCCCGTTAGCACGACGATGCCGTCGGCGCTCACATTCTGAAGCTCTGGTTCCCGCGTGACAGCATTGGCAAACAGCACGAAGCCGAACGCGACCAGCGCGATCGCCCCGCCCACAGATCCAATCAGGAAACGCCTCAGACTCATGCCTGCCCTTTCGGCCCTGGCATACATCACATGGCGGTCTGTCGCCGCACAACCGACCCGCTGTAAAAGACTAGCTGATTTGGTCGCCCTTGTGACAAGACCGTTGCAGCAAGCCCACTCACCAATTGATTAAACAGGAAGAATTGGCAGCACTTAACCCCAGTTAAGGCCGGCTGTTAAGGATGCGAAAAACGCCCCAGCGTGAGGTGAGCACGCAAAGCGCTGCCACCACCACAATCACGATCCCCATCAGCACGAATCCGGCCAAATCCAGCGAACCGGATCCGACGAGCCGGGAAAGCTCCGCAAGCGTCAGTTCGCCTCCGCCGAGCAAGCGGATAATCGTTGGCATCAGGAGAAAAACGGCAATCGCAAGCCCGGCGCCGACCAGCCCTGCGCGAACGCCGAGACGGAAGAAATGCTTCTCGAACTCGCGCGCGATGAAGCGGTCCGTCGCTCCGACGAAATGCAGGACTTCGACGATCTCACGGTTCGACGCCATCGAGCTTTTGGTAGCGGAGACGATAATCGCCGTCGTCGCCATGGCGACCAGCGCCAGGATCGCGAGCCCACCGAGAGAAAAACTGTGGGTGATGGTGGTGATCTGCTGCTGCCAGCGGCGGTGATCGTCAAGCGTAACACCCTGGAAGCGCCCGGAGAGCCCCGCACGAACTACGTCGAGATCCGGCGCGGCACTCCTGTCGAGCTCGATGGCGATCAGCCGCGGCAACGGCAGCGCATCGAGGTCTTCGATCACACCAAGCCAGGGTTCGAGCAGCTTTGCAGACTGCTGCGCCGAGAGCGTGGTGACCCGGTTGATCCCCTGCTGCGCCCGGAGATACGTCGCCACCTCCTGGACCGCCTGCTCGGTGTCGGCGCCATCCTTCGGCTGCACCTGAACCGTCACCTCGCTCGCGATGTCGGCGAGCCATGCATTGGCAGACTGACGGATCATGTAAACCGCCCCCACCGTGAGGCAGGCGAGGAAGCACATGATGGTGATCACGAGGGTCAGCGAACGGCCCGTGACGGAGCCGGCAGGAACGATAGGGGCACTGAGAGAAATCGCCTTCCGGCTCTCGCGCGACGTAGCGTACACCTCCGGCCGCGCATAACGCTCATACTCGCTGCGGTGCGCACCCTCGCCGCCCGAAATGGGATCGGGCTCGTACGTCTGCGGATAGCCCGTCGTCGCATGACCCTGCGCACCATGGCCCTGGGTCATGATGGAGGCATCGTCGTAAGCCTCGTAATCCGGATGGCGATGCTGGGCCTGATGCCCCCGCGCCGCCGGCCGGTCAGGTCTGTCATACGATCCGGACATGGCCGTCGTGCAGCTCCAGTCGAGGGGCTTTGAACTGTCGCATCAGCTGATGATCGTGGGTCGCGATCAAAACCGATGTGCCGAGCCTGTTGAGCTCGATGAAAAGGCGCAGCAGGCGGCGCGCCATCTGCGGGTCGACGTTACCGGTCGGCTCGTCGGCGAGCAGAAGCTCGGGCTTGCCGATCACGGCCCGCGCGATGGCTGCACGCTGCTTCTCACCGCCCGACAACACGGACGGGTAGCCATGCATGCGATCTCCGAGGCCGACCCATTGCAGAAGATCGGTGACGTCTTCCTTGTAGTCGTCCACGCGCTTGCCGACCACACGGAGCGGCAAGGCCACATTCTCCCATGTCGTCAGGTGTTCGAGCAGGCGGAAGTCCTGGAACACGATGCCGATCCGCCGCCTCAGCGGCGCACGCTTGCTCGTCGTGATGCGGCTCACGTCTTGGCCGAAGAGCTGGATTTGCCCCCGCGTGGGATGCAGCGACATGAACAGAAGACGAAGCAGGGACGTCTTGCCGGCACCCGAGGGGCCGGTCAGGAAGTGGAAGGAACCGGGCCGAAGATGGAAGTCGACGTCGGACAGGACTTCGGGCCCTCGATCGTACTTAAGACCGACGTTCGTCAACCGTATCACGGTGCGTGCGCTCCGGGAGGTAGCATTGCGAGATAGCTTCGCGTGACCGCCTATATGCGGGAAGCCGGGGGAGGTATCAATCGGTTACGAATATGGCGGCGACATGTACAATGGTCCTTGGACATGCATTCTCGGGTGACAGCCACCCATCTTGCGCCCAAACCGGATAGACCGATACGCTGGAGCAAATTGCCGATCCCGACATGCGTCGCCTCCGACGGCCAAAAGGCCCGGATGCCGGCTGTTCCGTCGGTCTCGGATAAGCAACAACGACTAAACGTATGATTTGGAGCGCGATTCGGCGCGATCGGAAATCGTGAACGGAAACGCGCAGAACGCGTGGCAAGGAAGCGAGAATGACGGATCTGACATCCGGTAGAGCCCTCGAACTCGAGGTGATCTATTCGGCGGACAGCATCGCAGAGCGCCTTGAGGTGCTGGCCAAGGAAATCTCCAGCCTTAAGCTCGAACGCCCCATGGTGGTGGCCGTTCTAAAGGGCAGCTTCGTTTTCGCCGCAGACCTGATCCGCGCCCTCCACCGCGCGGGCCTGGAGCCCGAAGTCGATTTCCTGACGCTCTCGAGCTACCGCAAAAGCCGCACTTCATCCGGCAAGGTCGAGATCCTGCGGGACCTGGACCTCGGCGTGGAGGGGCGCAACGTCATTCTGGTGGACGATGTTCTCGATTCCGGCCGCACCCTGGTGTTCGCCAAGGATCTCATCTCCGCCCGCGGCGCCGAGCGCATTCTCACCTGCGTGCTGATCAATAAGAAGGTGCCTCGTGCCGTCGACGTGGAGGCGGATTTCAGCGCCTTCGACGGCAACGAGGAATTCGTCGTGGGCTATGGCATGGACGTCGCCCACCGCTACCGGGAGCTGCCGTTCGTGGGCCGTATGGTGGCGAAGGAGCAATAGACCGAGAAAGAGCGCAGGCGGGGTGCGCTGAAACAGGGGGAACCGACAATGGCGCGCATTCTGTTGGCCGACGACGACAAGGCGACCCGCGACCTCGTCAAGCGCGCCCTCGAGGCGGACGGCCATTACGTCGAATTGACCCAGGATGGAACCGAAGCACTGGAGCGCCTTACGTCGGATCCCGATACGCTGGATCTCCTGGTGTCCGACGTTCACATGCCTGGGCTCGACGGCATCGAGCTCGCAAGCCGCGCCATCGCCTCCGCACCTCGCGTTCGGCTTCTCCTGATGTCCGGTTTCGCAGAAGAACTCGAACGGGCCCGCGGGCTACCGTCGGATCGCCTTGCCGTGATCGTAAAACCGTTCACCCTGGAGCAGATCCGCCAAGCCGTCCGCACGCTGCTCGGCTGACGTTCTCCTCTCGCCATCACGCCCCAGGCCAGCGGCCCAAGCAGGCTGACAGATCAAGCCTACAGCGCATCCTTGCGCTGCTGGATCATCATGTAGGTGTCCATTGTCTGCTCGGAGAGCTGGAACCACAGATAACCTTCGGCCCGGACGGCCGTCATGGCCTCATAGATCGTCTTGAAGTTCGCGTTGCTCGCTGTGAGCTCTGCATAAGCGCCATTCGAAGCCTTGAAGCAGGCATCGAGCACCTCTTCGGAGAAGGGCCGGAGAATTGCACCAGCCCGCGCGAGGCGGCGAAGGGCGGCCGGATTCTGCATGTCGTATCGGCCCATCATCGTCATGTCCGCAGTCTTCGCCGCAGCGCGAATGATGGCCTGATATGCCTTGGGCAGGCTGTTCCACTTTTCGAGATTGATGAAGAAGTGCAGCATGGCCTGCCCTTCCCACCATCCCGGATAATAGTAATAGCGCGCCACGCGATGGAACCCGAGCTTCTCGTCGTCGTACGGCCCCACCCATTCGGCTGCATCGATCGTGCCTTTTTCGAGCGCCGGATAAATGTCGCCACCCGCGATCTGCTGCGGCACGGCGCCGAGACGGGACATGATCGCGCCACCGAAGCCGCCGATGCGGATCTTGAGGCCTTTCCAATCGTCCGCGCTGTTGATCTCGCGCCGGAACCAGCCGCCCATCTGCGCGCCCGTGTTGCCGCCGGGCAGGCCGTAGATGTTGTAGTCGGCGTAGAATTTATTGATGAGGTCGATGCCACCCCCGTCGTACATCCAGGCATTCTGCATCCGGCAGTTGAGACCGAACGGAATGCATGTCGGGATCGCGAACGTCGGGTCCTTGCCCCAGTAGTAGTAGGAGGCGGTGTGCGCCATCTCGACGGTGCCGTCCGTCACCGCGTCGGCCGCCTGCAGACCGCCGACGATCTCACCACCCGCGAACACCTGGATTTGAAAGCGCCCGTCCGTCATCTCGCGGACAACGCGGGCAAACGTCTCGGCAGCGCCATAGATGGTGTCGAGCGATTTCGGAAAGCTGGACGTCATCCTCCAGGAAAGGTTCGGCATCGCCTCGTGCACGGCCGGCGCCGTGGGTTGATCGCAGGCGGCCACCGCCGTCGCGGCGCCGCCTGCTCCCGCGACTTTCAGAAACTTCCGGCGATCGAGCGTCGTCATCAGGGTCCCCCGGTTCGTATCGGCGCGGACTATAACCATGCCGCGCTCCGGATGACACCCGCTCCGCTGTAAAGTAGGCTCGCGGCGCGGGACCCCGAGGGATCGCTCTCGAAGGAGAGACGCATGCGACCGACCACACAATGCGCCCTCTCGGCCGGCCTCTTCGCCAGCGTCGGGCTTTTCACGGCCGCCCCCGCAACCGCCTCCGAATGGTGGATGCTCCACCAGACCGAGACCGGCCGCGTGTGCGCCCCCTCTCTGGAGGTCGACGGCGTCGCGCTCACGCCGCGCGCAATCCTTGCCGATCATCCCGAATGCAAGCTGATGCCCGAAACGCCCTCGCAGGATCTCGACACCGTTATGATCGACTGCAAAGGCCGGATCGGCCGTGTGTTCGTCTTCACCAGGAGCAAGGCCGGTTGCGAACGCCTGATCGCGGAGTGACGAAAACGACCATTTCCGGTGTGGTTCTGGCCGGCGGCATGAGCCGCCGCATGGGCGGGCCCGAGAAGCCGCTGATGATGCTCGACGGCGTGCCGCTCATCGCACACGCAGCCGCCCGGCTCCGCCCTCAAGTTGCATCTCTCATTTTGAACGCAAACGGCGATCCCGCACGCTTTGCCAACCTCGGCCACCCCATCGTGCCCGACGAAACGGCGGACCGCCCCGGCCCGCTCGCTGGCGTG
>ERZ869909.2705-NODE-2705-length-11235-cov-33.895142_pt1 | contig 11235 bp, 13 predicted proteins | sample MGYA00520892_ERZ869909 | MGnify/ENA primary metagenome ERZ869909 (study PRJEB32215, sample SAMEA104723947) | bioreactor metagenome | biome: bioreactor; feature: anaerobic bioreactor; material: water | place: China | collected 2015-03-12 ... | reverse complement strand
CGGGCGATGTGCGAAAAGCTCAAGGAGCTGATCCGCCCGCACCTGTTCAAGATTCCGATCCAGGCGGCCATCGGCGGTAAGGTGATCGCGCGCGAGACGATCAGTGCGCTGCGCAAAGACGTCATCGCCAAGTGCTATGGCGGCGATATTTCCCGAAAGAGGAAGCTGCTCGACAAGCAGAAGGCCGGCAAGAAGAAGATGCGCGAGTTCGGCCGCGTGGAGATCCCGCAGGAGGCCTTCATCGCCGCACTCAAGATGGACGAAAACTAATTTTGCTCTAAACTGCTATCTCGACTGCGCCTGTGGTGGGATCGGCCGTTTTGGCCGGTAGACGTGAAACGCCATGCCGCGAGAAGACGATATTGCCGTCTTTCGTCTCGCCGTCCGTCATTGGAATGACGGGGACTTCGACGGTGTGCTGGCCCTGCTTGCCGATGACATCCGCCACAGCGTGAACGTGGATGCGCTCGGCATTCCATGGATGGCGAGCGCGGAAGGCAAGGCGGATGTGGCGGCCAGGCTCGGCCTCATTCGCGAGACCTTCATCATCGATGCGTTCTTGATCGAAGCCCTCGTGATCGAGGCCGAGGATATTCGTGCGACGGTGGTCGGCTATCACACTCATAAGAAGACAGGCGAGCGGCTCGACGTTCGCCTCAGATTTCGTGTGCGCGTGAAAGACGGCCGTCTCGTGCAGCTCGACGAGACTGTCGATGCGGCCTATTTCGAAGCCTTCGAGCGCTTCGTGCGCTATCTGGGGCAGACGGCCGAGGAACTCGGCAACGCGCCCCCGGAGCCGTTCTCCGCGTGAGGCGCGCTGCCGTGTTTTCGTGCGATGGCCTCAGTCGACGTTTTCCAGCTCGCCGGCTTCGATCATCGGCAGGGTGAGGGCTTCGATCTCGTCGAGGGCCTGGCCCGCGATGCCCTGCACGTCGCCATACATGCCGGCGGTCGCTTCAACGACGATACGAATTTGCTGCTCGCGCTTGGCCCACTGCTTGGTCATCCATTTGCGCTCGCGGTCGAGGTCCGCCTGCATATCGGTGAACTTTTCCACGATCGCCTCCACGCGATGGCGGAAGCGCGGGCCGGTGAGATACTCGTAGACCAGCTCCATCTTCGTCTGCTGGCCCTTCTTCGCGTCGCGCGCGGTTGCGAGCTCGATGAGCGACTGGCGGAGCGCGATAGCGACGGGAATCGCGCAGCGCGGCTCCGCGACCCACACGCCATCGATGAGATCGAAGGCCTCGACGTTCTTCGGCAGTGCGTTGGTCACGAGGAGCGCGAATTCGGCCTTGGCCGTGCGCTGGTCGCCACGCAGCTTGGGGAGCCAGAGGTCGCTCCAATTCTTCGTGCGCTTCGATTCCCAGAGGATGGTGCCGCACGGCTGGTCCTGGGGACCGTACACACGGTGCAGCACGTCGCCGCCGAATTCACCTTTCGCGACGGGTTCGATCAGATCGCGCGGGAACCGCGTGCGCAGGAGGTTTTCGAGCTCCAGCTCCAGCGCCTCGCCCTGGAGCTGCTGCGAGCCCTGCTCGGCCTTGCGCTTCAGATCCTCGATCTGGCGCTGCATGGACGAGATCGTCTCCTCCTTTTCGAGCACCTTGAGCTTCAGCGCGGACTCGGCTTCCTGCTTCGCCTTCTGGCGCACGTCGGTCAGCGATTCCTGCACGCGCTTCTCGACCGTGAGGTCCAGCTCGCGCTTGGCATCGTCCAACTCGCGCTGTTTGCGGATCAGCTCGGCCTGCGCCTTCTGCGCGTCGGCGAGCTTCGCCTCGCGCTCACGCAGCACGTCCTGCAGGTCGGCGAGCTGCTTGGTCTTCTCGGAGAGGTCCGCGGCCGAGAGCCGCTTGGCCTTCTCGGCTTCCTGGGCCGCGATCTTCACGCGCTCCTGCGCGACGCGATCGGCGATTTCCGCCTGGAGGGCGGCCTTGTCTTTTTCGAGCGCGTCTTTCATCGCGCGAAGGGCGGTCTCGCGCTTGGCGACCTCGGCGTCCTTCGCGCTCAGGGCCTGCTCATAGCGGGCGCGTGTGGCCTCGATCAGCGGCTGAGCCAGGGACTCGGTCAGCTTGATGTCGGTTCTGCAATTGGGGCACGTGATCTTTGGCTCGCTCATCCCGGGTCCTGCTCCAATCCTTTGACGCGACGTAAACCCTATCGCGCAGGCTGCTCAAATCATGACGAATCGTCATTATGTTCTCTAAACGTTCTCATGTCCAGGCCAGTTAGATGTGGATGGCTGAGATTGGGTGTGAAGGGTGTGCGGAGCCGAGCGGTAGACGCAACCCGGCGGCCCGAACCGTCGCAAGACGAAGGGCGGCGTGTTTTCAGCGGGAACGGAAGCGAACGATGCGCCGCTCAGTAGCGGCGGCGCTCCAGGCGGCGAAGCTGGGGCAGATCCATAAGGTCCAGATAGGGGCTCGTGCCCGGCGCGTAGTCGTCGGCGTACTTCCAGCCATTCTCGCACCAGGGATTGCCGTAGTATCCGAACGGGCCGTTGTAGGGTTTGCAGTCGTCACGCACGGCTGCTTCCTTATGGACGCGCTTCGATTTCCCCGAGCGGGCTTCGGCATCGGCGGAGACGGTCAGGGTCATAAGGCCGATCGTGGCGGCCGTGGCCATCGCCTTGAGGATCATTGCCGTTTTCCTTTGCCAGATGCGAGAGGCGGCGCCGATACGAATCGGGCCGCACGCGCTCCCCGCATGTAATACCGCCAACGGCGATCCCTCAAGACCTGACACCGTTGCCGATCCCTCCAGGTCAGGTCTGCCAGATATCCCGCCTGATATTGCCTGGGCTGACCTTGTGCAATTCGTCGCACCCGTCCCTGATTGGGTATGCCGCGACGTCGATCGAACCGCTGCCGCAAGCCCCTGTGAAGAGGGCGCTTCGGTTCGGACGCCGGGGCAGCAAAAGCCCGAACGGGCGGGAACGATAACATATTGGGAGTTGAAACGATGAGGAGAGTTTTGATTGTGGCTGCAGCCGCGCTCATTCCGGCGTCTGCCGCTTTTGCCGATTGGGCCGGGCATTTCAAGACGCTCGACACCGACGGCAACGGTGCGGTCAGCCGCACGGAGTTCGAGGCGGGCGTGAGCAAGCTGGGCCTCGACCCGGCGCCGACCTTTACCACCATCGACCAGGACGTGAACAACCGCATCGATTCGGACGAGTGGGCCGCTGCAGAGAAGCAGACGACGGCCTATCAGGAGTCCTGCAAGTCGACGACCGCGTCTTGGTGCGAGTAGTCACAAGACAATCTTTCGGTTCCTGCAACCCATCTCGAAACCCGGAGGGCAACGTCCGGGTTTCGGGTGACGCACCGGCGGCGCGCCCCTGACGCCGCATCACGCGGATGCGATCACCCATCCGCTCTCCATTGTCCCGTCCGGGCGTGCTCCTGCGGAGCGGGCTCTTTTGGGGCGGGGCGCCCACGATCTTTGGCAGCGGGCAAAGGTGGGTGGGCGCCTTTTCCATGCACGGTGAATGGGGCGGTCTACTCTTTTCCGCGCTTCTCCAGCCACGCTTTCATCTGCGCGATCTCTTCCGTCTGCGCCTTGACGATCTCCTCGGCAAGCCTGCGCGTCTCCGGATCCTTTCCGTACTTCAGCACGATCTCGGCCATGTCGATCGCGCCTTGATGGTGCGGGATCATGCCTTGCATGAAGTCCACGTCGGGATCGCCGGTGAGGGCGGCATTCATGCCGTCGTGCATCCGGGCATTTGCAGCTTCGTAGGCGAGTGTGGCTTCGCTTTTCGGCTGGGTCTTATCGGCGAGATCGTGGTGCGTCTCGTGGTCGTGGTGGTGATGACCGTGATCGTGCCCTTCGGCCCAGGCGAGGCCGGCGGCGAGCGCGGTGGCGGGAAGCAGCAGGAGGATGTGACGTTTCATTCGGTCTCCTTGGGTCGGGTCGTCATCTATCGAGGCGTACGCGGTTGAGACGCAACGCGTTGGCGACGACGCTCACAGACGACAGCGACATGGCGGCGGCCGCAATGATCGGTGACAACAGGATGCCGAACACCGGGTAGAGAACGCCGGCGGCAATCGGCACGCCCGCGGCGTTGTAGACGAACGCGAAGAACAGGTTCTGGCGGATGTTGGCCATGGTGGCGGCCGAGAGCGCACGCGCGCGCACGATGCCGTTGAGGTCGCCCCTGAGCAGCGTCACGCCGCCGCTTTCCATCGCCACGTCCGTGCCGCTTCCCATGGCGATGCCGACGTCGGCGGCGGCCAGCGCGGGGGCGTCGTTGATGCCGTCGCCCGCCATGGCGACGACACGGCCTTCACTGCGGAGGCGCTCCACGACCTTGCTCTTTTCCTCGGGCAGCACTTCGGCCTCGACATCTGAGATGCCGAGCGTGCGGGCCACGGCTTCGGCCGTTGTCCGCTGGTCGCCGGTGAGCATGACGATGCGGATGCCGGCGTGCTGCAAGGCGGCGATGGCCTCGGGCGTCGTCGGCTTCACGGGGTCGGCAATCGCGAGGATGCCGGCAGCTTTGCCGTCGAGCGCGACGAAGATCGCCGTTGCGCCGTCGCGGCGGAGATCGTCGGCGGGGCCGTCGAGAGCGGCCGTGTCGATGCTCGCGTCCTGCATGATGCGGCGGTTGCCGATGACCAGCGCGTGGCCTTCGACGCTGCCGACGACGCCCTTCCCGACGGGACTGTCGAAGCTTTCCGGCTCGGCGAGCGGGATGTTTCTCTCGTGCGCCGCCGCGACGATGGCGGCTGCCAGAGGATGCTCGCTGCGGCGCTCCAGGCTGGCCGCGAGGCGCAGCAGCTCCGTCTCTTCGATCCCGCCTGCCGCATGGATCTTCACGACGCTCGGCTTGCCTTCGGTGAGCGTGCCCGTCTTGTCGACCAGCAACGTATCGACCTTCTCCATGCGTTCGAGCGCTTCCGCGTTCTTGATCAGCACGCCGGATTTGGCGCCGCGTCCGACGCCGACCATGATCGACATGGGCGTCGCGAGGCCGAGCGCGCACGGGCACGCGATGATGAGCACCGAGACGGCCGCGATGAGGGCGTAGGTGAACCGCGGCTCGGGCCCCCACGTGGACCACGCGAGGAACGCCAGGACGGCGACGGCAATCACCGCCGGGACGAACCAGCCCGAGACCTGATCGACGAGACGCTGGATCGGCGCGCGGCTGCGCTGCGCCTCGGCGACCATCTGCACGATGCGCGAGAGAACGGTGTCGCGGCCGACCTTGTCGGCGCGCATGACGAAGCCGCCGGATTGGTTCGTGGTGCCGCCGATCACAGTGTCGCCCGTGCTCTTGGTGACGGGCATGGATTCGCCGGTGACGAGGGCTTCGTCGATGGTGCTGCGGCCTTCGAGAATTTCGCCGTCGACGGGGATGTGCTCGCCCGGGCGCACGCGCAGGCGATCTCCCTCGGCGACCTCTTCGAGCGTGATGTCCTCGTCCGTGCCGTCGTCGCGGATGCGGCGCGCCATCTTGGGCGAGAGGTCGAGCAGGGCGCGGATGGCGCCGCTCGTGCGTTCACGCGCGCGCAGCTCCAGCACCTGGCCGAGCAGCACCAGCGTCGTGATGACGGCGGCGGCTTCGAAGTAGACGGCGACGGACCCGTCGTGCGCATCGCGCATGCTCGCCGGGAACAGGCCGGGCCAAAGGGTTGCGACGATGCTGTAGATCCACGCCACGCCGGTGCCCATGGCGATCAGCGTGAACATGTTGAGGTTGCGCGATTTGACGGAGGCCCAGCCGCGCTCGAAGAACGGCCAGCCCGCCCAAAGAACGACAGGGGTCGCGAGCGCGAGCTGGATCCAGTTCGACGTCGCGCGGCCGATGACGTGGTGAAGCCCGACGAGGTGGCCGCCCATCTCGAGAACAAAGACAGGGAGCGTCAATGCGAGCGCGATCCAGAAGCGCCGCGTCATGTCGGCGAGCTCGGGGTTGGGCGCGGCGTCGGCCGTGATGAATTCCGGTTCGAGGGCCATGCCGCAGATGGGACAGGCGCCGGGGCCCTCCTGGCGGACCTCGGGATGCATCGGGCAGGTGTAGATGGTGCCGGGCGGCGGTGGCGGTGCGCGCTCGTCCTTCGGTGCGAGATATTTTTCGGGGTCGGCGGCGAACTTCGTGCGGCAGCCGGCGGCGCAGAAATAATACGTGCGGCCTTCGTGGGTGTGGCGATGCTTGGCCGTGTGCGGGTCGACCGTCATGCCGCAGACGGGGTCCTTCGCCGTGTGGGGATCGCCGGCCTCGGCGGCGCTGGGCTTTCCGTGCGGGCTTCCTCCGCAGTGCCCGCAGCAGGAGCCATGGTTCTGGGGTTCGTGCTGGGTCATGGCGCGTCCTCGTTTGTACAGATACCCTCCGGGGGTATGCGTTGACAAATATACCCCCATGGGGTATCGGTCAAGCATGGTCAAAGCTTGCAAAGCGTCGCGGCTTAAACGCCTCAACCGCATAGAAGGTCAGGTGCGCGGTCTCGCCCGGATGGTGGAGGAGGATCGCTACTGCATCGACATCGTGACGCAGATCGCGGCCGTGCGGGCCGCGCTGCGCCGGGTGGAGGAGGATGTGCTGCGCGATCACGTTTCCCATTGCGTCGCTTACGCCATGGCGAGCGGGGACAAGGCCGAGCAGGACCAGAAGATTGCCGAATTGATGGACGTTCTGGCGCGCAGCGCGCGCTGATCGTAGGCTCGGATCTGCGGGGCGCATGCCCGCTCGGGAGGATTGCCATGGTCGCCAGCGTGCGTGTTTGGGATCGTCGCCGTGTGCTCGGCTTCATCGGGGCCGGTGCGTTGGCCGGGCTTTCGCGCGGAGCGCGCGCCGACACGCTGCCCCACGCGATCGTCTTCCGCGATCCGTCTTGCGGATGCTGTCACGAATGGGTCGAGCACCTGAGGGCGAACGGCTTCACGGCGACGATGCGCGATACGCCCCGCATGGCCGCGATCAAGGCGCGGCTCGGCGTGCCGCGGTCGCTTGCCTCGTGTCATACGGCGGAGATCGGCGGTTACGTCATCGAGGGGCATGTGCCCGCGGATGCGATCAAACGCCTGCTCGCGGAAAAGCCCGAGGCGCGGGGTCTCGCCGTGCCGGGCATGCCGATCGGGTCGCCGGGCATGGAAGGCGGAACGCCCGAAACCTACGAGGTCATCCTGTTCGGCGACGGCGCCGAGCGGAGCTACGGCACCTTCCGCGAAGACAAAGCCGCCTGAGCGGGCGCGGCGCGTCGCGCTGTTGCCTCTCGGGATTCGGCGTATTGATGCCGATCAAACCCGTGTGCTCCGTCGTCGTGCAAACTTGGCACGCCGGTGTGTCTCTACGCATGGCCAATGACAGGCGCAAAAATGCGCCAGGCTCATGGGAGAACCGCAATGGAGTGGCCTCTTTGCCGCCTCGTCGAGCGGCGGGCGAACCGGATGACCGTCGTGATGGACAGGCTTGGCGTGGATGCGCTGAAGCTTGCGCGGCGTGACGGTGGCTGCGCCTACGCCGAGGCGCGGACGACCTGCCTGCACTGCCCTTACGCGCAAGACTGCCTGAACTGGCTGGATGCAGATCCGTCGAGTTCGGAGCGGCCGGTGTTTTGCCCCAACCTCGAGCTGTTCGAGAGTTGCCGCAAGACGTGATCGCGGATGGGCCGAAGGCTTGGAGCGCGTGTTCGCGTCAGCAGACTTCGCAGCCGTTTTTGCGAACGCTGTCGGCGTGCGCGCCGAGCTGTGCGAGGAGATCGTCGGGTGCGCCCGCGACACCCTGATGCCCGACGATGTAAAGCGGCGTGACGTTGACGCTGAGCTGATTGGCGAGGTTCTGCGTGGCGGCCAGGGTTTCCGCGGTTTCTGATGCGGCCGCATCTTTCTTGATGCGCTCGATGTCGAAGCCGAGCTTTTTGGCGACCTCGAGCGCTCGCTCTTCCGTCACCTGGCCCTTCTGGGTCATGAGCGCATCGTGGAGCGCTTCGAAGTTGCCTTGCTTCGCGGCGGCTATGACGATGTGGGCGACGGCTTCCGAATCCTTGCCGAAGCTCGCGACGTTCTTGAGCACCATCTTGGTGTCGGGGTTGTTCTTGAGGAAGGTCTTGAGCTCGGGATACGTGGCGCGGCAGTAGGGGCAATTGTAGTCGGAAAACTCGACAATCGTGACCTTCGCATCGGGATTTCCGATCTCGGGCGAGCCGGCTGCGTAGAGGGCCTCCTTGTGCTCGATGAGGGCGCGCTTGGTGTTGGCGACCTGCTCGTCCTGCTCGAGCTTGAGGAGCGCGTCGCGCACGACCTCGGGATTGTTCATCAGATAGTCGCGGATGTAGGCGTCGAGTCCGGTTCGTTCGGTGGGGATCGGTTCGGCCGCCGCAGAGCGCAGCCCCGCGGGAACGATCGCCAGAAAGGCCGCGACGACGAGGGTCCACGTGCGGGCTGAGACGGCTGCGGACATGGATCCCCCGATCTGATGCGAAGCGGCTTTTGCTCGCCGGTGCTTGCGGGCCAACTGAGGCGAGATCGTGACGTCACATGCTATTTTCCGAGCGCTTGATGGCAAATCATTCTGGTTTTCGGCCGCAGATGGGAGAGCGATTTCTTAGGAAAGCTCGAAGAAGGCGGTCGGCTTGAAGGTCCGTGCGGAGAGATCCTTTCCCTCGAAGCCGCGGCAGTTTGCGAGCGTCGTGGTGTTGCCGATCGTGTAGCGCTTGCGGACATGCGTGTGGCCGTGCACCCAGAACGGCACCCGGCTCAACGCACCGATGAACGTCTCGAGTTCACTCGCAAAAGCCCCGTCGAGGCCATTGCCCCTGTGGGTCGGGTTCAGACCCTGCAGGCTCGGCGCGTGGTGGCTGACGACCACGACCGGCTGCGTTCCTGTCGCGAGCTCGCTTTCAAGCGCGGCCAACGCGCGGTCGTGTGCGGCGAGGGTATCGGCCGGCGTGAGCTTGACCAGCCCGTTCTCCGTCTGCCGTTTCGTGAAGACATAGTCGCCCATTCCGCGACGCACCCTCGTCATCGAGGCTTCGCTGCGGCCCTCGAAGTCCGACCACAGCGTCGTGCCGAAGAAGCGGACACCGTCTATGGTGCAGGTCTCGTCGTCGAGGACGGTCACCCCGTCGAGATGGTGCCGCAGCAGGGGCACCGTGTCTTCGAAGATGCCGTCGTGATATTCGTGGTTGCCGGCGACGAGCAGAACATGCCGGAACGCCGAGCGGGCTGCCGCGACGAAGCGCAGGACGCGCTCGCGCTGCTTCAGCCGATAGGGATCTGTCCGCAACGGATCGAGACATGAGGCGTGACAGAGATCCCCCGCGATGATCAAGACATCGCCGCGCGTCAGAGGCAGGCTGAAGTCCTGCGCTTCGAGATGCAGGTCGCTCAGATAGTAGCAGCGCATGGGGCCGATCCGATTCGTCGATCGGGATCGAGCATGCGCGCATTCCGCAGTTCTGTCGGTTAAGTGGCGTTAAGATCTGAAGCGCACGCCTGACACATAGAAGTCATCGCGCGAGATCGCTGCGACGGCGCTTGCAATATGCGGTCTCTCCGCGGCAGGAAACGCTACGTCGGCCGAGCCGAAATTTGAGACGCGTTGTAAGTGGCTGATTTAATTGGTGGAGCCGAGGGGAATCGAACCCCTGACCTCTGCAGTGCGATTGCAGCGCTCTCCCATCTGAGCTACGGCCCCGAAACAGGGTTTCGCATTTACCGTCCGCCATTTGGCGTTGTCAAGAAACGGCCGGCGGCGGGCTGCGGGGCCCGGAGTGGCTTGCCGCCCAAAGCCCCAGCCGCTACACGTCGGGTGGCTCTCCGCGAATTCAGGATCATTGCCACATGCTCGAGCTGCTCGGATTCATCAGCTACCTCATCACCCTTTACGTCTACGTCATCATCGCCTCGGTCATTCTGAGCTGGCTGATGGCGTTCGGGGTGGTCAATCCCTACAACCGGTTCGTCAGTGCGCTCGATCAGGCGCTCCGGGCCGTGACCGAGCCGCTCCTGCGGCCGATCCGAAGCGCGCTCCCCGATTTCGGGGGAATCGACTTTTCGCCGCTCATTCTCCTGCTCGGCTGCTTCTTTGTGCAGAGCGTCGTTTTGCCGAACATCGCCAAGCTGTTCTTGTGACGGCGCAGGGAGCCGGGATCGTTCCTTCATCCCAGGTTCCCTGGCGGAGAGGGGCCGGGTGCGTCATCGTGCGCGTGCGGATCACGCCAAAATCGGCCAAAGATATAATTGACGGCGTCGAGGAGACGGCCGACGGGCCCGCCATCAAGGCGCGGGTTCGGGCCGTGCCTGCCGACGGTGCCGCGAATGCCGCCTTGATGAGGCTCCTCGCCGATTGGCTCGGGGTGCCGAAAAGCAGCGTGGGATTGGCCCACGGCGGCAAATCCCGCGTGAAGTCGGTCGAAATCACCGGCAACGTAGAAGAGATCGAAGCCCGGCTCGCCGCGCGGCTGGCTGGCCTCGTGTCATTGAATTTGGATGCGGTTCGAACCAACCGCTGAGCGCAAGAAACGGAGGAGGGGAGCCCATGGCAGCCCAGATCATCGATGGCAAGGCCATCGCAGCAGATGTCCGCAAGGAAGTGGCAGCCGACGTGAAGGCGCTGCAGGCGAGCCACGGGCTTACGCCGGGCCTCGCGGTGGTGCTCGTCGGCGAGGATCCGGCCAGCAAGGTCTACGTGAAGAACAAGGCTGCGCAGACCGTCGAGGTCGGCATGCAGTCGTTTGAGTACAAGCTGCCGGAGACGACGTCCGAGCACGAGATCCTCACCCTCGTCGAGCGCCTCAACGCCAGTCCCGAAGTGAACGGCATCCTTGTGCAGCTCCCGCTGCCCAAGCACGTCAACGCCGAGAAGGTGCTCAACGCCATCCATCCCGACAAGGACGTGGACGGCTTCCACCCGACGAACGTGGGCCGGCTTTGGATCGGCGAGCGCGCGCTCGTGCCTTGCACGCCGACGGGCTCGGCCATTCTCGCCAAGCGCGCCGTTCCCAATCTCAAGGGCATGAACGCCGTGGTGATCGGCCGCTCGAACATCGTCGGCAAGCCGATGGCGGCTCTGCTGCTGCGCGAGAGCTGCACGGTGACGATCGCCCACTCGCAGACGAAGGACCTGCCGGGCGTGGTGCGTCAGGCCGATCTCGTGATCGCGGCCGTCGGACGCCCGGAGATGGTGAAGGCCGACTGGATCCGCCCCGGTGCGATCGTGATCGACGTCGGCATCAACCGCGTGCCGAGCGAGAACGGCAAGACGAAGCTGGTCGGCGACGTGGC
>ERZ869909.2704-NODE-2704-length-11240-cov-33.707605_pt1 | contig 11240 bp, 6 predicted proteins | sample MGYA00520892_ERZ869909 | MGnify/ENA primary metagenome ERZ869909 (study PRJEB32215, sample SAMEA104723947) | bioreactor metagenome | biome: bioreactor; feature: anaerobic bioreactor; material: water | place: China | collected 2015-03-12 ... | reverse complement strand
GCTCGCACGGACCGTCGAGCTCTACTACGAGGAGACCGGGGCCAGTGCGTCGCCGGCTGCGGCGGCGTTCAGAACGAACGTATTCGATACGCTCGCGGGATCGATCACGACCGTCGACGATTTTCTCGCGAAGCCGATCTTGCGCGACTATGCGCTCGTCGCGGTCGGCCTCGATCCGATCTACGTTTCGGATGCGATGGTTCGCGATGCGCTGACCAGCGATCTGGCCGATCCCGACAGCTTTGCGAATTCCTCGGAATCCTACCGTCTGCTCGCGTCGCTGTTCAACTTCAACACGAGCGGAGAGCTCGATCCCGGCGTGCCGATGCAGACGCTCGAGCAGCGGGATCTCCTCGTCGACGGGTACTTTGCCAATTACGAGAACAAGGCGCGCGCGAGCGAGGATCTGCATACCAGCGACTATCGGTTCATGATCGAGCTCATGACGTCGGTCGACGATGTCATGAGGGACCAGCGCGTCTACACCTATATCATGCGCGCTTTCGGGCTCGACGCTTCGCAAGAGTCCACGTCGAAGATCCGGCAAGTGCTGCTGAGCGATGCCAGCGATCCGTTCAGCTATGCCAACCAGCTCCGCGATTCACGCTACACTGCGCTCGCGGGGGCGTTCAATTTCGGGCCCGACGGCAAGCCGCAGGGACCGCTGCGCGCTCAGCTCACGTCGTCTACAAACGAGACGGTTGCGCTCTATACGGCGACGGTCGGAGAGTACGAGCACCAGAAGGAGGCGGGCGAAGCGGAGAGCAAGTATTTCAGCGAGACGATCGAGACCATCGAGACGGTGGATCAACTGCTCGCCGATCCGCGTCTCGTCGCCTACATCACGCGCGCATTCGGGATGGAGGGCGAGCAGCTCTCCTCGCAGGTGCTGAAGCAGATCCTGACGAGCGACATCGACGATCCGACGAGCTTCGTCAATCTTCGGCCGAATACGCGCTTCCGCGCGATGGCGGCCGCGTTCAACTTCCAGCCGGACGGCACGGCGAAGCGCGTCGTGCTCGGCCTTGCACAGGATGTGAACGCGCTTCGGGAGACGCAGGATCTCTACATCCGCCAGACGATGGAGCAGAGAGCCGGATCGCAGAACCCCGGCGTGCGGCTTGCACTCTATTTCGAGCGCAAGGCGTCGAGCATCACATCCGCCTACTCTATTCTCGCCGACAAGGCTCTGCTGGAAGTGGTGATGACGGCGCTCGGGCTTCCCGATGCCATCGCGCAGGCCGAGGTCGATACGCAGGCAAAGCTCATCGCGAACCGGCTCGATTTCGCCGACTTCAAAGACCCCGCGAAGGTCGAGAAATTCATTTCGCGCTTCTCCGCCCTTTACGACATCAAGAACCCGCAGCAGGGGCCGTCGATCCCTTCGATGCTGCTCGGCGATACCGGCATCGTGGGGTTCGGCGACGATCTGCTCGCGAGCATCCAGGCGGTGCAGATCCGCAGGTAAGGATCGTGCGCCGGGTCTCGAACGCAATCTATGCGTGCATGCCGCGCCCCGGCGCGCTGCGATTCTCTATCTCACAAATTACCGTGTTCTAAGCGCTATACGATGTCGGGCATCCCTCGGTTGTTGTCAAAATTTCCCCAGCCCTGATACGGAGTTGCGGCGAGAAATACAATTTATGGTTGCATAAAGGTATTCCCACCCCTACAGTTTTTTCGTCGGGCGCGCGGTCGAATTTTCGATGATCCGCCTAGGGTCATTCCGTTTACGTGCACTCGGCGTGCGGTTCATTTTTCGGAGCGGGGGGTGGAATGCCAGATCTCGAGACCCGTCTTGCGGCGCGGCCGCTGTATCTGCAGGTGCGTGATGTGCTTGTTCAGCGGATCGTCGTGGGACACTGGAAGCCCGGATCGACGCTCCCAAACGAGACGCAGCTTGCGCAGCAGCTCGGCATCAGCATCGGCACCGTGCGCAAGGCGCTCGACCTGATGGAGGTGGAGCGCATCGTCACGCGCCGGCAGGGGCGCGGGACGTTCGTCAACGATTATGCCGCGGAGACGACGTTTCCCTTCTCCTCGTTCCACAATTTCGAGGGGCAACGCATCAGCGGCCAGAAGCGGGCGCGCACGATCTCACGCGTGGAGGCGACTTCGGAGGAGGCCGCACGGCTCGGGGTGCGACGGGGCGACGAACTGATCCGGGTGGACCGGTTGCGCGAGCACAAGAACGAGGCGTTCATGACGGAGACATGTCTCCTGCCCGCGAAGTTCTTCAGCCGCCTTCCGGAGGATTTCGGGAGTTACCGCCTTTCGGCGCTGGCTCAGCTCAACTCCATCCTGCTCGGGCATGCGGACGAGCGGGTGGACATTGCGCTGGCCGATGCGGAGGACGCGGAAGTGCTCGGCGTGGCCGAGAAGACGCCGCTGCTGCGGCTGGACCGTGTGATCTTCTCCGATCATGACGACGTGCTCGAATGGCGCGTGGCGCGCTGCTTCATGCGCAGCGAGTGCTATCTCGTCCGCTATAGCTGAGAGGCCCGTCCGCAGTGTCGCGCAGGGCAGGCGCCGTCCGCTGTCGCGCGCCGGGCTGACGGACGCACGACATCACGCGACGAACATCCTTCGAAGGACGGCTTATCGCCTTTTAGCACGTCGCTCATCGTGATCATGAATTCCGCCTGTTGCGGGATGTGAACGTTACGCGCGATTCACCGTCGCGCCGCTAGGCTTGCGGTCCTGATCCCCGAAAAGGACCACAGCCATGACAGGGCAAGGCAACGTTTCGTTTCGACGCTTCGGCCGCGCGCAGAGCGGCTCTATTGCCGTCGAGTTCGCGCTTATCTTTCCGGTGGCGCTCGTTTTCTTCATGGGCCTTCTCGCCTACGGCGTCTACTTCGGAGCGGCGCATTCCGTTCAGCAGCTTGCGGCCGATGCCGCCCGCGCGTCCGTCGGCGGCCTGGACGATGCGGAGCGCGCGTCGATCGCGAGCGCGCACGTGGCGGCGAGCGGCGCGGCGTATCCGCTGCTCCATCCTGATCGCATTTCGGTGTCCGCCGCATCGCTCGCCGCCGATCCCTCGCAGTTCGAGGTGCGGATCGCCTTCGATTCGGCGGATCTGCCGATCTGGGTATTTTCCGGCCTCGTTCCGCTTCCCAGCAAGACCATCGAGCGCGCGGCCGTGGTGAAGCGCGGCGGATATTGAGGAGGTGAGGTCATGACGTGCCAGCGGTCGCGCTGCTTGCTTGCCGATACGAACGGTTCCATCGGCGTCGTTCTCGCGGTGTTCATAACGGTTGCCGTCAGTCTCTGTGCGCTTGCGATCGATGTCGGGTCGCTCTATCTCGAACGGCGCACGATGCAGGGTGCGGCGGATCTCGCAGCGGTTGCGGCGGCGAGCGATCTCGACCGGGCGGAAGCGGCGGCGCGGGCCACGCTCGCAGCCAACGGCTTCGCCGCGGTCCGCATGCTCTCCGTGGTGAAGGGGCGGTATGAGCGCGATCGTGCGCTCGCCCCCGATGCCCGCTTCGAGGCGGGGCGGGAGCCCTTCAACGCTGTGCGTCTCGAGGTGGCGGCGCCGGGGCAGCTCTATTTCGCGAAATCGTTCATGGCGGAGCCCGAGATCGCCGTGTCGGCCATGGGCAGCACGGATGCCCGCGCGACGTTCTCCATCGGCAGCCGTCTCCTTGCCTTGCGCGGCGGGCTGGCCAACGCCGTTCTCGGCGCGCTTCTCGGCGGCAGCATCAACCTCTCGGTGATGGACTACGAGGCGCTCGTCAACGCCGACGTGCGCCTTCTGGATTTTCTGTCCGCGCTGGCGACCGAGATCGGCGTGACGGCTGGAACCTACGGCGATGTGCTCAATGCGGATGTTGGGATTCGCCAGGTGTTGAGAGCCGTGGCGACGGCCGTGGACACCCAGGGTGACACGGCGGCCGCGTCTGTCGTGACGACGCTCGTGTCGCGTGCCGATGCGTCGCTGAGGGTGCCGCTCGCTGCGCTCGTCGATCTCGGGCCGCTCGCGCATGCCGAGGTGGGGCCGGCCCATCCGGGACTCGGAGCTGCGCTCGATGCGCTGTCGCTCGTGAACGCGGCGGCGCAACTCGCCAACGGGAAACGGCAGGTGGCCGTCAACCTCGGCGCCGATGTCCCTGGACTTCTCGGCCTCACGCTCGATGTCGCCATCGGGGAGCCTGCGCAGCACTCGGGCTGGGTGACGACGGGACAGGCGGGGGCGACGGTGCGGACGGCGCAGACGCGGCTTCGGCTCGTCGCCGAGGTTGGCGGGACGGGCCTGCTTGCCGGTGTCCGCGTCCGCTTGCCGCTCTATCTCGAGCTTGCGAGCGCGGAAGCCCGCCTCAAGGCGGTGACGTGCCAGGGTCCGTCCGGAGACAGCGCGGAAGCCGTCATTTCGGCGCGTCCGTCCGTCGTGAAAGCGTGGATCGGCGACGTGCCGGCGGGCGGGCTCGCGGCGTTCAATTCCGGTGGCGGCGTGCCACGGGGGACCATCGCGCAAGCGCCGCTGATCACGGTCACCGGCCGCGCCTATGCGGAGATGAGCCACTCGGTCAGCGACGATCTGCGCTTCACGCAGCGCGATGTCGATGCCCGCGAGGTCAAGACCGTTTCGGTGCGCGATCATCTGTCGTCGCTGACGCGCAGCCTCTTGCAAACGGCCGACCTTCACGTGGACATCGCCGGGCTCGGGCTCGGGCTCGGGCTTTCGGTCGGCGGGATCAAGAGCCTGGTGATCGGATTGCTGACGCCGGTGACGGCGACGCTGGACAATCTCCTTCAACCGCTTCTCGAACTGCTCGGGGTTTCGCTCGGCGAGGTGGATGTGCGGGTGCACGGAATTTCCTGCGGGACGGCCGTCCTTTCCGGATGAGGAGGGCGTGCCGCGCGACCGCTCCTTATGCGGATGCGGAGGCTCGAGCCGGCTTTGCCTCGTCCAGGAAGCCCCAGCGGCGAAACAGCACCTTCTCCACTTCGAGAATGATCAAGAGCAGCATGCCGGTGCCGAGAATGACCAAGCCGTCCGCGAAGGAGACGGGCCGCGTGTCGAACAGCGTCTGCATGACCGGCGCATACGTGAAGGCGAACTGCGCGACGACGACGGCGGTCAAGGCGATCAGGACGGGCTTGGTGCCGAGAGCACCGGTGAGCGTGAGCGATGTCTGGTGCAGGAAGCGCACGTTGAAGAGATAGAAGATCTGCAACACCACCAGCACGTTCACGGCCATGGTGCGCGCGGTTTCCACATCGAGGCCGCGGCTCATCGCCCAACCGTATGTGCCGAAGGCTCCCGCGACGAACAGGATCGATACGAACGCGATGCGCCAGACGAGGAAGCCCGTCAGCAGAGATGCGTCGGGCCGGCGCGGAGGGCGCTGCATGACGCCGGGCTCGGAGGGCTCGAAGGCGAGCACGAGGCCGAGCGTCACGGTGGTGATCATGTTGATCCAGAGGATCTGGACGGGCGTTGCCGGGATCGTGAGCCCGAGCAGCATGGCGGCGATGATCGCGATGGCCAGTCCCCCGTTGGTGGGGATGGTCCATGCGATGACTTTCTGAATGTTGTCGAAGACGGTGCGGCCTTCGTGCACGGCGGCGACGATGGTCGCGAAATTGTCGTCCACGAGCACCATCTGCGAGGCCTGCTTGGCGGCCTCCGTGCCTTTGCGGCCCATGGCGATGCCGACGTCGGCCTGCTTCAGGGCGGGGGCGTCGTTCACGCCGTCTCCCGTCATGGCGACGATGTCGCCGTCGGCCTGAAGGGCGCGTACGATCCTCAACTTGTGCTCGGGGTTGGTGCGGGCGAACACCGTCGTCTCCTCGGCGAGCCGGGGGAGGTCCTTGTCGTCCACGGCTTCGAGCTCGGCGCCGGTGATGACCTTGGGATCGTCGGCGAGGCCGAGCTGATGGGCGATGGCGGTCGCGGTTGCGGCGTGATCGCCGGTGATCATCTTGACCGCGATGCCGGCCGAGCGGCATTCGGCGACGGCGCTGATCGCTTCCTCGCGGGGCGGATCGATGAAGCCGGCGAGGCCGAGGAAGACGAGACCGTTTTCCACATGGCCGAATTCGAGACCGCCCGCGGTCGCGGGTTTCGAGGCGAAGCCGAGTACCCGCTCGCCGTGGGATGCGGCTTCCGCGATGCGGTCGGTCCAGTAGGCTTTGTCGAGCGGCGCGTCGCCGTCGTGCCTGGCTTCACGGTCGCACATGTCGAGCAGACGCTCGGGCGCGCCCTTGACGAAAATGACGTGGTCTTCCTCCGGCACGCGGTGGAGAGACGCCATGAAGCGGTGCTCGGCGTCGAAGGGGATCTCGTCGATGCGCTCCCAGTTGCGGCGGTGCTCGTCGGGGCCGACGCCGGCCTTCATGGCGAGCGCCACGAGCGCGCCTTCCATCGGATCGCCCTCGACGTGCCACTGGCCGCTCTTTTCGAGCAGGCGCGCGTCGTTGCAAAGCACGGCGCAGCGCACGAGGTGGCTCGCGACGGGCGGGGGGTGGTCGATCTTCTCGTGGTCGACGAGGAACGAGCCGACGGGCTCGTAGCCGACGCCTTCGACGACCAACTCGTGGTCGGCGGTGACGATGCGGCGCGCGGTCATCTCGTTGCGCGTCAGCGTGCCGGTCTTGTCGGAGCAGATGACGGAGGTGGAGCCGAGTGTCTCCACGGCGGGCAGGCGGCGGATGATCGCGTGGCGGGCCGCCATGCGCTGCACGCCGATGGCGAGCGTGATGGTGATGACGGCGGGCAGGCCTTCCGGCACGGCGGCGACGGCCAGCGCCACGACGACGAGGAGCGCGGAATCCCAGGAATCGCCGCGCACCAGCGTTGCGAACGCGAACAGAAGCGCGGCGCAGATGAACGTCACCAGTGTGAAGAGGCGGCCGAAGCTGTTGATCTGGCGCAGGAGAGGCGTCGTCAGATCTTCGACCTGGCCCATGAGCGTGCTGATGCGGCCGATCTCCGTGTCGGTCCCCGTCGCAACGACGACGCCCGTGCCCTGGCCTGCGGCGACCAGCGTGCCGGAGTAGGCCATGCAGGTGCGATCGCCGAGCGGAGCGTCGGTCTCGACCGGGTTCTCCTGCTTTTCGGAGGCGACCGATTCGCCGGTGAGCACGGCTTCGTCGATCAGGAGGCCGCGCGTGCGGACGAGGCGCAGGTCGGCCGAGACCTGATCTCCCGCTTCCAGCAGCACGACATCGCCGGGCACGAGGTGGGCTGCGGGCAGCGTGGTCCGGTGTCCGCCGCGCAGGACGGAGGCTTTGGGCGATATGAGGCTGCGGATCGCGTTCAGCGCCTGCTCGGCCTTGCCTTCCTGGATGAAGCCGACGATGGCGTTGATGGTGACCACGGCAAGGATGACGGCTGCGTCGACCGCGTGGCCGAGCGCCCAGGCTGCGACGGCGGCCGTGAGCAGGAAGTAGATCAGCGTGTTGTGAAACTGGTTGAGGAAGCGCAGCACCGGGTGGCGGCCGGCGGCCTCAGGCAGCACGTTCTCTCCGTGGCGCTCGAGGCGTGCCTTCGCTTCGTCAGAGGACAGCCCGTCGCGCCGGGTCTCCAGCGAATCGAAAACGTCGTCGGCGGGAACGGCGTGCCAGGGCTTCTGACGGTTGCGGGGCGGCTCGGTCTCCGGCGTCGGTCGGTTGTCCTGCCCCATCCCGGCTTTCGTCTCCTCTCGCGTCGGCGCAACCGCGGGTGCGGCGACTGCCGTCTTCAACGCATACAAATGCGGATAGTGGCGCTGCTTTGATCCAAGTCAACGTTTGCAGCGTGCGTCATATCGGAAGCGTCGAAGCCGCGGTTGCGCGCTTCGCCCCAGCCCCGTTGCCGGCGGTTGCGCGGCTCAGCGGGCCGGAGCGGCGACCCCGAGCTTCGCGGCGAGCTCGTCGGCAGAAAGGATGTGCCCGAATCCGTCCGTGCCCATCGCAAACTTGTCCGCGTCCTTGAGACCGCCGACGACGAGCGGATCGAAGCCTGCCGCGTCGACGAGCTTCTTCGCAACCTCGATGGCGTCTGCGTCGTCGCCTGCGATGGGGATGGCCATGCGCGGCGCAGGCCGGTTGGCGTTGCTCGTAAAGATGCGGTGGTTGGCGGCGTTGAAGGCGCGCACGATCCGCGCGCCGGGAAAATATTTCGCCGACGTGACGCCGATGCCGTTCTCTTTCACTTCCTCGAAGAGCGTGCTGCGGTTGGCGTTGCCCGCATCGAGCACGACTTTTCCTTGGAGGGCTTTTGCGTAGGCTTGTCCTGCTTCGGGGTAGGACTGATAGGGAATCGCGAGGAGGACGGCGTCCTCGCCGAAGCGGATCGCATTCTCAACCGTGCCTGCGTGGGCGAGGGGACCAAGCTTTTCGACGAGCGGTTTCAAGCTGTCCGGGTTTCGCGAGGAGAACATCACCTCGTGGCCGGCCTTGATCCAGAGCGCGCCGATGGCGCCGCCGAGATTGCCCGCGCCGATGGTGCCGATCCTGAAGCGCTGTTGGGCGATGGCGGAAGATGCGCCGAACAGTGCGGAGGTGGAGATTGCGATGCCGGAGGCCGCGGCAAGCGTCAGGATCTGGCGGCGCGAAAGGGAATGGGCGTGCGATGTCACGAGAGCGTCTCCGCTTGGGGCCGACGGGATGCAGCCGATGGGGCGAGGCGGCCGTTGACTGAGGCCGATCGAGATATGGGGCGTGGCGGCGCGGGTTGCAAACGCGGTCAGCCGACGGGGTTTGGGTTGTCGCGCGGCTCAGGGGCGAGAGAATGTCGGAGCGTGGCGGGATAGGATTTGAGCTCGCTTGTCCCAGCGGCGGTGCTCCGCACCTTGCCGGGGCCCTGTTAGGTTCGTTCACCAGATCCCCGCAGCCCAAACACAAAAAGCCCGGCCGAAGCCGGGCTTTTTGTGTTTGGTTGCGGGGATAGGATTTGAACCTATGACCTTCAGGTTATGAGCCTGACGAGCTACCGGGCTGCTCCACCCCGCGTCACCACACGCTTTCGACCCGACACGGCATCCGGAACACGGAGACACCTGTCGCGTCGTCTCGAACGATCCGGCCAACCTTGCGGTCTTGGGGCTTGATCTGGGCCCAAGGTCCTCAAAACGAACCGGCCCGTTCGACGAGGCCGCTCGTGGGGCGGCTCTCGGCGAGGTCTATAGCACGATTTTCACGTTTGTGAACCCCCGGTCGGCGCGCTTCCCCAGGGCCCTTGATCCGCCTCAACGGATGGGCCGGCTTTCGGCGTTTCTAGGCGACCCAAGGGCCGGAATCTTTCGTATAAGCTCGGATTTGACTCTGAACCGCGACGAGATTTCCTGCCGATGACTGCAGCCGACCCCAAGCGCGCCGACGGACCGCGGGCCGATGCCCCCGAGACGCGGCTCGAGGAGACATTCGTCCTTCTGGACAACAGTGCCGGGACGGGCGCCCCCACGCTGCTGTTCTCGAACCCCAAGGAGATCGTCTCGGCGATGACGCCGGAGGAGGTCGGGCCGGCGCTGGCGCGTCTCGAAGCCGGGACGGCGCAGGGTCTCCATGCGGCGGGATATTTCGCCTACGAGCTTGGCTATGTCCTGGAGCCGAAGATCCGCGATCTTCTGCCGGAAGGGCGGACCATGCCGCTTCTCTGGTTCGGGCTCTACAATGCGCCGCGCGCGATGAGCGAGGCCGAGGTCGATCACTGGCTCGGCACGCATACCAAGAGCGGCTCCTATCAATTCACGTCGGTCACGACGGCCTGGAGCCAGGAGGAGTACGAGGCGCGCTTCGCCGCCGTGCAGGAGAAGATCCGCGCCGGCGACATCTATCAGCTCAATCTCACGTTCAAGGCGCGCTTCCGGCTCGAGGGCTCACCGCTGACGTTCTATCGCGACATGCGCCGGCGCCAGCGCGTGGCCTATGCCGGGATCGTAGATACGGGCGAGGTGACTGTGCTGTCGGCGAGCCCGGAACTGTTCATCGAAAAAGAGGGGCGTGTGGTCTCCACGCGGCCGATGAAGGGGACGGCGCCGCGCGCAGGCACGCCCGAAGCGGACGCGGAAGCGCGCCGCGTGCTTGCGACGGATGTGAAGCAGCGCGCCGAAAACCTGATGATCGTCGATCTCATGCGCAACGATCTCGGGCGCATCGCTGAGGTGGGCAGCGTCGGCGTGACGGATCTCTTTACCGTCGAGACGTTCCGGACGCTGCATCAGATGACGTCGGGCGTCGAAGCGACATTGAAGGAGGGCTTGGGGATCGGCGATCTCGTCCGCGCGATCTTCCCGCCGGGATCGGTGATCGGCGCGCCGAAGATCCGGGCGATGGAACTGATCCGCGACTACGAGACGGAGCCGCGCGGCGTCTATTGCGGGGCGATCGGCCATATCACGCCCGAGGGCGCGGCGCTGTTCAACGTGGCGATCCGCACGCCGGTGATCTTCCGCGGCGGGCAGGGCGAGATGGGCATCGGCTCCGGCGTCGTCTACGATTCCGTCGGAGCGAAGGAGTATGCCGAGTGCCTGCTCAAGATGAAGTTCCTCACCGATCCGCCGAAGAGCTTCGAGCTGATCGAAACGCTGCTCTACGAAGCCGGCAAGGGGTTCTGGCTGCTCGACGGGCACGTTGCGCGGCTCGAGGCGTCGGCGGCCTATTTCGGCTATGCGTACGACGAGGCGGCGGTGCGGGATGCGCTCGATCGCGCGGTGGATGGGCGGCCCGAAGCGCGGCTTCGCGTGCGGCTGTTGCTCTCCGAAGACGGGGCGGTGTCGGTCACGGTTGCCGAGCAGCCGGCGCAAGCGGCGGGCGCGGCCATGCGGTATGCGATCTCGGATACGCGCGTGGACAGCACGAACCCGTTCCTGTTCCACAAGACGACCCGGCGTGACGTGTACGATCGGGAATGGCAGCACTACGCGGAGACCCAAGGCGCGGACGAGGTGCTCTATCTCAACGAGCGAGGCGAGCTGGCCGAGGGGAGCCGGACGAACATCTTTATCGAGCGGGACGGCAAGCTGCTGACGCCGCCGCTCTCTTCAGGTCTCTTGCCGGGGGTGCTGCGTGGCGACCTGATCCTGCAGGGGAAGGCCGTCGAGGCCGTTCTCACGCTCGAGGATCTCGTGCGCGCGGATGCGGTCTATGTCGGAAACTCGGTGCGGGGCCTCGTGCGGGCCGAGCCGGTGGCCGGCGCGTCCTCGTAACCCCTCGACCGCTTAGGCTCCAAACCCGATCAGGATGGCGTCACGATGAGACGAGATTGGTCGAGGGCCAGGAGAAGCGCGAAGAGCGATGCCTACGCATCGGTC
>ERZ869909.2703-NODE-2703-length-11241-cov-4.069688_pt1 | contig 11241 bp, 13 predicted proteins | sample MGYA00520892_ERZ869909 | MGnify/ENA primary metagenome ERZ869909 (study PRJEB32215, sample SAMEA104723947) | bioreactor metagenome | biome: bioreactor; feature: anaerobic bioreactor; material: water | place: China | collected 2015-03-12 ... | reverse complement strand
GCGCGCGACCATGGCGATCTGTCAGAGAACGCGGAATATCACGCGGCCAAGGAACGCCAGAGCTGGATTGAAGGCCGTGTCGTCGAGCTTGAGGACAAGCTCGCGCGTGCTCAAATCATTGACGTGTCGCGCATGTCCGGCGAGCAGGTGAAGTTCGGCGCAACGGTAACCCTCATCGACGAGGATACCGAGGCGGAAGCCACCTACAAGATTGTAGGCGATGATGAGGCCGATGTGAAATCGGGCAAGATCTCGATTTCCTCGCCCATCGCGCGCGCGCTCATCAACAAGGAAGAGGGCGATGTCGTCGAGGTCAATGCGCCCGGCGGGCTGAAGACGTACGAGATCATCAAGGTCGAGTGGAAATAGGCTTACTGCCTGCCACTCTTCAGAAATGACCGAAGCCGGCGGAGCGATCCGCCGGCTTCTTGCGTTTTGTCGCGCCGACAAGCGCCCTTGGCTTCCGGCCACATGAAGGGCTAACTGGCGGGATGGCGGAACAATCCTTCCAACGCGAACGCGCCTGCTTTGTCGTTACCGACGGCAGGCGAGGCATGGAGAATCAGGCTCTGGGCCTCGCCGAGGCCGTGGCCCGGCTGACGCCCATGCGCATCCTGCCCGTGCAGGTGCCGCGTACCGGCGACCTGCCTGATCCCGGCCCCATTGCGCCCGATTTGTGGATCGGATGCGGCATGGCGGCCGTTCGGGCGGCGGGCGAACATCGCAAGGCTTTTCCAGACGCGGTCTTTGTCTATGTGCAGGACCCGAAAATGGCCCATCACCGCTTCGATCTCATCATACCGCCTGAGCATGACCGCATGCGCGGCCGCCAAGTGTTTGAAATCACCGGCTCGCCCAACCGCATCACGCCAGAGCGGCTGGCCGAGGCAGAACGCGCCTTTGCGGGACAGATCGCCGCCCTGCCCGCCCCCCGCGCAGCTGTGCTGATTGGCGGCGACTCCCGGCATCACCAGTTCACGCCGGAGATCGCCGGTGCGCTGTTGGAGCGCCTCGTCTGGCTGCGTGCGCAAGACATCGGCCTGATGATCACCACCTCGCGGCGCACGCCGGAGAGCTTCGCGAGCACACTGGAAGCGCAGTTCGGCGCAGACGACGGCGTGTGGCTGCATACGGGCGGCGAGCCGAACCCGTATTTTGGCTTTCTGGCCGGTGCCGACTGGATATTCGCCACCGAGGATTCCACCAACATGCTCACCGAGGCCGCCGCTACCGGCACGCCTGTCTACCGGCTGATGCTGGAGGGAAAGCCCGGCAAGTTTGCCCGGCTCTACAGCGCGCTGGAGGCTCACGGCGCGGTGCGGCCCTTCCTTGGGCGTCTGGACCGCTGGAGCTATATGCCTCTTCACGAAACCGAGAGGGCAGCGCACCGTGTCCTTGAAATCATGACCCGCAAAGGCGACATCTGAACGCCGGATAATGTCCACGCGTCCGAAAGAGGCTTGAAATGCTCCGCCCCGTTCTTGCCGTGACCGCCCTGCTCGCCATGCCTGGGGCGCCCGCACTCGGGCAACAGACCCCGATGCCCGAAATTCGCGGCGATGTGCGGTTTGAAGCGCGGCCCGATGCCGGCGATGCACGCAGCTGGGCGCGCGAAGGCCGTACCACCGTCATCAACCTGCTGACCGAGCCGGAGATCGAGGCGCTGGGCTTCGATTATGCAGAAAACGTCATGCAAAGTGGGATGGTCTACGCAAATGTTCCGGTCGGGGGCATGACAGGGACGGAAGCTGCCGATGCGGTAGCGCGCATCATGGCCGATACTGATGGCCCTGTTGTGATCAACTGCGGATCATCGGTACGGGCAAGCCACGTGTACGCAGCCGCCCAGATCCGTGCAGGCCATGTCACCCGTGACCAGCTTCACACCATCGATCCGGGACGCGAATGGAATCAGGCTCTCCTGTCACGCCTGCTGGGAGAGACGCCAGGCCCCGAATCCACGCAATAAGCTTTCATCACCCGCCCAAAACACGACTGCCAGAGGACCACGCCCGCCATGACCGAGACCCGCCACTCCAAAGTTGTCATTATCGGTTCGGGTTCGGCCGGCTACACCGCCGCGATCTACGCCGCGCGGGCCATGCTGGAGCCCATCGTCATCGCCGGGCTGCAGCCGGGCGGTCAGCTCACCATCACGCACGAGGTGGAGAACTATCCGGGCTTTGCCAGCGTCATTGAAGGCCCCTGGCTGATGGAGCAGATGAAGGCGCAAGCGGAAAATGTGGGCGCGGAAATCATCGCCGACATCATCGTGGAGGCCGACTTCTCCAAGCGCCCCTTCACCATGAAGGGCGATGGCGGCACGATCTACACCGCTGACAGCGTGATTATCGCAACCGGTGCCAGCGCCAAATGGCTGGGCCTTGAAAGCGAGCAGAGCCTGCAGGGGTTTGGCGTGTCGGCCTGTGCGACGTGCGACGGCTTCTTCTATCGCGGCAAGGAAGTCGTGGTGGTCGGCGGCGGCAATACCGCCGTTGAAGAGGCGCTGTTCCTGACCCGCTTTGCCAGCAAGGTCACCCTCATCCATCGCCGCGACTCCTTGCGCGCTGAAAAAATCGCGCAGGCGCGCCTGTTTGATAACGAGAAGATTGAGGTGATCTGGGACAGCGCGGTGGAGGAAATCCTCGCCGAGGGCGATGTCCCCGGCGTCACCGGCGTGCGGGTGAAGAACCTGAAAACCGGCGAGGAAACGAAGCTCGCCACTGACGGCGTATTCATCGCCATCGGTCACGCGCCTGCAACCTCGCTCTTTGAAGGCCAGCTTGAGATGAAGGATGGCGGCTATCTGGTGACGAAGCCCGGCTCCACCCTCACCTCTGTTCCCGGCGTGTTTGCGGCAGGCGACGTGACTGACGACATCTACCGTCAGGCGATCACGGCAGCCGGCATGGGCTGTATGGCCGCGCTGGAAGCCGAACGCTGGCTGGCGGAAATGGAACATCACGCCGCCAGCGAAGGCAAAGCCGCCAAGTCTGACGCAGCGTGAACGCCGCACCTGCCATATCGTTAACGGGCGTGCGCTTCTCCTATGCGCGCAAAGCCCCTGTCGTGCTCGACATGGAGCGTTTCGAGGTTGCGGCCGGAGAGAAAGTATTCCTCAAGGGCGCGAGCGGATCGGGCAAATCCACCCTGCTCGGGCTGATTGCGGGCATCATGGCGCCTACGGCGGGCCGTATCGAGGTGCTGGGCGAGCCGATGTCAAAGCTCTCCGGCGGCAAGCGTGATGCGCTGCGCGCCGAACGGCTGGGCGTCATCTTCCAGATGTTCAACCTGCTGCCTTATCTGCCTGCCGGCGCCAATGTGATGCTGCCTGCGCGCTTTTCCGCGCGGCGGGACAAGGCGTGTGAAGCAGCAGGCGGAGCCGAGGCCGAGGCCCGACGCCTGATGACCCGCCTGCAGCTTGATCCCAAGCAATACTGGTCCAGCCCCCCTACCGAGCTGTCCGTGGGCCAGCAGCAGCGCGTGGCCGCCGCGCGCGCACTCATTGGCCGTCCAGGGCTGGTACTGGCCGACGAACCGACCTCGGCGCTTGATGCCGATGCGCGCGATGCCTTCCTGTCCCTCCTGATCGAGGAATGCGCGGCCAGCGGTGCGGCGCTTCTCTTTGTCAGCCATGAAGGCTCTCTCGCCTCGAAGTTTGACCGCGCGGTCGATCTGTCAGAGCTCAACACCGCGGGGAGAAGCGTATGACCCGCTTTCCCATTATCTCCCTCGCCTGGCGCTCCATTGCCAACCGGCGCGGTACGGCGCTTTTGACCATCCTGACCGTTGCCATCGCAATGACGCTGTTTCTGGGTGTCGAGAAGGTGCGTCACGGCGCGCGGGCAAGCTTCGAGAACACGATTTCGGGTACAGACCTGATCGTCGGCGCACGCTCCAGCCCGGTCAATTTGCTGCTCTACGCGATCTTCCATATCGGCGATGCGACCAACAACATCACCTGGGAGACCTACCAGCAGGTGGCCAATGCGCCCGGCGTCGCCTGGACGGTGCCGATCTCGCTAGGCGATTCCCATGCCGGTTTCCGCGTGGTGGGGACGGATAACCGCTATTTCGAGCATTACCGCTATGCGGGGCGGCGGCATCTGCAGTTCGCTGCTGGCGGGCCGCTCGATGATCTGTTCGACACGGTGGTAGGGGCCAGCGTCGCGCGCGAGCTCGGCTATTCACTGGACGAGGAAATCATCGTCGCCCACGGCACCGGGCGCGTCAGCTTTGTCGAGCATGACAACAATCCGTTCACCATTGTCGGCATCCTCGAACCCACCGGCACGCCAGTAGACCGCTCGGTCTTTGTCAGCCTCGAAGCCATCGAGGCCATTCATCTGGAAGGCCCTACGGGTGCAGGCACGAGCCTCTCCATGGACGAGCTGCGGGCCATGGACCTCACCCCTGACCAGATCACCGCGTTTCTGGTTGGACTTGAAACGCCGGTCGCGGCGCTGCGCCTGCAACGCCAGATCAATACCTACCGGGTGGAACCGCTGCAGGCGATTATCCCCGGCGTTGCGCTGTCCCAGCTCTGGAGCGTGGTGGGTGTTGCCGAGCGCACGCTGGCGGCGGTGGCCGCCTTCGTGGTCCTGATGGGACTGATCTGCATTCTGACAGCCGTGCTGACGAGCCTCAATGAGCGCCGCCGGGAAATGGCGATATTGCGGGCGCTGGGCGCGAGACCCCGCCACATCTTCGTTCTGCTGGTCAGCGAAAGCGCGCTGCTGGCTCTGGCCGGCGCGATCATCGGCACCGGCCTCACCTACGGGGCTCTGTCTCTCGGCGCACCTGTGCTGGAACAGCGCTACGGCGTGCACTTGAGCGATACCTTGCCCGGCCTTTATGACCTCGCACTCATCGGCGTGGTCACCGGCGCATCGGCGATACTGGGCTTCATCCCGGCATGGGCGGCCTTCCGCAATTCATTGGCAGACGGAATGACAATTCGCACCTGACGGGGGCAGCGAAGCGCTCTAACGTCGCGCGCCATGGACTGGGACAAGCTGAAAACCTTTCACGCCGCCGCCGATGCGGGCTCGCTCACGGGCGCAGCCGATACACTCGGCCTGTCGCAGTCAGCGGTCAGCCGGCAAATATCCGCGCTTGAGGCCGAGCTTGATATCAAGCTGTTTCACCGCCATGCGCGCGGGCTTCTGCTCACAGAGCCGGGGCGGCTCCTGTTTGAAGCCGCAGGAGAGATTGCCAACCGCGTCGCGGTGGCCGAGGCACGGGTACAGGACAGCCGCGACAAGCCGACGGGGGCTTTGCGCATCACTGCGCCGACCGCGCTGGGTTCAATCTGGCTGATCCCCCGCCTGAAGCAGTTTCAGACCCTCTACCCGAAGATCCAGCTCAAACTGCTGCTGGCCGACCATGAGCTGGATCTGGCCGGGCTGGAGGCCGACATCGCCATCCGCCCATGGCCATCCACCCAGAACGAGCTGGTACAGCGCCGCCTGATGCAGGTGGAGCAGCATCTCTACGCCGCGCCTGAGTATCTCGAGAAACACGGCACACCCAAGACGCTCGCCGATCTGGACAAAAGCCACCGCTTCATCGCTTACGGGCCCAAAAAGCTCGCGCCGATCCCCAATCTCAACTGGCAGCTGACCATTGGCCACGAGCCTGGCACTCAGCCGCGCGCGGCTACAATCGAGGCCAACACGATCAAGGCAATGATGCGCGCGACCGAAGCCGGGTTCGGCATTTGCGGGCTGCCCGATTATGTGGCTGTTGAAAACCCCGGCCTGGTACGCGTCCTGCCTGACACCGACGGGCCGACCTTCGATGTCTATGTGGTGTTTCCCGAAGAACTCAAAGGATCGCGGCGAGTTGCCGCATTCCGGGATTTTCTGGTGGACGCCGCCAAAGCATGGAAAGCCGAGGCAGCTGAATAATTTCAGCTTTCCGCCTCCAGCATTGCGTCACATATCCTTCGCAAAGCCGTAACGCAGCATTTTTGCATAGCTGGTATTCGTTGGAACACCTTGAAGCGGGCAAGCGTTAGCGTCATATCAGCCGCGAACGGTTTGATCCGTTTTGAGTTCGCATACCGTCTCCTCCCCGAACGGATATGCAAGACTGAGCCGGAAAGAGCGCTTTGCGCCTTCCGGCTCTTTTTTTGTCTATGGACAGGCCCGCCCGGTGCTGCGCAATAGCACTCTCCGCCGCTCTCGCCACGGTTCCTCCATGCCAACCATCTCCTGGCCGCACATCCTTCCGGTCATCCTGCTGATCGGCTCCAATATTTTCATGACGCTCGCCTGGTACGGGCATTTACGCTTTAAGAGCGCGCCCATCCTGATGGTCATTTTCTTCAGCTGGCTGATCGCTTTCGTGGAGTACACGATGGCCGTGCCTGCCAACCGGATCGGACACAATGTCTATTCGGCAGCCGAGTTGAAAACCATGCAGGAGGTCATCACGCTGACGGTGTTTGTCGCCTTTGCGGCCATCTATCTGAAAGAACCCGTCACAATCCGCCATCTGATCGGGTTTGCCTTGATCGCGGCGGGCGCAGCGGTGATCTTCTTCAAACGATGAGCCAGATAAAGCGATCCCTGTCCCTTGCCGGACACCGTACCAGCCTGGCGCTGGAAGCGGAATTCTGGGCGGTGCTGGACGCCGCCTGCGAGGAGCAGGCGCGCTCGCTGGCAAGCCTGATTGCACAGATCGATGAGGCGCGCATCACCTCCGGCGATGAAGGCGGGCTGGCCAGCGCCTGCCGGGTCTGGGTCTTGCGTCATGTCCAGTCACGCGCTTGAGTAGTATCCGGGTCAGGGTTTCTTGAGGGGAACGACATGAAACACCCTAGCAATGAAGGCATGCCGTCATGAGAGGGCCGGGCGGAGCACTGGCCGCTTTCGTAATCGCGCCCGCCTTCGCGGCCGCTCTGGCCGTGCTGGGTCTGATCGCGCATCTCTACATCATCGACCCGGCGGCAGCTGACGTGCCATTGGCCGACTATGCCTCCATGGCGGTCAGCGTGTGGATTTCAGCGCTGATGTTTGCCTACCCGGTAGCGTTTGCGCTGTTCGGGCCGCTATGGCTGATCCTGAGAAGTTTGCGCCTCTGGGGCGGATTTACCGCCCTTCTGACGGGCGCGGCTGCAGGGCTGGCAGCCATGCTGACCTATCTCTACCGCGTTCACGGAGCGGATCTGGAACTTGGGCTGACGGGCGGCGTACCGCTCGGCGAACTCCCGCTGGCAGACAGCCTGTTCAGCCTCGCCCTGCCGCTTATTGGCGTGGTGTCAGGCGCCGTGGGAGGGCTGATCTTCACCAGCCTTGAGCGCGCAGGGCGATAGACCGATGCGCAAGCCGGTTCCGCTGCAGCTCGTACTCGCCATGGCACTGTCGCCACTGATCGCGGGGTTTCTCGGAGGCACGCTTGTATCGTTCGGGCTCAGCTTTCAGCTGCTTCCAGACTTTACCGTTCTGGAGACCCTGCGCACCGGCCTCGTGATGTCCTTCTTTGCGGTCATCATCGCGGTGTTCGTCTGCTACACTTTCGGCGTACCGATCATGCTGGCGGGCTGGGCTGCAGCTCACTTTGCCAGATTGCGCAAACCCCATCAGATGGGGCTCGTGATGGCTGTGGCCGGGTTGATCTTCGCAATCGGCTTTTTCTTCAACGGCCGGATATTTCTCGAGGATTTCCAGGCAGGCTCGGACACTGCCCTGCTCGTGACACTGCCTGCCGGGCTCGCGGCAGGCTACGTGGCGGGATGGTTTATCGGCCAGCTTGGCTATGCTGATACCGCACCAGGCGAAACCGTTCGGGGCGCAAACGCGTAAACCCTGATATAGTGGCCGCCCGACCGGCCACGCCATCAGGAGTGCTGTGCATGACCATCAAACTCGCCTTTCTGGCCGCCATTGGCTCTGCTGCGCTCGTTGCCTGCGCGCCGACACAGACGACATACGGCCCTGCCACCGGCGCAGCCGGACAGGCAATCGGGTTCGACTCGCTCAGGATCACCGATAATCGCTGGCGCGTCAGCTTTACCGCCGGAGCGGACGTTTCCACCGCCGGCGCGGAGCGCCTCGCCCTGCGCCGGGCTGCCGAGCTGACACTGGAAAATGGCTATGACTGGTTCGAGATCGTCGACCGGCGCGTCGAGTCCACAACCGGACGCAATCCGGTGCGCGTTGGTGGCTCGGCCGGCACCAGTGTCGGGTCGCGCGGCTACCGGGCCTCCGGGGTTGGGCTTGGCGTCAGCTTCAGTCCCGGCCAGGAAGGGCGCACTCTGGTCAGTCTTGAAATCATCGCCCGGCACGGCGCAACACCGGACGCCCCCAATGCCTATGACGCGCGCTCGCTCATAGCGGCCACAGGCTGACCACGCCGGATCGCCCATTCGTGTGATCCGGCTTGGTCGCTCGTCTGTGCCATGTCATTGTGGTGACTTGGTGATTCAGACTTCGTGGCGAAGGGGACATGCGCATGCTGGCCGATCTGGTTTCCGTATCGGTCTTTTATGAAGTCGCGGTCCTGCTGGTAATCGCCGCGGGCGTCGGCCTTGTCGGCCACATGCTGCGCCAGCCCCTTATCGTCAGCTTCATTCTGGTTGGCATTCTGGTGGGCCCGGCCGGGCTGGATCTGGTGCGCTCCAGCGATCATGTGGAGTTGCTCTCCCAGCTTGGCATCGCGCTTTTGCTGTTTCTGGTCGGCATCAAGCTGGACGTGAAGCTGATCCAGTCGCTGGGCATGGTGTCGCTCGCAACAGGGCTGGGGCAGGTCGCCTTCACCTCGATCATCGGCTTCGCGATAGCGCTGGGGCTCGGGTTTGACCCGCTCACCAGCATCTATATCGCGGTGGCGCTGACGTTCTCGTCCACAATCATCATCGTGAAGCTGCTCTCCGACAAGCGCGAGATCGACTCTCTGCATGGCCGCATCGCGCTGGGCTTCCTGATCGTACAGGATCTGGTCGTCGTGCTGGCCATGATCGTCCTGTCGGCCATCGGTATAGGCGGGGCGGAAAACGGCGGTGCGGGCGCGCTGCTGGGCGTTCTCATCGCTGGCATACTCATGGTCGCGGCGGTGGTGGTGTTCATCCGCTTCGTCGCCAATCCGCTGACGGCCATACTCGCCCGCTCGCCGGAATTGCTGCTGTCGTTTGCCATTGCTCTGGCAGCGATGTTTGCTGCCCTTGGCGACATGTTTGGCCTGGGCAAGGAGCTGGGCGGACTGCTGGCAGGCGTAGCGCTTGCGTCGACCCCCTACCGCGAAGCGGTGTCAGCGCGGCTGGCGCCTTTGCGCGACTTCCTGCTCCTGTTCTTCTTTATCGGCCTCGGCTCACGCCTCGACCTGACCTTGCTGGGCGAGAACATCCCCGCAGCGGCGGTCTTCTCCGCCTTCGTGCTGATCGGTAATCCGCTGATCGTGGTCATCATCATGGGCGTTATGGGCTATCGCCGCCGCACCGGCTTTCTGGCCGGCCTCACCGTCGCGCAGATCAGCGAGTTTTCCCTCATCTTCATGGCGATGGGGCTGACGCTCGGCCACCTCAATGATGAGGCGCTCGGGCTGGTCACGCTGGTGGGCCTGATCACGATTGCGGCCTCGACCTACATGATCACCTATTCGCACCGGCTCTATCCGCTGGTCGAACCCATGCTCTCGCCCTTCGAGCGCCGCAATATCAATCATGCCGAGACGGACGATGGCGAAACCGCGCAGAAGCATCATGACATCGTCCTGTTCGGGCTGGGCCGTTATGGCGGCGCGATTGCGCAGCGCCTTCTCAATCGCGGCGTCTCAACGCTAGGGGTCGACTTCAACCCGTCAGCGGTGAAGCTATGGCGCGAACGGGGGCTGGACGCCGTCTATGGCGACCTGACCGATCAGGAGTTTCTCACCCATTTGCCGCTTAACCGGGTGCGCTGGATCATCTCGACCACCTCGGACCTGGAAACCGGCGTCACCCATGAGGATACCCGTATCGCGATGATCTCCACGCTGCGCAAATTCGGTTTTGCTGGCAAGATTGCCGTGACCAGCCAGCGCGGCGCCGCGCTGGAGCGGCTGCAGGAGGCCGGAGCAGACCTGATCCTCTTCCCCTTCCAGGATGCCGCCGATCAGGCCGTGGAGCTTCTCACCGGCGAAGCGCCGGAGCCTGAACGCATCGAGACGCCCGAAGACAGTGACGATCAAAGGCTGATCGAAGAAACGAAGGGGGTCTAGGCTGTATCCGCCTAAAGCTCGCCCTTACCCAGCACATCGGCACGCTTCTCCAGCCTGTCCAGCAAACGCGATAGCTGATCTGCCTCGTCAGGGCTGAAGCCCTCCAGCAGGGAACGCTCCCACTCCAATGCCAGCGGTGCGATCTCGTCGAAGATGGACTGACCTTCCGGTGTCAGGGACACCAGAGCGGCACGCTTGTCCGTGGGGCTTGTACGGCGGCGCACCAGCGCCCGTTCGGTCAGGGTGCGCAGCGCCCGGCTGACCGTCACCTTGTCCATGGCGGTCGCTTCGCAGATGGCCTGCGCGGTGATCGCCTCGCCGCCACCCAGCACTGCGATCACCCGCCATTCCCAGATCGTAAGCCCGAAGCGGGCCTGATAGGCGCGCGCGATCAGCCCGGACGCCTTGTTGGAGACGACCGAGAGCCGGTAGGGCAAATACTCGGAAAGAATGAGGGCGGGCGCCCCGTCCGCCCGGTTCGCCCGCCCCGTCATGACAGCTTACTCGGCAGCGTCGGGCTTGAGCACGCCGCGGCGGATCTGATCGAGCTCGATCGATTCAAACAGCGCTTTGAAATTGCCTTCGCCAAAGCCCTCATTGCCCTTGCGCTGGATGATCTCGAAGAAGATCGGTCCGATATTGGTCGTGGTGAAGATCTGCAGAAGCAAGCCCTGACCGTTCTCCGGATCACCATCGACCAGTATGGAGTTCTTTTTCAGACGCTCAAGGTCTTCTCCGTGGCCCGGCACGCGCTCGTCAACGAGCTCGTAATAGGTCGGCGGGGTGGACTGGAACTCCACGCCATTGGCGCGCAGCTTCTCGATCGTGGTGTAGATGTCGCTTGTGGTCAGGGCGATGTGCTGGATGCCCTCGCCATTGTAATCGCGCAGATATTCCGCGATCTGGGACTTGTCGTCGGAGCTTTCATTGAGCGGAATGCGCAGCTTGCCACACGGGCCGGTCATGGCGCGCGAGAGCAGGCCGGTATGGGCGCCCTTGATGTCGAAATAGCGGATTTCGCGGAAATTGAAGACATTCTCG
>ERZ869909.2702-NODE-2702-length-11242-cov-6.991133_pt1:0-10000 | contig 11242 bp, 11 predicted proteins | sample MGYA00520892_ERZ869909 | MGnify/ENA primary metagenome ERZ869909 (study PRJEB32215, sample SAMEA104723947) | bioreactor metagenome | biome: bioreactor; feature: anaerobic bioreactor; material: water | place: China | collected 2015-03-12 ... | reverse complement strand
CGCAATGAACCGTTCCCTTTAAAATAGACACTATTTTCTCGCATATTCGCTAGTTTTCATAGATTTATAATAATGATCTAATTTAATGATTATAAGGTTTTTTCTATGGTCCAGGAAGGTTAACCTTCCTAGATTCATCATAAAATACAGACATTGTTCCAAGTGTTTCAATATATCCTCGAATAATCCTGTGCATTAACCGGCTAATGTCGTTGATTTGCTCTTGGATTTCTGATAGGAATGGTAATACTCTTCAGGAGTAATATAATCATTGGATTCATGTATTCGTTGCCTGTTATAGAAAATCATGACATATTCAAAGACCTTGCTTTTCGCTTCCTCAATTGTTTTAAAACGACAGTCATTTAGCCACTCCATTTTCATTTTTCCCCAGAAAGATTCAATGGGAGCGTTATCCCAGCAGTTTCCCTTACGGGACATGCTGCAGGTATAACCATATTTCTTAAGTCTCTCCTGGTAAGCATAGGAACAGTATTGTGAGCCGCGATCACTATGTAGGATTGTGTTACAAGGTTTACCACCTCTTCTGTAAGCATCATCAAGAGCAGCTATGACTAGTTGTTTTGTCATCCTCGTAGACATGGATAGGCCGATATTATAATGGCCATAGAGATCATTAATCGCTGCTACATAGAGCCATCCTTCTTCTGTAGCAATATAGGTAATATCTGACACTAACTTTTCATTGGGTCTCTCAGTCTTGAATTCTCGATTCAGTAGGTTTTCAGCTACTGGAAGACTATGATTCGAGTTGGTAGTAGCTTTGTATTTCTTGCAAACTTTGCTTTGGATCCCTAGTTTCTTCATGAGCCGTTGAATCCGCTTGTGATTAATTGTAGATCCTTTGAAGTTTCGATCTTTAAGGGGCATTTTTAGAATTGCTTTACGTATCTTTTTCCAACCAAATACACGTCTAGACTTCTCATAGATAAATAAAATATCTTTCTCCAAGGCTTGATTCTCTTCTTCTGTAGCACTTTTCTTGGCTTTTATCCATGCGTAATAACCACTCTTAGATACTCTAAGAACTTTACACATCCTCGCTATACTAAATTCTTTGGCATGATCCCGGATAAAGAAAAATCGTTTTACTTTTGATTTTTCGCGAAGTAGGTTGCCGCTTTTTTTAGAATCTCATTCTCCTCTTGTAACTCCCTATTTTCTTTTCGCAGTCTCTTTAGCTCTAGTTCAGCTTCACTAGGCTTTAAAGAAGCCTTTATCCCTTTAGTAGGATTTTCTCTATACTGCTTCATCCAACCCGAGAGGGTTGATGTAGGAACTCCTAAATCCTCTGCTACTTGATTTTGACTTCCAGCATTAGCTAATACTCTTTTAATTGCTTCTACTTTAAATTCTTCCGAAAATCACTTTCCCATTTCGTATACACCTCAACCTTTTCTTTATTAGTTTTATTGTATGCGAATTTTTACTGTCCATCAAATGGGGTCCTAGGCAAAGAGCTGCAAATGCAGCTCTTGAAATTGGCCAGTTCCAATACGGATTATGAAAAGGTTGGCGATGAGATTTACCGCCTTCGTGATAAGAAGCAAAAATTGCAGATTGAAAATGCCACCCTTGATGAACTTAAACAGCAGATTACCGACATGAGTGAATTTCTAAAGAAGCAATCCACCGCCCTCGCCGAGTATGACGAGCAACTTGTCCGGCGGCTGATTGAAAAAGTCACCGTCTACGAGGACAAATTTATCGTGGAATTCAACCCCGGCGTGACGGTGGATGTAGAAGAATAGGCATAAAAATGAGCAAGGCACTCTACAAAAATGAATGTAGGGTGCCTTGAGTTATGCTTTTACTGTAGTAAAAGGATCGCAAAATTTAGTTTGCACCAGTTGCCATTCTAGTAAATCTTCTGGCAGCAAAATAGCCCATGATAACGATGCTTGCCACAAGGCCCAAAACACTGAATACTACTGGCATGTAACCAATTTCTGGCGTCAGAATCGCGCGAAGAGCCTCATTTGCATAAACCAGAGGATTGATCAATACCAATTTCTGAATGATAGGAACTGCGGCAAGATCACTCCAAGAGAAAAAGATTGCTCCTAAAAACACAACTGGCATTAAAAATCCGGGGAACATTGCTGCAATTTGCATAGGTTTAATGATAGTGCCTACTAAAAGACCCAAGCACGCTGATGCTATTGAAATTAAAACCAGAACAGGAATTAACATAAGGACTTTTTCAGCGGAAATGCTTATATTAAGCGATGAACCCATGAAGATCAAGGAGATTGGTAACACAATCAAACCGCCTATAAAGGATTCGATAATTCCAACTAACATTTTTGCAAGTGCTACAATATTTACGGATACAGGAGCAAGCAAACGGTCTTCAATCTCCCGTAAATTATTAAAATCCATTGTAAAAGGAACTGCTGTACCATGTATGCCGGTAATCAGCATGCTCATTCCTATCATGCCCGAAAACATCTGTGTGGGAAAAGTCTCTGGAAGCAGACCGATTCTGGGCAGGGTATAACCATAGGTCAAAATCAGAATAAATGGCAGCATGGCTACGCGGAATACAAATTCCCATTTATCCCTTAATTGTATAACAAGGTCACGCTTGACCATTGTTCCAAAAGCGATTAAAGTAGTGTTTTTTGAATTATTTGCTTTCATGGTTCATAAAATCCTTTCCTGTCAAATGGATAAATACATCATCCAAGGTACTTGTGCTTAAACTAATGTTTTGCAGTTCAGTACCTAGGTTTTTTGTCCAATCTATTATCATATTAAAATCTGGCTGTGCGTCATGTATGAAGAGCAGAAGTATACCGTTCTGAACGGTAGCTTTTGCTACACCGGGTAGACGCCCGGCTGCCTCAGCATAGCCGGCTTCCAACCGGTTCAATTTTAAAGAGACAATGTTATTTGATGGAATTAAAGCCTTTAACTCATCTGAAGTACCGATGGCTTTTAATTCTCCTTGATTGACGATGGCGATTCGATCACACAATTTTTCAGGTTCTTCCATGTAGTGTGTGGTAAGAAAAATCGTGGTGCCTGCTCGGTTTAGTTCAGTCATTTGCTCCCATAAAATAGTACGATAGCTGGGGTCCAATCCTGTGGTTGGCTCATCTAAATATAAAATTTCGGGAGTATGCATCATTGCTCTGGCAATTTTCAGACGCTGCGCCATACCTCCGGAATAACTCCTTACATAATCGTGTTGGCGGTCTGCAAGGCCAAACTTCTCTAAATATTCGTCCGCTTTCCGATTGGCATTGCTCATGTCCATGCCGAAGTACCTTGCGTGATAAATAAGATTTTCTCTGGCAGTTAAGCCCCTGTCCAGATTATTATGCTGCGCAACTACACCGATTTTCTTTCTTGCACGAGCAGGGTGCTGTATCAGCGACTTACCATCCAACAAAATTTCGCCGTCAGTTGCCTTTCTTTGAGTTGTCAGCATACTTATGGTTGTACTTTTCCCAGCTCCATTGGGCCCTAAAAATCCAAAAACCTCGCCTCGTTTTACATCAAAGCTAATACCCTTTACCGCTTCTATCTTATGTCCATTTGGCATTTTAAAGGTTTTTTTAAGACCTTTTACTTCTAAAATATTGCTTTTCATGACTTTCTCCTTACTTATCCATTACCTTGGATAATATTTTGATAATCTCTTCGATTTTTTCACTTGCTTTGTCCTGTTCTATTGCTTGAATTACGCAGTTATGCATGTGCTGCTGTAAAATTAATAGGTTCGCTCTTTTGAGCATAGCTGAAGATGCAAAAATTTGATTGGATATATCAACGCAATATCTGTCATCTTCTATCATGTTGATGATTCCATCAATTTGCCCTCTTGCGGTTTTCAACGCCTGAAGAGCTAGCTTCTTTTCATCATTCATTGTCATACCCCTTTACATGTACACCCCCACAGGGAGGGGGTGTACGTATTGTACCGCTAAAAATTTGGTTTGTCAAGAAGGTATCCGAAAGTTCCATTTTTTCATCTTCCATTTTTATCTTGACCAAAATCATGTTTTTTAACATTGGATTGCTGATGTGACTGCTTTAATGAACAATAAAAAATCAAGACACCCTACGATATTATCAGTGTAAGGTGCTTGTTTTGTTTGTGTTTAGTTCACGTGTTAATTCCTGTGTTTAGGAGTTGAAAAGTAGAGAACCCTTGATATTACTGAGGTAGTGTAATATCAAGGGTAATTTTTTTGTCCTGTTATTTTAGATTTATTGTCAGGTCCAGTTTAGTCGTGCTACGAAATTGTGTTAAAGTCATGTTTTTTCTTAAAGGCACTTTTGTTAAATTATTAAATCCTTAATGCAAAACTAATTTTTAGTGGTGACTGCTCATCAACTATTTTCTCAATTCTGCTAAAAACACACTTGAGTGCCATCATTTTTCTTTTAGTTCACATGAAAAGAAGCCCCTAAAAGCACAGCAAATACCCTATTTACAAGGGCTTATGCATCTATTTTCTTGACAGCAGACAGACGGTCTCAACATGTTTGGAGACAACCACCTAGCTGTCAAAAATTAGAAGACTGAATATTTTTATGTGAAATTCACTTTGAGGGAACATATCCAAGATTGAACCTCGTATGTGGGAACATATCCATAGCTTCTTGCAAACCCCGTTTCATCATTTTTAAGGAGTATCATAAATACATCTTTGTGATATTTTATACATTTTGTTGCGCAACATTCTTATTAAATTTATACATCAAAAAGGCCGAACGTAGATACAAGTCAATCGCTATGGAGAGCCAAACTCCTGCAATTCCCATATTGAATATTCTAGAGAAGAGGATCACTCCAAGAACTCTAATACCCCACATTCCGATAGCCGTACTATAGAGTGGCGATTTAGTGTCTCCCATACCTTGTAATGCTCCTGTGGTAATTAGACTAATCGCTAAGGCCGGCTGAGCAAATGCGTCAATTCTTAAAGCAGTTGTTATTTGTTGAATGGTTTCAATATCTTTGGTGAATATCGAGGCAAAGAATGGTGCTCCAGTGAACAGGATAATACCCAGTAATGACATGATAACAACACCAATTTTCACAGCAATATAATTATATTCTTTTGCTTCTTCATAATCATTTCTGCCAACACTTCCACCAACCATTGTGGCTACAGCTGCTGCTAGTCCATAGGCTGGCATATAGGTAAATGCCTCAATATTTCCTGCAATTGAATGAGCGGCAAAGACATCCGCACCAATTCCAACAATCAAACTAAAGTATACTACCTGACCTAAACGCATAACTAACCGCTCCAGAGTAGCTGGAATAGTAAGTGATAGTATGGGCCTATAACTCATTTTACTAAAAAATGTTTTAAATTGAATAGGGCTTTTTGATTGTTGCACTTTCTTAAATAAAAGATAAGAACCTATTAATCGTGACATGGCTGTGCCGATAGCTGTACCAATGACACCTAGTGCAGGAATTGGACCTAAACCAAAAATTAGGATATAGTCTATAATTATGTTTAATAAATTGACAATAATACTAACCTTCATCGGTGTCTTTGTATCTTCTGTGGCTCTGAGAATACTACCAAAGACTGTGTTTAGAGCCATAAAAACGGAGGATCCTCCAACAATAGAGAAAAAATACTTGGAGCTTGTTAAAATACTTTCTTCAGCACCCATTATGGATAATATGGGTTCAGCAAAAAGTAGTGAAAAGAGGCCAAAGATTAAACCAATCACAATTGCAATTACTACGGATTGGTTTGTTATTTCCGCCGCTTCTTTATCTTTTCCAGCACCAAGTTTCTGGGCTATTAGTGAAGAAGCTCCAACACCAACAGCGATGAATACAGCTAAATAGACATTCAATATTGCATTGGCAACTCCTACTGCTGTTACTGCAAATAACCCTATTTTTGCAATCATCAGTGAATCAATTAATCCAACAAATGTTTGCAGCACATTCTCAATAGTTACAGGAATCGCTAGCGAAACTAGCATGTTTGTTCTGTTATTTTTCATTTATTTACATCCCTCCTATTTAGGAAAATATATCTAGTATTATTACTTAAATAATGATACACTATATTCACTATCAAACATAGTGTTCGTTATAATTATATGAGTATTAGTAGCGACATTCAATAATTAGAACATTCATATTGTAAGTTACTGAACATTCTTAGGTATTTGTACAGGAGGGATTCCATGGATAGAAGGCAACAAAAAACAAGAGACGCTATCTTAAAGGCATTCAGTAAATTGATTAAAGAGAAGAGGTATTCCAATATTACTGTTCAAGAAATCATAGATGAGGCAAATATTGGACGTAGCACTTTTTATGCGCATTTTGAAACAAAAGACGAGCTACTTAGAACCCTGTGTACTAATATCTTTAACCATGTGTTTGCGGATGATCTTAAATCTGAAATGACACATGACTTTTCAAGAGGGAACAACGACCTTGAAAATACGCTAACACATATCCTCCATCATTTGATAGACAGTGAAATGAACATTGTTGGAATTTTATCTTCCGAAAGCGGCGAACTATTTATGAATTATTTTAAAGATTATCTATCAGAAATATTTTCACAATATTTAGACGAAATAAAATTTAATGCTCCTGCTGATTTCGTGTTGAACCATCTTGTAGGTGGCTTTTCAGAAACAGTAAAATGGTGGATTGATAATAAAACGAAATACACACCGGAAGAGACAGCCAGATATTATACAGAGGTTAGCTGTATAAATAGAATTTCAAATAAATAAGATCGAAAGTAAACTACATCCATTAATCTATAGATTATTAGATATTGTCACAATTATAAACCCAAAAGAGAAACCCACAACTCCTCTATAAGAGTCATGGGCTATTTTCGTTTGTTTTCATATTTCCATTTCAATCCCTGATTTAAAGGATATGACGAAGTGATTCTCATAAACTGTGACGTTTTGGATTAACTTCCTAACTAGCTTATCGTCATATTCTAAAGTTCGGAATTTGTTCTTTCGGATAAATTCTATCAACTCATTGATTCGTTCATTCTCACCACTGAGGGAGGCATCTTCTACTAAAAGGGTCTGACGCTTATCTCGTAGCTCATCAATCTCGTCTGCCAGGTGTTCATAGTCCTGACCTTTATTGGCCTTCTTGATGAGTTCTTTTTGTTTTTCTTCAAGTGTGTTGTTGATTTCAGAAATATGATATTCAGTCGTTTCCCCAATCACTGCATGGATGTTTTCTTCCAAGGTTTTTATCATGTTGTTGCCACCTGCAAGTAGCCTATTAATCGCGGTCATTACAGCATCGTAGAGTTCATCTTCTTTTACGGTTCGATTCTTGCAGATCTCAGGTCCTTGCTCGATTCTAGTTACGCATCGCCAGACAAATTCTTTTCTACCGTGGATATTCCAGTACACACGTCTATAGATATCACCGCAATCCCCACAGAAGGTGATGGCACTTAAAGCGTACTTGCTACTGTAATTTCGCTTATTCTTATCTGCACCTGTGTAAATGTTACTTCTGCGATGAAGTTCTTCCTGAACTTGTAAGAAGAGTTCCTTTGGTATGATTGCTTCGTGGCTGTTTTCAACATAATACTGAGGAACATGACCTTCGTTTTTAACTCGTTTCTTGGTGAGAAAATCCACTGTAACAGTCTTTTGTAGAAGAGCATCTCCGATGTATTTTTCATTTTGTAGTATCTTTTTAATTGTTTCTGGTCGCCATTTTGGTTTGCCTGCTGCTGTTAAGATGCCATCTTTTTCAAGATCCCTACCAATACCCGTTAGACTCTTACCTTCAAGGTATTCTCGGTAGATACGCTTAATAATCTCGGCTTCTTCGGGAACAATAATCAGATTTCCATCCTCATCTTTAGTGTAGCCCATAAACCGCTTATGGTTGACCTGTACCTTTCCTTGTTGGTATCGATACTGAAGTCCAAGCTTAACGTTCTGAGAAAGACTCTGGCTCTCCTGTTGTGCAAGTGAAGCCATAATGGTAAGTAAAACTTCTCCCTTGGCATCCATTGTATTGATGTTCTCTTTCTCGAAATATACCGATATGTTCTTATCCTTGAGCTGTCTAATGTATTTAAGGCAGTCTAGCGTGTTACGGGCAAATCGGCTAATGGACTTGGTAATGACTAAATCAATGTTACCCTCCATACACTCCTCAATCATGCGATTGAACTCTTCACGTTTTTTAGTGTTCGTACCGGATATACCATCATCCGCAAAGATTCCTGCAAACTCCCATTCAGCATTCTTCTTTATAAACTCTGTATAGTGTGCGACCTGAACCTCATAGCTAGAATTCTGTTCTTCTGTTTCTGTAGAAACACGGCAATAGGCAGCAACACGAAGTTTCTTTATCTTTTCTTTTGCGACCGTACTTCCCACTCTTTTACGAGCAGGAATAACCATTATATTTTTCTCTGTCACTTTATTCCTCGCTTTCTATCAGACTGTATAAGTATTCTGCTCGTTCAAAAGGATCCACTGGCATCTTATCATCTGCCTTTCTCATTTTAAATCGTTCTTTGGGAGGGGGAGAGGTGAAAGCGGCAAGCTCTACCACTCGTCCTAAATCCTTTGCACGTTTATCTCTAACTTCTTCAGCTTTATCAAATATCTCTTTATCAATGATTGCTGGATACGTATCATTTCCAAGGTAGTTGACGTTTTTCAAAATGCGTCCCATCACAGAGTGTGTCTTATCAATACCTGCCTGTTCGCCAGCCACTGTAAGGGATAGTCCTGATATGTATTTCTCAAAGAATACCTTTACTTGACCTGCTGCCTTTTCATCGACAATAACCACTCCGTCTTGAATTTTGTATCCATATGGAATATATGCCATTTATCTCACCACCTTTTCTTTCAGGGAAAGACCGCATTTCAAATTGAATGTCAGCTCATTCCTGGAATTTACGATGATGAACTCTACAAATTCTTCAAATAATTCTTCCGTGTAGTCACCATTAAAATTATCTGCTGACACGTAATCAATGAGGTCCTTTATATCGTTTGCTCGCAAAACCCCACTCGTGGAATTTGATACAAGGTTAGTTTTTTCAGTTGAAAGATTTTTCATCTCACTATCTATAACATTTCGTTCCTGATTAAAAAGAGCAGGCTCCAGGAAACCTTTGGCCATCAGTGTAATAAGGGTATTGCGTTCTTCCATGAGTTGTTCCATTCGCTTATCAATAGCAGCCATTCTTTCACGGTCTCTATCCTCATCGATTTGGCTAATTGATTTGTAAAGCGGTTCTAGGATTAGCTTGTTACTGAAAGCAAGCTTATTCATCAAGGTTGTAAATATGGCTTTGATTTCCCCATCTCGCAAGAACAACATGGAGCAACTCTCTTTGTCTTCGATATGACCGATGCAACTCCAAGCAATGTAACCCCTACCAGCTGAGTAGTTTGTCTTTCTTCTAAAATTGCGACCACATTCTCCACAGACGATCTTGCCACTTAGAGCATATCGGTTAAGATAAACGTTCTTTTTCACGCCCTTACACTTCATCTTGGCTCTTTCATCAATGAGATCTTGTGCCTTAGCAAAGTCTTCTCTACTTATAATAGGTTCATGATTATCCTCGTAGTAATACTGGTCTTTTTCACCTGTATTCGGATGGCGGTTGTAGTTACTATCGGTGTAGGTCTTTTGTAGTAGGACATCACCCATATATTTTTCATTCCGAAGCATGTCAATTACTGTACCTGCACTCCAGTGATTACCTCTTCTTGCAGGGATTTTGTCTTTGTTCAAACCCCTTGCTATAGTACCTCCACCTTTTCCTGAAAGGCACTCTGCAAAAATACGTTTGATGATTTCAGCTTCTTCTGGGACGATAACCATCTCGCCATTTATCTTGGAATACCCATAAGGTGGAGTACCCACATAACTGCCATTTTGGAATCTCTTTTGAATGGACCATGTTGAGTTTTGTGAAATAGATGCAGACTCTTCTGCGGCAAATCCTGAAAGAATAGA
>ERZ869909.2701-NODE-2701-length-11244-cov-6.257545_pt1 | contig 11244 bp, 10 predicted proteins | sample MGYA00520892_ERZ869909 | MGnify/ENA primary metagenome ERZ869909 (study PRJEB32215, sample SAMEA104723947) | bioreactor metagenome | biome: bioreactor; feature: anaerobic bioreactor; material: water | place: China | collected 2015-03-12 ... | reverse complement strand
CAGGCCTTGTCGCACCATGCTATCAGTCGGCCGATCCAACTGACGGGATGGCCGACCGCGCGGAACAGCCAGCGGGGATAGCCGCACATGGCTTCGACGGCGAGACCAGCAAGGGCAAGTGAGGCGTACATGGGTGCTGCTATTCGCTATCGCGGAGGCTTGGCCGCGGCGGGCGGTTCGAGGGCGTGTGGGTGCTAGCATGAGGCTGGCCCAGCTCAAACCCGTGCCGCACGTCGTTGCGCATGGTGGCGATCTGGACGCGGCCCATGCGCGCTTTCCCGAAGCGCCCGGGCCCTGGATCGATCTGTCCACGGGGATCAATCCCGCGCCTTATCCGTTGCCGGATCTTGCGCCTGAAGTATGGTCGCGCCTGCCGCTGCGGTCCGATGCGTGGCGCCTCAAAGAAGTGGCCGCGCGCCGCTATCGGGCGGCCTCGCCCGAGACGGTCGTATGTGCGCCGGGGACGCAGGCGATCATCCAGGTTCTGCCGCGGCTGGTGCAGCGTACCCGCGTGGCCGTGCTGGGGCCGACCTATGGCGAGCATGTCGCGGCTTGGCGTCAGGCCGGACATGAGGTCGTGGAGGTGACCGGCCTCGAGGCGGCGCGTGCGGCCAGGGTCGTCGTGGTCGTCAATCCCGACAATCCGACGGGGCGCATCGTGCCGAGGCATGCGCTGCGCGAGATCGCGGTGCGCCTCGATGCCGTGGGTGGATTGCTGGTCGTCGATGAGGCGTTCGCGGACATTGCGCCGGCGGATGTGAGCGTCGTGCCGGATCTTCCGCCGTCGACGGTCGTGCTGCGGTCGCTCGGCAAGATGTACGGGCTGGCCGGCGTGCGGCTCGGGTTTGCGATCGCGCAGGACGACCTCGCACAGCGCGTAACGGAGGCGCTGGGCCCGTGGGCCGTTTCGGGGCCGGCACTTGCCGTGGGCACCGCGTCGCTCGCGGACGATGCGTGGCTTGTCGACGCTCTTGCAATGCTCGATCGCGCGGCGACGCGGCTCGATGGCGTGCTCGCTCAGAGCGGATGCACTGTTCTCGGCGGGACGTCGTTGTTTCGTCTCGCGGCACATCCCGAGGCGGAGCGCGTTGCGGACGCGCTGGGACAGGCCGGGATCCTCGTGCGTCCGTTTTCGCACGCGCCGACGTGGCTTCGCTTCGGGCTACCCGGTTCGGAAGCCGCATGGGGCCGTTTCGAGCGGGCGCTGGGCGCAGCGTGTCGCCCGGCACACGCGAGTGCGTCGTCTTAACCTGCCAGGGAGAAGGCGACGACGGCGAACAGGAGCAGCAGCGTCTCGGTGATTTCGACACTCGCGCCGAGGCAGTCGCCGGTGATGCCGCCGAGGCGGGCTTTCCAGTAGGCCGCGACGAGCGGTATGACGAGCAGTGCGCCGAGCAAGGCTGGTGCCGCCCACGCGCTCACCACCGCGAGCAGCAGGCCCTGAACAGCAACGATGGGTTTGCTGATCTGCCAGGAGAAGCGCTCGCCCGATCCTTTGGCGAGGGGCGGGATGGCCAGGCTCCAGACCTGTGTGCCCCATCGCGCCCAGGCGGGGATCAGCAACAGCGCGGCGAGCGCCCATGCGTTCGACGTCGGCACCTCCGCGAGCAGGACGAGTTTCGCGAGGAGCTGCAGCGACATGGCGATCACGCCGAAGGCGCCGACGTGGGGATCGCGGAGGACGTCAAGAAAACGCTCCGGATCGCGGTGCGCGGCGCCGAGCCCGTCGGCGACGTCGCCCAGGCCATCGAGATGGAGCGCGCCGGTGACGCCGACCCAGATCGCGAGCCCGACAAGCGCGCCGACCCACGGCGAGACGTGGCCGCCCGCCCACACGCCGAGGGCGACGAAACCTCCGACGATCAGTCCGACCACGGGAAACCAGACGGCCGAGCGCGAAAGATCGCTCGGATTGAACTCGGAGAGCGTCGGAGTGGGGAGGCGCGTCAAGAATTGCAGGGCGTGGATGAAGGTGCGGACATTCATGGCTGCACGACCTCGACGATCTCACCCCAGATCTTCCGCTCAGGCCCGCGTCCGATTTCGAGCGTGACGCGCGTGCCGTAGTCGATGCGGACGGCCCACGTGGACGCAAAGGGCAGGCCGCAGGCGAGCGAGAGGGCCGCGCGGATCGGCCCGCCGTGCGCGATGACCAGTGTGCTCTCTGAGGGTCCCGCATCGAGCAGGCGGTCGAGAGCGCGGAGCGTGCGGGCTTCGAGCGCGCGCCAGCTTTCTCCACCCGGCGGGGCCGGCGCGTCGGCGTCGCCATAGACGGCGTCGAGATGCGCGGCGATGGCGGGATCGGCCCGCAGCGCTTCGACGGGCTTCCCGTCCCAATCGCCGAAGTCGAGCTCGCACCAGTCGCTGTCGATCCTGAGTGGCAGGCCGCGGTCTTGGGCGAGCCACTCGGCGAACGCGTGCGCGCGGCGACGTGGGGACGAGACGATGGCGGTCCATGTGCGGCCGTCGGTCTGGCGGAGGAGATCGGCGGACGAGGCTTCCGTCGCTGCGGCGTCCGTGCGACCAAGCAGGACGCCGGGCCGATCCGTTTTGCCATGACGGATGAGGTCGACGCGCATCAGAGCGCGTCCGATATTTGCGCTTCCGCGAAGGTGGCCATCTCGCCGTGGAGTGCGCAGGCGAGGCGCACGACGGAGAGCGCAACGGCCGCCCCCGATCCTTCGCCGAGGCGCATCTTGAGATCGAGAAGCGGCTCGGCGCCGAGCGCTTCGAGGATGAGGCGGTGGCCCTGCTCTGAGGAGCGGTGCGAGTAGAGGAGCCAGTCCGCGCATGTCGGGTTGAGGCGCGTGGCCGCGAGCGTCGCCGCGGTTACGATGAAGCCGTCGACGAGGATGGGAATCCGGCTTTGCGCCGCTGCGACGATGGCGCCGGCGAGGGCCGCGATTTCGAGGCCGCCGACTTTGGCCAGCACGTCGGCCGCCGGGATGCCTGGCGCTTTGAGGCCGTGCCGATCGAGGGCGGCCTCTATGACGCGGGACTTGTGGCGGATGCCGTCGCTGTCGAGGCCGGTGCCCGCGCCGACGAGGTCGTCAGGCGGTGTTCCGAGCAGGGCCGCGGCGACGGCTGCGGCGGACGTGGTGTTTCCGATGCCCATCTCGCCGAAGATCACGAGATCGGTGCCTTGGCTCGCGGCGCGCTCCACGGCGCGGCGGCCGGCGTTGAGCGCGAATGCGAGCTCATCGCCCGTCATTGCGGAAGAGGCGGAGAAGTCGCGCGTGCCATGGCAGGGCTTGTCGGTCACGACGCCCGCGATCTCCGACGTCGCGAGGGTGCCGGCGTCGACCACTTCCAGCCGCGCGCCGAGCTTGCGGGCGAGGACCGAGATCGCCGCGCCGCCGCTTGCGAAGTTGCGCAGCATCTCGACCGTGACGGCGGACGGAAAGGCGGAGATGCCTTGGGCCGTGACGCCGTGGTCGCCTGCGAACAGGATGACCTGGACGGTGTCGGCGCGCGGGCGCTCCGTCTCCTGTAGGGCTGCGAGCTGGATCGCGATCCGCTCGAGCGCGCCGAGGGAGCCGGGTGGCTTGGTCAGGATGCTCTGGCGGGCTTCGGCCGCGTTTCGGTGCGCATCGGAGGGACGCGGGCAGGCGGTGCCGAGCCATGCGGTGTCGGTCATTCCGGGTCTCGGCGGACAGGGGTGCGGTTCATCGGCGATGTTTAGCCAATGATCGGAGGCGTTGACAATCGCGCTCTGGGTTTCAAGGTTGAAATGGATGTGGTGTTGCCCGGCGCAGGCGGTCGGCTCGCGTGCTACGAGACGATATTGCGTGCGCGGGCTTCCGTCATCAGTTCCGCGAGCACGCCGATGGCGAGCGTCGCCTTACTTTTTGCGCCGGGAATGGAGCCGATGGGCGCGCGGATGCGGTCGAGGTTGGCGTCTGTGATGCCGCGCGCGGCGAGGGCCGCACGGCGTTCGCGGTGGATGGCGTGATTGCCGAGGGCGCCGACGTAGAAGCAATCCGTTTCGAGAATGGCGGCAAGGAGATCGAGCTCCCGTTCATGCTCGTGGAAGACGAGGACCGCAGCCGTGGCCGCGTCGAATGCCGCGATCGTCGCGGTGAGGGTGCGCTCGTCGATGAGCGCACGCCGTCCCGCGAGACCGAGGTTCGTGCGCGTCGCGGTGTCGGTCGTGAGGATCTTCGATCCGATGCCGAGCGCTTCGGCCAGGGTGGCGATGGCGACGAGGCCGGGACCGCTTCCGAGCAGCAATAATTGCAGAGGCGGCGTGTAGGTGCGCTCGAACACGTCGCCGATGCGGCGGGAGGCCGAGAAGACGGCGCGTGCGCTCCCGGTCAGAACGCTGCTTCGATGTGTGGCGATGTCCGTCTCGAGCACGAAAGAGCGGCGATGGGCGCGGTGTGCGGCCATGGCGGCGAGTTGTTCGGCCGTAATCGTCTGGTCGAAGTAGAGATCGAGACCGCTGCCGCACGGCAGGCGGATGTCGACATACGGGGATCCCTTGCCGTAGCGGACCAGCCGGTTCTGCCCGGCGGCCATGACGGCCTTCGCTTCGAGCACGACGGAGTCTTCGAGGCAGCCGCCGGAAAGATACCCGGCATAGCGTCCATCTTCCGCGACCGCCATTTGCGCGCCGGGCTGGCGAGGCGCGCCGCCCTCGACGCCGACCAGCGTCACGAGCGCCACGCGCTGGCCCGCGGCATGCCAACGCTGCATGGGGGCGAGCACCTCCTCATCCGAAAGCAGGCCCACAGGTGAAATCTGGCTTAACGCATCGATCTTCATGGTCGGATCTTCATGGTCGTCTATTGCTCGGCAAGAAAGGCGCTGCGGCCGACGCGCGACATCGAGCACTTGAGGCGCTCCTTGTCGCGCTTGATTCCCTCGACGGTTCCGAACACGAATTCGATGTGTCTTGCGGCTGCCTTCTCGGCTTCGTCGGGATGACCTGAGATCACGGCCTGTCCGATCTCGAGATGCTGGACGAGCAATTTTTCGCGCACGCCGGCCAGGCGATAGAGGTTATCGCGGTTGAAGAAGACGTTGTCGCGCAAAAGCTCGCTCAAGCCTCGCATGACGTGCAGCACGATGAAGTTGTGGCTCGCCTCGTAGATGAGGAGATGCAGGTTGGCGTCGGCCTCGGCCTCGCGGGCCGGGTCCGTCATCTTGTGTGCCTTCTTCATCTCGGCGAGACAACTGCGGATCGCGGCGCGGTCGACGGCGGTCGCCCGTTCCGCCGCGTAGCGTGCCGCTTGGGCCTCCACCCATTTGCGGAATTCCAGGTAATCGGCGGCCGCGTTGTGATGCTCGCGGTAGAGGTTGGCGAGCGGCGTCATCATCGGAGTAAGGAACTCGGCGACGGAGGTGCCGCTGCGACCCGCGGTGAGCAGGCCGCGTTTCACGAGCTTGTCGATCGCGTCGCGGAGCGAGGGGCGCGAGACGTCGAGCCGCTGGGCGAGGTCGCGTTCGGAGGCGAGCTTCTCGCCCGGCCGCAAAGCCCCTTCAAGGATCAGCTTCTCGATGCGCCCGGCGATGACGTCGGCGACTTTCTGAGTCCGGATGGCGTCCATGCGTGTCCCTCCGCGGAGACCCGGATCGATGATGCACCGCGAGAACGGTGCGGCGACGGTCGATCCCTATCACGTTTTGACCGCGCGCGATGCCTGGTATATATTATTTTACCAATCGGTCGAAAGCTCAAGTCTATCGTGGGTGGGGAGCGCATGTGGTCACAGGTTTATGACCCACTCGGTAGCATGGTGCTTTCCACCGCCGTCGCCGCCGTTCCGATCGTTGTTCTGCTCGGTGCCATAGGCGTTTTCAACATCCGGGCGCATGTCGCGGCCATGATGGGGCTCGTGGCGGCGCTGATCGTCGCCATTTTTGCCTACGGCATGCCCGTCCACATGGCAGGGCTTGCGGCCGGCTATGGCGCGGCCTTCGGGTTGCTGCCCATCGGCTGGATCATTCTCAACGTCATCTTTCTCTATCAGCTCACGAGCGAGAAGGGCGAGTTCGCCGTTCTGCAGCGCTCGATCAGCACGATCAGCGACGACCGGCGCCTGCAACTCCTCTTCATCGCGTTCTGTCTCGGCGCCTTTTTCGAGGGGGCTGCGGGATTCGGCACGCCGGTCGCCGTCACCGCCGCCATGCTGATCGGGCTCGGGTTTACACCGCTTGCGGCCTCGGGGCTGTCGCTCATTGCCAATACCGCGCCTGTTGCGTTCGGTGCGCTCGGCACGCCGATCATCGCGCTCTCCGCCGTGACGGGGCTCGATCTCTACGAGCTCTCCGGCATGGTCGGCCGTCAGCTTCCGTTCTTCTCCGTCCTCGTGCCGTTCTGGCTGGTGTGGGCGTTCGTCGGTTTCCGCAAGATGATGGAGGTGTGGCCGCCCGTTCTGGTGGCGGGCGTTTCGTTTGCCATCCCGCAGTATCTGGTCTCGAATTTTCACGGGCCGTGGCTGGTCGATATCGTGGCGGCGATCGTGTCGATGGCGTCGCTTGCCTTGTTCTTGCGCATCTGGTCGCCGGCCGTGCCCATGACGACGATGCCGGTTGCGGCCGAAAGCGGCGATCCCGCGGTTCCGACGCCGGTGCAGCAGACGGATACCCCGGCCGCGGTGCGGCGGGCGTGGACGCCGTGGCTCGTTCTTTCGCTGTTCGTCTTCCTGTGGGGCGTGCCGCAGATCCGTGCCGCGCTGGACGGCGTGTGGGTCGCTAAGATGCCGGTCGTCGGCTTGCACGAGCAGGTGGAGAAGGTGCCGCCGGTCGTTGCGGCTGCGCACACGGAAGCGGCCGTCTATACGCTCAATCTCCTCTCGGCGACGGGTACAGGCATTCTGCTCGCCGCCATCGTGTCGGGCTTCTTCCTCGGATATAGCGCCGGCGGCTTGGTGCGCATGTATCTTCGCACGATCTACCTCGTGCGCTATTCCCTCGTCACGATCTCCTGTATGCTCGCGATCGGGTTCGTCACCCGCTATGCCGGCACGGATGCCACCCTCGGCCTCGCTTTGGCCAACACAGGCTGGCTCTATCCGTTGTTCGGCACCCTCATCGGCTGGCTCGGCGTGGCGTTGACCGGATCCGACACGGCATCCAACGTGCTGTTCGGCGGCTTGCAGAAGGTGACAGCAGAACAGCTCGATTTAAGCCCGGTGCTGATGGCCTCCGCCAACAGCTCGGGCGGCGTGATGGGCAAGATGATCGATGCGCAATCCATCGTCGTCGCCTCCACGGCCACGAGGTGGTACGGGCACGAAGGGTCTATCCTTCGCTTCGTGTTCTTCCACTCGGTCGCACTCGCGGTCCTCGTTGGTCTTTTCGTCATGGGGCAGGCTTATGTCTGGCCGATGACCCTCCTCGTCCCGTGATCATCGGCAACGGAAGGGCCGATACGATTGGACGATCGTTTGAAGTCGCAGTTGGCGGTGCCGTTAGCCGCCGTAAAACCGGGAGAACGTATCATGGCAACCTTCACCGTGAACGGCGAGAACCGTTCCTTCGACGGGGATCCGGGCACGCCGCTGCTCTGGTATTTGCGGGACGAAGCGGGCCTCACCGGCACCAAGTACGGTTGCGGGCAAGGTGTGTGCGGGGCATGCACCATCCATCTCGATGGCGTGGCGGTGCGCTCGTGCGTGACGACCGTCGAAATGGCGGACGGCAAGGCCGTGACGACGATCGAAGGTCTGCACCCCGAGGGCGATCATCCCGTGCAGAAGGCCTGGCGTGAATTGAGCGTGCCGCAGTGCGGTTTCTGCCAATCAGGGCAGATCATGCAGGCCGCGTCCTTGCTGGCGGAGAACCAGGCGCCGTCCGACGACGAGATTACCCAGGAAATGAGCGGAAACCTCTGCCGCTGCGGATGCTATCAGCGCATCCACGCGGCGGTGCGTCTTGCGGCGGGAGGAGTGTAAGCCATGTTGCATTATCTCAAGAAAGAGGCCGAGAAGGCCGAGCGTAAGGCCGCTCCCGCGTTCATCGAAAACGTGAGCCGGCGTGGTTTCGTGGGTGGCGCTCTCGCCGCATCGGGCCTCGTGCTCGCCGTGCACATTCCGGGTGCGTCGGCGCGTGAGAAGCTCACGCCTTATCCCACCGGCGGAGCGGACATGCCGCACGGGTACGGCAGCGCCAGCGATCCGCATGTGTTCGTGTCGATCAAGCCGGACGGTTCCGTCACCATTCTCGCGCACCGTGCTGAAATGGGAACGGGCGTGCGCACCAGCCTGCCCATGGTCGTTGCTGACGAAATGGAGGCCGACTGGTCACGGGTGAGCATTGAGCAGGCGGTGGGCGACGAGCCGCTCTACGGCAACCAGGACACCGACGGCTCGCGCTCCATGCGCCACTACATTCAGCCGATGCGCGAGTGCGGCGCGGCCATGCGCCAGATGCTGGAGCAGGCGGCGGCGACCAAGTGGGGTGTCGACGCCTCGCGCGTGCGCGCCAAGGCGCACAAGGTCGTGCAGCTCGACGACGCAGGAAACGAGACGGGCGAGACACTCGGCTTCGGTGATCTCGCGGAAGCGGCGATGGCGCTGCCGGTGCCCGCACGCGAGACGTTGCTCTTCAAGACGCCCGACGAATTCACCTACATGCGCAAGGGCGAGACGAAGATCACGGATCTTCATGACATCACGACCGGCAAGGCGATCTACGGCGCAGACATCCGCCTTCCCGGCATGAAGTACGCCGTCATGATCCGCCCCGCGGTGCTCGGCGAGAAGCTCAAGTCGTTCGATCCAGCGGCGGCGCTCAAGGTTCCGGGCGTGGAAGCCGTGCACGAGATCGAAGGCTTCCACGAAGCACCCCGCAAGTTCGCGCCGCTCGGCGGCGTGGCGGTGGTCGCGAACTCGACCTTCGCCGCGCTCAAGGGTCGCGAAGCGCTGACCGTCGCGTGGGAGCCGAGCGCCGATCACGCCGGCTACAACACGGACGCCTTCTTCGAGGAGATGTCGGAGACCTCGAAGAAGCCCGGAAAGGTGATCCGCGATCAGGGTGACGTGGATGCGGCATTCGCGAATGCCAAGACGGTGTTCTCGGAGGAGTACCGCTGCCAGCATCTCAACCAGGCGGCCATGGAGCCGCTCGTCGCGGTGGCGCGCGTCGCGGACGGCAAGTGCGAGGTGTGGGCGCCGGTGCAGAGCCCGTACGGCGCGCGCGAGGATCTCGCAAAGGCGCTGGAGCTTCCGATCGAGAACGTCACGGTTCACATGACGCTGCTCGGCGGCGGTTTCGGCCGCAAGTCGAAATGGGACTTCATGATCGAAGCCGCGCTCATCTCGCGGAAGGTCGGCGGGGCGCCGGTGCTTCTGCAATGGACGCGCGAGGACGACATGCACCATTCATTCTATCATACGGTCTCGGTGGAACGGATCGAGATGGCCTTCGACGACGCCGGCAAGGTGACGGGCTTCCGCCATCGTACGGTTGCGCCGTCCATCGTCTCCACGTTCGCGCCCGACAGCGGCTATCAGTTCAACATCGAGTACGGCATGGGCTTCGTGAACACGCCGTTCGAGGTGCCGAACGTCCGCTGCGAGAACGGACAGGCGTTCGCCCATACGCGGATCGGCTGGCTGCGGTCGGTGTCCAACATTCCGCGCGCGTTTGCGGTGCAGTCCGCCGTCGCGGAGGCCGCGCATCTGATGGGGCGGGACCATAGGGACTTTCTGCTCGAGCTGATCGGATCGGACCGTATTCTCGACGTGAAGGCGCTGGGGTATCCGGAGGACTTCTGGCACTACGGCGATCCCTACGAGTCGTTCCCGGTCGATACCGCGCGCTTGAAGCACGTGATCAACGTTGCGACCGAAAAGGCCGGGTGGGGCAAAGAGCTGCCCAAGGGACAGGCGCTCGGTCTCGCCGCGCATCTCGCGTGGCACAACTACGTTGCGACGGTCGTGCATGTCGACGTGAAGGCGGATGGCACCATCACCGTGCCGCACGCCGTCACGGCGATGGACTGCGGGTTCTACGTGAACCCCGAGCGCATCCGCTCGCAGGTCGAGGGTGCCGCTGTGATGGGCATGTCGCACGCGCTCTACAGCGGCATCACGTTCAAGAACGGCGCGGTCGAGCAATCCAACTACTACGATTACGAGATCGCGCGGATGTCGAACTTCCCGAAGGTGGTCGATGTGGTTCTGGTGGATCCGCAGCCCGGGCGGAACGCTGCGGGTGTCGGTGAGCCGGGCTTGCCGCCTTTCGCGCCAGCCCTGGCGAATGCGGTGTTCGCCGCGACGGGCAAGCGTCTCAGGATGATGCCCATGGGCGAGAAGGTCGCATAGGCGCGTCCACGCGGTTCAGACTTACGCGCCCGGGGACGGCTTGCCGTCCCCGGGCGCTTCATGTTTTTGGGAGATCGTCCGGCGTGTCGACGTCGGTGAAGACGGAGACATCCGCGACCGGAACGAGACGCGCCTCCGACCAATGGCGCTTGAGAAGCGCCTTGCCGCCTTCGGGGCCGTCGAGGCTGGCGAGCGCGTCGAAGCAGCGCCGCGGCCAGAGGACGGGATTGCGCTGTCGGCCGTCTTCGGTCGTCGGTACGACGATGCGATTGCCCTCGGCATCCGCATAGCGGCCGGCCAGGGCTTGCAGGAGAGCGACGGTCAGAAACGGCATGTCGCCTGGGATGATGAAGGCGGCGGGCGTGTCCGGCCGCAATGCGCGGATGCCGCGGGCGATCGAGCGGCCCATTCCGGAAGGCCAGTCCTCGTTGTGGACGAAGCGGAGCGGCAGGCCGTCGAGGGCGGCTTCGACGGCCTCCCTGTCGTGGCCCGTCACGACGACGATATCGTCGACGCCGCTTTCCGACACCACTGTTGCGACGTGCCGGATCAGCGGCTCGCCGTCGAAATCGGCGACGAGCTTGTTCTCGTCGCCAAAGCGGCTCGATGATCCGGCAGCGAGCAGGACAGCGCCGATGCTTTCCATTCACCAGCCCCAAGATATCCGCGGCTGCGGTTTCAACCGCGCGCGTCGCGGCGTGCCTGGGCCGCTTTCGTCCGCTGCGAGACGCTGCCGATCTGATCCGGCGGCACCTTCGTGCGGCGGCGCGGATTGTTGATCGGGTTCATGCCTTCATCGGGTGTTTTGTCCGACGAAGGATGATGGACGAATTTGTTGGCCCGCTTGAGCGCGAGCGCGCGGTGGGCCGCGTCGATGTTCGTCTCGCGGGCTTCGAGCTTGTGGAGACGATCCAGCTCCTTGTTCACACGCTTGATCGCTGCGGCGAAGATCTGCTTGCGCCGTTGCGGCTGA
>ERZ869909.2700-NODE-2700-length-11248-cov-4.831528_pt1 | contig 11248 bp, 5 predicted proteins | sample MGYA00520892_ERZ869909 | MGnify/ENA primary metagenome ERZ869909 (study PRJEB32215, sample SAMEA104723947) | bioreactor metagenome | biome: bioreactor; feature: anaerobic bioreactor; material: water | place: China | collected 2015-03-12 ... | reverse complement strand
TACCGTTCGAGACATGAATACCGTACAAGTCTTCGATGTGCATGCGGATATCTTGATAGCTGGTACCCAGCGAAAACAGCGCAATAATTTTACGCTCGAGCTCATCGGTTAAATGCGTTTGGTTCTTTTTCACGAGCTGAGGCTCAAAGGTCCCCGCACGGTCGCGTGGTGTATTCAACTCAAAGCTACCAGCGGGACTTTTCACCGTTTTAGCGGTCGAGCCATTTTTGCGATTTGGCTGCTCTTTGTTCGAAAGGTGTTCATCAAGCTCAGCCTGCATGGCCGCTTCAGTCAATTGCTTGATGAGTGGTGTTAGGATACCGTCTTTACCAGTAAGGTCTTTGCCTTCACGCAATTGCTTTAAAGCGGCTTCCATATCGAAGTTTGGTTTGGTCATGTAGTGTCATCTCGTTTTTGCTTAGTTTATCGAAATGACACAGAATTCTGAACACTACATGCCGTACAGATTAAGTAAACCACCACCGAACAGTAGCCCCAAATCAAAGCCCCTGATATTATCCTTTGCATAAGAACTCATTGCATAAGAACACGTGCCAAGAAAGGAACAAGATGGCGAAGCTACTCAAAATTATCATGATTCACGGCCATTTGCCGGGTGTGGTGGAGTTGGAACTGGACGGTCATACCAACATATGCGGCAGCAATGCCTCGGGCAAAACCACCCTGCAGCGCATGATTCCGGTGTTTTATGGCGAGCTACCAAACAAAGTGGTGCCGCGCACCCGTTTGAATTTCGATAAATACTACCTTCCGCACAAAAACAGCTATGTCATTTATGAGTACGAGCGCCCGCAAAACGGTGTGGCGCAAGTGGTGCTCACCAAGCGCGCCGACGGTGTGGATTACCGTTTTGTCGACGCGCCATACCAGCCTGAGCATTACCTAATTGAGAAGAAAGACACCGTGGTGGCACGCGAATACAACGAGTGGGCGCAAGAAATGCGCGCGCGTGGCGTGGACATGTCCGCCAAAATTTCCAACACCACCGAATACCGCAACATTATTCTGAATGACATTAAAAACGACCGTAGCAATCGCAGTGAAAGCCTGAAGCACCGGCAGTTGGCATCGCGTTATGGCCTAGCGCATGACAAGTTTCATTTGCGCCATATGGAAAAACTAGTGTCTGCGGTGCATGCCAAAGAAGGCAAAATGGACACGCTAAAGAGTATGTTGGCGGCTATTTTGGAAGAAGATGGCTACCAACGCCCGGCGAATACCATGACCGGCGATAAAATTCGTAGCTGGCTGCGCGAAATGAAGCAGTTTATGAAGGTTGAGAAACTGCAGCTATCTTTAGCCGATATTGAGCGAAACAGTGCCGAACGATCGCGAAATTTGGCAATTTTGTGGAATTTAAAGGGATTAATAGAAAGCGATTTTAGCACGCAAAAACGCAATAAAGCCGACACCGAAGAGGCCATTCAGTCGCAAAAGCGGGCGATGAGCGAGGCGCACGAGGCCTATGAGCAGCGCCGTGGTAGTTTGCGTGACAAGAAAAACGATGCCCAAGCTGATTTAGACAAAAGCCAACAGCAGCTTGATGATGCGCAGAGCCAGTATGACGATTACCGCGCAGCCGACATTGAGCGCATTGGTCGTGAGCTTGAGCAGTTGCCAGAGCGGCGCGACGAGTTGCAGGGCTTAGAGCAGCATTACACGGTGATGATGGAAGCGCACCGTGGGGCCGAGCAAGAGTTGCAAAGTCATAAGTTGAAACTGACCCAGCAGCTAGAGCAAGCCAAAGAGAAAATTCAGGCCAAAATTAACGACAAACATCAGCAGCAAAATACCGTTCGTCAGCATGAGTTAGATGCTACCAAAGCAATGAATATAGAGCTGCTGCGCGCGCAAGAAACAGTGCGTGCGCAATATGACGAGCAGTTAGAAAAGCTGCAGAACGAGCTTGCGGCGAAGCGTGCGCAACAAGATTTGTCGATGCTCAATAGCGAAGAACTTGAACAGCGTAACTTGGCAGAATTACGGTTAGATAAGGCGCAAGAGCAGCTGGACAATCAACGCTCTCATACGCGCAAACAACAAGACGCCTTGAACACCGTCTTGCGCGGTCGTGAGCAGGCCGACCAAAAGGCCAAAGAGGCGCGCAGTGCTGTGGCGCACGGCGAGCAGTTTATTGAGCAGTTGCGTAAGCGCTTAGAGCCGACAACGGGTAGCTTGCGACAGTTTTTGTCGCAAAACGTCGAGAATTGGCAGCATAACTTTGGGCGAGTGCTGGCTGAACCATTGCTTGAACGTACGGACTTGGCGCCGCTAGTTGTTACCGAACAGCCGGAAACTGAGCAACAACTCGCAAACAGCCTATTCGGCGTGCAGCTTGATCTGCAGGCTATTGAGCTGCCTGAGCACGCGCTCACCGAAGCGCGGTTGCAAGAGCAGCTTGAGCAAGCCGTTGAGCAGTGGGAACGCCAGAAAATTCAGCTAGAAGCTGCAGAAAAAGCGCTCGCCAAAGCGGTGGAAGAGGCCAAGCAGCAACAGCAAGCTTTTGAACATGCGCAGCAACAACAAAAAAGCTTTGAAAACGATGTGGCCTATGCGCGCGACCATAAACAGCGCCTGGCCCATGAACATGCGCAACTAGACAAAGAACGCAAAAAGGCCATTCGTGAGCGTCTTGAGCAATTACAGCAGCAACTTACTCACGCCAAACAACAGCGCCAAGACGCACTGCTAGAGCTTGAAGTCGATCATCATGCCCGCGCGCTTGAGCAAACCGCTGAGTTTCAAGAGCAACTTCAGATTTTGCAAGACGCCATTGACGACTTAAACAGTGAGCTTTCACGTAAGCAGGCCAACACCAAAGAGCAGATTAAAGAAGCCGAACAGGCGTTTAGTGCCAAGTTGGCCGAGCAGGGTGTTGATGAGAAAAAGCTGCAGCACATTAAGCAGCAAATTGGCACGCTTGAAGCGCATATTCGTGATACCGAAAGCCAGCGCGATACCTTTCAAAATTATCAGCAGTTTATCAAGGTGACTTGGGAAAAATTGCGCCCACAATGGTTGCAAACCGAGCAGCAGGCCAAGCAGCAATTTCGCGATGCCACGACTGCCCTTGAGCGCCATGAAACCGACTACAAAGCCAAGCGGCAAGCGGACAGCGCCCAGTTGCAGAAGTTGAAAGAGCGGTTAGAAAAAGCCGAAAATCACGTACAAAGCTTGTCGAGTTTAACCTCGCGTTTAGCTGATTTGCCGGTAGCGACGCAACAACCGCCAGCGGAAACCGTGAGCGGGCTTGAGCAGGGTGATGTGAGCGAACGCATTGCACGGGCGAATCAGCTACTCGATGATAAGCAAAAAGCTGACAAAAAATTGGATGACGCCATTAATTCTCTTGAGGCGGAGCTACGTAAAGACTCTGATCTTGAAATGGTGCGCTTTATTGAAAAATCGTTTGCCGATTTAGGTGAAGCCCCTGATATTCAAGCGCGTGTGCACAAGCTTGGCGAATTGGTGAACGTGCTTGAAGCCAAACAGCATCAAATTTTGGCGCAAGGCCGCACAATTGGTACTGATCTTGAAAAATTCTTTACGGTTTTCAATGACATTCACAAACGTGTGAGTGACTACAGCCGCCGCTTAACTCAAGCCGTGGGCGATGAACTGAATTTAGATGGCATAGATAAAGCAGAAGTGAAAATTAGCTCGACCATTGATGAATTGAGCTTCTGGAAGCCGCTAAAAGAAATGACTTACCACTACCGCCAGTGGCAGGCCTCGGGCGAGCCTATACCACCAGACGAATACCTGGACGAACTAAGCGATGTGGCTGATTTAATTAAAGCCAACCAAGAATACAGCATAGAGTCGTTGCTAAAACTACAGCTTAACCTGATTGAAAACGGCGAGCCGGTGGTGATTCGTAATGATCGTCAGTTAACGGACTCTTCAAGCCACGGCATGGCGTACTTGATTTTGTGCAAATTCTTGTTGGCATTTACGCGATTATTGCGGCCTGAGCAGGCCGGCGTGACCATTCATTGGCCCATTGATGAAATTGGCACCTTGGCGTACCACAACGTTGAGAAGCTATTTGACGCCTGTAACCACAACAATATTGATATCGTTGGGGCGTTTCCAAACCCCGAATCTGACGTGTTGCTGTTATTTAAGCATCGCTACCTTATAGAGCCTCATGCTGAGCTGCCTAACAAAGGCCAGTTAAAACGAATTAAGCCAAGGGTATCGGAGTTGTCGCGTAAATTACAAAACATGGCACAACAAGCCAAGCAGCAGGAGGTGCAAGCATGAGTTTGAACATAAGCGTGCATGGACCATTAGTTGAGCAGTTGTTAGCCGGCCAATTTATTTGCGCTATTACCAACGAAGAATATTTTGCCAAATTACAGCATGATGACGTGCGCGAGGGCATTGATGATTATTTGAAGCCGTTGAATCGCCGCGTCGCAAGCAATGACGACAACAGCGTGTATTTTTTGGCGTATAGAGACATTGACGACCCAGCGCGTGAGCATTTAAAGCAACAGCTTGGGGTGGTCATGAGCTCGCTATTGCCGTTGCTAGTATGGCTAACTTACGTGCAAGAAGCCATGGGCAGTGACGGTATTCTTACCGCCGGCGACACCGTGAAGCTACAAGAGCTGGTGGTAAAAACTGAGGACAATCCAAGCTTACGCCAACACTTGCAAAGCTTAGCGAGCGACAAGTTTTTTGGCTCAAGTGCAGACTCGGTTGATGCACAGGCTAAGCAAGTAGCCAAGCGCCTCGTCGAACATGGTTATTTAGTACAACCGCACAACAGCCGTTTGTATTTTACCGTGACTGGGAAAATTGATTATCTACTTGAATTAGTTCGTTTTATTAAAGACGAAGAGAATATTCCGCTAGATGACTACCAAAACAGCCAGGCACAAACGGAGTTGCTGTAATGGCGACCTATGACGACGACAAGCAACATTTAAGTAGCCTGTTTGAGGTTGGCGCTGAGCGTTTGAAACTGATTGGCGACAACGCCAAGGTGCTGATGCAGGGCTATTTAACCGGCGGTATTGACCCCGCCGCGCTAAACGAGCGAACCTTGCGCCGGTTGATTAACGCGCGGGTGTTGTACCAACCGGATGATAGCCACGAACTAAAGTTGCGACACCCAGTGACGCAACTTGTTGCGGCCTTGGTCACCGACGAGAGCCGTAGGGCCATTCATGCCGACATTGCGGATAAATTGGTCAGTATTCGTGGCTTTGTTGAAGGGCTACAAGAAGCTCAGCGTATGGGCGATAGCTTACGCGTAGATAGCCAAATGCTGCGCATTGACGAGGCGGTGTACGACTTAACCGCGCAATTTGAAGAAGCCATTTATAGCTTGTGGCATCGGTTAAATTCGAATTTTGGTTTTGTCAGTAATTTAAGCGACAAAATTCGCGAAAACGAACGCGCTCAGCAACAAATCAAACGTTTAATTGACGGCATGTCACTGATTGATTTCGACGAGCTGATTGAGCTTGCTGAGGGCAATCCGACACTGCGCAAAATATTAGTCAGCCGCTTGCAGCAACAAATGAGCGCGCATCACGGCAGCTTATTGGAAGTGCAAAAGCGCCTAGTTGAACTCATGACACGTTTTCGCGAGCAGCAAGAGCGCAGCTTGTTAGTGTTAAACATGGCTGGCTTTTTGCGCGAACACCCAGGTTTTATGGTGGGTGATTATTCGTATCGCACGCAGGTACCGGCGTTAGTGAATTGCGCCGCGCCAATTATGCCGGCCGCAGCGATAGGGTTAGATAAGCCAGAGCAGCAAAGCGACATAACGCAGTTGGTGCATACGCTTTACCGAGAACTCGCGTTGAAACAAAAAGCCGATACTTCAAGTGTATCGGCCGATGCGCTACAGGGTTCGGTGCAAAGCACAGCGGCTCAACAAGCGGTTGAAGCCCGCCAACAGCAGTTGAAAGAAGACGCCATGCGCTATTTTATTCATGTGTGCGAAGCGCCAGAGCCTCCTTCGGCATTGGCCTTTTTGGCTACCGAAGCGCTGGAATGGCCGCCTGAAGTGTGGCTGTTTCAGGTGCTGGCTGAATACAATGCCTTGCCGCGCCAAGAGCAAAAATTATTTGCCATTACCCGCGACGAACGCCGCATAAGCGTGTTTAACCATGTGCACATTATTGAAGACTTGGTGGTGAGGTTTAAGGCCACATGACGCGCGATTTAACGCCAGTTGAACGCAATGTGCTGCAGGGTATTCAAGCCGAGCTGCGCTTTCAATCGCGCGTGGTGCGTAAGCTACGAGCTACCGATAAGCGCATTTTGGCGTGGTGCGAAGAGCAAGACTTACTGGCCGCGCCGCTAGCTGGTGCGAGTGAATTCGCATACACCTCAACGCTTGTGACCGCTATTGAACGGCGCCTCGCGCAGCTCGGTTTAGCGCCGTTATCCGCTGATTTGAAAGGCTCAAGTTTAGCCCAGGCCGAGCAGGGCGCCGCCGAGCATAAATCGGTACGGGAAAAACCACGCGACCACCGCGTGTTGCGCTATGTTTTTGGGGCAGGCGCTGGAGCCGGGCAGGTGGTCGATGTTGATCAGCGTGAACTCGATTTAAGCCAATTTTCTGATTTAGTGGTGGTGGAAAATCTGGATTGTTTTTACGAATTACACCAATTTAAGTTGCCGTGCTTATTTGACAAGAAAGGTCACAAGCAAGTCGACGAGCAAGCGCAAAGCTTAATTGTGTATCGTGGTGACAGCCATTACAGCAAAGGCCGCGCGGCTTTAATTAATCGATGGAAGGGCAGCAATAGCAGGCCCTTACGTTACTTCGGCGACCTAGACCCAAAGGGCATACACATAGCCCAAAGCGAAGACTTCACCCATATTGCCGCCCCGGCACACGAATGGTTCTGTGAACACGCCACCGCCCAGGCTTACCCTGCAAAGCAGCATGGCATTGCTGGCCTGTTAAACGCCGAGGGTGAACTAGCACCCTATGCTCATTTCATGCAACGCCAGCAAAAGGCCGTGCTACAACAGTGGCTGCAGCACGTGCCTTTAGGTTGGTTGGCTGTAGGTGAGTCAACCGATGTCGTTTAGATTTATTTTTACTGAATTAGAGAGGGACAAAAACGGATCGACGTACTAATCCAAGCTGATAATTAATGTGTCCGGATCCATTAGACCAGTTCAGTCAACACTAGGCTTTAAAGTCTGCACAACAGCGGTTCGAAGCCCTCAAATCAATGGTATAGCTGAAGCGTTTGTGAAGATCTTTAAGCGACATTATGCCTACTTGAATGACCGCCCAGATGCCGCGACTGTATTTGCTAAACTTGCTGAGTGGTTCGAAGACTGCATCAATTACCATCCGCACAGCGGGTTGAAAATGCTGTCACCGAGAGAGTATCGAGCTCTTAAAGTGGCGAGTTAAACTGTCCGTTTTAGCGGGGGTAATTACAGGTCGCCACCTAAATTTAACACGTGAATCTTGAATCAACTAACTCACATCTCTTCCAAATCGACTTTTCGAAAGACCGTGAGTATGTGTAAATTCGTTACAGCGTTTCAATTTGTTGTTTCAAAAGCGTTATCATTTGGGTCAACTCAGGAGCATCCCAATGTTCATTATGCAGATACTTGTAGATTGCTAGACTACGTTTATACCTTTCTTTTGCGAGTGTGCTATTGCCAGTGGCTGAATCTATGTCTGCTAATCGTATTATTGTTAGGCTGATATCTCTAAGCTGCTCTGGGGTTTCCTCATATTCTGTAACTAACCTCTCTTGGAGAAAAAGGCTACGTTCATAATAAGAGCGAGCAGAAGTGATGTCTTCTGCATCGTTATCCATGTTTCCAAGCCGTTCTAGGGCAATTATTGCTCTTCGGAGTCTCTCGGGTGTTTCTCCATACTTATTTATTAACTTCTCCCTGACTTTTAGGCATCGTTCGTAGGCAAATTTTGCCTCAAGGGTTTTTCCAGCGTTTTTTTCAAGGTCTGCCAACCGTTCAATAGCAACACTGATACCATCAAGTCGCTCTGGCGTTTCGCCGAATTCTATAATTAACTGCATCCAGCTGGCATGGCAGTTTTTATATCCCGCTTGAGCTGCGGTAAAGTTGTCTTCCGCCTCATCTAGATCTGCGAGGCGCTCAAGGATAATCGCCATATACTTAAGACGTTCTGGAGATTCTCCAAATTCGTTCAGTATCTTTTTAGAAAGGAAGCGACAGCGTTCATAATGCGATCGAGCGGAAGTGATGTTTTCGCAATTTTTATACAGACTTCCAATTCTCTCGAGAGGAATTATAATCTTTAGGAGTCGCTCGGCTGTTTCGCCATATTTATTTACTAACCTTTCCCCGATTTTTAGGTAACGTTTATAACTAGCTATAGCTTCATGGAAGTTGTCAGCATCTCTCTCAATGTCTGCCAGCCGTTCGATGGGAATAGATACATCTATAAGTCGTTCAGATGTTTCTCCATATTCACTGAGTAAATGCTCTCGAACGTTGAGAATGTATTCATAGGCCGCTTTCGCTTTAGAGACATTGCCGCTAGCAAGTTCAAGATCAGCCAATCGCTCGATAGGGAGGGTTACATATCGAAGCCTAATTGGTGTCTCTCCGAATTCGATTAGCAAGTGCTCAAATATTTCACGACAGTGCTCATAGCCTGATTGAGCTCCTTTGACATCGCCAACTTCCTCATCAAGACTTGCTAACACAAATATTGAAACAGCTTTACTATGCAGCGACTCAGGAGTTCTCCCATGCTCGCGAATTAGTTTCTCGCAGATGATTAGTATTTGTTGGTAGTTGGCGCGCATAATAGCTGAGTTACCCGAAGCGCCTTCAAAATTTGCTTTTAAAGACATGGCAAAGATTAAGGCGCTTAGTCTTTCTTCATACTCTCCAAACTTATAAATTGCTTGCTCATAAACTGTAACTGCGTTCTCGTAACCTCGTCTGGCACTATCGGTATTGCCTTCTGATTCAAATAACATCGCTTGTTTCAATAATGCATAGCCAAAAAAGTGTTGTTCATACTCGTTTAAAGTTAACAATTCTTTGAAACTGTATTTATCGATAACATAATCAAAAATACTATGCGCGACTGTCCAGCGAGATGATGTTTGGGAGAGGACACCGCCTAAAGCTAAACAGGAAGGGTCTGAAAGGTAGGGCAGCGCCTGATCAAGGAGACTAGACTCATCGACTTCAAAGGCAAGATCCTGCGCTCGCCCCATGCCTTCGTCATCAAGTAATGCAACTAACTCGACGGTGGCAACCGTTTTCCATAGTGTAGCCTCCGGTAGTGAGTCAGCTTGTTGTTCAGCAAGCATGGCCTCTTTCACTTGCTTTAGTCGCTCATCGACTTCTTCAGTAGTGAGACCTCCGTCGGCTACCATTTCTCGATATGCTTCCTCTCGAGTTGCAAGCTTTTCTTTCTGAGCGTTGCTTAACTGCGGTTCAACTTGCTTTAATGTTTTTCGTGCAATTTCCAAAAACAGGATTTTTTCTTCCGCGGTTTCCAGTTGCTGCCATTTCGCAGATTTACTTCCATCCTTTGGAGGAGTAAGTGACTCGATAATTTGCTTGGCTAATGCCAAACGTATTCCGTGTAATTTGGTTTTATCAAATAACTGGCGAGAGACCTCTAAATAACCTCTCTCTGGAAAGCGTAATAAAGAGGGCAGTGCGTCACTCCCGTCAACTTTGTTGTCTTCCAAAAAAGCAGCCGGATCAATAGCATTTAGTATCACATTACGCGGATCGACCCTCGAGTTAGTCAAACAGTGGTCGCCGATAGAACCGATAAGTGCGCTCAAGAACTCAAGGCCATGAGCATGCCATGCGGTAGCGCCGAGTAATGGACGAACATCACGCATTGTGTCGCTTTCGAGGCGCTTGCGAATAATGCCAAGATACCCGTTTGTTTCTGTCAGTAGCTCTTCAAGTCGCAACTGACCCTGAGAACTCAAACTCAGCAGTCGGTTTTGCTGTTCAAAGTTATCGACATTGTCATTTAGTGCAGTTAACAGCTCTACCATCCAACGCACATTGTCTACGCGCTCAACTATCTTGCGTTGCTCATCTTTCGTTAACCCAGGCATGACCGATTGCATAATGGCTCGCATATCATCGCCGGTGAATCCGCAAAGCCGCAGGTTATGGATGTTTTCTTCTGTATACACATTGTCATCAACAAGCTCATTTAGTATCCGGGGCCAAGGTTTACTATCACTTATCGTTTCGTGTATATGGATGAGCCACTCGCTTTTCCAATGGGTAGTGATTACTAACAATGGCCAGTTGTGTTTTGCCGCTTGGCGTAGCAGCTCATCAAGGAACTTTAAAGTAGAGCTATCTTTGCTGATTAGAGTGGAACTTGTTTCGCTTTTTTCGATGCTAAAGTGAATATCGTCAAGAAACAGCACCATCGGAACTTCGCCTTTTGAGTGACGAAAGAATCTACTGATGTCCTCAAGAACCTCCTGCGCTAGCTCTTGAATGATATTTTCACGGCTATGCACTAATCCTTTAAGCGCATGCGCCTCACTCTTCTTCTTTGCCTTGTATGCGTTTGCTATACGTCTCACACTGAGAACTTGTTTTACTCCGGGAATATTCTCAGCGACCAGCTCAACACCTTCATCCTTTAACATCTCGAATAAATTATTCGTAAGACTTGTTTTAAACTTGCGTTCAATTTCAAGGATGTCGAGATGAATCTTCAGTTTCTCGTGAAACTTACTTAAGGCGCACTCTTGTTCTCCCTCGCTGTCCGTCCAATACATCCCCCACCAGAGCCAGGGAATCTTTTTATTTTGGGGATCAAATAAACCAAAGTGCTCGAGAGGAGGGTTTGCCACATGCTGACGACCCGTACCTAATACCTTAGGCCAGTAATAAGCATTTCCTGAGTCGTCTTGGGATTCATCGGTGTTGAGCCATTCGTAAAAGGCGTGAACAATACGTGTTTTCCCGACCCCAGTGTCAGCAATCAGATTAACTATCTGCGGCTGCCCTTTGCGAGCCTCGTTCCATGCGGTTTTTATTTGAGTAAGTTCTTTAGTGCGGCCGATAAAGTTTGTAATTAGCATCCTGCTTCCGTAATTTTTATTTTTCTATAGGGTTAGGTTATCAAAGCTTTGGGAATAATCAACGGTCTTTGTTATCCACCAAGATTGAAATGGACAATTGCATGTTTCGGATGAATCCGATCACTCATTTCGGTTCAACCCGATCACCCATTTCGGTT
>ERZ869909.2699-NODE-2699-length-11255-cov-3.189390_pt1 | contig 11255 bp, 7 predicted proteins | sample MGYA00520892_ERZ869909 | MGnify/ENA primary metagenome ERZ869909 (study PRJEB32215, sample SAMEA104723947) | bioreactor metagenome | biome: bioreactor; feature: anaerobic bioreactor; material: water | place: China | collected 2015-03-12 ... | reverse complement strand
TCCGCATAAATGGCTGTTGCCAAAACTAAATCCTCTACAAAAATTCCCTCATCCTTTTGATGAGCATCTCCGACAAAATCCGGACGATTTCTTTTTGGAAATTGCATACCAAACGCAACAAAATTAGGTAATGTCCGAGCATAAGTACCTCCACCCATCGTAAGTGCAGGTGTAAAGGTATCCCCGGTCATTTCCTGATAGACGTTCATAAGTGTTGAAACAAGTTCACTTTGCGGATCGACAAACATCGGTTCCTTGTGTGCAATCACATCTATAGACAACCAAGGTGCAACTTGCAGCACGCGACGATTCAATTTATCCATAATCATATCAAAAGATACATCATTCGGATAACGAATATCCAACGTCAGTTCGACCATTCCATTTTCAATACTTACAATCCCCAGATTGCTTGTCAGATTACCCATGTGAGCTCCTTCAACAAAGTTATTGATCGCACGGCCATGATAATCAAAGACCAGCTGGCTCATCTGTGCAGCCGCGGTATCATTGTAAGCCACACCCACAAAGTTTAGAGCATGCACAGCAGCATTGAGACCATGTTGTGGAGTGGAAGCGTGAGAATATGTTCCCATAAAGGTGTAGGTCACCAAGTTTCCATTGACAGTGTAGTTTGCAAACGTACGGGTTGCTTGAGCATAAAAATCAAGTTCATCCTTTTTTACCGGACCATCGATGGTCACACTGGCTTTACCAATAACAATATTCGGACGTTCGCCCGCATGAAACGATGATATTACGCTCGGATGTTTCCCACTCAATTTAACATTTAAAATCCCTTTTTCACCATAAATGACCGGAAATCCTGCGTCTGGAACAAATCCCATCGTTGGAATTTCTCCAACCTCCAGGTAGTGCTTCATACATCTCATTCCGGTTTCTTCATCACAACCAACAATCAGCATAATCTTACGCTTTGGATTTGGATCTATATCTTTCAGCATTTTCATCGCTGTATAAGCCGCCATTGTCGGTCCTTTGTCATCCCCAGTACCGCGACCATACATGATTCCATCCACGATTTCGCCACCAAAAGGATCTTTGGTCCATCCCTCACCAATCGGTACGATGTCAAGGTGTCCTAACACACCAACACTTTCTTCTCCTTGACCAAAAGAAATAACACCGGCATATCCATCGATATCCAGAACATCAAATCCATCCACTTTTGCTTTTTCCAGCAGCCAATCAAGCGACTTACGAACATTAACACCAAAAGGTGCGTGTTCAGTTGCACTTTGGAGGTCCAGTAACGAAGGTATAGCGATCAGCTGTCGCAAATCTTCAATCATTGAATCTGTATATTTTTCACTAAGTTCTTTAAAGTTCATGTTATTACCACCTTTTCTTCTATCATTTTATCACAGCCACTACAGATAGACAAAGCAACCTTGAAAAAAAAGCTGGCGAACCAGCTTTTTGCTTATAGATTAATCTCTTTTTGGACGACGGTTGCGATCAAATGGTTTTCTCTCACGTTTTGGCTCCTCAACAAAACCTTCAGGTTTTTCAAGCAAGTCACGGCGAGACACATTGACACGACCCTTATCATCGATTTCAACAACTTTAACCTTGACGATATCTCCAATTTTCAGAACATCTTCCGGATTTTCAACTCGTTCCCAAGCAATTTTGGAAACATGTAGTAATCCATCGGTTCCTGGAAATAATTCAACAAATGCACCAAACTTCTCAACACGAACAACCTTACCATCATAAATCTCTCCAACTTTAGCAACTTTGATGATCGTTTCAATCATGTTAGCTGCTTTCTGAATGGATTCATAATCCGTATGATAGATAACCACGCGTCCATCATCTTCGATATCAATCTTGACATCGTTGCAATCAGCGATAATCTGATTGATGATTTTCCCACCGGTACCAATAATTTCACGAATCTTATCTACAGGCACTTTCATTGAGAACATCTTTGGAGCATACTTACTAACCTGTTCACGTGGAGCATCAATGGTAGCAAGCATATTTTCCATAATCAATACTCGAGCTGTTTTAGCCTGAGCCAAAGCTTCCGTCAGGATTTCAGTCGTCAGACCCTCGATTTTAATATCCATCTGCAAGGCAGTGATTCCATCTTTGGTTCCGGCAACTTTAAAGTCCATGTCCCCAAAGTGATCTTCCATGCCCTGAATGTCCGTTAGCACAGTGTAATGATCGCCCCAGGTCACAAGACCCATCGCAATACCGGATACAGGTGCTTTAATTGGAACACCTGCAGCCATCAGCGCCATAGAACCAGCACAAATAGACGCTTGTGAGGATGATCCATTGGATTCCAGTGTTTCAGCCACTAAGCGGATTGCATATGGGAACTCTTCCTCTGAAGGAAGAACTTGAGCCAATGCACGCTCACCTAAAGCTCCATGCCCAATCTCACGACGACCAGGTGCACCCATTCGTCCTGTTTCACCAACAGAATATGGTGGGAAGTTGTAGTGATGCATAAACCGCTTGGATTCAACAAGGGATAAATCATCAATAATTTGGGTATCACCCATAGCTCCTAAGGTACACACGGATAAGATTTGTGTCTCACCACGGGTGAACAAAGCGGAACCATGTACCCGAGGGAGCAAATCAATTTGTGAATTCAGTGCACGCAACTCATCGACCGCACGACCATCCGGACGAACTTTTTCAACTGAGATTAAACGACGCACTTCATTGGCAACTATATCATGACAAACTTCCTTGACTTGTTTGATTGTCTTATCCTTTATTTTTTCACTAGCATACTCTTTTGCACTGAAATGTTCAATCATCTCAGCTTCAATATCATCGATAGCACCATAACGAACCAGTTTTTCCTTGATTCTTACGGCCTCTTCCATACGGGATTGTGCAAGTTCACGAATCTCCTTTTCAAGAGTTTCTTCAACTACCTGCAATTTGATTTCACGTTTTTCCTTACCGACTTTTGATGCGATTTCTTCCTGGAATTCACAAAGTTTCTTAATAAACTCATGTCCAAAAAGCATTGCTTCAAGCATCGCTTCTTCACTAACCTCTTTGGCTCCTGCCTCAACCATGTTAATTGCCTTTTTAGTTCCGGCAACGATAAGGTCAATATCTGAGCGTTCCATTTCTTCAACGGTAGGGTTAATCACCAACTCCCCATTGATACGGCCAACATTGACACCTGCGATTGGACCGTTGAATGGAATATCCGAGACACACAGGGCCAAGGATGCACCAAACATGGCTGCCATATCGGGGGAGCAATCATTGTCAGCCGACAATACGGTGTTGACAACCTGAACTTCATTACGGAATCCATCCGCAAATAATGGACGTAATGGACGGTCAATCAAACGTGCGGTTAATGTGGCATGTTCACTTGGACGCCCTTCACGACGTAAAAATCCACCTGGGATTTTACCTACTGAATACAATTTTTCCTCATATAACACTGTTAATGGAAAAAAATCAAGATCTTTGGCATTCTTACTTGCCGTTGCTGTTGATAACACGACTGTATCTTCATAACGAATCAGTACAGATCCTCCGGCTTGCTTTGCAATTTCCCCAGTTTCAACAGAAAGACTTCTTCCAGCGAAGTCTAATTTAAATACTTTTTTTAGCATTTTTTCACCTCTATATTTATCTTTATCATTCTATCACAAAAAATACACTTATTAAACAAGTATTTCAAGGGATAGATTTCACGGATCGTCTTACTTTAAGAAGGATTTCACCATTTCCTTATTCACATAGGGACTGGTCGATGCTTTTAAAAGACTTCCATAGGAGAGTTTAAATGAAAGAATATCCCCTACAGCAATGTCGCTGCCATTGGTTATTTCAAGCAGAAGATGATCGCTGCTCGCCCCAAGTATACGTAAATCCTCATTGCATGGAGTCATAGTGACATCAGTATCCTGCAAACCCACAGCACAGATACAGACAAAACGCTCACCCACATCCTTAAATTGTTTCACCTCACCAAACGCATTACGTCCGATTTTTCCTTGCGGTGCTGAAGGTTTATGTTTAACCTCAATGACCTCTGCTTCCAATAAACAAACATCATCATAGGTGTCCTCTAGACGCATTCCATAGGCTGTTTCCACACCAAGAAAAAGCGACTCCCCTAAACGAAGCTGAGTAATGGGTGGCAAAGTTCTTTCTGTAAGCATCAAATGAAGCGTGCTCGAGTTCCCCCCAGAAATGATCTTGCAACTCGGTAAATGATTGACCGTATACCGCTGCAAGTTGACCAGTTTTGTTAAGATTTGCTGGGTGGGTATTAATCCCCCGTAACAGGATAGATTTGTTCCGATACCGATACATCGAAGATGGGTGCATTGCTTGATGGTTTCAATCACTTCATCCAATTCTTCCTGATAGAAAATCCCTTCACGTAAATCACCCATATCAACCATAATCATCACCTCATGAATCAGCTGAAGATTCTTTGCGATTTCGTTGATTGCCTTTAAAGTCACAACTTCAGAATGCAGGGAAATATCGGCAAGCATGACCACATCTTCCAGTTCACTTAGCATCGGCAACCGCAATAACATCTTCTTAACCGGAAGTGACTGATACTTCAATAGATTTTCACAACGGGAATCCGATAAAATTGAAAGCCCTGCTTCCATCATCGTCTGAGCAACATCCGGATGACCTGACAACACTTTGGTTACACCAACAACTTCAAGATGATAGAATTCACATAATTTCAAAATCGTCTTAATATTGTGATCCAGTTTACTTAAATCAATACTCAGTTTGGGATACATAACCAATCCTCCTGATAGTGCTTTTTCAAAAATGCTTTGACCTCTTCCGGATAGCTCAATGATAAAACTCCCAGACTTGACCAGAGATAATCTGTATCTTTAACAATACAGACATCAGAGGATGGTAGCAGATATTGACCCTGATAGGTATCAAGAATTTCTTTAATCATAGTTTCAGGATTCTGATGATACAATAGAGCACCACCTGTTAATACAATCGTATCAATATTGGTACAATCCTTGCCGTCAATCATCGTCGTTTTTCCTGTAGATCCATAACTAATCTTAATTTTGCCTACATGTCGCAATAAGGCTGTTTTCACAGCATGTTTCGTTAATTCATCTCTCAACAGTCTTCGCTCTTCCGTTAGTGTAATCGCCTCAAAGTCATCCAATAAAGAACGTGGATACATACTAAATGATAAGGAATCATACAGATGATAGCGATTCTTAAAAACACCCAAGTCACCTTCCACGGTACGTTTCGCTTCCGGTTCCACAGAATATTGACGATGCTTATATTGTAAAGAAACCGGGTTTACAGAATGAACATCGGTCGTTGCTCCACCGACATCAATCACCATTACATGTTTCAACCAAGGTTGCATCAAAGCAGCCAAGGTGTTGACAGCTGCCGGTGTTGGCATAATATGCCCCACAACGTAGGAGGACAACTCACTCATACCTTTGGCATGAATAATGTGTCGTTCAAACACCTGCTGAATCTTCTTTCGTACCGGCTCAACAACCAACTCATCAATCGTAGGGTAAACATTGTCAACCACGTAGATTTCAGATTCTGCGTGCTCAAAAATTTGTTTTACTCGAGCAGCTACTGCTTTGTTCCCTGCATAAATAATAGGAAATGATGGTTTTAATCGTGCAAGCATGGTTGCGTTGTGTAACACCGTTTCCTTTTCACCATAATCAACTCCACCCGCAAGCAAAAGAATATTGCATGGAGTCGATTGAATCATCGCTAGATCATCTTCACTCAGCTTTCCAACAACCACGGCTTTGATGTTTGCTCCAGCACCCAGTGCCGCTTCACTTGCGGCTTTAACGGTCATATCCTTAACCAGACCGACCACAATCATCGATAACCCGCCAGCAGCGGATGAACTGAGATGTAACTGTGTATACTCAATTCCTTCACTACAGGCATGATGAATAGCCTTTGCTAAACCCTCCAGTACTGACGTTTCACCTTGAGTTGTTTCTGAAACTCCTTGTGCTTTTAGAATAAGCTGTTGATCCACTAAATCAAACGCAAAGACAAGGGTTGTGGTACTGCCAATTTCTGCAAGCAGTAAATCAGCCTTCATAAGGCACATCCTTCCGATATTTCACTAGGAAAGTCGCAACGTGATTTCCTTTCGTCTTCCGGCCAAATCCGGCATCGATTCCCTGAAGCACTGCGACTTCCGGAGATACCTGTGTTCCTCCGGCAATAAGTAAAAATCTGTCTCGCACACCTTTTTCAACACAGATGTCGTGAAGTTTTTTCATATTTTTATAGTGAATGTCATCATGTGAGATAATCGTCGAAATCAAAATGGCTTGAGCATCACTTTCAATGGCAGCATCCACACATTTTTCAAGAGGAACGGATGTGCCAAGATATAGGCAAGAAATGCCATATTTTTCAATACCACCATGCTTAATATCGATGATTTCCCTCAAACCAACGGAATGCTCATCTTCCCCAACAGTTCCCGCAACGATTTTCATTGGATATCTGGCCAGATAATCTTTCAAAAATTCATCCGAAAGGACTTCTTTTTTCGGAGGAATTTTAAGCGTCGTCATATCAATATCAAATTCAATTTTTCCTTTGAGTTCAACCCGTGTTCCCTCAGCCAATTGCATAATTTCAGCGGAAATCACTTCCGCTTCCTGAAGATTCATGTGTTTAGCCACAGAAAGTGCTCCAGCGATTGCAATATCCTCTTTGGCAGGAATCATCATAGTCAAAAGGACGATCCCATCCCCCAGCCATTCCATTTCAGGTCGAATCGTGTTTGTATTTCGAAATGGCTTCGTGTCATTGAGTCGCTGATAAACATTGTCACTTTCATCCAGTTCATCGATGTACTGAATCCAGTCAGGATGAGTAAAGGTGGATCCTCCGATAGCCGTGGATGGATTTGAAGAAGTTACATTGTACTGCTCCACATTGTTATATCCAAACACCGCCTCTACAGGTGCAAAGTAACGTTTATTTTTAGAAACAATCGTATTGGCAGCAATACCACCGTCTACTGGACGGGCAATCCCATCCCCATTGCGCTGTGGATAAAATCCTGAATCAACGAAAAACCCTTGAGCAACAGACTCAAAATATCCACCTACCTCAAGCATTTCTTCAAGCATGCATATGGCACGGATTTTCAGTTCACGTATCTCTTCACTCAGTTTCGGATGATTACGGTTAATCTGCACATATTCTCCGATACCATCCAATCCTGAAAAGACCTGTTTTGCGGTATCAACAGCTTCGATATTATAGATGTGCCAAGGCACATTTCTACCTTCATCCGGTGTAATCGTTGATTGGATATCCGCACTTGTTAGTACCGATAGCAACAGATTCAATGTGTGTGTTACCGTAGCTTCCCTTGTTGAGGACTCCATATATTTGGTGTTCATCTGTGCACGAATCTTGTAATCCTTAAACAAATCTCTTAACGCCAGTGCGTAGGGTAAATCCAGTCGCATACAGGGTGCTGGTGGTGCCGTTGGTGGCACACTTGAAAGACAGATATTTTCCTTTTTGATTCCGCATTGCAAAGAAAAGTATGAGTTGATGGCATGCTGCACCAGTAGTTCCGGAGTGACTTTCCAAGCTTCAACTGCAGTCGCATTGGCATTGTGAGCACCATCAATCTGTGCCAGTTCACCATAGGCCATCATAGCTTTTGAACTCGCAGCATCCACAAAAGATCGAACCATGTTAATATTTCGATACAGTACGTTATACTGAGGATCCTGATGAGCCCCATTGACCCCCTCTTCCACAAACATGGCTGCGATTTCCGGACCTGCAACACCTGAGACATAAGAGTGATAGTTAATCGGGCGTCCGACCTCCTCCTCGATTAAATCCAGAGCTTTTCGCTGAGCACGTAATTGCTTTCGCGTAATCGGAATACCTCCAACTCCCTGAGGTGTACCTTCAATCAACCCATCAAAATGACTTTGACCGGCCGTTCGAATCACCATCATATGATCTGCACCGTGCCACGCAGCCATTCTCATTCGCCGGATATCATCCTCAAAACGACCGCTGGCAATCTCGGTTGTGATCACAGCTTTCGGTTGTGGGTCAATGTTTTTAAATGAATGTGCTGCCGGTAAAGGCTGAAAGTTACTTAGGGATGCGGATGTATCCTTATACTCAAAAGGTCCCAGGGTTTGTGGTAAAGCAGTACGCCAGACCCATCCTTTTCGCTTTGGTCGATAATGCTCTAAATCCTCAAGAATCATCTCGATATCGATTTTTTCATGGATATTCATTGCATAGCCTCCTTAAATCGTTTGCACTGCTCAACAAAATACAGTTCATCCTGAGCAGCCACAATAACTTCACGTAACGATTGTTTTGTAGTCTTTGCGATAAAATACAAAAAATGACCAATGCCATATTCGAGAATCATTTGCTGCTGAGCTAAAAAGACCAGACGGGTGGCTTCAATACTGCTAGCTCCCATTCGCATAGCCACAGATCGCTCGATCGACGGTGAAGTGGATGTTGATGCAAGCTTTAGCAGTGGGTCAACCAACTGCTTGGTCAACTCCCAGAAGCGCTCATTCAACTGCTGGTCGTCAAGGTGCTGAAGATGAGCACCCCTTGTTATAATATCGTCATTTCGTTTCACAAAAAACCTCCCATTGGCGGATAATTTCCTCTTTTGTACAGCGTGTTTCTTCCATAAAGAATGCAACGTTAACATCACTCAATTCATCTGAAGAAATCTCCTTAAACTTGTTATTCAGATAGGATCTACGCATTCGATTGAGATCCACTTCATCATAGCGAAGCAAGGATGGAAGTGCCGGAATCACAATGGACTCACCTGCAATCTCATCTTTCGGATCACCCACTCGAATCCGGATTCCCATATGCTTGGCGAAGCTGAGCTGGGCATTAAAATGCTTACCTGCTCCGGTATACTCAGTTTCCTGAACCACAATCAGTTCATCTTCTTTCATTTGCTGAGCTAAAACAAACGCAGCAGCTAAAGCGGTGTTTCCTGCCGGACCCCGTTCCAGACCTTCAAGTTTCGCCAATACCTCCGTGATATAGAACACTTCCCCTTGTTTGACCGTTACATAGCGATCAAGATATCGCAGTGGACGAGCCGCTGAAAAGACTACATCCGAACGATCGGGATTTTGTGCAAATGGAAATCCAAAGCCAGTATGACCGGTGGTAAACGATTTTCGATTAAAATCATAGTCACTGGCCATCGAGAGTCCCGAAAGATCCACACTGGCACCAACAATCACTGAATCTGCCTTCATCTTTTTGATACCTCTTGCAGTCGCTGTGACATTTCCACCGCCCGCATGAGTAATAATCACTGCAGACGGATCTTTATGGTATTGATTACGAGTCTGTTCGATGATTTCCTGACCAAGAGTTTCAACTCCTGCAACCCCATAAGGCGAGTATAAAGAAGCATTAAAATAGCCTGTTTTATCCAGCAAATCAAGCAATACAGTAAATAATTCAGGTCCAACAGTTAACTGAATTACTTGCGCCCCATATGCTTCACAGGCACGTGCTTTTTCCATAATTTCTGGCTGACCTATATGCCGATCATCGAAACATTCCTGAACAATGATGCACTTGAGATTTAGTTTCGCACACATCGCCGCAACAGCGGCACCATAGTTCCCCGAAGTAGCTGCAATCACACCCTGATAACCCAGTTTCTTTGCCATATAGCAGCTGAGTGATGCTCGACGGGCCTTAAAACTGCCGGATAAATTGCATGCTTCATCTTTAAGAAGAATCGTGGCTCCGTACCCGGGTTTTGCCAGTTTTTTAGCTAACGTGCTCAACTGATCCAATCGGAGCAACGGTGTGTTTCCTACACCGAGCTGATGCTGGATGGTTCTAGCCTCATCCATGGTAAACGAAGTCGATTCCATCATGGCTTCGTAATCAAAGGCAACCTCACTAAGTCTAAATGATTCATAATCTAGTTGCATTGCCTTTAAAAGAATTTCCTGTTTTCGTAGGATTAAATCTTGTGGATTCATTCTTCCTCACCTTCTTTCAGCAAGTCGAAAAGAGATGGACCGATATGTGCCATTTCTTCAATGTATTCACCAAAGGAGTGTGAATAGGATGGATGAACTTCAATCAGAGTTCCACTCTCTTGATGTCCTAAGGAGGTGATGATGGTCACCGGATGATTCATGTTGGCATCTTCACGTAAAAAACCCTTGATATATGCCTTAACATCAACGGCTTTTGTAGCATCAGGTAATTGTGAACTACGAAACTCTTTGTGTAAGATTACTTTTTCAATCATCACAAACGTATTCGCCTTAATCATAGAGTTTCCTCAACATGAAGATAAGGGAGAATATCCCTGTTTAAAAATCGTGGAAGCGGTAAATCAATCATACTTAAACATCCGTGTTTCGCATTAAGTAGTGCAGGAAGACTATTGACGATCATGGCAATCGTTCCAATACCTCCATCCACTTCAGGTGATATTTTCATGGATACATTCGGTATTCCACGTATGATGATTTCATCTGAAGTATCAATCCCTTCAGCAGATGGCTCAATTTGTTGAGGATGTCGCAAGATAATCATCGGCTGATCATTCACGTAGCCAATCGCTTCCATAGCACATCCAGCCACATGATCTTTTTGCACATGGGCATAGGGTGTTTGACGTTCGACTGAGCTAATGATAGGTTCATTGGTGATTTCAATGCGTTGCAGTTTTAGATGCAATGCATCTGCAATCATGTGTAGACTTTCGTTAAAACCAACGTGTCCTGCCAACTTTCCTTCAGCCATTCTCTGATTAAACTGCTCTTTTGAAAGACCGACTCCCTGCTCTTCCATCACGGCATAGCCAAAAGGAGATAGGCTGTTTCTACGGATCACTTCAATCGAATCAATCGACACACAGACACTGCTTAAGGCAATGACCAGTGCATCCATCATAAAGCCCGGATTGATGCCTGTGCCTAGAATACTAACTTCATGCTTTTTTGCCAAAGCATCCATTTGCTCAAATAGTTTGGGATGAGTTGCTTTAGGATAGGCCATCTCTTCCGCACTGGATAACACATGCATACCAGCTTCGACACATCGTTTGATTTTATCAAATGAGTTTGGGACAAAGGAGTCTGTCGCAAGAATAGCAACGTCTACTTTTATCGTATCAAGAATGGATTCATCCTGTATCAACAGCGGTGGTACATCGTTGATTCCACACAAAA
>ERZ869909.2698-NODE-2698-length-11256-cov-10.196350_pt1 | contig 11256 bp, 7 predicted proteins | sample MGYA00520892_ERZ869909 | MGnify/ENA primary metagenome ERZ869909 (study PRJEB32215, sample SAMEA104723947) | bioreactor metagenome | biome: bioreactor; feature: anaerobic bioreactor; material: water | place: China | collected 2015-03-12 ... | reverse complement strand
CGGCTGGAGGCGCCGGCGCCGCTGCCGGACGGACGTGCGCGGCTGCGCCTGGCGCCCCTGCCGGCCGAGGACGCCTGGCACGACGGCCGCGGCGTGCCCGCCGCGGAGCGGTACGCCGACCCCGAGGGCTTCGGCGCGGTTCGCAAGCTCGACCACCCCGGGTTCCTGCTCCCGTTGCTGCGGGCGCTCGAACGCGTACGACCGCCGGACGGCGGCCGCGTGCTCGTGCTCGGCTGCCATCGCGGCGACGAGATCCACGCGCTCGGCCTGCTGGGCGGCCCTCCCGGCGGGCTCGAGGTGGTGGGCGTCGATCACGCCGCCGGTCCGTTGGCCGAGGCGACCGCCCGCTTCCCGTCGGCGCGCTTCCTGCAGGCGGACGTGGGCGACCTGCCCGACGACCTGGGGGGGGTCGACCTGGTGGTGGCGATCGCGGTCCTGCAGGGCCCGGCCGTCGACGACCGCGCGCTGCTGCGCGACCTGGTGCAACGGCGGCTGGCCCCCACCGGCGGCCTGCTGCTCGGCCTGCCGAACTCGCGCTTCCGCGGACGGGCGCCGGCGTGGGGGGCGCGTACGCGCAACTACCGTGAGGGCGACCTGTCGCTCGTCGTGAAGGACCTCGCCGCGTACCGCCGCTACCTCCACCAGCACGGCTTCCGGACGCACGTCGGCGGACGTTACGACCTGCTGCTGAGCGCCTGGCGGCGACCCGCCTGAACGCGGCGGGGGCGTAGCATCGGGGCAGGTGGCCTGGCAGACGTTCGAGCACACGGCCGACGTCGGTCTGCGGATCGAGGCGGCGTCGCTGGCGCAGCTGTTCGAGGAGGCGGCGCGGGCGCTGGCCTCGCTGTGGGTCGACGACCCACGTTGGGCGGAGGACGCCGAGGCCGCCGTCGCCGACGCGGTCGCCCGCGGCGGCGAGCCCGTCGAGGAGCGCTTCGCGCTGGCCTCCGGCGAGCACGCGGAGCTCCTCTTCGACTGGCTGCACGCGCTCCTCGTCGCGTTCGAGGTGCGCCGCGCGCTGCTGCCGCTGGTCCACGTCGAGGTGGCGAGCGACGAGGCAGGCCTCACCCTGCGCGCCACGGCCCGGGGCGTGCGGGTGGACCCGGCGCTCCAACCGCTCGCGCGCGAGGTCAAGGCGATCACCTACCACCGGCTGGCCCTCCGCCGGGAGGGCGCCCGATGGACCGCCGAGGTGGTCGTCGACGTCTGACGGGTGCGCGAGCGCCCGCCCACGGCCGCCCCCGGCGGTCCATCGCGGAGGTGCCCATGGACGCTCCCTTCCCCGGCCGGCTCGAGCGCATCGACGACGTGCGTTGGCGGCTCCCGTGCGACGCCGACCGAGGCATGCGTGTCGACGGCGTGGTGTTCGCGGACGCGGACCTGGTGGCGGCGCTCGGCGACGACCCGGCCCTCGCGCAGGTGGCGCACGTGGCGACCCTTCCCGGCATCGTCGGCGCCAGCCTGGCCATGCCCGACATCCACTGGGGGTACGGTTTCTGCATCGGCGGCGTGGCCGCCACCGATCCCGGCCGCGGCGGTGTCGTGTCGCCCGGCGGCGTGGGCTACGACATCAACTGCGGGGTGCGCCTGCTGCGCAGCGACCTGCGCGAGGACGACCTGGCCGGGCGGCTCGAGCGCCTCGTCGATGCCCTGCACGCCCACGTCCCGACGGGCGTCGGGCGCTCCGGGCCCTTCCGCTTCGTGGGCCGGGAGCTCGACGCCCTCCTGGCCGAGGGCGTTCCCTTCCTGCGGCGGCGCGCGTGGGCGACCGACGGCGACGTCGAGCACTGCGAGGCCGGCGGCGTGCTGGCGGACGCCCGGCCCGACCTCGTGTCGGACGTCGCCAAGGCGCGCGGCGCGGACCAGTGCGGCACCGTCGGTTCGGGCAACCACTTCGTCGAGGTGCAGGTGGTCGACCGCGTGGTCGACGAGGCGGCGGCCGCGGCCTTCGGGCTCGAGGTCGGCGCCGTGTGCGTGCTGATCCACTCCGGCTCGCGCGGGCTCGGCTACCAGGTGTGCGACGACGCGCTGCGCACGTTGCGCGGCGTGCCCGAGCGCCACGGCATCGTCCTGCCCGACCGGCAGCTGGCGTGTGCGCCGGTGGCGTCGCCCGAGGGCCAGGCGTACCTGGGCGCCATGCGCGCCGCGGCCAACTACGCCTTCTGCAACCGGCAGCTCATCGCCGCCCAGGTCCGGGAGGTGTTCGAACGCGTGTTCGGTGTGCCGTGGCAGCGCCTCGGCCTGGACCTCGTGTACGACGTCGCCCACAACGTGGCCAAGCTCGAGGCGCACGTGGTCGATGGCCGCGAGACGAGCCTGTGCGTCCACCGCAAGGGAGCCACGCGGGCCTTCCCGGCGGGGCATCCCGAGGTGCCGCCGGCGTACCGGGAGGTGGGCCAGCCGGTGATCGTCCCGGGCGACATGGGTCGCGCGAGCTGGGTGCTGGTGGGCGGGCCGCTGGCGATGGAGCGCAGCTTCGGCACCACCTGCCACGGGGCGGGGAGGGCCCTGTCGCGCAAGGCCGCCGCCAGGAGCGCCCGCGGCCGCGACGTGCGCGCGGAGCTCGCGGCGCGCGGCGTGATCGCTCGCGCGGCCAGCCGCAAGGGCCTCGACGAGGAGCAGCCGGACGCCTACAAGGACGTCGACCGGGTCGTCGACGTCGTCCACCGGGCGGGCCTGTCGCTGCGCGTCGCGCGCCTCCGCCCGGTCGGCGTGATCAAGGGCTGAGCGCCCGTCGCGCGGGGCGCGGCCGCGGGCGCCGCGCGTGGGATCGACGCAGGCCGGCGCGGCCGGCCGCGTATGCTGTCGCGGTGCGCCGTCGGGGACCCACGGGGATGACGGGCTTCACGGTCGTGTGGCTCGGGCAGGTCGTGTCGCTGCTCGGCGCCAGCATGACGCGCTTCGCGATCACGATCTGGGCCTGGCAAGAGACGGGCCAGGCGACCGCGTTGGCGCTCGTGGGCGTGTTCACCTTCGCGCCAGCCGTGCTGCTCAGCCCGCTGGCGGGCGCTCTGGTCGACCGTTGGAACCGCAAGCTGGTCATGATGCTGTCGGACCTCACGGCGGGCATGGCGACGGTCGCCCTCCTGGCGCTGTACCTGTCGGGACACCTGCAGGTGTGGCACCTGTACGTGCTGGGCGCCTGGTCGGGGGCGTTCAGCGCGTTCCAGTTCCCCGCGTACTCGGCCGCGATCAGCACGATGCTTCCGCCGAAGCAGTACGCCCGCGCCAGCGGCATGCTGGCCTTGGCGGACGCCATCAGCGGCATCGCGGCGCCCGTGCTCGCGGGCCTCCTGTTGGCCGTGATCGGCGTCGCGGGCATCTTCGTGATCGACATCGTCACCTTCACCGTGGCGATCGCGGCGCTGCTCGCCGTCGCCATCCCGCAACCGCCGCCGTCCGCGGAGGGGCTGGCCGCGCGCGGCACCCTCCGGCGCGACGCCCTGTACGGCTTCCGCTTCATCCTGATGCGCCCGGCGCTGTTGCGCTTGCAGCTCCTGTTCACCGCCGTGAACTTCACCGCCACCTTCGGGATGGTGGTCGCCGCGCCGATGGTGTTGGCCCGCACGGGCAGCGACCAACTGGCGCTCGCGAGCGTCCACTCGGCCATGGGCGCCGGGGGCGTGCTCGGAGGGTTGCTGCTCAGCGTCTGGGGCGGGCCGCGGCGACGCATCCACGGCGTGCTCGTGGGGATGGCGGCGGGCGGCCTGCTCGGCACCCTGCCGCTCGGCCTGGCGCAGTCGCTGCCCTGGTGGATGGCGGCCGCCTTCGTGAACGCCGCGACGATCCCCCTCCTGAACGGCTCCAACCAAGCGATCTGGCAGTCGAAGGTGCCGCCGGACGTGCAGGGAAGGGTGTTCGCCGCCCGCCGCTTCATCGCCCAGGCGACCGCGCCGCTCGCCATGCTGTTGGCGGGCCCGGTGGCCGACCGTTGGCTGGAGCCGGCGCTGGCGCCCGGCGGCGCCTTGGCGGCGACCTTCGGCCCGTGGGTCGGCACCGGGCCGGGCGCCGGCATGGGCCTCATGCTGGTGGCCGCGGGCCTGGCCGCGGGCGCCATCGGCATCTCCGGTTACCTGCAGCCGATCGTCCGCCGCGTCGAGGACGTGCTTCCCGACCATGGCGCCGGGTCACCGGACCGATCGGGCTGAGCGGCGGCGCGGCGCGCTTCAGTGCCGAACGCGGGCGAGGCGCTCCTCGGCCTCCGCGATCCGTGGCATCACCCCCAGGATGCTGTCGGGGTTCAGGGCGATCGAGTCGATCCCCTCCTGGACGAGGTACTCGGCGAACTCCGGGTAGTCGGACGGCGCCTGGCCGCAGATCCCGATCGGCTTGCCGGCGGCGCGGGTTCCCTGGATCAGCAGGTGGACCGCGCGCTTCACGGCGGCGTCGCGCTCGTCGAACATGTCGGCGAGCAGCGTCGAGTCGCGGTCGATGCCGAGCACGAGCTGCGTCAGGTCGTTCGAGCCGATCGAGAGGCCGTCGAAGCGGTCGGCGAAGCCCTCGACCAGCAGGACGTTCGACGGCACCTCGGCCATGACGAACACCTCGAGGCCGCTGCGGCCCCGCTCCAGCCCCTCCGCGGCCATGAGCGCCAGCACCCGGTCGGCCTCGGCGAGCGTGCGGCAGAAGGGGATCATGACCACGACGTTGTCGAAGCCCATCTCCTCCCGCACCCGGCGGATGGCGCGGCACTCGAGCGCGAACCCCTCCCGGTAGGAGCCGCCGTAGCGAGCGGCGCCGCGGAAACCGAGCATGGGGTTCTCCTCCTCGGGTTCGAACTGGCGCCCGCCGATCAGCTGCGCGTACTCGTTCGTCTTGAAGTCGCTGGTGCGCACGATCACGCGGCGCGGGTACTGCGACGCGGCGATCTTGCCGATCCCGCGTGCCAGGCGATCGACGAAGTAGTCGCTGCGGTTCGCGTAGCCGAACGTGAGGTCGTCGATGCGGCGCTTGGCGTTCTCGTCCTGCAGGTCGTCGAAGTGGATCAGCGCCTGCGGGTGGATCCGGATCAGGTCGCTGATCATGAACTCCATGCGGGCCAGACCGATGCCGGCGCACGGGAGCCGCCACCAGCGCAGCGCGGCCGTGGGGCTGGCGATGATCAGCATGACCTGCGTGCGCGTGCGCGGCACGTCGGCGATGCGGGTCGTGGTGGTGCGGAACGGGAGGGTGCCGGCGTAGAGGAAGCCCCGGTCGCCCTCGGCGCACGACAGGGTCACCTCCTGGCCGTCGCGCAACCGGCGGGTGGCGTCGTTCGTGCCGACGATCGTGGGGATGCCCAGCTCGCGGCTGACGATCGCCGCGTGGCAGGTCCGTCCGCCGTGGTCGGTCACGATGCCGGCCGCCCGCTGCAGCACCGGCAGCCAGTCCGGGTCCGTCATGGCCGTCACCAGGATGCGGCCGTCGATGAAGCGGTCGATGTCGGCGACGCTCTCGATCACCTGCACCTGACCGTGCGTGATCGACTCGCCCACCGCCTGGCCCTCGACCAGGACCTCGCCGCGCAGCTCGAGCGCGTAGCTCGAGAGCGTGTCCACCGGCCGCCGCGATCCCACCGTCTCCGGGCCGGCGGCGACGAAGTAGAACGCGCCCCGCTCGCCGTCCTTCGCCCACTCCAGCCGCATCGGCTGCCCGAAGTGACGCTCCACGGCGAGCGCCCAGCGCGCCAACTGCAGGACCTCGTCGTCGTTCAGCACGCGCGCGCGGCGCTCGGCCACGCTGGTCTCGCGCAGCATCGTGGTGGCGGTGCCGCCCTCCGCGTACCCCAGCTTCTGCTGCTTCTCGCCGACGCTGACGTCGACGATCGGGCGCCGGTCGGGCCGAGCCAGGAGCGGCTTGAACACCATGTACTCGTCCGGGTTCACCGTGCCCCGCACGACCGTCTCGCCGAGGCCCCAGTTGGCGTTGATCACCACCGCGTCCTCGAAGCCGGTCTCGGGGTCGTTGCTGAACATCACGCCGGCGCCGGCCAGGTCGGAGCGGACCATCTTCATCACGCCGACCGACAAAGCCATGCGCAGGTGGTCGATGCCGTGCGCGACGCGGTAGCTGATCGCGCGATCGGTGAAGAGCGAGGCGAAGCACGCGCGGCAGGCGTCGAGCACGTCGGCCTCGCCGCGTACGTTGAGGAAGGTCTCCTGGGCGCCGGCGAAGCTGGCCTCCGGGAGGTCGGTGGCGGTGGCCGACGCGCGGATCGCGACGTCGACCTCGTCGGTGTCGAACCGGCGACCGAGGTCGCGGTACGCGTGTCGGATCGCCTCCTCCACGTCGGGCGGGAAGGTCGCTTGCAAGAACAGGCGGCGGATGGCCTTCCCGACCCGCGCGAGCGGCCGGCTGCCGCTCGCCAACGCCTCGAGCTGTGCCTCCATGGCGGAACGGATGCCGGACGCGGTCACGAACCGCTCGTACGCATCGGCGGTCGTGGCGAAGCCGGCGGGTACCTGGACCCCCTCCGCCCCCAGCGCGACGGCCATCTCGCCCAGGACTGCGTGCTTGTCGCCTACGGCGGCTGCGTCGGCTCGGGTGACGTCGGAGAGATCGCGAACGAGCGTCGGGTCGGCGGCCATGGGAGACCTCCTGCGGGACGGTCCGGGCGGGGTCTGCCGCCCAGCGTGGCGTCGCTCCCGCACGCCTCCCACCGAGGCGTCGCGGGGTCGAGCACGTGGGTACGACCTCAGTCTAGGGGCATGTGACCCGCGCCACAAGGGGGCATCGGCCCCGTGTGCCACGCGCATCCCCCGGCGGGGGAGGGACTCGGGACCCTCGGAACCGCGTCGCGGCGCACCTACGATGGCGGGAGCGAAGGACGCGGACGCCGGCCGTGGCGTCGCGCCGCGGGACGGCGCGACGGTGCGCCGCTCGCGCCGCAGGATGGAGGTTCGACGCATGCGCTACGACGTCGCGGTGATCGGGGGCGGCGTGATCGGCTGCGCCGTCGCCCGCGAACTGTCCCGCTACCGTCTGCGAGCGGTCGTGATCGACAAGGAGTGCGAGGTCGGCCTCGGCACCAGCAAGGCCAACAGCGGCATCATCCACGCGGGCCACCACGGCGCCGAGGGGACCCTCAAGGGCGAGCTCGAGTGGCGCGGGAACCAGATGTGGGACGCGCTGGCGCGCGACCTGCACTTCGGCTTCAAGCGCGTCGGCGACCTCACCTGCGCCTTCGACGAGGACCAGCGCGCCACCCTGCGGAAGATCATGGCCCAGGGCAAGCGGCGGGGCGTCCCGGGCCTGGAGCTGTGGGGCCCCGAGCGCCTCCGGCGCGAGGAGCCCCACCTGTCGCACGACATCGTGGAGGCCCTGTACGCGCCCACCGCCGGGGTGGTGAACCCCTACGAGGCGTGCTTCATGCTCGCCGAGAGCGCCGTGCGCAACGGCGTCGACCTCGCCCTCGACCGCACCGTCACGGACATCCGGCGCGTCGACCACGGGTTCGACATCGACGTGCTCTGGCGTCGCGACGTGCTTTGGCGTCGCGACGTGCTTTGGCGTCGCAGCGGTCCCCAGGGCCAGGAGATGGTGGCGGAGAGGATCAAGTCGCGCTTCGTGGTGAACGCGGCCGGCCTCTTCGCCGACGCGATCGCCGACATGGTCGACGCCGGCGGGTTCACCATTCGCGCCCGCAAGGGCGAGGAGTACCTCCTCGACAAGCGCCTGATCGGCTACGTCAAGCGCATCGTGTTCCCGTGCCCGACGCCGACGAGCAAGGGCATCCTGGTCATCCCCACCTACGACGGCACGCTCATGGTCGGGCCCACCGCCGACTGGTCCGACAAGGACGACCTCACCACGACCGCCGAGGGGAGCGCCGAGGCCTTCGCCGGCGCGCGCAGGCTCGCACCCGGGATCAGCGAGAAGGACTGCATCGCCGAGTTCGCCGGGCTGCGGGCGGTGTCCGACACCGAGGAGTTCGTCCTCGGACCGTCGCGCGTGGCCGGCTTCGTGCTCGCCGCCGGCATGCAGTCGCCGGCCCTCACCGCGGCGCCCGCGGTCGCGACGCTGGTCGTCGACGCCTTGCGCGACGACGGCCTCGAGCTGGTGGCCAAGGACGACTTCGAGCCGACGGTGCCCGCCCCGGTGCGCTTCGCCGAGCTCGACTACGCCGAGCAGCGCGCCCTGGTGGCACGCGACCCGGCCTACGCGCGGCTGGTGTGCCGCTGCGAGATCGTCACCGAGGGCGAGGTGCGCGACGCGATCGATCGCGGCGCCCGCACGCTCGACGGCCTGAAGTTCCGCACCCGCGTCGGCATGGGGCGGTGCCAGGGCGGCTTCTGCACCTGGAACTGCATGGAACTGCTGCGGGAGCGGCTCGGCGTGCCGCTCACGGCCGTCACCAAGCGCGGCGGCGACTCGTGGGTCGCCTGCGAACGCACGGAGGTGGGCGCGTGATCACCCCCAAACCCGCGCACCTGCAGCCGCGCTACGACGTCGTCGTCGTCGGCGCCGGACCGGCTGGGCTGGCCGCCGCCACGGGCGCCCGCGAGGCCGGCGCCGAACGCGTCCTGGTCATCGACCGCGAGAGCGAGCCGGGTGGCATCCTGCAGCAGTGCATCCACCCGGGCTTCGGCCTCCACCACTTCGGTGAGGAACTCACCGGGCCCGAGTACGCCCAGCGCGCGATCGAGCAGACGCTCGAGCGCGAGGTGGACCTGCTGGCCGGCGCCTACGTGCTCGACGTCGCACCGGATCGGCGGCTGAAGGTCACGTCGCGCGACCATGGGGTCGCCTACGTGGACGCCGGTGCCGTGGTGCTCGCCATGGGCGCGCGCGAGCGCACCCGCGGCGCCGTCCGCATCCCCGGCGAGCGGCCCGCCGGGGTCATGACCGCCGGCTTCGCCCAGAAGCTGGTGAACATGGCCGGCCTGCTCCCCGGCAGGCGCGTGGTGATCCTCGGCTCCGGCGACATCGGCCTGATCATGGCCCGCCGCCTGGTGCTCGAGGGGGTCGAGGTCGAGGGCGTGTACGAGCTCATGCCGCACGCCAACGGCCTCAACCGCAACGTCGTGCAGTGCCTCCACGACTTCGGCATCCCGCTGCACCTGTCCACCACCGTGGTCCACGTGCACGGGCGGGAGCGCGTCGAGAAGGTCACGGTGGCACCCGTCGACGAGCGGTTCGTCCCGCGCATGGGCGAGGCGCGCGACATCCCGTGCGACACCCTGCTGCTGTCGATCGGCCTGATCCCCGACAACGAGCTGGCGCATCGCCTCGGCCTGCGGCTCGACCCGGTGACCACCGGTCCCGTCGTGACGAGCACCATGGAGACGTCGCGCGATGGCGTGTTCGCGTGCGGCAACGTGGTGCACATCCACGACCTGGTGGACTACGTCAGCCAGGAGTCGCTGCTGGCCGGACGCGGCGCCGGCGCGTACGTGACCGGCCGTGCCGGGAGGCCCGACAACGTGCGGCTCACCCCGGGCCAGAACGTCCGCTACTGCGTGCCGCCCACCATCACCACCGAGCGCGAGCACACGGTGTACATGCGGGTGGCCCAACCGATGGCGCCCTGCACGCTGCGCCTCGGCGACATCTACGAGAAGCCCCTGCGGTACGTGTTCCCGGGCGAGATGCTGACCCTCAAGGTGCGCCCGAGGTTCCTCGAGGGGTTCCATGGCGGCTCGCTGCGGGTGGACATCGTTCCACGCGACGAGGAGCCGCGGCGGGCGCCGCGTACGCAGGTGACGTCCGCCGACGCCGAGGTGCATCCAGGCGGGGAGGAGGCATGAGCGCCATGAGCGAGCGCGAGGACGGCGTCACGATCAGCGGGTACCTGTGCATCGGCTGCCCGCTCGGCTGCCGGCTGGAGGTCGAGGCGCGCGACGGCGACATCGTCGAGGTGCGCGGCGCCTCCTGCAAGGTCGGAGACAGGTTCGCCCGCCAGGAGCACGTCGACCCGCGGCGCGTGGTCACCACCACCGTGGCCGTGACCGGCGGCGTGTGGGCGCGCCTCCCCGTGAAGACCAAGGGCGACGTGCCGAAGGGCGTGGTCGTCGACCTCTGCCGGCACCTGCACGGGCTGACGTTCGAGGCGCCGGTGACGATGGGCCAGGTGATCGCCGCCGACGTGCTGGGCACGGGCGTCGACGTCGTGGCCAGTCGCGACCTCCCGCGTCGCTGAGGGGTTCGCCGGCCGGGAGTCGCGACCTCCCGCGTCGCTGAGGGGTCGTCGGCCCGCCGGGGACGGCGGCGCGGCCTACGGAGGTTCGGCCCGTGGTCCCGTAGCGTGGTCGGACGATGACCGAGCGCCGTGCCGCCCGCCGCCCAGAGGACCGCCGACCCGGCCCGCGCCGCGTCGCCCCGCGCGCCTGGGTTCGACGCTCGTGGCCGTGGGCCCTGTTCGTCGCGGCGGTCGGCGGCACCGCGGTCCTGATCGCGCGGCGCGGCGAGGACCTGAGCGTGCTGCGCGCCGTCGATCCGGTCGCGATCGCCGTGCTGGTCGGACTGCAGATCGTGTACCTGGTCGTGCAGAGCGGGCGCTTCCACGTCGTGCTCGCGCGGCTCGCCGACCGGCCGGTCGGCTTCTGGCCCTGGCTGCAGCTCTTCGTCCTGGGTCGCTTCCTCAACCTGTTCGTGCCCCAGGCGGGCAACGTCTACCGCGCGGTGGAGCTGCGCCGTCGGTTCGACGTCGGGTACACCCGCTTCGCCGCCGCGTTCGTGAACGCCCCCTGGTTGGCGATGGTCCTCAACTTCGCGCTCGGGGCCGCGGTCGTGGCGATCGCGCAGGGCGAAGCGCGGGTGGCGGGCTGGCCGCTCTCGTGGCTGTTGGCGCTCGCCGCGGTGGCCACCGCCGCGGCGCCCTTCGCGCTCGCGCTGCTGCTGCCGCTGGTCCCACGGCGCCTGCGCGTGCTGGACTGGCTTCACGGGCGCCTGGAGGAGATGCTGCGGGTGACGGTCGCCAGCCTCCGCGACCGCGCGTACCTGGCTCGGGTGACGGCGTGGACCGTCGCGGCGTTCGTGCAGGCCAGCGCCATGCTCTACCTCGCCCTCGGCGCGCTCGGCGTCGAGGTCTCGGTGGCGGACGCGGTCGCCTTCTACGTGCTGCTGCAGCTCTCCACCTACGTCGCGGTCACGCCCGGCAACCTGGGGTTGCAGGAACTGGCCTTCGGCGTGCTGGCGGTCGGCCTGGGGTCGGCGGCCGTCGACGGCGTCGTCGTGTCGGGGCTCGTGCGCGTGACCGGCGTGGTCGCGCTGGTGGCCGCGGCGCTGCCGCTGGGCGGGGTGCAGGCGCTGCGCGCGGGTCGTGAGACCGCGCCGTCG
>ERZ869909.2697-NODE-2697-length-11257-cov-8.704562_pt1 | contig 11257 bp, 8 predicted proteins | sample MGYA00520892_ERZ869909 | MGnify/ENA primary metagenome ERZ869909 (study PRJEB32215, sample SAMEA104723947) | bioreactor metagenome | biome: bioreactor; feature: anaerobic bioreactor; material: water | place: China | collected 2015-03-12 ... | reverse complement strand
GCCGAGCTTGAGGCCACGACGGCCCGCAAGGGCAATCGCAAGGTCTCGCTCGAGGTTGGAGGCCAGGTCAACCAGGCCGTGCTGTTCTGGGACGACGGCTTCGAATCGAACGCGGGTGTCTACACGAACGACGCATCGCGCTCGCGCTTCCGCTTCCGCGGCGACGCAAAGATCAACAGCGACTTGAAGGCAGGCTACCTGCTCGAGATCGGCGTTCGCAGCGCCAACTCGAAGCGCTTCAATCAGGACGACCACTCGGGTACGGGCCTGGGCATGGATCTGCGTCACTCGACTTGGTACATCGACAGCAAGTCCTACGGCCGCGTGTGGATGGGTCTGACGGGCGGTGCCTCTGAAAGCATCACCGAAATCAACCTTGCCGGCACCGGCGATGTGGCCAAGTTCTCGGATGCTGAAGACATGGGCGGCGATCTTGCTCTTCGCCGCGCTGACGGCCGTTACTCGAACGGCGCGCTGACCGCTGCGGGCGCTCTCTCCATCCGTCGCCTGATCCGCGGCGGCAGCGGCAACCAGCCCGGTGAAGGCCGTCGTTACGATATGGTTCGCTACGACACGCCCGAGATCTTCGGTTTCACCGGCACCGTCAACTGGGGTGCGGATGACACCTGGGAAATGGGCCTGCGCTACAAGGGCGAATTCGGCGGCTTCAAATTGGCAGCCGGCATCGCTTACGGCGAGTCCTCTGAAAGCGCCGGCACTGTCGGCTTCGAGTGTACCTCGAACGTGCCGCTCGCAGCGACCGGACATGACGCCCGTTGTAATCAGCTCGGCGGTTCTGCCAGCGTGATGCACGTCGCGTCGGGCCTCTACGCGAACTTCGCTGCCGGCTACATGGAAGACGAGCAGATCCGCTTCAACCCGCGCTTCGCTGGCCAGAACATCGACGATCGTCAGGAGTTCTGGGCGCTCGAAGCCGGTATCCAGCAGAAGTGGTTCCCGCTCGGCAAGACGACGCTGTTCGGCCAGTATTACGACCACACTGGCGGTGCATCCGATCAGGCCTTCGGCGATGGCGGCCGTCTTCTCCGCTCGAACCTCGACATCTACTCGCTTGGCATCATGCAGGACATCGACGCGGCGGCTATGAAGCTCTACGCCATCTACCGTCACGTCGAAGCCGATGCCACGAGCACGACGGGCACGCAGCTCAGCTTCGAAGACGTCGACATGTTCATGACCGGCGCTGTGATCAAATTCTAAGCCGGTTCGAGACGTCGTCTCAAACGGAAGGGGTCGCCTTTGGGTGACCCCTTTTCGCTTCGTGCCTTTTCCGTCGAAGCTGTGGACGGCAGACCGCGTGCCTTGTGCGCCGCAAAACGCGGGCAGCGTCAGTCGAGAGCCGAGAAAAAATGGCGATTTCAAGCCTCTAAAGAGGAGAGGCTGCGGCCAGGTCGCGGTATTGAAAGGCTGTGACTGGCTGGCCACATTGCAGAGCAACCACACATCGAGCGGGAAACGTTCACCGCTGCTTAACGATGCGCGAACATTGTTGTAACGAGCACCGGGAAGCTTCATCTTCGCGAGTCAGCGGGAGCACTTCGGGTAGGAAAATGAACCGGATTGGGTATATCGGAATGGGATTGGCGCTGGCGATCGTCAGCACCTCTGCATTCGCCTTCCAGGAGGAAGGTGGAGCGGCCTCCGTCGCGCCCGCGCCGGATGCCAAAGCTCTGCAAAGCGAGCCAGGCCTGGACTTTTCCACCCCGTCCGCCTCGGTCGATGGCACGAGCAGCGCGGGAACAGAGGTGCGCATCCCGGGGCTCGGCCGGCTTGGCGTGCTTCCCAAGATGGATTTCGGCCTTGAGCTGCTGTACGGCGCCAACGAGGTCAAGAAGCGCGAGCAGGAAATCCCTGGCGAAGATCTGACGATCCGCGGCACCGTTAAGCACAACTTCTAAAGCCTGCCGAGGCGCGGGCTGAAAGAGCGCTCGATGCGCTTCTTTCCTGCTTTTCTCGCCCAGCTATGCGCTGGGCTGATGTGTCGCGCGCGACCGTCACAGCGCCATCACCCCAAAGCGCTCTAGACCATGATCGCTTCAGGCCCTATCAGCCTGAAGCGTGAATCATCGGTCCCGCTAAAAGGCCCATGATCGCTTCAGGCCCTATCAGCCTGAAGCGTGGTCTCATCAAAGACCTAGGGCGGAAGAGGCCCTAGGCTCCTGCAGAAACGAACACACATCACCGCTCGAAAGGCTCGGTCATGCGCATTGCCGTCGTTGGCTCAGGATACGTTGGTCTTGTCTCCGGCGCTTGTCTTGCCGATTTCGGCCACGAGGTTGTCTGTATCGACAGCGATGTGAGCAAGATCGAGGCCCTGAAAGAGGGCGTGATCCCAATCTACGAGCCGGGCCTCGACGAGATCGTTCTCAAGAACGTCAAGGCAGGGCGTCTGCAATTCAGCACCAGCCTGGAAGAGCCGGTAAGCCAGGCGGAGGCCGTTTTCATCGCCGTCGGCACGCCCTCGCGTCGCGGCGACGGCCACGCCGACCTCAGCTATGTCTACGATGTGGCGCGCCAGCTGGCGCGCGTCGTGCGCGGTTTCACCGTAGTCATCACCAAGTCGACGGTACCTGTCGGCACGGGCGACGAAGTGGAGCGTATCATTCGCGAGGCGAACCCGAACGCCGACGTTGCCGTGGTTTCTAATCCGGAATTCCTGCGCGAGGGTGCGGCGATCGAGGACTTCAAGCGTCCCGACCGTATCGTGATCGGCGTCGAGGATGATCGCGCGCGACCCGTCATGACGGAGGTTTATCGGCCGCTTTACCTGAACAAGGCGCCGCTGGTGTTCACGACGCGCCGCACGTCCGAGTTGATCAAGTACGCGGCCAACGCCTTCCTCGCCATGAAGATCACCTTCATCAACGAGATGGCGGATCTTTGCGAGGCAGTGGGCGGCAACGTCCAAGACGTGGCCCATGGGATCGGCCTCGACGGGCGGATCGGCGGCAAATTCCTCCATGCCGGTCCTGGTTACGGCGGCTCGTGCTTCCCCAAAGACACCCTTGCGCTCGTCAAGACGGCACAGGATTACGCAAGCCCGCTACGCCTGGTAGAGACGACGGTGGCAGTCAACGATCAGAGAAAGCGCGCCATGGCCCGCAAGGTCGCCCGCGCCATCGGGGCCGACGTCCGCGGGAAGACGGTGGCCCTTCTGGGGCTGACCTTCAAGCCGAATACGGACGATATGCGCGATGCGCCCTCGATTGCCATCGTGCAGGGTCTGCAGGACGCCGGAGCGAAGATCCGGGCCTTCGATCCGGAAGGCATGAACGCCGCGCGGGACTACATGTCGGATGTCACGTTCACGACCGATCCTTACGCGGCCGCCGAAGGTGCCGATGCTCTCGTCATCGTCACCGAGTGGGATGCCTTCCGTGCACTGGATTTCCGGCGGCTGAGAGGCACCATGAAGAGCCCGCTTCTGGTCGATCTGCGCAACGTCTACCGGCGCGATCTTATTGCAGTGCACGGTTTCCGCTATGTCAGTATCGGTCGACCGACGGAAGATATCGCAGCCGAACTCGGCGCGGTCGCCGAATAGGGGGCGAATGCCCCGAATTATGCGTGAGATGCGCAAATTTGCGACGTGTTCGAACGATTACATGGTAAATATAGGAATTTATTAGAAATTAGAAAGCTAGTGTCCCTTGGCTATCGACTGGGGGACAGTATTGATGCTTCTCGTGCGGCTCATGGCACGGCCTGCTGACGCTATACGGCGGACATTTGTGCATCGCGAAACGCGGCTCATCGTTGCGACGGCGCTTGCCTATGCGATCGCGGTCTACTTGGCCGTGAGCCTGACGCGGAACGCAGCGAACGTGGCGGTGATTTGGCCGGCAAATGGCATTCTGCTCGCGGGGCTCTTGTGCCTTAAAGCGCGCATGAGCCGAAGAGTCTTGATCGCGACCGCGCTGCCGGCCGGCATGACGGCGTTTCTGTTGAACGGCGACTCCTTATCTCTCGCATTGGCTTTCCCGGTGATCAACATCACGGAAAGCCTGCTCGCTTTCGGTCTCCTGCGCTATGCCTGCGGACGGCGGATCGTTTTCACCCGCATCTGGACGGTCGCGGCCTTCGTCGCCATTTGCGTCGTCGCGCCAATCCTTCCGGCCGCAGCCGGTGCGATGCTTTCGGCCAACACGTTCGGTGTAGATTGGACGGCAGCGCTCACGACCTGGTACCTCTCGGATAGCCTCGGACTTCTCGTTCTCACTCCGGCTATCCTTCTCACGCGCAACACGAACGGCCGGTCGGAACGCGGCCCCTCCACGGAAGCCGTTGTGCGCCACACGGTGCTTCTCGTTGCGACAACCCTTATCGTCTTTTCTCAATCGTCCGTTCCGCTTCTTTTCCTTCTCATACCGGTTTCCGTTCTGATCGCCTTCCGTCTGGGATCGCGATGCGCCGCCATCGCGACGCTGGGGCTCACGGCTGTCTCCCTGATCGCGACGTATCAAGGTTGGGGCCCTGTCGCGCTGATGGAGGACCTGGACACGCGCATCTGGGTGGTCCAGCTCTTCTGTCTCGTCAATTTGCTGACCTCGCTTGCGGTTGCCGCCGAGCTTGCCGAGCGCGAGCAGCTCCGTCGTGAGCTGGAGCGGATGTCCGCGTTGGCCTCTGCGCGGCGGCGGCAGCTCGACACGGCGCTCGACGCCATGTCGCAAGGCGTATGCCTGTTCGACAGCGCGGGGCGGATCAGCGTCCGCAACAGCCGCTTCCTTGAGATCTATGGCCTCGCCGAAGACGCCGTGCCACCAGGAACCCCTCTTTCGGAATTGAAGGAGGCCTGCATCGGGTCCGGCGCCGTTCCCGAGCGCGACATCGCGGCGGCGGATCTCATCGCAGACAACGATGTGGAGCAGGAGCTTCTGAACGGCCGCTACATTCGCATCGGCCAGCGTGTTCTGTCGGACGGCGGGGTAATCTGCACGTATACTGATTTCACGACCGAAAAGCGGGCGGAAGATGAACTTCTCCATCGCACGCTGCACGATCTCCTGACCGGCCTGCCGAACAGATCGCTACTCGTGAATCGGATCGATCAGGCGATCGAAGCCACCCGTGAAGGCAACGCGGCAGCGGTCATGCTGCTCGATATCGACTACTTCAAGTCCGTCAACGACAACCACGGCCATGCGGCGGGTGATGCGCTGCTGAAGGTTGTGGCCGACCGATTGCAGGCGGCTGTGCGCGCAACCGATACCGTCGCGCGCCTTGGTGGTGACGAGTTCGCACTTCTTTTGGTGGACGACGAGCACGATTGTGATGCGGTTGCCGTCGCGCGGCGCATCCTCGAGACCGTCGCACGCCCGATCGTGATCGAAGGGCGGCCGATGCGTGTCGGTGTCAGCATCGGGATTGCGAAGCCGCCCGCGGACGGTGCTACGACGGACGAGATCTTGAAAGCGGCTGACATCGCGCTCTACAAGGCGAAGCGTAACGGCCGCGGCAAGTTTGCCTTTTTCGATGCCGCAGAAGACGCAGGCGCATGTTCCGCCAGGCGTCTGGAAAGTGAGCTGCGTCGCGCGCTAGACGAGAAGGAATTCCGCGTCGTCTATCAGCCTATCGTGTCCGGCGCATCGGGAGAGGTTGCAGCCTGCGAGGCCCTCGTTCGCTGGCAGCACCCCGAACTCGGGGTTATTTCACCGGCCGAATTCATTCCTCTCGCAGAGCGTAATGGCCTGATTGTTGGGATCGGCGATTGGGTGCTGGATCAGGCCTGCAGGGATGCGGTGCGGATGCCTCCCAGCGTCAAGGTATCTGTCAACCTGTCGCGCGTGCAGATCTCGGATCGAAACTTCGTGGGCCGCGTTGCCGAAACGCTCGCCCGGACGGGCCTTGCGCCCGAGCGGCTCGAACTTGAGATTACCGAGACCGCAATCATCGACAACGAGCGCAATGCGCTCCGCGTTCTCGAAGAGCTGACTCAGCTTGGCGTCTCGGTTGCACTCGACGATTTTGGCGTCGGCCAGTCTGCGTTCAGTTGCCTGAGGGAGCTGCCCATCAGCCGCATCAAGATAGACCGATCTTTCATCGACGATCTGGCAACCGACCCGAAGGCGCGCTCGATCTTCGTCGCCATGGCCACCATGGCGCGCTCGCTCGGAATGAAGACGACCGCCGAAGGCATCGAGACCGAGCAACAGAGGATTATCGCGGCCCTCGCAGGTTGCGATCATCTGCAGGGTTATCTTCTCGGCCGTCCGGAGGAACTCGACAGCCTTTCGTTCGACACTCCCGCGACGGCTGCAAGCGGCAAGATGGCCGGATGAGAGACCTCGGCCTGCGCGGGAAAAGGTCTCAGCCCGGCGGCCGGAACGCCGGACAAAGGCTTGGATCGGTTTCGAGGCGCGCGCCGCCGATAAGATCGACGCAGTAAGGGATCGCCGGAAACACGGCGAGCATGCAAAGCCGGATCGATTGGGGTTTGCCAGGCAGGTTAACGATCAGCGCCTTGCCGCGGATGCCGGCAGTTTGCCGCGACAGGATCGCGGTGGGAACCTGCGCAAGGCTCTTTTCCCGCATCAGTTCGCCGAAGCCGGGGAGCATCTTCTCGCATACCGCTTCTGTGGCCTCCGGCGTGACGTCGCGCGGTGAGGGGCCTGTGCCGCCGGTGGTGAAAATGAGGCTACACCCCTCCTGGTCAGCAAGATCCTGTAGCGTGCGCGACACGAGCGCGGCATCGTCGGGCACCAGGCGCCGGACCGTGTCCCACGGCGAGGTCAAGATTTCGGCGAGCACGTCGGCGATGGCAGGGCCGCCCTTGTCTTCATAGGTCCCGGCGCTTGCCCGGTCGGAAACCGTTACCACGCCAATCTTCGCGGTCATGCCTCGATGGTCCTCGTTGTTGTCGGGCTTGTCGTTGTCAAGCCTGTGGAATTGTCCATCGCATTTTTGGCTCCGACAATCTACACGAAGAGGCAACCCCTTCGTCCAATTCGATCCAAATGCCGCCATAGATGAACCAGGATCTCTTCGTCGTACTCGCGCTGCTGTTTACGGCCGTCGTGCTGTTCGTGCGCAACAAGCCGCGCATGGACGTTGTGGCGCTCGTTATGATGACGGCGCTGCCGCTGACCGGCGTGATCGATGTTAAGGACGCGCTGGCAGGGTTCGCCGATCCCAACATCATCCTCATCGCAGCGCTGTTCGTGATCGGCGACAGTCTCGTCCGCACGGGGGTCGCGCAGCGGTTAGGTGATTGGCTCGCAGCCCACGCGGGAGCGAGCGAGACGCGGCTCATTCCTCCGCTGATGGTCGTCGTTGCCGCTATCGGCTCCATCATGAGTTCGACGGCCGTGGTTGCCCTCTTCATTCCGGTGGTGCTGCGCATCGCTCAGCGATCCGGCATCAGCGTGCGGCGGCTCATGATGCCGCTTTCGGTTGCCGCGCTGATCAGCGGCATGATCACACTCGTCGCCACGGCACCCAATCTCATCGTCAACAGCGAGCTTGTCCGCCGCGGCTACGACGGCTTCCAGTTCTTTAGTTTCGCGCCGTTTGGCGTACCGCTCTTGGCGTGCGCCGTCGTCTACATGCTGCTCGCGCGCCGATGGCTGTCGCCAACCATGCCAGCCGCGGTCGCTGCATCCGCAGCGCGGCCGCGCCTCTCGCAATGGATCGAGGAGTACGGGCTCGCGGAGCGAGAGCATCGTTTGCGCGTCGCGGAGGGTTCGCCGCTTATCGGGAAGACATTGGAGGAGCTCGATCTGAGAAGCTCGGCCGGGGCGAACATCATCGCGCTCGAGCGAAACGGACGCTTTTCCCGTCGCGTGATTCAGCCCGTGGCGACCACGGAGCTACGGGCCGGCGACGTGCTCTTCCTCGATCTCTTCACATCTCTGGTCGACATCGAGGAGGTGAGGCACCGCTTCGATCTGGAGCGGCTGCCGATGACGGGCTCGTACTTCCTCGACAGGTCGCAAGAGCTGGGCATGATCGAGGTCATGATCCCGGCTGCTTCGAAGTTGGTCGGTCAGTCGGTCGTGTCGGCACGGTTCCGTTCCGAGTTCGACTTGACGGTGATCGGCCTGAGGCGAGGCGGCGTCCCGCGCGCAGGCAGTATCCGCAACGAGATGCTGAAAGTCGGCGACACTCTGCTCCTCATCGGTCCGTGGCGCGCCATCCGCCGCCTTGGATCCCATTGGAACACCGTGATCGCTTTGAGCCTGCCGGCCGATCTCGACGACGTCGTGCCCGCGCCGGCACGCGCGCCGCACGCGCTTGCCGTTTTGGGGGTTGTGGTCGCGCTGATGGTAAGCGGCATCGTCCCCAACGTCATCGCGGCCCTCATCGGATGTCTCCTGCTTGGCCTTTTGCGCTGTATCGATACCGACACCGCTTATCGGTCGATCCACTGGCAAACGCTGGTTCTGATCGTCGGCATGATGCCGTTCGCCATAGCCCTTCAGAAAACGGGGGGCATCGACATTGCGGCAACCGCCTTGATCGACACGCTAGGGAGCGTCGGCATTCACGCGATGCTCGCCGGACTGTTCGCGCTGACGGCCGTGCTCGGTCTTTTCATATCCAACACGGCGACAGCCGTCCTGATGGCGCCGGTCGCCTTGGCGGTGGCGGAGGAGCTGGGAAGCTCGCCCTATCCGTTTGCAATGATCGTGGCGCTCGCCGCGTCCGCCGCGTTCATGACGCCGGTGTCTTCGCCGGTAAACACGCTGGTCGTAGGCCCAGGCAACTACACCTTCTGGGATTTCGTGCGGATAGGCGTGCCGTTCGCGATCGTTGCGATGGCGGTCAGCGTTGTGCTGGTTCCGTGGATATTGCCGCCCTAGCGCCTCAGCGCCGCTCCGCGCCGGCCGCGAAAATAATCAGACGGCATCCTGGTTATTAACGTGCGGTTAACGCAACTGAGAGTGGCGCCCCGATTATTGTATGAATGTTAAAGGACGCCACCCACGGTGAGGCTGAAATTCGTGCCGCTCGTGGAGCCTTGTCATGCGTTCGTCGCGTTCCCTTCTCAAGGATGAGCAGGGAAGTATTGCCATTGTCTTTGCACTCATGCTGGTCGTCTTGTTGGTGTCGGCCGGTGTCGGTGTCGACTATGGCCGACAATTGGCAGCGCGTACGGCGATGCAGCAAGCGCTCGATGCGGCTGTGCTGGCAGCGGTCAAGCTCTCACCCGATCGGCAGAATGCCGTGGCGGAAAAAATGTTTGAGGCGGAGCTCGGAGGCGAGAACGTCGAGAACACATCGGTCAGCTTTTCGCGCGATGGCGAGCACAGGCTGGCGGGGCGCGCTGAAGGTGAAATCAAGACGACGTTGACAGCCCTCCTCGGCATCAAGACCTTGGGAGTGGCCACGACGTCTATCGCCGAGACCAGCGGCGAAAGCGCGGCGGTGTGCATCCTCGCTCTCTCCAGGACGGCGTCGCAGCAGTTCCTTCTGAACAGCGGTGCAAAGGTCGATGCCCCGAACTGCGAAGTGCACGGAAAATCCACCGGCTCGCCGGCAGCGATATTCAACTCCGGCACGGAGTTGAAAGCTGCCCGGATTTGTCTGACCGGGAAAAACATCATCGACAATGGCGGGCGCTATACAAATCTAGAGAAATCTTGCGAGGCGGAGAACGATCCGTTTGCAGGGAAGCTGCCGGTACCGGCGTCGAACACCTGCACGCAAAGCCACGGAAACTACAACGGTGGAAACGTCACTCTCAATCCTGGCGTCTATTGCGGCTGGTTCAATTTCAACAATTCTCCCAACGTCACGTTCCAGCCCGGCGTTTACGTCATCAAGGGTGGCGGGTGGAACGTCAACGGCGGCACGTGGCGCGGCGATGGCGTAACGTTCTACTATGCCGATACGTCGAAAATTCAATTCAACAGCGCGGTGGACGTGAAATTCACGCCGCCGACGTCGGGCCCTTACGCAAACATCATGATGTTCGAGGCGCCGAACTTGTCTCTCTCGCAGTTCGTGTTCAACGACGCCAAGGATATGCAGATGGATGGGCTCATCTATCTGCCGAGCAGAGATGTGACGTTCAATTCCGGCTCCAAGCTCTCGGCTAAATCGTTCACGCTCGTGCTCAACACGCTGATCCTCAACCAGACGAACTGGAGCTTAAAGCCCTCGAAGTCGAGCATATCGAGTGGCGATGGAAACAAGTCGGCCCGTCTCGTTCGCTAGGCAGAGATAGCTCGTCGTTTGCGGCGCGAGAATCGTACGTCGTAAGTCAAGATTTCTCGGCTGATCGAGAGCCTGTTACACGCTTGATCTAGAGCAAGCGCAACGTGCGCAGCATGTTGCATCAATGGGAAGCGAGATTTAGCATTTGCGTCGTTCGGAAGCGGGTTCTCTTCGCTACCAGCAAATCGATTGAATCGGACAACATGAATTAAAAGGCGTTCAGTCATGGAAAGCGAGCGCGGCCAGACAACAAGCGGAGGGGACCAAAGCCCTCTGGTCGAACGCCGCTCGGAGCTTTCTGTTTTTTTTCTTCTCGCTGTCATCATCTGGCCCATCATCTCCGTCGCGTTGATCGGCGGCTACGGTTTCCTTGTCTGGATGTGGCAGATCGTTTTCGGCCCGCCGGGCCCACCGGGATAGGAGCCGAACGATGGATCCCGGCAGGCGGAGATTTTTTCTAGGACGGCGGGCGGCCGCATCGGTACGCCCACCGTGGAGCACGGAAGCGGCCGTTCTCTCGGCTTGCACGAGTTGCGGCGACTGCGCCGCGTCTTGCCCAAACGGCATCATCGAGATGGGTGCGGGCAACTATCCGGAAATCCGACTGGACAAGGCGGAATGCACGTTCTGCGGACGTTGCGCCGAGGTTTGCCGAGCAGACGTATTCGATCTGGCGCGTAAGCCGTTCCCGCACACGATTGCGATAGGCGATGAGTGTCTGTCGAAGACGGGGATCGAATGCCGGAGCTGCCAGGATGCGTGCCCCGAGGCGGCCATCCGGTTCCAGCCGCGTCTCGGCCGTCCTGCCGAGCCCGTTCTTAAAGCAGATTTATGCACCGGCTGCGGAGCATGTCTCGCGCCGTGCCCCGTGGGTGCGATCCAAATTGTTGCCGAACGGGAGATCGCCCATGCGTGAGCCTGATCGCAGTGCCGTTATTCATATTTCGAGTGCCGTGATCCGTTGCCTTCCCGCAGCGGTCGAATCCGTGCGCGTGAGTATCGAAGCGCTGGACTTGGCCGAGGTTGTCCATGTCGAAGAGAACAAGCTCGTCGTCATCATCGAGGGGGCAAGCAGCGGAAT
>ERZ869909.2696-NODE-2696-length-11259-cov-4.758093_pt1 | contig 11259 bp, 8 predicted proteins | sample MGYA00520892_ERZ869909 | MGnify/ENA primary metagenome ERZ869909 (study PRJEB32215, sample SAMEA104723947) | bioreactor metagenome | biome: bioreactor; feature: anaerobic bioreactor; material: water | place: China | collected 2015-03-12 ... | reverse complement strand
ATGCAATTACCACCGCGGGCGAATTCGGTATCACCCAGGCGGGGCAGATTCTTGCCGGCATGGTGTTGTTCAGCACCGACGTGCGCAGCATCGGCCTCGAGGCCGCCCAGGGCCTGCAGTTCACCAAGGCCTGGTACTACGACCTGAACGACGAGACCCGCGCCTGGGCCGAACGCTTCCGCGAACGTACCGGCAGCATGCCCACCATGGTCCATGCCGGGCTCTACTCCAGCACGCTGCACTACCTCCAGGCCATCGATGCCATCGGCACCGACGAGGCCCAGGCGGTGCGCCAGCAGATGGCGGACACCCCGATCAACGACATCTTCGCCACCGACGGCTATATCCGTGAAGACGGACGCATGGTCCACGACATGTACCTGGTCGAGGTCAAGACGCCCGAGGAATCCAGTGACGACGATGACCTGTTCCACATCGTGCGCACCATTCCCGCCGAGGAGGCCTTCCGCCCGCTATCGGATAGCCAGTGTCACCTGGTCAACAACGGTGCCTGACGGGCAGAGGGACATGGAGGAAATGGAGATGAGAACATCACAGCGTATCCAGCAGAACACCATCGGGACCGCACTGAGCCGGAGCGCCAGAAAGCACGGCGACAAGCTGGCGCTGGCCTTCGGCAGCCGCCGCTGGACCTATAGCGAACTCGATCGGGCGGTTAACCGGGTCGCCAATCGCCTCCTCGCAGCGGGCCTCTCACCTGGCGACCGCCTTGCGGTTTATGGCAAGAACTCCGACGCCTATGTGATCGCCTGGCTGGCGGCTACCCGAGCCGGCCTGGTGCACGTGCCGATCAACTTCGCCCTGAGCGGTGACGAGCTGCGCTACATCCTCGAGCAGTCCGGCGCCGCCGGCCTGCTCAGCGACCGTGCCCTGGCCGGCAACGTCAGCACCGCCACCCAGGGGCTAACCCTTGCCCTCTCTGCCACCCTGCACGCCGACGATGCACAGGGCCTGGATGCACAGGGCCTGGATGTGCTGCAGGCGGCGCTGTCGGATACCAGTGGCGATGAACCGGCGGTGGAAATCGACGGCTCCAGCCTGGCCCAATTGCTCTATACCTCGGGCACCACGGCGGCGCCCAAGGCCGCGATGATGACCCACCAGGCGCTGCTCGCCGAGTACATGGCCTGCATGGTGGAGCTCGACATCAAGGGTGACGAGCCGATGCTGGCGGCGCTGCCGCTCTACCACTCGGCACAGATGCATGTGTTCCTGATGCCGGCCCTGCTGCTTGGCGCCCCGGTCCACCTGCTCGAGGCACCACTGCCCGACGACTGCCTGGCGCAGCTCGCCGGTGAAGGCATCGTCTCCTTCTTCGCCCCGCCCACGGTGTGGATCAGCCTGCTGCGCCACCCGGATTTCGACAGCCACGACCTGAGCCAACTGAAGAAGGCCTACTACGGCGCCTCGATCATGCCGGTACCGGTGGTGGAGGAGCTGCAGCGGCGCATTCCCGGCGTGGGTCTCTACAACTGCTATGGACAGAGCGAGATCGCCCCCCTTGCCACCGTGCTGCGCCCCGAGGAACACGCGGCACGGCCGGCCTCGGCGGGCCGCCCCATCCTCACGGTGGAGACACGTATCGTCGACCTGGAGATGAATGACGTGCCCCCCGGGGAGCACGGCGAGATCGTGCACCGCTCGCCCCAGCTGCTGACCGGCTACTGGGACAAGCCGGACATGACCGCGGAAGCCTTCAGCGGCGGCTGGTTCCACTCCGGCGATGTGGGCTATTTCGATGAAGAGGGCTATCTCTATATCGTCGACCGCATCAAGGACGTCATCAATACCGGCGGTATCGTGGTCGCCAGCCGCGAGGTCGAGGAAGCCCTCTTCAAGCACGACGCCGTCTCCGAAGTGGCCGTGGTAGGCCTGCCCGATGCCAAGTGGATCGAGGCGATCACCGCCGTGGTGGTGCTCAAGGAGGGCCATGAGGCAAGCGAGGAGGAGCTGATCGCCCATGCCAGGGGGCTGATGGCCCCCTACAAGGTGCCCAAGCAGATTTTATTCGCCGACAGCCTGCCCAAGAGCACCGCGGGCAAGATCCTCAAGCGCCACCTGAGAAAGGAGCTTAACGCCTGACCATGAGCACTCCCGATGACGACATGACCGCCCTGTTCCACGACATGATCCGCCGCTGCCTGGAGCAGGAAGTCGCGCCCCACTACGAGACGTGGGAAGAGCAGGGCGTGATGCCCCGCTCGCTGTGGCAGCGCCTCGGCGAGGCCGGACTGCTGGGCATCGACCTGCCGGAGGAGTACGGCGGGGCGGGGGCGGACTTCGCCATCACCCAGTTCGCCCTGGAAGAAATCTCGCGGCAGGGCTTCGGCGGGCTGGCCAGCGCCTACAACATCCACGCCAACATCGTCATGCCCTATCTGCTGCATGTAGGCAACCCGGCGCAGCGGGAGAGGTGGCTGCCGGCCATGGCCCGGGGCGAAGCCATCGGCGCCATCGCCATGACCGAGCCCAATGCGGGCAGCGACCTGGCAGCGATGAAGACACGCGCCAGCCGCACCGACGACGGCTGGCAGCTCGACGGCGCCAAGATCTTCATCACCAACGGCCAGGTGGCCGACATGGTGATCGTATGCGCCAAGACCGACACCAGCGCCGGTGCCAAGGGGGTGTCGCTGTTCCTGGTGGATACCTCGCTGCCGGGGTTCTCCCGGGGCAAGCCGATCAAGAAGATAGGCCAGCACGCCAGCGATACCGCCGAGCTGTTCTTCGATCGACTGCAGCTACCCGCCGACGCCCTGCTCGGCGACGAAGGCGCCGGGTTTCGCTACCTGATGCAGGAGCTGCCCCGGGAACGCCTGGGGGTGGGCGCCCAGGCGCTGGGTTCCATGGAGGGCGCCCTGGCGCTGACCCTGGACTACGTCAAGGAGCGTCGCGCCTTCGGCCAGGCGGTGGGCGACTTCCAGAACACCCGCTTCACCCTGGCCGAGGTGCGCGCCAAGATCGACATGGGACGCGCCTACTTCGAGCACTGCGTGGCGAAGTATCGCCGCGGTGAGATGAGCAGCACCGACGCCGCCATTCTCAAGCTGGAACTCAGCGAAATGCAGTGCCGCAATATCGATGCCTGCCTGCAGCTCTTCGGCGGCTACGGTTATACCCGGGAATATCCGATCTCGCGCTTCTACGTGGATGCGCGGATCCAGACCATCTACGCCGGCACCTCGGAGATCATGAAGGAGGTGATCGCGCGCTCGCTGCTCGGCAGGGGCGCCACCTCGGCCTGATGCGCGGTCATCACCAGCCGGTCGGCCAGAGGCCTGATATCAGGCACGAGTAAACAGGACTTCAGGAGACACCCTATGCTGTTCGATTCAGTCGTCATTCTCGACGGTGCCCGCACTGCCATCGGCAGCTTCGGCGGCAGCCTGGCAGGCCTCGCTCCTCATGAGATGGGCAGCATCACCGCCCGCGAGGCAATCCGGCGTGCCGGCATCGAGGCCGAGGCGATCGACCACTCGGTGTACGGGCACATCATTGCCACCGGCCCCCAGGACGCCTACCTGGCCCGCCATATCGCCCTGGACGCCGGGGTGCCCGAAGGTGCTGCGGCGTTCAACGTCAACCGGCTCTGCGGTTCCGGCGTGCAGGCGCTGCTCTCCGCCGCCCAGCAAATCGCCCTGGGCGACAGCCACTTCGCCCTGGCCGGGGGCGCGGAGTCGATGAGTCGCGGCGCCTACCTGCTGCCACCCCAGGCCCGCAATGGCCTGCGCATGGGACACGCCGAGGTGACGGACCTGACCCTGGGCATACTCAGCGACCCCTTTGGTAGCGGCCATATGGGTGTCACCGCCGAGAACATAGCCAGCCGCTTCGGCCTGAGCCGCGAGGATGTCGACCAGTTCGCCCTGGAGAGCCACCAGAAGGCCGCCCGTGCCATTGCCGAGGGTCGCTTCGACGGCCAGATCGTGCCGGTCACCGTGAGGCAGGGACGCGAGGAACGCCGCTTCGAACGCGACGAGCATGTCCGCGGAAGCGTGACCCTGGCCGACCTGGCCAGGCTGAAGCCCGCCTTCCAGAAGGGGGGCCTGGTCACCGCCGGGAATGCCTCCGGCCTCAATGACGGCGCCGCCTCGCTGGTTCTGGCCCAGGCCGACGAGGTCAGCAGGCGCGGCCTGACACCCCGGGCACGGATCGTCGCCGGCACGGTGGCCGGGGTCGAGCCGTCGCTGATGGGGCTGGGGCCGATACCCGCAGTGAAGCGCTGCCTGACCCAGGCCGGGCTCACCATCGGCGACATCGACGTGATCGAATCCAACGAGGCCTTCGCCGCCCAGGCCATGGCGGTGGCTCGGGAGCTCGACTTCCCCCTCGAACGCCTGAACCCCAACGGCGGCGCCGTGGGCCTCGGGCACCCGGTCGGCGCCACCGGGGCGATCCTGGTGCTCAAGGCGCTGGCCGAACTGGAGCGCACCGGCGGCCGCTACGGGCTGATCACCCTGTGCATCGGCGGGGGGCAGGGCATAGCCCTACTGATCGACCGCCAAATCTGAGCGACAAGACGAAGCCAGGACGACGACAACGACAAGGAGCCTCACATGAACACCGTCACGCCAAAGATTCTGCCGGCAACGCCCTCGGCCACCAACCCGCCGCTGCTGATCGGCGACCTGCTCGACTCCGGCGTACGCATGGCCGGCGACAATCAGATCGTCTACCGCGACCTGAGCCGTCACGGCTATCGCCGCTTTCGCGAACGCGTCCATCAGCTGGCTCACCTTCTCACGGCCCAGGGCGTGAAGGCCGGCGACGTGGTGGCGGTACTCGACTGGGACAGCCACCGCTACCTGGAGGCCTTCTTCGCCATTCCCATGCTCGGCGCAGTGCTGCATACCGTGAACGTGCGCCTGGCGCCGGAGCAGATCCATTACACCATGGAGCACGCCGAAGACGACTTCGTGCTGGTCCATGAGGACTTCGTGCCGCTGCTCGAGCCCCTGGCCGACAAGCTGCCGCGCATTCGCGGCTACCTGCTGTGCCAGGACGCCCCCTCCGCGCTGGAGTGTTCACTGAACCTGGCGGGCGAATACGAGGCCCTGCTGGCGGAGCAGCCGCGCCACTACGACTTCCCCACCTTCGACGAGAACGCCGTCGCCACGCTGTTCTATACCACCGGCACCACCGGCAACCCCAAGGGTGTGTTCTTCACCCATCGCCAGCTGGTGCTGCATACCCTGGCCGAGGCAAGCACCTTCCAGACACCGGGGTTCGAGCTGCTCAATCGCGACAAGGTGTACATGCCGATCACCCCCATGTTCCACGTCCACGCCTGGGGCGTGCCCTATACCGCGACGCTGATGGGCGCCACCCAGGTCTATCCCGGGCGCTACGAGCCGGAGATGCTGGTCAAGCTGCTGGTCAGCGAAAAGGTCGACTTCTCCCACTGCGTGCCAACCCTGCTCAACATGGTGGTGAGCGCCGAGGCCATCGCCTCGGGCAAGGTCGACCTCAGCGGCTGGAAGGTGCTGGTGGGCGGCAGCCCCCTGACCCAGCCGCTGTGCCGCAAGGCGTGGGAGCTGGGCATCGACACCCGCAGCGCCTACGGCATGTCCGAAACCTGCCCGCTGCTCACGGCCGATATCCTGCCCCACGACATCGACCAGGCCGACTTCGAGACCCAGCTGCCCTGGCGCTGCAAGGCCGGGGTCGCGGTGCCGCTGGTCACTCTCGAAGTGGTCGACGAAGGCGGCAACCCCCTGCCCCACGACGGCGAGAGCATCGGCGAGGTACGGGTGCGCGCCCCCTGGCTGACCCAGAGCTACTACAAGGAGGAAACCCGCAGCGAGGAGCTGTGGCGCGACGGCTGGCTGCACACCGGCGACGTGGCGGCGCTGGACGAACGCGGCTTCCTGCAGATCCGCGATCGGATCAAGGACGTGATCAAGACCGGCGGCGAGTGGGTGTCGTCGCTGGACCTGGAGAACCTGATCGGCCAGTACCCCGGTATTTCCGAGGTGGCGGTCATCGGCGTCGCGGATGAGCAGTGGGGGGAGCGCCCCGCGGCCCTGGTGGTGGCCAGCGACCTCAACCATCCACCCGAGGCGGAGCAGGTGCAGGCGTTTCTCCAGCAGTTCGTCGACCAGGGCAAGATCAACCGCTGGGCGATCCCGTCGTTCATCCGCTTCGTCGACGAGATTCCCAAGACCAGCGTGGGCAAGCTCGACAAGAAGCGCATTCGCCAGGAGGTCTGAGCGACTGCCCTCTCGCTCGCGTCAGGCGCTCCCCACTACCGGCAGCAGCAGTGGCCGCCGGGTATCCCTGCGATTTTCTCCAAAAAGTCCATATGGCTACTGTTGCTTGGTAGTAGAGTTGGTTACTGTAAGAAGCGATAGAAAAAGGGTCTGAGGCGCCAGCCCATTTACGAGAGGCCATTCATGTCGAATGCTCAATATTACAATAAAAAACCCTGGATGAAGCATTATCGGGCCACCCGAACCGAAGCTGGTGAAGAAGCTACCATTCACCACTTGCACGACAATCTAGCGGCCCTCATTCAGGCAGCAGGGCAGAACTACCGTCAACAACTCGCCTTCACCACCTGTATGCCCAACGGCATGAATGGCCGCCTGACCTACGGCGAAGTCGATGAGATGTCGGATGCCTTCGCCGTGTATTTGCGCGAGTGCGTCAAGCTGGAACCTGGCACCCGTGTGGCCGTTCAGATGCCCAACTGTCTGACGCTGCCCGTTGTTGTCTTTGGCATCCTGAAGGCTGGCTGTATTCTGGTGAACGTCAACCCGCTCTATACCAAAAGGGAAATGGAGCATCAGTTCAATGACAGCGGCGCGCAAGCACTGGTCATCGTCGATATGTTTGTCGACAAGCTGGAGTCCATCATTAAACAGACGGGTATCAAGCAGGTTGTGGTCACCTCTGTTGCCCAGTGGTTCCCTCCCGTTGTGAAAGGGGTATTGAAGCTGGTACTCAAACACTGGAACCGGGTGATTCCCAAGCATCAACTGGATGTCGACACCATCGATCAAGCCCTGAAAAAAGGGCGGGAAGCAAAGTCGGTTGCCAGCATCGATGTTCGCCAATACTGGCAGCATTTGGCTCGATCGGATACCGCCCTGTTGCAATACACGGGGGGCACCACCGGGATCAGCAAGGGCGCCGAGCTGACCCATGGAAACCTGATCAGTAACCTGGAGCAGGTAGATTCGGTCGCCGGTGATCATATCGAGCCGGGCAAGGAGTGTATCCTGACCGCCTTGCCGATCTACCACATCTTTGCTTTCACCGTTAACCTGCTGGCTTTTTACCATAAAGGAGCGCACAACATTCTGGTGCCCAATCCGCGCCCGATCCAGAACTGCCAGCGTGCTTTCGACAACTACCCTATTTCCTGGATATCTGGCGTCAATACCCTGTATAACGCCCTGCTGAACGAGGAGTGGTTCACCGTCTATCCACCTCCCTCCATGAAGGTTGCATTGGCAGGTGGTACTGCACTGCACAAGGCGGTGGCCGAGCGTTGGCGCACGGTGGTGGGTAGCCCCATTGCCGAGGGGTATGGCCTGACGGAAACCTCCCCGGTCATCTGTTTCAACCCCATCGGCCAGGAGCGCCCAGATTGCATCGGCATACCGGCCCCGGATACCGATGTACGTATTGTCGATGAGCAGGGCGAGCCGGTAGCGGTCGGTGAGCCAGGCGAAATCATCGTGCGAGGGCCTCAGGTCATGAAGGGGTACTGGAATCGCCCGCAGGAGACCGCCGACGCCATCAAGGATGACTGGTTCTACACGGGCGATATCGGTGTCATGACCGAAGATGGCTATTTCAGAATTGTCGATCGCAAAAAAGACATGATCCTGGTCAGCGGTTTCAACGTTTACCCCAATGAAGTCGAAGACTGCATTGCCCGCATTCCACAAGTACAGGAATCCGCGGTGATTGGCGTCGTCAACGACCAGACCGGAGAAGCCGTCCATGCCTATGTGGTCTTGCGTGAGGAGAGCATCACCGAGAAGGATGTCATCGCGCACTGCAAGCAGGAATTGGCTGCCTACAAAGTACCTAAAATAGTCGTGTTCTGGAGCGAGTTGCCCAAGACACCGGTTGGCAAGGTATTGCGCAAGGAAGTGCGAGCCGCAGTCACTGGCGATTGAACGGGTTATCGGTTGATTATCGGGGTCGATAGCAACCGTTGATAACGGCTTTTGATAACAACTTTTTATAACAAAAATGCTGGAGCATAAAGAATGCTGAGCCCATTGGAAGAGACCTTATTGTCCCTCATGATGGTGATCATCATGTTTGGCATGGGGTCATCGCTGACCTTCAAGGATTTCAGGCTGGCCTTGCGCCACCCTCAAGCCGTCGGGGTTGGTTTTGCCTCCCAGTACATGCTGATGCCGTTGATCGCCTTTCTGTTATCGCGAGTGCTGAACCTGACCCCTGAGCAAACGGTGGGCCTGGTGCTGATTGGCTGTATGCCCGGCGGTACGACTTCCAACATCTTCGCCTATTTTTCGAAAAGCCTGCTCAGTTTAAGCATCATGATGACCATCTGCTCCACCTTGGCCGGTTTCGTCATGGTGCCCTTGCTGATGGAATTTTACACCCAGGGCATAGATGATGCCTTCCGCATCCCGCCCGATCAGATCGCTCGGCTGCTGTTTGTATTGCTGATTCCAACCCTTATCGGCATGTGGCTGCGTCGCAAGAACTCGAATATCGGCGCCGTCATTGAGCTGATGGGGGGGATTCTCGGTGCCATCGTCATCCTCTTCCTGGTGGTTACCTGGGTGCCCAGAAACTGGCGCTTGCTGGTTGAGACCGGCTGGGAAGTGTATGCCGCTGTCATTCTGATAGGCGTCATTGGCTTCGCTTTCGGTTACCTGTTCTCCCGTGTACTGCGGCTGAACCCCCAGAAAGCCAGAACGGTGTCGCTGGAAACCGGCATTCAGAATGGACCTCTGGCGGCGTTGATCGTCATCATGACGTTTGCCGATGAAACGCAGCAGCTCATCCTGCTGATGCCTGTCATGTATTCGCTCTTCATCGTCATCAACTCTACCTTTGCCACCGTCTTCTATCGTCGCTGGACCCGGCGTGAGGAGCTGGCACGAGATCAGGCCAAGGTCGAGCCGGCGTGAAGCAGCGCAGTCGCCGAGCGCTCTGAGCGTCTGACCTCTCGTTCGCCTCAGTCGTTTCCCTCCGGCGGCGGCAACATCGCCCGCCGGTAGGCAGCAGGCGAGTTGCCGGTCCAGGCCTTGAAGGCGCGGCTGAAGCAGGCCAGGTCCTCGAAGCCCAGGTCATCGGAGATGCCCAGCAGCGGGCGCTGGGTGCGCGTCAGCGCCTGGATGGCGAAGTCGCGCCGGAACTCGTCCTTCACCGCCTGGAAGTGGGTGCCCTCGGCGGCCAGCCGACGGGAGAGGGTCCTCACCGACATGTGAAGCGCAGCGGCCACGTCCTTCACCCCCCCCGAGGCGGCAAGGTTCCGCGACAGGTGCTCGCGTACCCGGTGCGAGACCAGGCGGTCAGCGAAGGAGACGTAGAACCAGTCGGCGGGTGCCCGGCGCAGGAACGCCCCCAGGTGCTGTTTGGTCCGGCGGATCGGCTGGTCCAGCAGGGCCCGGTCGAAATAGATGGCGGTCTCGGGACAATCGAACAGGACTTTGCCAGGGTAGAAATAGAGATAGTCCGCGCTATGGGCCGGCTGGGCGTAGGCGCACTCCATCAGGATCGGCGGAATCTTGCGGGCAATCATCCACGAGGCGATGCCGTGGAAGAGCTTGAGCATCAGCTCGTGGATCAGGATCCGACTGCCCGCCGGTGGCTGTCGCTCCACCAGCGCCACCCGGACCAGATCACCCTCGACGGAGTATTCGTAGCCGAAGTCATCCAGCACGATACGGAAGAACAGCGTGTAGCGATGCAGCGCCACCTGCAGCGTTGGCGCCTCCAGCACGCTGAGGCAGAGCAGCTTGAGCGTACCGCCCCGCAGCGGCCTGGCGAAGAAACCCGGTGTCTCGTCGTCGTACTCGTTGACCAGCAGCCGATAGAGGGTGGCAAATTGCTCCACCGTGACACGCCCATGGGGGGCTGTGAGCAGGAACGGCGAGATCCCCGCACGCTCGAGATAGCCCCCACGGGCCCCCTCCGCGGCAGGAACACCGCGAAACAACTCGTTGACGAAATGCATGGATACCGTGACGGTCAAGGCAGGCCCATCCTGGAGGCGTGGTAGAGAACAGCGATGCTCGAACCATCATGCCTTTTTTGGCGCATGCCGCAATGAGGCGGATAAGCGAGCCAGGTCCTATCACGCTGAATGGGTAGATCAGCGACGTCACGGCACCGAGGTTCGCCTGGGCCTCAGCCTTGTGGGACGATAGGTATTTTCCCAAGGAAAGCCGGCCATGCTCGAATTCCGCCAAGTGCACAAGGCCTACCCCACGCCCCAGGGGCCGCTGACGGTGCTGGAAGGTATCGACCTGCGACTGAGCGCCGGGGAGAGCCTGGCGCTGATGGGCGAGTCGGGCAGCGGCAAGTCGACCCTGCTGCATCTGGCGGCGGGCCTCGACCTGCCGGAGGCCGGCGAAGTGATGATTGCCGGCCAGGCCATCTCCTCGCTGGACGACCCCGCCCGGGCCCGGTTGCGCCGCGAATCCCTGGGCCTGGTCTTCCAGCAGTTTCACCTGGTGCCGAGCCTGAACGTCGGCGACAACCTGCGCCTCCAGGCCAGGCTCGCCCATCGGGACAATGCCCAGTGGGCGACCCACCTGATCGAACGACTTGGCCTGGCCGGCCTGGAGAAGCGCTACCCGGAGCAGCTCTCCGGTGGCCAGCAGCAGCGCCTGGCCATCGGTCGCGCCCTGGCGCCCCGCCCCGCCCTGCTGCTGGCCGATGAGCCCACCGGCAACCTGGACGAAACCAGCGCCGGCGAGGTGCTGGACCTGCTGCTGTCACTGGTGAACGAGGCCGGAAGCGCCCTGCTGATGGTGACCCACAGCCCCCAGGTGGCCGCGCCGCTGGGCCGCTGTCTGAGGCTGACCCATGGCAAGCTCGGCCCGGTGGCCCCAGCCGATGTGCGGGGGGCATGCTCTCGCTGATGTTTACCGCCCTCGCTACCCTGCTCTCCCACTACAAGCGCCACCCGGGCCAGTTGGCCATGCTGCTGCTCGGCCTGTGGGTGGCCAGCGCCCTGTGGAGCGGCGTGCAGGCGATCAATGCCTCGGCCCGCGACAGCTACGCCCGCGCCGAGGCTCTCTT
>ERZ869909.2695-NODE-2695-length-11261-cov-8.727200_pt1 | contig 11261 bp, 8 predicted proteins | sample MGYA00520892_ERZ869909 | MGnify/ENA primary metagenome ERZ869909 (study PRJEB32215, sample SAMEA104723947) | bioreactor metagenome | biome: bioreactor; feature: anaerobic bioreactor; material: water | place: China | collected 2015-03-12 ... | reverse complement strand
GCAGAGGGGGTGGTTCTCGCATTACAATACCTCTCCTCTCCCACCCTCCCTGGCGGAACTTGTCATTCCGCAGCGAAGCAAGGAATCTCTTTGTCAAATTTGCACCATCGGGATTGCGGCAAATCATTTGTTTTTTATTACATCCCTGTTTTTTTCCGTAATCATCCATATACAGAAAAGCCATTCCCTCCGCAGAGAGAATGGCTTGTTGTATTCTGAAAAAGAAGAGTCTTTTTAGAGGGCTCCGCTGATAAGGAAGGTTGCAGCGAAGGCAACGATGGCATAGAGCTCGGGGAATACCGCGAGGATCAGGGTGCTACCGAAAACATTGTAGCCCGACCCGATGGCAGCAATACCATTGGCGCAAACCTGTCCCTGACGGATAGCCGACAGCAGACCTACAAAACCCAATGCCAGACCGGCACCGAAAATAGCCGCTGCGGTGGTCCAGGTAATATCGGGAACCAGGTAGCCGGCCAGAATAAAGTAACCCATAAATCCGTAAAGACCCTGGGTTCCGGGAAGAGCTGACAGTACCAGGTAGTTACCGAAAGCCTCGTCGTTTTTCTTCATTGCACCTACTGAGGCATTTCCTCCCATAGATACTCCATATGCACTGCCGATTCCGGCCAATCCGATCATCAATCCGATTCCAATGTAAGCTAAAACAATAGGTTCCATAATGTTTGTAATTTGAATTTAGTGAAACGTTAGGTTAATTTTTTAAATGGATTGTATTTCTTTCCTCCACCGGAAAAACCGGCATTCTTATAAAACTCAACAAAAGTAAGACGCATGGGGTGTACAAAAGAGCCCAGCCCCGACATAAACAGGTTGATGCTGTGGCCAATCACCAGTATCACCACCATGATAAGGATACTCAGCACGGGGATGTTTCCACTCATACTCACCGCCAGGCTGTTGAATACAAAGCCCAGGATGGCACTGGAAATACCCAGGGCAAACAAACGGATGTAGGAGAGCAGATCGCCCAGGATCCCGGTGATCATGTTATAGCTGTCCCACAAACCGATACCCAGGTTCATGAAGATATTACGGGTGAGGTTGTTGAGCAACAGGATCATGGTTAAGCTTACCCCCAGCATGGCATACCAGGCGGGTGTGAGGCTGGCAGCATCTACAGCAGTTAACTCGCCTACTGCATAAATGCTGATGGAGCCCACCAGCAAGAGGATCCAGCCCATGGTACCTACAGCCACTTTCCAGCCAAACTGGCGGGTTTCGTTGATGGCTTTCAGGATCATACCAAAAAGGATCTGGATGGCACCCAGCACCAGAGAGAGGTAAAACAACACATTGTTGATGTCTGTACCTTGTGCTTCCAATCGGGCCGCCATGGTGGCATACACCGGAATGGAGCTTTCATAGAGCGGGATACCGAAGAAGGTACCTCCTACCAGTCCGAAGAAAATAGTAGAAAGCCCCAGGTAAAACACCAGCCCCATCACCTGCTTAAGTTCTTTGGGCACACGGCTCTTGAGGGCCAGCGCTGCAATGGCCATGAGGATACCGTAGCCGGCATCGCCCAGGCAAAAGCCAAAGAAGATGGTGTAGAAGGGGGCAAAGAAAGGGGTAAGGTCAAGCTCGCCGTATTTGGGCAGCGAATACAATTCGCCAAGGGCTTCAAACTTTTTAGCAAAGCCCTTATTGCGCAAGGCAATGGGAACCTTATCCTCTTTGGTGGCGCGCTGGCTGGTAAACAGGATGGATTTCTCCTCCAGGTAGGTTTCCAGCTCTGCTTTGCGTTTTACAGGTATCCAGCCTTCGAGCAACATTACCTTCTCGTCGGCCTCGGCGCGGGTATGCATAATAGCCTTATCGTATTCGGCCGATTCGAGCATCTGGCGGTAGTACTTATCAATGGCATCCATGCTTTCGGCAGCATGCTTATCGAAAAGTGCATTGAGGTCGGCAATTTCACCCTCCAGCCCCTGGCGCTGTTTTATCAGCACAGAAAGAGGTTTTTCGGGGGCACGCATCTCTTCAGCAGGGATCTCTTCCGAGAGCAACCCCTTTTCAAGCATCACGAAATAGGTCTGACCGGCGTGTTGTGCAATTACCTCAATGGGGTACTCCATAAGCCATTTTTCTTCAAACCTGCGCTGGGCAATGGTATAGAAGCGCAGCTTCAGACGGTTCTCTTTGAGCTTCTCCATGGTTTGTAAGGAAAAATCGCCCCAGGGTTCTACCAGGGAAATTTCCTTTTTGAGCCCGTTGAGTTGCTGCACCTTCTGCTCTATATCGAGCATAGCTTTCTTTACAATATCAAAGGCTTCCGCACCCGAAATGGTACAGTCGGCCTGCGAACGGGGAATTTCTCTTTTGGCAAGAAACTTAATTACCCCCTCCACATCTTTGATATGCTCCATCTTATCCCTGATCTCCGCGGTTACTTCCTTCTCCTTTTCGATGATATGCAACACACCCAGGCGGCGCATCTCTTTCAAAAAGCGGGAGTAATCCTTATGGAAGACAAGGAAAGAATATTTCATCATGGGTTCTATCATAGACTTTCCTCCATTTCCTGAATACGGGTTTTTACAATCTTCTGGGCAGCTTTCGAGAGGTTTTCTTCATCCTCCATAAATCGTTTGATTTTGCGGATGGCATCCTGAAAACCAGGTATCTGCACCTTTTCGTACAAGTTCACTTTCTGGGTGGTTTTGCGGCGGGCATGGTCGAGCAATGCCATCTTCTGGTTAAATACCTCGCTCTCAATGGCAATTTGCGCCAGCTCTTTGGATACGGCAATGCCATCGAGGTACCAGGAGGGCTGGTTGAACACACTGAACTCCTTGATGGAGAACATAACCCCTTCCAGTACAGGCGTTTTAACCCCTGCAATCTTTTTCACCGAAAGATCCACCTCTTCCACCGAAACCAGATCGTTGTCGAACTCGCCCCACAATTCTACCATATCCTGGTAAGCATGTAGTTTGGTTTCGATCATCTTCTCCAGGCGTTCGGCTTCTTCTTTGGCCTTCTTTACCTCCACCCTCAGGGCAGCTTCCTTATTCTTGAGGGTAGGCAATGCCTTTACCCTCACCTTGAGCTGCTTCTCAAGCTGTTGCAAAGAGGTTTTGTTATATTGAAACTTTATAGCCATACATTTTTTAGTTTAGGGACCAGGAGCGGGGATCAGGGTTTAGCTGATCCCTCCTCCCGGGTCTTTTCCTAATTCTTTTTCCAGTACTTTTCTACGAACTCCTGCTTCAGACCTACCTCTACGGGCGAGAAATGTTTCCCGAAGAGCTCGTAGGCCGTTTCGAGCATGGTGTCTACTTCGATGTTAACATCGATGGCAAGGAGTTTTTCAGAATAGGCACGGGCAAACTCAAGGGTACGTTCGTCGTAGTCGGTAAGATCGAAACCGTTTTCCAGTTTGGTCTTGGCATTGGCGGCATCGGCATACAGACGCACGGCAGCGTTCATCACCTGCGGGTGATCTTCGCGGGTACGCTTTCCGATTACCAGCTGCTTCAAACGCGACAGTGAGCGGAAGGGGTCAACAATTACTTTACCGATATCGGAGTCCTTACGCAGGAAGAGCTGACCTTCGGTAATATATCCGGTGTTGTCGGGGATAGCGTGGGTAATATCGCCGCTGGAAAGTGAGGTAACCGCGATAATGGTAATGGATCCGCCATCGGGGAACTGTACCGCTTTCTCATACAGACGGGCCAGGTCGGAATAGAGCGAGCCGGGCATACTGTCTTTGGAGGGGATCTGGTCCATACGGTTCGATACAATACTCAATGCATCGGCATAGAGGGTAAGGTCGGTAAGCAGTACCAGTACCTTCTCTCCTTTTTCCACTGCATAATACTCAGCAGCGGTAAGGGCCATATCGGGTACCAGCAGACGCTCTACAGGTGGGTTCTCGGTAGTGTTGATAAAACCTACAATACGGTCGAGGGCACCTGCATCGTCGAATACTCTTTTGAAATAAAGGTAGTCGTCGTTGGTTAGACCCACACCTCCCAGGATGATTTTGTCGGCCTGCGCCCTGAGGGCTACCATGGCCATTACCTGGTTGAAAGGCTGATCGGGGTCGGCAAAGAAGGGGATCTTCTGCCCGGTAACCAGTGCGTTGTTGAGGTCGATACCGGCAATACCGGTGGCGATAAACTCAGAGGGTTGCTTACGGCGAACGGGGTTTACGCTGGGCCCGCCGATCTCGCGCTCTTCACCCATGATCTCACCCCCTTCAATGGGCTCACCATAGGCGTTAAAGAAACGTCCGGCCAGGGCTTCACTCACCTTTAGGGTGGGTGCCTTGCCGGTAAAGATCACCTCTGCATCGGTGGCAATACCTTCGGTACCGGCAAACACCTGCAGGGTAACAATATCCTCCATAATTTTTACAACCTGTGCCAGGCGTCCGTCTACAATTGCCAGCTCTTCGTTGCCAATACCTGAGGCACGAAGAGATACTGTAGCTTTTGTAAGCTGAAACAGCTTGGTATATACTCGCTGAAATGCTTTAGTATCCTTTTCCATTATGCTACCTTTCTTTCTTGGATGATTACTTCAAGTTCTTTTTCGTTTTTGCTGAACTCTTCGCTTTCAAACACCGAATAGTTCATTTGCTTAAACTGGTTGATTACCCTTTTGAAATAGGGGTTCACCTCTTCGAAGGAGTCGAATTTGAAATCAGATTTCAAAACACCCACCACTTTTTCGAGCATATAGCGCTGGCGGCTGAAGTCGCTTCGGCTGTCGATTTTATCGAAGGCGTCCTGCTGAGAGATCACAAAGTCAACCACTTCTCCCTTCCAGTAGGTAATATGGTAATCGAGGGGCACACCATCGTCGCCCAGAATGTTGATCTGCTCGTAGGCTTCCTTGCTGCGCAGCAGGGTATCCTTGGCAAAGAAAACGTTGGTAGTCCAGTTTTCACCGTTGGTCTTGTTGAGGTACTCAACAATTTCGGGATACTCCAGGTATTTTGAATAACTTTCGATGGGATCAATGGCGGGGTAGCGCTTACTGTCGGCTCTTTGCTGCGAAAGGGCATAGAAACAGCGTGCGGCCTTTTTGGTTGATTCGGTAACGGGTTCCTTAAGGTTACCTCCTGCGGGCGATACCGTACCGATAAAGGTAATGGAGCCGGTGCTGCCATTGTTGAGGTATACAAACCCTGCGCGGGCGTAGAAGTTGGAGATGATGGCGGGCAGGTCCATGGGGAAACCGTCGGGTCCGGGAAGTTCTTCCATACGGTTCGACATTTCGCGCAGTGCCTGTGCCCAGCGAGAAGTGGAGTCGGCCAGAAGCATCACCTTAAGGCCCATCGAGCGGTAGTATTCGGCAATGGTCATGGCGGTATAAACCGATGCTTCGCGGGCAGCCACGGGCATGTTGGAAGTATTGGCAATGATGGTGGTACGCTCCATCAGCTTACGGCCGGTGCGGGGGTCGTCGAGTTCGGGAAACTCGGTAAAGATCTCCACCACCTCGTTGGCACGCTCACCGCAGGCAGCAATGATCACCAGGTCGGCTTCCGCCTGCTTCGACAGGGCATGCTGCAGTACCGTTTTTCCGGAACCAAAGGGGCCAGGGATAAAACCGGTACCCCCTTCGGCAATGGGGTTGAGGGTATCAAAAACACGTACACCCGTTTCCAGTACCTTGAAAGGTCTGGGTTTTTCGGTGTAAGCTCTGATGGGCACTTTTACAGGCCACTTCTGCACCATGGTTACAGTGTGCTCCTTGCCGTCTTTATCGGTAAGGATGGCCATGGTATCGTTCATCTTGTAGCTACCGGCAGCCGTAACACTCTTTACGGTAAATTCGCCCTGAAAGCGGAAAGGCACCATGATCTTGTGTCCGATCCAGTTTTCTTTCACTTCACCCAGCCAGTCGCCGGCTTTTACCACCTCACCCGCTTTGGCCAGCGGGGTAAACTCGAATTCTTTATCTTTTTCCAGGGGGTCGGTGTATTCTCCCCTTTTCAGGAATACCCCTGTCATTTTATCCAGGTCGTTTTGCAGACCGTCGAAGTTTTTCGACAGCAGCCCGGGCCCGAGGGTTACCTCAAGCATGTGCCCGGCAAATTCAACTTCCGATCCAACCTTCAGGCCGCGCGTACTTTCAAATACCTGAACGTACACCTTGTGCCCCATGATCTTGATCACCTCGGCCATCAGGCGGGTGTTGTCGTGCTTGATAAAACAGATCTCGTTTTGTGCAACACGGTCGTGGGTCTCAACAATTACAAGGTTGGCAATAATTCCGGTTACCTTACCTATTGTGCTCATACATATTTATTTTTCAGTAAATGTTTCGGGTAATTTATAACTAGACTTCAATTCCTGCAGCAGTTCATTGAATTTCTGGCGGCCAAACTCTTTGTCCAGTGCCAGCCACCGCTCCACAATACCCAACTTGATGGTAAAGGCCATTACTTTGTCGATGGTAAAATATTCAAAGAAAGTTGCATCTTCCAGGTAGTTCCAGCGCATTTGGTCAATGGCTTTTTCGCGCATCTGCACATCGTCTTCTTTGGCAATGTTGAGCAGATCGTCCATAAAGGGAATTTCGGCCGAAAGCCCGAAATCGCGTGCATGACTTTTGCGGATGGCTTCTGAGGTATCGTCGGAACCGATGATCTGGTTCTCATAGGGAATATCATATTTGCGGCATACCAGTGCGGTGAGCAGGTTGTTGATATCGCGGTTGAACTGGTACCATTGGCGCAAGAAGTTATTCTCCAGGGAGAGGACATATTGATAGAATAGTGCGGTGAGCTGGTTTTCTGGGCTCAGGTTCGGAAATACCGGTTCATTGTTCTTGAAGGAAAGGATAAACTGCTCCATGTAGGAGGGCAGTTCGCCGGTGGTTTCCCTGATGTTTTCTTCCAGTTGTTCGCGGGTGAAATTTCCCTTTGCATCAAACTCCTCTTCCTTTTTGCTGAGCAAATTCAGCAGGTTTAGGTTGTCGTGAGGGAGAAAAAGTTTGGTAACCAGCTTGTAATCCTGCGGATGCACTTCGGTTTGCAGATCTTGTCTGAATTCTGCCTGTCCTTTGGAAAGCTTGTGGATATCCAGGGTGAGATCCTGCAGACCGGCAACCAGGCAATAGTAATTTCGCTTCACTTGCACTCCTTTGTTAATAGGTGATTAAATAAGCTGTTTAACTTTCTGCATACAACAAGCGGGTTAGCTCCCGCCGGGGCCATTGCAGAAACCCAAAACAACTGCTACTGGTTCTGATAAAGCATTTCAACGAGTCGCGGACGCATGTAAGCACGGAAGAAATTGTCGAAATCCTCATCGGTGAAGCTGATAAGAAATCCACCTTCACTGGGACCGATTTTAAACCCACCTTTGATTTTATCGGAGAAAGCAATCTCCAGGCCTTTTTTAAGCAAATCGGCGGCTTTGGCTTTGAACGCCTTTTCGAAGACCTCCTGCTTTTGTGCCGGCAACAATACTTTCAGATCTACTGGGTCTGCGCCTTTGGGGTTCCAGTTTTTCACCAGTTCCAAAACCACATCGCGGGTAAACTCATGATCGTTGAAAGCACCCTTTACTTCAGGTTCAATGGCTTTGGCTTCAATGAGTTTCACGATACGCTGCTGGGTGTCGGCAATGAGCTGACGGGCAGATAGCTGAAGTTCGTTCAGGGAATTCTTTTTAAGCTCTTCGGATTCCTTGCGGGCGTCCTTTACAATGTCGTCTGCTTCTTTGCGGGCAGCAGAAAGAATCTCATCAGCCTGCTTTTGTGCAGCAGCAAGCAGCTTGTCTGATTCCTCCTTTGCCTTGTTTACGCCTTCCTGGTAAATCTTTTCGGTTAATTCCTGAAGTTTCGTTTGCATAGTTATTGAAGGTTTAAAAACACTTGGGAATGATTATTTAAAAATTATTATTTGTCTTAGCTCTGCAAATCTGCCGGGTGTATGTCTTTTGCGCGGTTTCAGGCCAGCATTGGTACCCTTCAGCGATCGGATTGCCCTGTTTATGAGTTGATCAGACATTTTATTTCGGGCTACGAAAGTATAAAAAAAAAATCTGAATTTTTAGAATTCTCCCCTGCATTTACCACAAAATAGATCGTGAAATCGCAGACGGGGCACAAAATTAAAAAAAAAATTAGAATGTTATTTTGTTAACAACTCTCAAAATCTCCCCTGCCCGGTCCTATCCCAATAAGATTTCGCCAGAAGGGGAAATTGGTTCTATCAATTGTGCCCTAAAACACGATCCGGCCTTCTTCGAACTTTTATTCGAAAACATTATTGTCCGGTTAAAATGTTCCGTTCCTATGGAACTCATTTGGCTCAACACCTTCGCATGCTCTAAACATTTCATTCGAAAATAATTTGGTTAACTCATTGGTCGAATGGAACTTGCATGAACGAACATTTTCATCTTTTTTTGTGAGCCGCAGTGCTCATGCAAGTTTCATCCCTACGGGATTAGTTATCTTGGCAGCATCATTTTTTAACTCCGGTAAGAGTGAAATGTGTATAGTCGTAAAGTATACCAGTCTGTCTCTAATCCCTTAGGGATGGCACAAAAAACAAGCATTTCAAGGATCAACCCATGATTTATCCGGACAATAGTGTTTCAAAAAATATTTGGTTAAATCTCTGGACGTATGCCTGCCCCGCCTATGCGGGGGAACTTGCATGTCAGGTTTGACTGCGTCGAGCTGCGGTTCATCTTTTTTTTGTGAGCCCAGATGCTCATGCAGGTTTCATCGAAACACAACCCAGGTTAGAAGAATTTTATTTTTATTTAGACTATTTACAAATAACACCCTCCGCAATTGAAGGAGCGTTTACCAAGCGCAACAGCAACAAGAACCAGCACCCAACAAAAAAATCCTATACAGCTGTTATTATGACACTTAACCAATCCCCCCTAGCTATATGCTACGAAATTACCTCAAAAGAAAAACGGGAAAAAATTCGTAAACCCTGGCGGGAATTTTCCCGGAACAAAAAATCGTTGCCATTACGAATTGTGAAAAAAAATTAAACCAGCCACCTTTGATTTATTGCTTGTTTGTATTTCGCGTACTCTTGTCTTTATTTTATCCCCTTTTATTTTTATTTAATGATCATAATACGTGAATGCAAACAAGTTATTAACAGGCTTTCCGGATCGGATTTGCTTAGAATTCAAAACTCTGCCAAATGCAGAGAATACAATGAAAGCAAATCGTCGTACCCAAAAGCCATCCTAAATCAAATTACTCAATAAATCATGTCAAACTAAAATTAAATGTAAGATGAGAACTTTAAGAACATTGTGGATTATGGTTGCAGCAGTAGCCATTGTAGCGTGTCAGAAAGACGATGCTGTAAATGAGAAAAGAGTAGAACAGGAAGTGGTGTTTGGTATTTCTGACGCCATGAACCTGAAATCAGACTGGAACTTTGAATGCGATGACGAATTGGTGCCGCGGGTAGCAGAGGTTATGATCGATGGTGTAACATATTATCCTGAGGTATTCTACCTGGGTGGTAAGCTCTATACCCAGGCCATCAAACTGGATGTGGATATTTCCGGGGGTGCCAACAAGCAAACCTACACCCTGGAGAAGTTTCTGCTCTGGACAGCTCATCCGGTTCTTGATCCGGGCAATGCTGAGATAGTAAAGGCAGCACCTTTGAAGGGTAGCGAATTTGCGGATTTTGTGGCAGAAGCACTTGAATTTACTTTCGATGTATACGCTTTTGACAAAAAAGAGGTAGAGATTGAAGTATTGTGCTTCAATCCGGCTGAGATAGATGGTTTCGGTTTCACCTGGTTCTATATCGGAGAGATAGTGGTGCGCGAGATGTGCTTCTTTGGCGACCTTTGCATCAAAAGCCCCTCCGACTATGCTCAATCGCTTTACAGTGAGGTTCTGGATCTTGAAAACTATCCCTTTGACCTGCCTGCCATTTTCAAAATCAAGGTATACCGCAATGGTGCATTTTTCAAAACATTCTCCAATGTAAAGGAAAATGAAGATGGCACCAAAGAACTGGTAGCCCCTCTGTGCGTAAGGTATCCCGACAACGTGCGCAAACCCGACCTGTTTACTTTCGAATTGTGGGTGTATGTGGCTGTAGGTTCTGGTTTCGACTATGTACTCTTCAACACCTGGTCGGTAACAGACGATCAGCAGATCCCAACCGACCACAATGGCGTGGTAGACTTCGTGATTGGTAACTGTAACTACCAGCCCGGAGATTTTACATTGGTACTGCCTCCTTACCAGAACCTGCCTGAGCAGGCCAATGCTACTTTTGTACAAAACTATGCTGATGGTGGCTACTGGACCCTCACCATCAACTCGCTGGATGGCGATGCTTCTGCAAATTATTTCGACTTCCCTGATGCAGGGCTGACAGTATTGGGCTGGTGTGGTGATGCAGAAGCTTTCATTACCCCAGGTACTGCCAACTTCTATATCTACAGCTCGATGAACAACGCCGGCTGGCCTGCTTCTACCCCGGTTTCTCTGTCGGATCTGGCCAAAGTAAACTGGTTGTTCAACAATTTGTCCACTTTTGGCTACCCAGCACTTACCAACATGTTTGTTGAACCTTCTGATCTGAATATTTCGGTACAACAGGCCCAGGATCTGCAACATGCCATTTGGCTGATTCTTGGCCAGCCGTTGCCAGCAGGCGAAGGCCCTGCTTCGGCTGAAGCTCAGGCCATGGCAGCTGCAGCAGCAGGTAAGGGAGGTTTCCTTCCTCTGCCCGGAGGCTACGCAGCTGTGCTGATGATGAAAGACAACGATCCGGCTCAATTTCAGCTGATCTTCACCATTGTAGATCCCTGATGATCCGCGATCGTGCTGATAAAATGAACTAACTTTTTTTTTTACGATTCTTACCGGAGGAAGCCTTTGGCTACCTCCGGTTTTTGTAGTAAAATAGTGGTCAGATGAACTGAAGTATTCAGGACCAAGGCGAAAATAGTGGCGGGGTCACTTCAGGTGGCCCCGCCACCGGCCCAAGCCTTTTCCAACTGCGGAGGTAGTGCGGGCGGATCCCTTGGTGCGCGGCCAAAGCCTCTTCCAACGGCAGCAGTAGTGCTGGCGAATCCCTTGCTGGAGTTGCACAAGCCTTTTCCAACGGCAGAAGTAGTGCTGATAGATCCCTTGCTGGCGCTGCACAAGCCTTTTCCAACGGCAGAGCTAGTGCTGGCAGATCCCTTGCTAGCGCTGCGGGATGACATGGCGCAGCGGGCGTTATAAAGAGATGGGTTTTGGCGGGCGCAGCCCGCCAAAACCCATCT
>ERZ869909.2694-NODE-2694-length-11276-cov-4.434146_pt1 | contig 11276 bp, 5 predicted proteins | sample MGYA00520892_ERZ869909 | MGnify/ENA primary metagenome ERZ869909 (study PRJEB32215, sample SAMEA104723947) | bioreactor metagenome | biome: bioreactor; feature: anaerobic bioreactor; material: water | place: China | collected 2015-03-12 ... | reverse complement strand
CCCTGTTGCCCCTGTTGCCCCTGTTGCCCCTGTTGCCCCTGTTGCCCCTGTTGCCCCTGTTGCCCCTGTTGCCCCTGTTGCCCCTGACGATTCGACAACTCCGGCAACCGATCGAGCAGCAGCGTCACATGCCGACCCCCAGGCTCGAACGAGATCACAAGGCGGCGATTGACGACGACCCGCAGCGGCGACGATCGCGCGGTTGTCGTCGGGATGACGACGCGTGGGTCGTCGTCTGCGACATCGCAGGCGAGCCGGGCCTCTTCCATCAACGCGAGCATCCAGCGCGCGACAGCCGCTCGCCGAGTTGCCCGCCGCAGCGTACCTGCCAGAGCCTCGCTCTCGGCGAGCAGCTGCTCTGCGGTCGGCGCTCGCGGCACAGGGCTCCCGGCCCCCTGCTCGGTGCCAGCGCTCGCCGGCACGGCGCGTTGTCCGGCCCGGTGCCGACGCGCCGACTCACGGACGGCAGACTCGGCGGCGCGCGAGCTGTGGAGCCACCCCGCCCGTCGCGATCGACACGGTTCGCTCCCTGCCGCCTCGTCCTTCGCACGACCCCTCGACGTCACGCCGGCGCAAGGCGGTTCACCCACAGCAGCCGACTCCGCGGCAGACGCCACGCCCACCCCATCCATCCGGGGCGTCGACAGGTCCGGGAGGAGCGCCTCGGTGACCGGCGCGCCGCTCGCCCACGACCGCTCGAAGAAGGCTCGGAAGCGACGCAAGGCCCCGGATTCGCGGTCAAGCGACGTGAGCTCTGCGCGCGATGCGACGCCGGCGTTGGTCAGGTTCGCCGAGCCGGAGAACCCGGCGTCGCGGTGCATGACCAGCTTCGTGTGCACGTCGGGGACGTGTCGCACCCGGTCGCGATGGGTCTTGAAGTACGTGATCAGGCGTGGGTCGCGCTGCTCGCCGAGGCACGCATCCAGGTCGGTGATCAGGCGCCATCGGGTGCCGCGAAGCAGGCGGCGCACGAGGCTGGCGTTGACGAACGGGGACACGACCAGGAGTTCGTCGCCGGGCGGCAGCGACGCGCGAACTTCGAGGAGCTGGTCGGCGATGGGGCTCTCGGTTGCCGGGTCGCCGCCGTGAAAGGCGACGGACTCGACACACGAGCGGAACGGCGCCGGGACGCCGTCCTGGACGAGCCAGCGGCTGGCTCGCTCGGCGATCCAGCGGCCGCGCGCGGCCGCGGCAGCCGCTGGTGCGGACGGCGCGCGCTGCGTTCTGCTCGACGTGGCCGAGCCGGCGCGCTCGGGTGTCCAGACGAAGGACAGCGCGCCGGGTTGATCAGCCGACCTGTTGCCGCGCGCGAGCGTCGGCACGGGCTGCTCGAGAGGGTCATCCCGGAGCCGACCGAGCGGCGTGTGCCCGTCCAGGATCGCGTTACGGAACGCGTGCTCGGCCAGCGCGCTGGGTCGCCTCGCCGGGTTCGGGCCCAGCCAGCGGCTCAGCGTGGTCGGCTCGACCCCCATGACGGCCGCGAAGGTCACGATCGGGGTACCGCACACGTCGAGGATGAACCGCATCTGACGCCCGCTGAGCCGGTACGGCAGGCGCAGCGTCATCGTCACGAGGGCGACGTCGAGGTCCCGCTGTCGCGGCAGCTCCCGGTCCGCACGCGAGCTCCCGGTCGTCTCGTCGTCGGGGAGCCCACGCAGCGTCACCCATGGCGCTCGCGGATGGGTCACACCGCCACGCCCGTCAGCTCCCGACACCCCGGCACCTCCTTCACGGTTCATGATCCCCTCCTTCGCCAGCAGCCACACGCCATCCGCCGTCTCGCGCCGACGCGGGTTCGCGACGGTCTCGACAAGGTGTCGTGCGGAGCAGGGTCGTGTTGCACAGGCGACGCGAAAATCGTCCGGCCTGCGGCCCGAGACCCGCACCGGCGCCGGGCGCCGGGCCCAGGGCGGCGTGGCGGGCCTGGCGGGCGGGGCCAGGCGGCGATTCGTAGCCACTGGACATGATTCGCCCGCACGCGGCGTGATGGCACTGGCTCTGGCCCTATGGTACGTTCGGTTCGCAACCTCGCCGTGGAGCGCGCCGTGCTCGAGACCGTCACCTTCTCCGTCTACAGCTGCGAGCCGTGCGCGGGCCCCGTGCTGGCCGCATGGGACCTCGACGAACACGACGAACTTGTGCCCGTCTGCGCGCGGTGCGGCGCTCGGCTCGAGCCCGCGGCAGACGCCCGCAGGGTGGGCGCCTCGGCGCTGCGAAGGTTCGGCTACGACGTGGAGGGCGAGGGGCCGGTGACGCGAGGCTGCGGTAGCGGAGGAAGCTGCGGCAGCTGCTCGTCGAGCTCCACCTGCGGCACCCCCTGATTCGACGCAACACGACGAACATCGAGGACCGATGCAGTTCGAACTGACGATCCCGGCGCTGCCGGACGGAACCCCGCGGCGCCAGCTTCGCATCGACGCGCCGTCCTGGCACGAAGCCCTGGCCAACGGCGTCCAGCAGGCCGGGCTGCCGTGGCGCGGCATGGCAGGCTGCTACATCGAGCAGGTCGGCGACACCCGGCGCGTAAGCCTCGCCGGGCTCGCGGATCCGCTCCTGCTCGCGCCGGCGGGTGCACAACAAGTGGTGGCGGGCGGGGCTCAGGCACCGGCGACGACACACCCGGCGCAACCCGCGCAGCCTGCGCCCGTCGCCCCGATCGCTCAGCAACCGGCGAGCGGTGGTGGTGGCGGGTGGACGAGCGCACCGGCGGCGCCCGGCGGCTGGTTCAACCCGCAGGACGCGTACGCCTCCTCGGCTCCGCAGCAGCCGGCGCAACCGGTACAGCAGCAGCCGGTACAGCAGCAGTACGTCCAGCCCGCGCAACAACCGACGCCACAACAGCCGACGCCCCAGCAGCACGTGCAGCCTGCGCAGCAACCGGCTCCGCAGCAGCCAATGCACCAACCGGTACAGCAGCAGCCAATGCACCAACCGGTACAGCAGCAGCCGGTACAGCAGCAGTACGTCCAGCCCGCGCAACAACCGACGCCACAACAGCCGACGCCCCAGCAGCACGTGCAGCCTGCGCAGCAACCGGCTCCGCAGCAGCCGATTCCGCAGCAGCCAATGCACCAGCCGGTACAGCAGCAGCCGGCGCCCCAGCAGAACGTGCAGCCTGCGCAGCAACAGGGGCCCCAGCAGCAGCCCGCGCACCAGGCGGCGACGCTCCCAGCGACAGACGCACCGAGCGCCACCCCGACCGACGGACGGCTCGAAGCAGAGACCGAGGCGTGGGCGGAAGAATCCCAGATGGCGCTCGAGGACATCTTCCTCGAGATGCCCGGTATCTTCGCTCCCGGCGTCACCGCACCTGACGCCATCGACTTCATCGTCGACACCGCGCGCAAGTACCTGCCCTCCGAGTACGTCGCCGTGTTCCTCGTCGACGACATGGCTGAGGAGATCTACTGCGCCCAGGCCCGGGGCAAGGGCGTCCGTCAGCTCCTCGACGCGACGTTCCCGCTGGACGCCGGGTTCATCGGATACTGCATCCGCAACGGGGTCGGGCTCAGCTGCTCGGACCCGACGAACGACAAGCGCGACGACGCCACCTTCACCCGTGTCACCGGCATCGACGTGCGCTCCATCGCCTGCGGGCCCATCCAGTACCAGGAACGGACCTTCGGCGTGCTCGCGCTCTTCAACCGCGAAGGCCACACGCACTTCAGCCAGGGCGACCTGAACGTCGTAAACTACATCGGCGCTCAGATGGGCGAGTTCCTGCAGCGCCAGATCGACTCGGACACGTCTGCACTCGGCTAGCGCCCGCACGCAACGCCCGGGCGATTCGTAACCCCTGGACATGAATCGCCGCCCGGCGCCCCCCGCACGACGTCCCGGCCCGCACGCAACACCCGGGCGATTCGTAGCCCCTGGACATGAATCGCCGCCCGGCGCCCCCCGCCCGACGCCCCGGCCCGCACGCAACACCCGGGCGATTCGTAGCCACTGGACACGAATCGCCGCCAGGCGCACCCCGCCCGGCGCCCCGGCCCTACTTCAGATCCGCCCACGTGCGGCCGTGGTGGAACTCGACCACCAGCGGCACGCGGAGCGGCATGACCCGCTGCATCTGCTCGGTCGCGAGCCGACGCACCTCGTCGAGCTCGGCCGGAGGGACCTCGAAGATCAGCTCGTCGTGCACCTGCATCAGCATCCGCGACCGCAGGCCGCGCGCGCGGAGCTGATCGTCGATCTGGATCATCGCCAGCTTGATCATGTCCGCGGCGCTGCCCTGGATCGGGGTGTTCATCGCCAGACGTTCACCTTGCGCGACATCTGCCGGGCGGCTCGACCGCAGCTCCGGGATCGGGCGGCGCCGGCCGATCACCGTCTCGGCGTACCCACGCTCACGCGCGCTGGAGATCAGCCCGTCGAAGAACGGCTTCACGCGCGCCAGACGCTCGAAGTACCGCTCGATGTACTCCCGCGCCTGGCCTCGCGTGATGCCCAGCTCATCGGCCAGGCGGTTGGCGCCCATCCCGTAGATCAGCCCGAAGTTGATCGCCTTGGCCGCGCTCCGCTGTTCGGACGTCACCTCGATCGGCTCGACCCCAAAGACCTCCGCCGCCGTGCGCCGGTGGATGTCCTCGCCGGCCTCGAACGCCCGCACGAGCACCGGATCCGCGCTCATGTGCGCCAGAATCCGCAGCTCGATCTGCGAGTAGTCGCCGCCCAGCAGCAGCCAGCCATCCTCCGGCACGAACGCCTGGCGGATGCGGCGCCCGTCCTCGCTGCGGACCGGGATGTTCTGCAGGTTCGGGTTCGAGCTCGACAGCCGGCCCGTCGCCGCAACCGCCTGGTGATAGCTGGTGTGCACCCGCCCGGTGCGCGGGTGGACCAGCCCCGGCAGGCTCTCCACGTACGTCGACGCCAGCTTCGCCAGGTGGCGGTAGTCGAGGATCAGCCCCGGCAACGGGTGGTCGCCCCGCAGCTCCTCGAGCACGCTCTGGTCCGTGCTGGGCCCGCTCTTGGTCCGCTTGATCACCCGGAGCTTGAGCTGCTCGAACAGGATCTCGCGCAGCTGAACCGGCGACTGGATCGAGAACGTCGTCCCCGCGGCCTCGTAGATCGCCCGCTCGATCCCCGCCAGGCGCCCCCGGAACTCGCGGCTCAGCTCGCCAAGGAACCCCGTGTCCACCCGCACCCCGGTCTGCTCCATCCGGGCGATGACCCGCGCCAGCGGGATCTCGACGTCGGTGAGGACCGCGCGCAGCCGCCCCTCGCCCAGCCCCGGCGCGAACGCGTCCGCGAGCCGCAGCGTCACGTCCGCGTCCTCGGCCGCGTACCGGGTCGCCTCCTCGATCCCCACCAGGTCGAACGTCACCTGGTCCTTGCCGGTCCCGGCGACGTCGCCAAAGGCGATGGTCGTGTGGTCGAGGTGCTCCAGCGCCAGCGCGTCCAGGTTGTAGCGCCGCCGGTTCGGATCCAGCAGGTACGCCGCGAGCATCGTGTCCATACCCACGTTCGCCAGCTGCACCCCGTACCGCTCCATGACCCGCAGCTCGTAGCAGGCGTTCTGAAGGACCAGCTCGATCGACGCGTCCTCCAGCACCGGCCGCAGCCGCTCGAGCACCGCGTCCAGCGACAGCTGCCGACGCTCGCTCAGCACGCGGTGCCCGACCGGGACGTACCACGCCTGCAGCGGCGCGCTGCACAGCGCGACCCCCACGATCTCCGCGTCCAGCGGATCCAGCGACGTCGTCTCGAGGTCGAACGCCAGCCGACCGGCGCGGCGCGCCTCGTCCAGCACCGCGTCCAGCTCGTCGAGCGTCCAGACCGTCCGGTAGTCCAGCTCCTCCGTCGCGGCCAGCGCCCGCTCGCGCGACGCGTCGGGGAACAGCCCGCGCAACATCGCAGGAAACCGATTGAACTCGAACACCTGGCAGAGGCGCTCGAACGCCTCGAAGTCCGGCGGGCACAGCTCGAGGTCATCCAGATCGACGCCCAGCTCCACGTCCGTCCGGATCTCCGTCAGCCGGCGCGCGAGCCGGATCTGCTCCACGTTCGCCCGCAGGTTCTCCTTCCGCTTCGCCCCGGACACCCGGTCGATGTTCGCCAGCAGGTTGTCGATCGAGCCGAACTCCGCGATCAGCTTCCCCGCCGTCTTCTCGCCGATCCCCGGGACCCCAGGGATGTTGTCCGACGTGTCGCCCGCCAGCGCCAGCACGTCCGCCACGCCCTCCGGCCCCACGCCGAACCGCTCCCGGACCTCCGCCACGCCCATGCGCTTGCCCCGCATCGAGTCGACCATCGTCGTCGACTCGTCCAGAAGCTGGCACAGATCCTTGTCCCCCGACAGGATCGTCATCTCCATCCCGGCACGCAGCGGGCTCGCCGCCAACGAGCCGATCATGTCGTCCGCCTCCAGCCCCGGCACCTCCAGGACCGGGATCCTCAAGGCCTTTACGATCTCGCGAAAGTAGGGCATCTGCACCACCAGCTCCTCCGGAGGAGCCTCGCGGTTCGCCTTGTACTCCGAGTAGATCTCATTGCGGAACGTCTCCCCTTTCGGGTCGAACGCCACCGCAAGGTACCTCGGGCGCTCGTCCCGAATCACGTTCAGCAACATGTTCGTGAACGCGAACAGCCCGTTCGTCGGCATCCCCTGCGAGTTCGACAGATGCTGAATCGCATGGAACGCCCGGAAGACATAGTAGCTCCCATCGAGTACGTAGAGGGTGGGCAGTTCAGACATCCGGGCCTCGTGGACATGCTGGTGAACCAGGCTGCGCCTTCCGGGCCCTTATCATGACCGTTGACCCATGAAACCCGTCAAGAAAGCCGTCATCCCCGTCGCCGGCCTCGGCACCCGCTTCCTGCCGGCCACCAAGGCCGTGCCCAAGGAGCTCCTCCCCATCGTCGACGTCCCGGCGATCCAGGTCGTCATCGAGGAGGTCGCCGCCGCCGGCATCGAGGAGGTCATCCTCATCACCGGCCGCGGCAAGGACGCCATCGTCGACCACTTCGACATCAGCTACGAGCTCGAGGACACCCTCGAGCGCCGCGGCAAGGCAGACCAGGCCCAGCGCCTGCGCGCCATCTCCTCCCTCGTCCGCACCGTCGCCATCCGCCAGAAGGCCCCACTCGGCCTCGGCCACGCCGTGCTCTGCGCACGCCCGGTCATCGGCGACGACCCCTTCGTCGTCCTGCTCCCCGACGACATCATCGACGCCCAGCCGACCACCGCCACCGAGCAGCTCATCCGCCAGTACCAACGCTACAACGCCGGCGTCGTCGCCCTCATGGAGGTCCCCGACTCCGACGTCTCCATGTACGGCATCATCAGCGGCGACCGCATGGACGCGCGCACCCACCGCGTCAACACCCTCGTCGAGAAGCCCCCCCTCGACCTCGCCCCCTCCCGCTTCGCCGTCATCGGGCGCTACCTCCTGCCGGCGCGCATCTTCGACTACCTCGAGCAGACAACCCCCGGCCACGGCGGCGAAATCCAGCTCACCGACGCCCTCCAGAAGCTCGCCGCGAACGAAGGCCTCCTGGGCTGGGAGTTCGAGGGCCGACGCCACGACATCGGCGACAAGCTCGGCTTCCTCAAGGCGAACGTCGAGTACGCCCTCAAGCGCCCCGACCTGGGCCCCGACTTCCGCGCCTACCTCGAGCAGGTCCTCCGCTCCTGACCGCCGAGAGCCTGCGCCGACCACGTCCTCCGATCGCCTCTACCGACGCTGACCGACGCCCCTGCCTCGAGCCCGCCCTACGCCGTCGGCCGCAGCCCCCGCCGCGGACGCAGCCTCCGCTCTGACCGCCGCGAACGCAGCCTCCGCTCTGACCGCCGCAAGCCCTCCCCTGCCGACCGGCTCCCCAGCGTGTACGTCCAGGTCGCCCTCAACGTCCCCCTCCGCCAGGTCTACACCTGGTCCGTGCCCGAGCGACTCCGCCACGGCATCGAACGCGGCAGGCGCGTCCTCGTCCCCTTCCGCTCGGACGTCCTCCCCGGCGTCATCCTCGAGGTCAGCGACACCCTGCCCGAGCACGCCACCGGCAAACGCATGCGCGCCATCGTCGACGTGCTCGACGCCACCCGGTTCGTCCCCGAGCCCCAGCTCGAGCTCTGCACCTGGATCGCCCGCTACTACCACGCACCCGTCGGCGAGTGCGTCCACCTCGCCGTCCCCGGCTCGCTCACGCCCCGCCGCGGACGCGCCACGTGGACCCTGACTCAGTCGGGCGAAGCCTCCCGGGCGCCATCCGCACCCGCGCTCGCCCCAACGACCCACGCCCCAACGCCCACTCCCGACCCCCTGCCCAAAGACGCCACCCTCACGGCGATTCATGGCCAGGGGCTACGAATCGACGACCCGCGCACGACCGCAGGCGACGACGGCGGCCAGCGAAATCCAGCGGCGATTCATGACCAGGGGCTACGAATCGACGACCGGCGCACGACAGCAGGCGACGACGGCAGCCAGCGAATCCCAGCGGCGATTCATGACCAGGGGCTACGAATCGACGGCCGGCGCACGAACGCCGGCGACGGAGAGCACGCCACCCTCACGGCGATTCATGACCAGGGGCTACGAATCGACGGCCGGCGCACGAACGCAGGCGACGACGGCGGCCAGCGAATCCCAGCGGCGATTCATGACCAGGGGCTACGAATCGACGACCGGCGCACGACAGCAGGCGACGGAGAGCACGCTACACTGACGGCGATTCATGACCAGGGGCTACGAATCGACGACCGGCTGCACCTCGTCGGGGGCCAGACCGGAGAGGCTGGCGGCGGCGCGTCGGGGTCGGCGCACCCGATCTGCGCAGCGCTCGCCGAGCACGGCGCGATGACGACGGACGAGCTCCGCAAGCTCGTCCCGGACCTGACGCTGATGATGCTCGACGAGCTCGAGCAGCTAGGCATGATCCGCGTCGCTGAACCCGACGGAGCCAGCGGCGGCCCGAAGACCGACCTGCTGCTCTGCCGCACGGACGCCACGCCCGACCACAGGCCAGGCGAGCGCCAGCGCCTCATCATCGACTTCCTCGAGCAGCATGGAGAGTCGTCGTGGGACGAGCTGCGGGAGCTCTACGGGTTGCAGCGTGGTCAGGTGCGGGCGCTCGAGCGCGCGGGCTGGCTGACGACGCGCGAGGTCCCGGTGTGGCGTGATCCGTTCCGCGGTCAGCGGGTGGAGCCGCGCGCCGAGGACCCGGCGTTGACGGACGAGCAGGCTGCGGCGGTCGGTGAGATCCTGCGCGCTCACGGCACGCCGGCGCAGCGGCCGTGGTTGCTGCATGGCGTGACCGGGTCCGGCAAGACCGAGGTCTACGTGCGCCTGATCCGGCACGTCCGGGCGCTCGGGCGGCGCGCGCTGATCCTGCTGCCCGAGATCGCGCTGACGCCGCAGTTCACCGGGGTGATGAGGGCGGCGCTCGGTGAGGAGATCGCGGTCATGCACTCGGGGCTGACCCCGGCCGAGCGGCGCGACCAGTGGCTTCAGATCCGGCGGGGGTCGATCGGGGTGGTGATCGGGGCGCGATCGGCGCTGTTCGCGCCGATCGACGACCTCGGGCTGATCGTGGTCGACGAGGAGCACGACCCGAGCTTCAAGCAGAACGAGGGCGTGCGCTACCACGCGCGGGATGCGGCGGTGATGCTGGCAGCGGCGACGGGCGCGACGGTGGTGCTGGGGTCGGCGACGCCGTCTCTCGAGTCGCTGAACAACGCGCGACGAGGCCGCTACGGGCTCGCTCGGCTGGCGCGCCGCGTCCAGGGCCGCCCGATGCCGACGATCGAGCTGGTGGATCTGCGCGATCAGCCGCCAGCGCGCGGGGACAGAGAGCAGCCGGACACGCCGATCAGCGTCCTGCTCGAGCAGGCCGTCCGGCAGACCGTCGACGCCGGAGAGCAGGTCATCCTGTTCCTCAACCGACGCGGCTATGCGCCAGCGATGGCGTGCGGCGACTGCGGGGAGTCGCTGCAGTGCACCGCGTGCGAGGTCTCGCTGACGTACCACCACCGCGGGCGCGTCATGCGCTGCCACTACTGTGGGTTCAGCGCGCCGGTGCCGCGCACCTGTCCGACATGTGGCAGCGACGAGCTCACGTCCACGGGTGCGGGGACAGAGCGCATCGAGGAGCACGTCGTGCAGACGTTCGCGGACCTGCGCGTGGGTCGGCTCGACCGGGACAGCGCCCGCGGGCAGGGCCTGCAGCAGACGCTGCAGGCGTTCCGGCGGCACGAGCTGGATGTGCTCGTCGGCACGCAGATGGTCACGAAGGGGCACGACTTCCCGAACGTCACCCTCGTCGGGGTGCTCGACGGCGATCAGTCGCTGCGCTTCCCGGATTTTCGTGGTGGCGAGCGCACGTACCAGCTCCTGACGCAGGTCGCAGGGCGCGCCGGGCGGGGCGATCGGCCCGGCCACGTGATCATCCAGACGTGGAAACCGGAGCACCACGTACTGCGGGCGGTTCGCGACGGAGACTTCGACGGGTTCGCCGAGGCGGAGCTCCGGCTGCGGAGCCGGCAGGGCTACCCGCCGTTCGGCTTCGCGGCGCTGGTCCGGCTGAACTCGGCGGACCAGGTCGCCCTCACGCAGGCCGGCGCACAGCTCCGGGAGCTGCTGACACGTCCAACCAGCCCCCGGGTGCACGTTCTGGGCCCCACGGACGCTCCGATCCCGCGTGTTCGTGAACGCTATCGAACGCAGATCCTGCTTCGATCATCCGAACGAACACCGCTCCACCAGGCTGCCGCGCTCGTGACGGCCTTCGCGGAGTCGCTTCGCGCGACCGACGTCAGGGTGAGCACGGATATCGACGCTCAGTCGATGCTTTAGGCCGATGTTGTTCCAGCAACCACACAACACTTTACGCCGTACACAACGGTAGGATCTCGCGCTCGGAGCGAAGCATCGCACGGTGTAGCATCGCCACAAGGCCCGGAACGATGCTTGCAACGGACCGATCCGACCGTTATCCTCCCGGTGCCACGATACGCCGGTCCTGAGGAACCTGCACCTCCAGCCATGCCGGAGGTTGCGCCTCGTACCGGCCCCGCCTCAGTATCCTCCGCGTAACCCACCTGCCCGTCCCACCGACCCGCTCCCTTGGGTCCAATCCCTCCCTGCTCCGCGCGGGCACCAGCCGCCCGCGCTTTCGGGCGCCATCGATTCGCGCCCCGGCAACCGCGTCGCCACGATCCCCGGGCGCGGTTGTCGAACCGTACCCGCCGGCCAGGAGCCCAGCGTCCGGGCCGCCGGGCGCGGTGGCCGGGCGATTCGTTGCCACTGGACATGATTCGCCGCTACCGACGCCACGCA
>ERZ869909.2693-NODE-2693-length-11280-cov-4.670178_pt1 | contig 11280 bp, 10 predicted proteins | sample MGYA00520892_ERZ869909 | MGnify/ENA primary metagenome ERZ869909 (study PRJEB32215, sample SAMEA104723947) | bioreactor metagenome | biome: bioreactor; feature: anaerobic bioreactor; material: water | place: China | collected 2015-03-12 ... | reverse complement strand
TATATATCGAAACTGGTCGCAAAAACGATCACTTGTGGTAGCTTGGACTAAACTCGTGAACCGCTTTGATGAAGGCTTCTGCGTGCGCAGGATCGACTTCTGGGTGAATACCATGACCAAGGTTAAAGACATGCCCTGGGCCCTGACCATAACTGGCCAAAATAGTTTTTACTTCTTCGCGAATACGCTCAGGAGCAGCATATAAAACGCTCGGATCCATATTGCCTTGTAACGCAACTTTGCCGCCCGTTAATTTACGAGCAGTGGCTAAGTCGGTGGTCCAGTCGACCCCAAGGGCATCACATCCGGTTGCCGCCATGATATCTAGCCACTGACCACCATTCTTGGTGAACAATGTGACAGGAACTTTACGACCATCTGCTTCACGGACAAGACCGTCAACGATTTGCTGCATATAGCGTAACGAGAATTCTTGATAATCGCGCGGCGACAAAACACCACCCCACGTATCGAAAATCATAACCGCTTGGGCACCATTCGCAATTTGCGCATTTAAATAGGAAGTAACCGACTGCGCTAATTTGTCGAGCAACTGATGCATCACTTTTGGTTCGCGATACATGAGCGACTTCACAATAGAAAAGTTCTTGGTGCTGCCACCTTCAACCATGTACGTGGCCAAAGTCCACGGGCTGCCAGAAAAACCAATCAATGGCACATCGCCATTTAAGGCTTTACGAATGGTTTTCACTGCATTCATGACATAGCCCAATTCATCTTCTGGGTCTGGCACCGGCAGCGCTGCAACCGCTTTCGCATCGCGAATCGGATTTTTAAAGCGAGGGCCTTCGCCCTGTTCAAAATACAAACCAAGACCCATTGCGTCTGGAATGGTTAAAATGTCTGAGAAGAGAATTGCCGCGTCTAAAGGAAAACGACGCAGCGGTTGTAACGTCACTTCACAAGCCAACTCTGCGTTCTTACACAAACTTAAAAAGTCGCCAGCTTGCGAGCGAACTTGACGATATTCAGGTAGATAACGACCCGCTTGGCGCATCATCCAAATCGGGGTACGGTCAACCGGCTGACGCATTAAGGCGCGCAAATAGCGGTCATTCTTTAACTCTTGGCTCATGTTTTTTTCCTTTCAATCAATTGCGCGTGATTCTATCAGCTTCGCGCCTGAACTTCAGCTTTTACCGTTGCGATTAGCCGGGCGGCAATAGTACCAAGCGGAGGTGTGCGCGGGAGCTGATCTAAGTCAAACCAATTGGCGCTAATAATTTCGTCATCCTGCAAATTCAACTCACCGCTGTCGTATTCGGCAATAAACCCAGCCATCAATGAATGCGGAAAGGGCCAAGGCTGGCTAGTGACATAGCGAATGTTACGCACCCGCACGCCGACCTCTTCAAAGACTTCTCGGTGCACGCATTGTTCAAACGACTCGCCACTCTCGACAAAGCCTGCTAGCACGGAGAAGAGCCCCTCTGGATGGCGGACGCCACGGGCCAAAAGTATTTGCTTGCCACGATAAACCGCAACAATCATGCACGGGGAAATTCTTGGGTAACAACGAAATTCACACTGCGGGCACAGAACGGCTAATTCATCACGGTCCTGCACGGTATGCGAACCACACTTGCCGCAGTACTGATGCGTTTCTAAAAAGTGCTGTAATTGACAGGCGCGTCCTGCCAAAGCAAATAGCTCAGAATCGCCAAAGCGCAGTAACTGACGCAATGGTTGCCATTCATATTCACTCAATTGCAGCGTCGGTTCGGCCAAGCTCATGACGAACGCTGGCTTTCCCCGATAGTCGCCAATTTGCGCGGTATATTCGGTTTCGGCTCCGGGGATGAACTTGGCATTGCCATACGGCACTAGTTCAGCGCTATTCTCGTTTGTACTTGCAAGGACTTGTGTTCCGCAGATAATAAACCACCACACCGCCGAATCCGACGGCGGCATTACGTCAGGTTTAATCATTCATTACTCCTAATTTTTTCACATCAGTCATCGCTTCGGGAACGTTTCAACCGTTTGTACTGCCCAGCAACTTCCCCTAACTTTCCCATAACTTTGCAAACAACTTCCACCGATAATTGTTGATTTTCTCACTACGCTCGCAGTACAGTGAAAGAACAGGTCGTGCTGAGCCTGAACAAGGAGCAACTATGTTACGCCGTAATAAAGCCGCAAAAGAACAATGGGCTGGGCTACATCAAGCATTAGATCGTTGGCTCGAAGAGCGTCAAGAGCTGCTCGTTCGTTATTGTCAAATTGCGAGTTTACCGCCTTATGACAAGCACTGGGAACAATTACCGCCAGCCAAAGAAATTCGTGCCTTCTGTGAAGTCCTGATTGACTACGTATCCGCTGGCCATTTCGAGCTTTACGATCATATTTTGGTCGAAGCAAATGCGCATAATCACTCTACGGAAGCTTTCGGGCAAAAGATATACCCGCAAATTCATACGACCACGGAAGTTGCTCTCGACTTTCATGATACCTATGCTGAGGTATGTGACACAGATTCGCTGCCAAGCTTTACGCCTGACATCTCAAAACTCGGCGAAGCGCTACAGACGCGATTAGAGCTTGAAGACCAGCTCATCGCCTTGTTGGCTGACCAAGACGTCACTGAACGCACCGCTGCTGGCAACGAAGCTATTAGTTAAGCCAAATATTCGAATGATATGAAAAGGGCGCTACCGATAACGGAGCGCCCTTTTTGTTGCCTAATCAGGTCTCAAAGCTTAGTCGTTGCCACCGACCGTAATAACTGACAAAGAGTTCGCTTCAATGTCAGCACGGTGGAACCAAATGGGTGCCAAACGTGGCTGCTCTGAATAGAACTCAGTTTGGTCGAGATAATGCGGTGAGCGGATATCCGACGATTGTGAATAGGTCAGTAATCCTCGACCTTCCGGCCCCTCCTCCGTGAAGCGCATCACGAACATCCAGCTTGAGCCACTCGTAATATGGTAGCCCTGCTGCGACATTTGTGACCCAGCTAAACTCGGATAACGATGGCGAGGCAATAATGTGCCATCTTGAGCGCCTTGGGAGGCAAACACATTGAAACCACCTTCAATATTGTTGGCGCCGCCCCAAGGCAAGCGGTTACCGCTCGGTTGCCCATTAGGCAAACTACGCTCGACAAACTGCACATCACCAAACTGCGCATCTAACGCAAATGGAGTCTGCGCAATGGTAAGCACAGCGCGCGCCAGCTGCTCTTGAATCACACTCGGATTGGTTAAACCATTTGGCGTGGTTAACGGCTCAAAGCGATTATAAGGAATCGCCCACTGCGGGTTGCGGCTAAATTGCTGCGCAAACTCGCGGAACACATGCGCGCCCACGCTCTCTTTGTTCATGCGGCCGTCCCACTGTGCCAAGGCAGCGCAGGCAGGAGCGATATTCACTTCAGTGCCTGAAACAACAACCGGTGTGTCGCCGCGCGAGTTACAGATAGACAATAAGTCTGGCAAAATCGCTTCACCCAAATAAGCACGATTACTGAGTAAGGTTTCTTCGAGCTCCGTGAGTGACACGTTACTTAGCTCAATAAGTTTTTGCTGACCCATTCGTGAGCGCAGTGTTTGCTGATCTAGCGCTGGACCAAACAACAAGTAGTCATTCTCAGCGTCGGAAACAATCGGTGCAGCTGGGTTAGTGAGCCAATAACTATTATTGGAGTTTTGCACAAAGTCTGTGCGGCGCAAGCGCGGCGCCCGCTCATGCGGAACTACACCGCGAGCTCGGAAGCGTTCGCTATTCGCAGGAATCAAAGTAAAAGGAGCTTGTCCGCGAATGGCTAAAAACGCTAAGTCACGACGCAAATCCGCAAGGGCTTCCGGGTCGATATCTGGCACTGACGAGCCGTCAGTGAAGAACACATCACCGTGACGGTCAGCGACCATCGCATTATTGAAGATCAAGCCAGTCTTGTTATAGAACAAGCGCTCTACTTCATCGATATCCGATGCTAGATTTAAGCCGAGCCAATGGTCGAGAATATCAAAGTTTGGCAAGTTGGCGTCGTACAACGCAAATGCTGAACGCGTCCCCACCAAGTCCATGCCCCACTGGAACGCCCCAGGAATTGAGAGCATCGGCCCGAATGAGCTGTGGTAGAAAGTCTTCTCTAAGGTAATACTGCTGGAAGGTCCAGTCGCAACCTGAATTTGCACGGTTTTCTCTTGAATTTGACGTGGCTCACCATCCACCAAATAGGTCATTCCGGTCGCATCGTTCGGGTCTAAATGAAGTTGATAAACAACAAAGCGCTCCGCAGTGGAGAAAGTATGTGTCCAGGCGATGTTCTCGTTGAAGCCAATGTTCACAACACCCGGCATGCCGGACAGTGAACCACCAACAACTTTCATTTCACCAGGAATTTCAATACCGAAGCGCCAAAAACGCTGGTTCCCTACATGCGGGAAGTGCGGGTTAGCGAGAAGCATACCTTGACCGTTTTCCGTCATTTCGCTCCCTAAAGCCCAGCCATTTGAACCTAAGTCCGACGGATTCGTTTCTGGAATGCCAACGCTGTTAGCATCGAAGCTCATATTGAACGATGTCGCGCCGACGGGTGTCGGTAAATAATCAACGCCTGGAGGTGTGCCAATAAACAGAGGCTCAAGGAAGTTCGCTGCCCCAGGTAATAATGCAACACCTAATGCGTAAGTCAGCATATCTGTTGGTGTAATCGGCTGAACCCACGGCATGCCAGCGCAAGGTGGGGCGATATTAGCAACACCGGTATCACTTAAATACTGGTTGTAACCAGCGGCATAACCTTGCAGCAGAGCGCGGCTATGTTCACTCAGATTCCCGATGTTATCCTCTGCCAGTTCGCGAATGCCAATTGCTTTATAGGTCAGGTCATTAATCACATTGGCGCTGTCACCAGAACCAAGCACCGCATCTGGCCCAAAATAAGCAGATCGCATGGAATTAAAACGCACGATTTGGTCAGCCAAAATACAAATATTGTCTTCAGCGAAAGCGTACGCCGTGCCATAGGCGATACCTTCCAAACTATCGGAAGTAATATACGGGACACCAAAGTCCGTGCGACGAATCTCGGCGCTAACACTGCTCGGTGCGAACGTTGTTACCGCTGGAAAAGAATAACTAGGACGTGGTTCTGGAGGCGGGCCACTCCCTTCTGGTGGGTTTGGTGGCATACTCGTGCCACTCGTACTAGAAGAGCTAAAACAACCGCTTAATGCGAAACTGCAAGCGACAGCCAGCAAGCTGTAGCGTGAAAGACGGGCCATTGCAGACATGGTTTTCCCTCATGTTGGTTATGTTATTTTTTTGTAACCTCCAGTATTGTTTCTGTTTTTAAAAAGGTCAAACCAGTCATTGGGTGCACAAATATTAACCACGGCAAACAAAAAGCCCCGAATTCATGAAGATGAAATCGGGGCTTTCTTGTGTTTTCAGGCTACTTATTGATTGTTAGCACTTACAACATCAATTAATTCAACCTCAAACACGAGCGTAGAATTCGGCTGAATCACACCATTTGCGCGTTCAGTTGCACCGTAAGCTAACTCGGCTGGAATCACAAAACGATACTTCGCACCGACGGTCATTAATTGCAGGCCTTCAGTCCAGCCTGAAATAACACGATTCAGCGGGAAGCTGATTGATTCACCCCGTTGATACGAGCTGTCAAATACTTCACCGGTCACCAATGAACCTTCATAATGCACTTCAACAACGTCGGTTGCTGAAGGTGATGCGCCGTCTGGGTTGCCTTCTCGTAATACTTCGTACTGCAGACCAGAAGCAGTCACCACGACGCCTTCACGTTGAGCATTTTCTTCTTGGTAGGCTAAACCTAACGCCAGGTTTTCAGAACCTGCGTTAGCACGGTTTTGCTCTTGGGTACTGGTTAGCGTTTCCAGCATAATTTCCCATTGCTCATCAATTTCTTCTTCGCTCATGCGACTTGCATTTGCAAAGGTGTCCATGAAGCCTTCAACAACTGCGTTACCTGCGAGCGGTTGCTCGATTTCAGCCAAGAAATCGTTAACCATTAAGACCTGAACTGCCATGTATGCACCGAGGGTGTATAACATGTGCGCGGTCTCGTCATCTTCATCAACCACAAACTCTTCGCGCTCAGGTAAGCCGGTCATCAGTGGCTTGTCGAGTAAGCCGCGACCCATTAAGTCGAGCTGGAAACGCTCTTGGTCGACTTGTGGCTCAAGGTGCAATAAATCCACAAAGCCAACGCGAATAATGTGCTGCTTTTCTGCATTTTGCAGATCCGGGTACTCTTCTTTGACATTATCGAGTAACTGACGCGCTTCGCGCATTGACGCCGCACCCACTGCATACGAACGTAAGCTCTGCTCATCAGACAGATCGCTTTGTTCTGGAGCGCCGCCACAGGCACTCAAAAATAGGGCTGCACAAGTAAATGCAAGAAATTTAGACATTAACTTCATGGATTTCTCCGTTATGATGTAAGTTTCAACGCTCAAGGCGTGTTACTGTACGCTATAAATAAGTGCACTATCATATACGCAAATGCATACCAATTACCATGAGGCAAGCACAGAATGTCATTCTCCGATGTAAACAATGACACCCAAAAACGAGTTGAAGCACTCGAGCGCCGAAGTGACGACCTTGAGTCGCAGTTAGCGTTTCAAGAAGAAACCATTGAAACATTGAATCGCTTGGTTACTGCGCAAAACCAAGAGCTGCAAACTTTACACAAGCATTTAGTGCTGCTTGCCGAACGTTTACAACAGATGCGGGATAACCATGACGAACAACCAATCGACGAGCGTCCGCCGCATTACTAGTCACAGAGGGTAGTCAGCCGTGAGTAGTCAGCCGTGAGAAATCCGTCGAGGGAATAAGGAGATAACATGTCAGCGCGCCATCCTATTATCGCCGTCACCGGCTCTTCAGGGTCAGGCACCACCACAACGAGCCAAGCTGTTCGCCACATTTTTCGCAGCTTGAAAATTAATGCTGCATTTGTCGAAGGCGACAGTTTTCATCGTTATACCCGTCCCGAAATGGATGTTGCAATCCGTAAGGCACAGGAAAAAGGCAAACATATCAGTTATTTTGGTCCCGAAGCGAACGACTTCGATGCGCTGGAAAAACTCTTTGCCAGTTACTCAGAGTCAGGCCAAGGCCAACACCGGCACTATCTGCATAGCTTCGATGAAGCGGTGCCCTATAATCAAATGCCGGGTACCTTTACGCCATGGGAGCCACTTCCTGAGCATACAGACATGCTGTTCTACGAAGGTCTGCATGGCGCAGTCGCAACCGAGCAACACCATGTCGAAAAGTACGTCGACTTAAAAATCGGCATGGTGCCGATTGTTAACTTAGAGTGGATTCAAAAGCTCATTCGCGACACGTCAGAACGCGGCCATTCACGCGAGTCTGTGGCACAAAGTATCGTGCGCAGTATGGACGATTATATTCATCACATTGTGCCGCAATTTTCCCGCACGCATATTAACTTTCAACGTGTTCCGACCGTCGACACTTCCAATCCGTTCAGTGCGAAAGACATTCCAACTATGGACGAGAGTTTTGTGGTTATTCGTTTTCGTGGCATCACCGATGTCGATTTTCCGTACTATCTGCAAATGATCGACGGCTCGTTTATGTCACGTATGAATACCTTAGTCGTTCCCGGTGGCAAAATGGGTTTTGCCATGGAATTGATTCTCACCCCGCTCATTCAACGTTTGCAGGAAAAACGCCGGATGGCGCTGAACGACTAATTCATAACACAGGGTCATGACCAAGCTGAATAAGACACAAAAAAGCTGTTATTTTTCAATGACAGCTTTTCGTTTTTTAGCAGCAATTCCGAGAAAAAGTCGATGCCGATGCTTAAGCTTCAATGACCTCGAAGCTATGCGTTACATTGACACTAGCCCCTAACATAATTGAGACCGAGCAGTACTTATCGGCACTGAGCTTCACGGCTCGCTCAACGTGCTGTTCTGCCACACCTTTACCATACACTTTAAAGTGCATGTGGATGTCGGTGAATACCGCCGGCACCGAATCCGCGCGCTTGCCTTCAAGCTCAACTTCGCAACGAACAAACTGCTGGCGAGTTTTTTCAAGAATGCTGACAACATCAACCGACGAGCAGCTACCTGCCGCCATTAAAACCATTTCCATTGGCGTTGGCGCATGACCTTCACGATTACCGTCCATGACCACACTGTGACCGGTACCCGAGGTGGCAACAAACTTCATGCCGTCGAGCCATTGTACTTTCGCTGACATCGAGTTACTCATGATGCGATTCCTTAGAATTTCAAGCCAGGGTTAAGCGACGCCGGCATATCCATACGATCGGCTTCCACTGAAGCAACCGGATAAGCACAGTAGTCAGCCGCATAGTAAGCACTTGGACGGTGATTACCACTGTCGCCGATGCCACCAAACGGTGCAGCACTGCTCGCGCCCGTGATCGGCTTGTTCCAGTTCACAATGCCCGCACGGATGTGCGCAAAGAAATGATCCCAGTCGGCGCGATGATCAGCGAGTAAACCCGCAGACAAACCAAAACGGGTGTTATTCGCTTCCGCAATAGCGGCATCGAAATCATTGTATCGATACACTTTTAATAACGGGCCAAAGTGTTCTTCATCTGGCATGTCCGTCACTGCACTGACATCGAGGATACCAGGCGTAACAAAGCCCTTCTGGGCATCCGCCTGCGTCATTTCCACTAACGCTTGCGCACCAAGGCTAATCAATTGGTTTTGTGCAGCAACCATACCAGCGGCTGCTTTTGCAGAAATCATTGCGCCCATAAACGGCTGCGGATCCGCATCATAGTCGCCCACGACAATGTTTTTCGTGACTTCAACTAAACGTGCCAAAATTGCGTCGCCCTGTGCACCAGTTGGCAAGAACAACCGCCGTGAACAGGTACAACGTTGGCCACTGGTGATAAATGCCGACTGCACGATATTGTGCACGGCCGCATCGACATCACTCACGTCCTTGACGATTAATGGGTTATTACCACCCATTTCTAGTGCCAAAATTTTGTCTGGACGACCGCCAAATTGCTCGTGCAAAAACTTGCCTGTAGTTGATGAGCCGGTAAAGAATAAGCCGTCCATTTGCGGATGCGACGCCAAAGCTTTACCTGTTTCTACAAAGCCTTGCACAAGGTTAATTACGCCGTTTGGAATTCCCGCTTGCTGCCAGAGCTTCACCGTTTCTTCCGCAACCCAAGGGGTTAATTCACTGGGCTTGAAAACAACGACGTTACCCGCCAGTAACGCAGGCACAATGTGACCATTTGGCAAGTGTCCCGGGAAGTTATATGGCCCGAACACCGCAACAACGCCATGCGGCTTGTGGCGAATAAATGCTTTTGCGCCGGGCATGTCATTCTCGACCGTGCCTGTTCGCTCATGATAAGCGCGCTCAGAAATCGCAACTTTACCGACCATGGCCGCGACTTCCGTTCGAGTTTCCCACAACGGCTTGCCGGTGTCTTTCGCGATCACATGGGCAAGGTGTTCTTTATTTTCGTCGAGCAGTTCCGCAAAGCGCTTCACAATTGCCAAGCGCTCCGAAAAGTCGAGCGCAGCCCACGCTGGAAATGCTTGGCGGGCCGCAGTCATCGCTGCGTCTACCTGCTCAGCAGTGGCCGCTTGGCCGTGCCAAACAACTTGATTTTTTGCTGGATCAATCGATTCCATAGCGACTCCGGCACCTGCCAGCCATTCGCCATTAATGAATAAATTCTTAGTTGAACTCATGATTCAGTACTCCTTAAAGAGGGGCAATACGCACAGGATCGCCAGCCGTCACAAGCAGTGCATCCGCTTGTTGTTGGGTCAGCACAACATCATCGCCACAAAGATTGACGTCAGCCTGACAGGCACGGAAATCTTTTAATTTGGTATTACAAATCAGCACGTTTTCACTGACTTCCGGTTGGCCAATGCGAACCGTCACAATACGGCTGTTGCGAATTGTGCGCAATTGGCTCACCTCGGCCTCGACCGTTGGACCCGCGTCAAAAATATCGACATAACCGCGGAAACGAAAACCTTCCGACTGCAGCAACTTCAGCGCTGGTAAGGTATTTTGGTGTACTTTACCAACCACGTCTTGTGCTGCTTTGTCGAGCATATTCACATAGATTGGAAAGCGTGGCATTAACTCGGCAATGAAGGTTTTCTCACCAATACCGGTCAAATAATCAGCGCTCGGGAAGTCCATGGTAAAGAAGTGTTTTTCCAACCACGCCCAAAACGGAGAACGACCGTCTTCATCAGAAATACCGCGCATTTCAGCGATCACTTGTTTAGCAAAGCGCTCACGAAATTGCGCCATGAAAAGCAAGCGATACTTCGACAAGACTCGGCCATTGCGACCTTTGCGATAAGGCTCACGCAGGAACAAGGTACAAAGTTCACTGACACCGGTATAGTCATTGCATAAAGTTAGTGTTTGTAAGGCATTGTAGACATTATGTCGGGCTGAGTGGTGAACCACTTTCCCCAAATGATAATGATAAAACGCATTCGACAAACCGACAGCGCCTTCAATCCCACTGACACCCACTATCTCACCTGCGGCCGTGTCTTCCATGACGAACAAATAGCCTTCTTCGCCAGGTTGCTGCAACACGGTTTTACTGAATGCTTCTTCAGCTCGCTCGATACGACGGTGAAGCAAGTCTTCGTCGACGGGCAGCGACGTAAAGCCGTGCCCGGACTCAACTGCGCATTGATAAAGCGCTTCGTAGTCTCGTGCTTCGATAGGTCGAATCACTAACATACACAATCCTTTCGTTAAGCGTGGGCAGCAACAACCTTGGCAACTGCTTGTTCGAAACGCGCCATACCTTGGGCGATATCCGTTTCGCTAATAATCAATGACGGTGTGAAACGAATCACATCCATACCGGCAACCAGAACCATCACGCCTTCGTCTGCACCAGCGTTAAGGAAATCACGAGCCTTACCCTTGAACTTGTCGTTTAACTCAGCGCCAAGCAACAAGCCCATACCACGAACCTCTTTAAAGACTTGGTATTTGTCGTTGATTTTTGCCAGCGCGTCACGGAACCACTGCTCGCGTTGTTTCACACCGTCGAGCACTTCCTTGGTATTCACCACACTCATGACCGCTTCAGACACAGCGCAAGCCAGTGGGTTACCGCCGTAAGTACTGCCGTGAGTACCCGGCTTTAAATGTGCTGCAATGGCCGCCGTCGTTAACATGGCGCCAATTGGGAAACCCCCACCAAGCGCTTTTGCCGTGGTTAAAATATCT
>ERZ869909.2692-NODE-2692-length-11282-cov-4.538510_pt1 | contig 11282 bp, 11 predicted proteins | sample MGYA00520892_ERZ869909 | MGnify/ENA primary metagenome ERZ869909 (study PRJEB32215, sample SAMEA104723947) | bioreactor metagenome | biome: bioreactor; feature: anaerobic bioreactor; material: water | place: China | collected 2015-03-12 ... | reverse complement strand
GGTGGTCATCGAAGATCATCTTGGAATCGTGCAGCAGCCGGCCGATCAGGGTCGACTTGCCGTCGTCGACGCTGCCGCAGGTGATGAAGCGCAGCAGATCCTTGTTCTCGTGCTCGTGCAGGTACTGCTCGATATTGTCGGCAATTAGAGAAGACTGATGGGCCATTTTGGTACCCCAATAAACTTGAAACAGGCGCTGAGCGAAAAGTCAGCGAGCGATGGCCAGACAAGGCAAACAGCGGTGAAAGAGCGGAGTTTACTGTAGCAAATGAGCATCTTGAGCCGATGTTTAACGCCGTATGGCCGAGCGCAGCGAGTTTTCGCCAGCGGCTAGAAGTACCCCTCGCGCTTCTTGCGCTCCATGGAGCCCGCCTGATCGTGGTCGATAGCACGACCGCTGCGTTCGCTGGTGCGGGTCAGCAGCATCTCCTGGATGATCTCGGGTAGGGTCGCCGCCTTGGACTCCACCGCGCCGGTCAGCGGGTAGCAGCCCAGGGTACGGAAGCGCACCCACTTCTCCTCGGGCACCTCGCCCTCGGCCAGCGGCATGCGGTCGTCATCGACCATGACCAGCATGCCGTCACGCTCGACCACCGGGCGCGGGGCGCTGAAATAGAGCGGCACGATGGGGATCTGCTCCAGATGGATGTACTGCCAGATGTCCAGCTCGGTCCAGTTGGAGAGCGGAAAGGCGCGAATCGACTCGCCCTTGTTGATGCGGGCGTTATAGAGATTCCACAGCTCCGGCCGCTGGTTCTTGGGATCCCAGCGGTGGAACTTGTCACGGAAGGAGAAGATCCGCTCCTTGGCCCGGCTGGCTTCCTCGTCACGACGAGCACCGCCGAAGGCGGCATCGAAGCCATACTTGTTCAGCGCCTGCTTGAGAGCCTCGGTCTTCATCACGTCGGTATAGCCGCTGGAACCGTGATCGAAGGGATTGATGCCGGCGGCCCGCCCCTCTTCGTTGGTATGCACCAGCAGCTCCATGCCCACCTCTGCCGCCATGCGATCGCGGAATTCGATCATCTCGCGGAATTTCCAGGTGGTGTCCACGTGCAGCAGCGGAAAGGGTGGCGGGCCGGGATAGAAGGCCTTGCGCGCCAGATGCAGCATCACCGACGAGTCCTTGCCGATGGAGTACATCATCACCGGATTGGCAAACTCGGCGGCCACCTCGCGAAGGATATGGATGGACTCGGCTTCCAACTGCTGGAGGTGGGTCAGGCGCTGGGGCGAAAGAGACGCCGGCGTCGTTTCGGCAGCCTGGGCGGCCGGCTCGCGCGCGGGTGCATGAAGACTGGTCATCGGCCCGGGTACCTCGCATGACAAAGGGCAAGAAGGATCATGCGACACAGGTTAACGCCGGAACAGTAATAACGTAAAAGAATGATTGCCTATCTTTTTAGTCGATATACGAATAACGCCGCACTGTCAGAGGTCGACACGCTCTACCCACGTCAACCACTCGCTGTCAGTGAGATCGACGATGCGATAGCCGGGGCGGGAGGCCTCATCGATGGCAAAATCGGCCGAGCCGGGCAGGAACTGGTCGGTCGTGGAAGGAGTGCCGTAGATGGCCACTCCCTGCCGATGACTGGCCAGTGCCTGGTGAATATGGCCGCAGAGGACCATTCTCACCTGGGGAAAGTCAGCCAGGGTCTGCCATAGCGCGTCGCGGTCCTTGAGACCGATGGCGTCGAGCCATGCCGAGCCCAGGACAAGCGGTGGATGATGCATGACCAGCAACGTGGGGCGGTCGTCCCCCACCAGCCGCTCGGCCAGGTCGGCCAGGCGCGACTCCCCTACTTCGCCATGAGCATGGCCAGGCACGCAGGTATCCACCACCAGCAGACGCCAGCCGTCGAGATCGACCTCAGTTTGTATGGCCTTGACCGCCTCCATCAGCTGCGGCTGGTCATGATTGCCGGCCATCCAGAACCAGGGGCAATCCAGCCGCGCCAGCACTCCGTGGGCCAGCTCATAGGAAGTCCTGGTCTCGTCCTGGCTGATATCGCCGGTGACCAGCACCAGATCGGGGCGTTCGCCGATAGCGGCCTTGACGACCGCCTCGAGCTGGCGCAGGGGAAAGCCGGCCCGGGAGCGTGCCCGAGGGTCGGCATGCAGATGGCAGTCGGTAATCTGGACGATACGCATCAGGGCTGCTCGCTCATCAAGGTAACGCTCTATTCAAGGCAGTTCAGGGTAGTTCGGGCAGATCGGCAGGGTGGCCGTGTGCCAGGCCATGGGCCAGCCACTCACCGAGGAAGCGATTGAGCTGCAGTTTTTCATCGGGCTGGAACATGCGCAGGTTGGGGTAGCGGTAGCGACCGTCGAAGTGGCGTTCGCGCTGAAAATCGGTGACCTCGGCCATGCGCACGTCATGATAGAGGTGCACCCGCATGCGGGGTGGCTCGATAAGCCCGTCCATGAGGCCGCTCTGGGTGACCCGCGCCATGGTGGTGTAGGGCGCCCGCTCGAGTATCTCAAGGTGCAGGGTACCGAAGCGACCGTTCCGCCCCGTCAGCTCCAGCTGTCGAATGTCACCCGCCCCCAGGTCGCCCAGCAGCCGGGTCAGGCGCAGATAATTGGCACTGCATTCACCCTGCAGGCCCTTCAGATCGGTCACATAGGCGGTTCTAGCCACGCTACCTCCTTGCTCTCAGAGATGCTCGCTCGGCTGCCAGCCAGTATAAGGCGATAAGGCACATGGCATTGTCGAGTCGGCCAGCCTGCAGGAGTTCCCAAGCCCGAGTAAACGGTAGCACGTGAACACGGATGTCCTCATGCTCTTCGTCGAGCCCGTGGACGCCTCCCAGGCCCCCGGAGTCCACCAGGGCGCAGTAGAGGGTAACCCGCTCGTTGCAGGCGCCCGGGCTCGGGTAATAGGTATGCAGTTCGATCACTTCGTCGACGGAGCAACCTGCCTCCTCCATGGCCTCGCGGCGGGCCACCTCTGCCCCACTCTCTCCCGCTTCGACCAGGCCGGCCACCACTTCGAGCTTCCAGGGCGAAACGGGGTCGGCCAGAGCGCCGGCGCGAATCTGTTCAACCAGTACGACGCAATCCCGGTCCACGTCGTAGAGCAAGACCCCCACGGCATCATGACGGCAATGCACCTCACGCACCACCTCGCCGCTCCAGCCGCCGTCGAAGAGCCGATGACGAAGGTGCACTTCCTCCAGGCGAAAGAAGCCCTGATACAGACAACGCCGTTCGCGCAGATCCACATCGGCCGACGAGAAGGCGGGAAGAAGCGAAATATCACGGCTCTGGTCGTGGGTATTGGGCATGCCATTCTCCAATCGACGAATGGCGACCATTATCATGACCGGGGCCTGAAATGCCAACTGCCGCGCGGTCAGGACGACCGGCACGGCAGCGAAGGGGGAAGAGTCGGGTAGAAAGGGTCGGGCGGAAAGGGTCAGAGCGTCGCCAGCAACGCGCGGGCCTCTTCTCGCAGCGCCTCGTCGGATGTTTCGCGGTCCGGACGCGCCGTGCCGTCCACGGCACGCTGGGCATGCTCACGGGCTTCCTCGCGACGGCCTTCATCCTCCAGGAAAGCGGCATAGTAGTAGTTCACGTCGATGCCGTCCGGGCGAATTTCGAGCGCGCGCTGGAACATCCGCTCGGCGGTATCGCTGTTACCGAAGCCGACCGGGCGACCCGGCGCACGGTCATACAGCGCCCCCAGGGTTACATAAGCAGAGCCGTTACCCCCTTGTGGATCGAGTTCGATGGCCTTTTCCAGGGCATCACGGGCGCTGCGTGCACTGCCAAGTGCGCCCAGGCCACTGCGCTCACGGGCATGGGATGCCTCGATGATGCCATACCAGATCAGCGGCTGGGCCTCACCGGGGTGGGCTTCTGCCAGGCTCTCGGCCTCGTCGGCGAGCGACTTCAGTGCACGGCGGCGATCGCCCTCGGCCCGCTGAGTATTGATCTGCTCCCAGCGCTGCTTCAGTGCTTCCACGTCACCTTCCCAGGCGACGGCGCTGCCGAGCGGGGCCAGCGCGATGCCGATGCCCAGCGCAACAGCCAGTAGTTGATGTCGAATCATGTCCAGTCTCCTTGGGGTTATTGTTGAACAATACGACGGGGGTCGTCCGTGCAATGTAACGAACGTTTGATTGAACTTCCAGTTTCCTGCCTTGCCGCTTGGCCTGCATCGGGAGAATGGCGTATGTTGCCACTCTCAGTCCAAACAGGAGCGGAATGGCATGAAGGGCCGCAACATGACCCGCTGGCGCGACCCGGCCAAGGATCCGCGCCAGGAGCCCAAGAGCAATCTGATCACCCTCGAGGGGGCGGAACGCCTGCGCGGCATTCTCGACCATCTCTCCCGTGTGAAGCGCCCGGCCCTGTCGGCCAAGGTGGGCGAAGCAGCGGCACTGGGGGATCGCAGCGAGAACGCCGACTACACCTACAACAAGAAAGAGCTCAACCGAGTCATCGCCCGGATCCGCTATCTGACCAAGCGGCTCGACGAGCTGCAGGTGGTAGATCGGCTCCCGGCGGCGATCGACAAAGTCTATTTCGGTGCCTTCGTCACGCTGGAGGACGAAAAGGGCGGGGAGATGTTCATCCGCATCGTCGGCCATGACGAGACCGATACCGCCAAGCGCTGGATCAGCGTCGACGCACCGCTGGCCAAGGCGCTGCTGGGCAAGGCCCTGGATGACGAGATCACGGTCAGGGCACCGGCGGGCGATACCACCTACATCATCACCGATATCGCCTACCGAGCACCGAGCGGCTGAGCCTCAATCCTGTAGCGCGTAATCGACGGTCGTTACCACTCGGACACGCTTGATATCCGGCGTGTAGCTGTTGATATCTTCGATCGAGAAATAGCCTTGGGTGGCCTGGCGAATCTGCCCTACCCGGCTGCCCGAATCCTCGGCGAACTGTTGCGCTGAGCGGCGCGCATCGGCCGTGGCATCAGCGATCATCTCAGGCTTGATGGCATCGAGACCGGTGAAGAGATACTCGGTACGGTACTCGTAGTTGGGCGAGAGCAGCACCCCTTGGCGCACCAGCGTGGTGACCTCGGGCATCGCTTCCTTGACGCCCATCACGTCCGGAGAACGCAGCAGGAGCGTGGCTTCGCCACGGTAACGCTCATCGGGACGTTGGCCGCCATAAAGGTTGCTGAACTGATCGGTAATGCGTGGCGGCGCCACACTGACTTGCTCGGCCTCGAAGCCACGCTGGGCGAGAAAGTCGCGAATCGTCTGCTCATCGCGAGAGAGAATGCGCTCCAGTTCCTCCAGGGTATTGGCGCTGGCGCTGTAGTTGAACGGCCATAGCACCAGGTCCGCCGACATCTCCCGTTCCGCCAGGCCACGCACGGTCACACTGCGCGACGACTGCTGCCAGACTTCAGCCGCCTGCTTGATGAAGCTGCCACCACCCACCAACCCTACCGCCAACAATACGCCCAGTACCGCCGCACTACGCAGATTTCCCGCCATGACCGCATTGCTCCGCTATAGGCCTAGTGCCTGAGCGCATGGTAAACCCGAAAGCGACGGTCGTCGGCAAGTATCTCGAAGCCGCCGAAGGCGTTCTCGAGTAGATCCGGGTAGGGCAGGAAGGCATTGGCGACAAGCAACAGCTCTCCGCCAGGCAGCAGGTGGGCTGGTGCCTCGCGGATCAGGCGCCCGGCCGGGCCATAATCGATGCTGCGCTCCTGATGGAACGGCGGGTTGCTGACGATCGCCGCGAACCGCCGCTTGCCCAGGGCCGAGTAGACGTCACCGGCCAGCGTCTCGCCCTGCAGGTCGTTGGCCACCAGGGTGCGTCGGGTCGCCTCGACGGCAAAGCCATTGATGTCCACCGCCGCCACCCTGTGGCCGCGACGCGCCAGCCAGGCCGCCAGCACCCCATCGCCACACCCCATATCGAGCACGTCCTGCGCTCGACCGGGCTCCGGCAGATGTCGCTCGAGCGCATCGAGCAGCAGCCTGGTGCCATCGTCCAGCTTGCCATGACCGAACACGCCCGGGTGGCTGATCAGCGTCAGTCCTTCGGCCTCGAAGGTGGACCAGGCCGCCTCCGGATCGATATCCACCCGGCCCAGGCGGGTCTCGAACAGCGTACTGCGCCGGGCACTATCGCGCTGGCGACAGCCCAGCCCCAGCGCCGCCAGCACCTTGAGTACGCGCTTGATTCCCCCCTGGTTCTCCCCCACCAGCTGCAGCGGCGTTCCCGCTGGCAGGTTGGCGCAGAGCCACAGCAGCCACCACTCGCCCAGGGCATGGGCCTTGGGCCAGAACAGCACCGCCCCGGGCGGTTCGCCGACTGTCTCGGCATCGAACGGCGAGAAAGCGGGTCGGCGGCGTTCTCGCCAGGCTTCCAGCACCCCATGGTCGGCGCTGAGCACGCATCCTTCCCCCCCTTCGAGCCAGGCATCACGGGGCGGCGATACCCAGAGCCAGCCTCGGTAGTCGGCGTCCTGTCGTTCAAGCAGCTGGCAGACCGGAGTCTCGGCAGACATCGAAACTCTCCTCGATCAAGTGGCGGTATCGCAGCGAACCAAGGTATAGAGCAGGTAGCGTCCCAGCCGCCAGTGGGGTTCCGTGCGGCAGTAGCGCTGCTCGAGCTCCACCAGCCGAGCCCAGTCGGCCTCCTTGCTTGGCGGATGACGCAGGTAGTCGTGGAAGACACGAATACCGGCCACCGCCTCGATGATCAGGCCGTTCTCTGCACTCCAGACCTCCACCTGGCCATGGGTCAGCGGCGAGATCGGCGTCAGGCGCTGACGCTTGCCAGTGCCCTCCAGGCGGTCGTCCAGTGCCTTCTCCAGGTTGCCCTTGACCACGTTGGAAAGACGCAACGCATCGCGGTTGAACACCATCAACGACAGCTGCCCGCCCGGCTCCAACTGCTCCGCCAGGGTGGCCAGCGCGGCCCTCGGGTCGTGCAGCCACTCCAGCACCGCATGGCAGGCGATCAGCGGCCAGGGGCCCGCCGCACGCTGTGACAGGGCCTGCAACGATGCCTCGACGAAGGTGATCGGCTGCCCGGCCAGAGCCTGACGGGCATGGTCAAGCATATCAGCGGCCGGTTCGACCAGGGTCACCGCATGGCCCCGCCGGGAAAACCAGCCTGAGAGCTGGCCCAGGCCGCCGCCCACATCCAGTACCGGCTGGCCGTCGAGGCGGAGCATTTCCGGCAGCAGGCGATCGAGCAGGGCCAGGCGCAGGGCTCCGCGGGGGCCGCCGTAGAGGCTGCCGGCAAACTTCTCGGCCAAGCCATCGAAGTGACGATCTCCAGCCGATGAGAAGGGCGAAACGGGGAGTGACATAGAGGACTCGGGACAAAGGGTAAGACGGCATTCTACCCGGGCAGGACAGGAAACGTCGAAGGAGCAGGCCTGGCCCGCCAGCCCACACCCGGCAACTATTCTTACATTCGAGTAGTGGTAGGCTTCAGCTTACTGCGCTAGCATCGAGAAGCACCACGAGCAAACATGAGGCAGGAGGCCCTGAATGTTCAAACGTACAAGGAAAGTGTTGTGCCCCGAGTGCAACGGCAGCAACTTCTGGAACGCCAATCCCAGGTTCACGGATGTGCTCCATTGCCGCTACTGTCACACGAAGATCACCACCTACGAGAAATACGTGGAATCGGCCGCCCAGGAGGAAGCAGAGCGCCTGCTGGCGGAATTCACTGAAATTGATGTCTCGCAGGACCTCACCCACCTCAAGGCCATCCTGTCGGCCCCGGAGCAGCGATCGAGTCCTTGAGGCATAAAGACTGGACGCATGAGCCCTTGAGACAAGAGATCTTTAGACAAGAGATCTTGAGTTGAAATCATCGTGACAAACGAGAAGCGGTCACCCCAGGGTGGCCGTTTCACGTTGCGGCCAAGGTCGTCGCACCCTATCCCTACCCTTATCTCTATCCCTATACCAGCCTGGGCAGGTGCTGTGCCCAAGGCCTCTCGGCTTCTACCTGGGACGCCAGCGCCAGCAATCGGCGCTCATCACCCATGGCGCCGATCAACTGCACCCCCACCGGCAGGCCAGCCGGCGTGACATGCAGCGGTAGCGACATGGCCGGCTGGCCGGTGAGGTTAGCCAGTTGGGTGAAGGGGGTGCGGGCCAGAGCATCCCTGGCCAGCTGCTTGAGCATGCCCGCCTTGAGCGCCAGCCTGGCGATGCCGGGAACCGCCAGCAATGACATCAGCCGCTCCCGTGCCGGTGGCGGGTAGAGCTCGCCCAGGCGTGGCGCCGGCGCGGCGGCCACCGGCATCAGCAGCATATCGAAATCCCGATGAAACGCACCCATGGCACGAGACGCCTCGTTCCAGTAGCGCTTGGCGAGCTCATAGTCACGCACCGGCAGGCTGCTGCCGAGCCTAGCGATGGCTCGGGTCGATGGCTCGATGTCGAGCCGGGAAACGGCCACCCCGGTCTGCTGGCTGATCCAGGCCAGGTCGGCGGTGAGATGGCCCAGATAGAGGGTCAGGTAGCTGTCGGCCAGCCGCTCGCCATCGACGGGTGGTTCGGCCCATTCCACGTGGTGTCCCAGGCCTTCAAGCGTCTTGGCCGCTTGCTCCACGGCCTGTCGCACCTGTGCATCGAGTACGGTACCGAGCGACGTGCCCATTGACTCACCCAACGATACCGCCACCCGCAGCGGCTCAGGTGGCCGCTCCAGGGCGGCCAGGAAGCCCTGCTCGCGCCGGACGGGATAGGGGGCGCCCTCGTCCATACCATTGGTGACATCAAGCAGCGCCGCACTGTCGCGCACGCTGCGGGTCACGGCATGCTCCACCACCGCCCCCTGCCATACTTCGGCATGCATCGGGCCCAGCGGTACCCGGCCCCGGGAAGGCTTGAGGCCGAACAAGCCGCAGTAGCTGGCGGGAATGCGGATCGAGCCGCCGCCATCGCCGGCCATGGCCAGCGGCACCAGGCCTCCGGCCACCGCGGCAGCCGCCCCGCCGCTGGAGCCGCCGGGAGAATGGGCGGAATTCCATGGGTTGACCGGATGGGGAAAGGCACGCGGCTCGGTGATCCCCATCAGCCCCAGCTCCGGCGTGACGGTCTGGCCCAGGATAGCCAGGCCCGCCTCGCGCAAACGAGCCACCAGGGTCGAATCCTCCGGGGCCTGCCAGCTGGCCATGGAGGCGCTACCGAAGGCCAGGGGCTCACCGCCGATGGCCATGAGCAGGTCCTTGGTCAGGGTCGGCACCCCGGCAAAGGGGGCATCGCCATCGATCTGCCGGCCCTCTGCCCTAGCCCGTTCGAAGCGGGTGCGCACCACCGCCGCCAGGCGCGGGTTACCGGCTTCGATGGCGCTGCAGGCAGCCGCAAGAACCTCCTCCCGGCTCACCTCACCGCTGCGAATCAATGCCGCCAACCCCAGGCCGTCATAGCGCCGGTACTCATCGACTTCCATGTGTAGACTCCTCTCAGGTTGTGGCTGCCTGGGTCGTTCGTCCGATCCATCGCCCCCGGCCATGCTCCAGCCATGAGAGCAGCGCCGGTATCACCAGCAGCACCAGCAGCGTCGAGACCCCAAGCCCGAAGGCGATGGAGGCCGCCATGGGAATCAGGAACTGGGCCTGCAGCGAGGTCTCGAACAGCAGCGGCAGCAGCCCGCCAATGGTGGTCAGCGAGGTTAGCAGCACCGCCCGGACACGCTGGACCACCGCCTCGTTGAGTGCCTCATCGATGGCCAGGCCACGGTCGCGCTGCAGTCGGTAGAAGCTGACCAGAATGATGGCATTGTTGACCACGATACCGGAGAGCCCGAACAAACCGAACAGCGACAGGATGGTGAGATCGATCCCCATCAGCCAGTGTCCGAGCAGGGCGCCAATCAGCGAGAAGGGGATGATCGCCATGACGATCAGTGGCAGGCTCCAGGAGGCGAAGACCCAGGTCAGCACGGCGTACATCAAGCCCAACCCCACCAGCAGCCCGGTACGCATATCGGCCAGGGTCTCACGCTGGTCGGCGGCCCGCCCCTCGAAGCTGAAGTTCAGGTGATGATCCCGCGCCAGGTTCAGCAATACCTCACCCGAAAGCGCTTCACGCACCCGGTCCGCCGAACTGACCGACGTATCGAGTTCGGCGGTGACCTCCACCGATAGCTGGCCATCGGCGTGACGCAGCGCCTCGAAGCCCTGGCGATGGGTCAGGTCCATGACCTGGTCCAGTCCCACCTGGCGCCCATCGGGCAGGTGCACGGCAAGGCTCGTCAGCGTGGCGATGCGCTCGCGCTGCTCCCGCGGCAGTTGGACACGCACTTCGATCTCGTCGGCCCCGGCCTGGTGCACCTGCACGACCTGGCCGTCGAAGGCGGTGCGCAGCTGACGGCCGAGCTCGGCGGTGGTCAGCCCCAAGGCCTCGCCCCAGGGATTGACCCGGTAGATCAGCTGCTCCCGCCCCCAAGGCATGTCATCCTGGGTATCGAGCACGCCGGGCAGGCTGGCGAGCGACTGTCGCAACGAATCGGCCGCCTGACGCAGCGCCAAGGGTTCCTCCCCGGTCAGGCGGATATTGACGTCCCGCCCTGGCGGCCCGGCAGCGCGTTCATTGATGGTGAGATTATCGAGCCCGGCCGGAAGCCGGATGCGCTCGCGCCAGGCGGCGATGAAGGTGGTGTTTCGAACGTCGCGATGGTCCGATGAGATCAGCTCCACCATTACCGACCCCACCTCATCGGCACTGCGGCTCGGGGCCCCGCCCTCGATGGTCGCGCCGTGGCGGACAACGGCCATCTTTACCAGGCCGCCGCCCAGCGACTGCTCGGCCTCATCCAGGCTGGACTGCAGGTGATCGAGGAAACGGTCCACCCGCTCCCGGTCGGTGCCGGCCACGAAGTTGGCGTTGGCGTAGAGCACGCTGGGCTCGGGAGCGGGGAAGAAATTGAAGCCAATGCGACCGCCGGCCAGCAGGCCCGCCGTCACAATGGCCACTGCCAGGGCAAGGGCGACCGTTGCCCCCCGATGGCGCAAGGAGAGCGCCGAGAGGCGTCGAAAGGGGCCCTCACGAAAGCGCTGGAAGCCGTTCTCGAAACCCTGGCGCAAGCTGGCAAGCCCGCGGCGGGGTGGCTCCGATGGCGAAACCGAATGACCGGGAACGAAGGCGTTGCGCAGGTGGGCTGGCAACACCACGAAGCACTCCAGCAGCGAGGCGATCAATACGCAGATCATGATGATCGGTATGTCGCCAAGGATATTTCCGATGATGCCGCCCACCATCAGCAGCGGCATGAAGGCCGCCACCGTGGTCAGCGACGAGGCGAGCACCGGCCACAGCATACGC
>ERZ869909.2691-NODE-2691-length-11284-cov-4.109931_pt1 | contig 11284 bp, 9 predicted proteins | sample MGYA00520892_ERZ869909 | MGnify/ENA primary metagenome ERZ869909 (study PRJEB32215, sample SAMEA104723947) | bioreactor metagenome | biome: bioreactor; feature: anaerobic bioreactor; material: water | place: China | collected 2015-03-12 ... | reverse complement strand
GGATCTGGAGGTACTCAAGCCGTACGTACGGGCAGGAACGACCACGGCCATCATCGGTTCGTCCGGCGTAGGCAAGTCGACGCTTATCAACCGGCTGCTGGGCGAGGAGGCGGCCCTGACGGGCGAGACGCGTTCAGGTGACGGCAAGGGACGGCATACAACCACCTGGCGGGAGATGTTCAGGCTGCCCGGTGGCGGCGTTATCATCGACAATCCCGGCCTGCGTGAAACAGGGGCGCTCGCTGCCGAGGCAATCAGCAACTATGCTGACATCGAGGAGCTCACGTACAGCTGCAAGTTCCGGAGCTGCACACACGTGTCCGAGCCCGGATGCGCTGTGCTTGCAGGAATCGAGTCCGGTGAGCTGGATCCCGAGCGGGTGAACCGCTGGCGCCAGGCGGCCAGCGAGTCTGAGGATGTAAGGGTGTGGCTCGACGAGAGCGAGAGACGACAGGGGCGCCGCCGCCGTGAATGACATGTGGCCGGGTCGTGCATGAACGTTCTCATTACCGGTGCTGCCGGCTTCATCGGCGGTAATTTCAGCCGCTACCTGGCCGCCAGGCGGCCGGAGTTGAACCTGACCCTGCTGGACAAGATGAGTCCGTACTCGACGATGGCGCCAATCCAGCCGCTGCTGGACAGTGGCCAGGCCACATTCGTCCGCCTCGACCTTGCCGACTTCGAGAGGCTCGCTGCGCTGTTTGGTGAGAAGCAGTTCGACGCGGTGGTCAACTTCGCGGCAGAGAGTCACAACGACCGTGCGATCCGCGACTCGCGACCGTTCGTCAGCAGCAACATTGTCGGGGCGTACAACGTCATGGAAGCCTGCCGGATCCATGAGACGCGTCGGATGGTGCAGGTTTCGACGATCGAGGTCTACGGGGAACAGGCAGGCGAGGTGCCCTGGTTCACCGAAGGCAGTCCACTCAATGCCAAGACTCCGTACTCGGCCTCGAAGGCAGCTGCAGACCTGCTGGTGCGCTCGCACATGCTCACATACCCGGATCTCGACGTGGCACTCACTCATTGCGCGAACAACTACGGACCGTGGCAGTTTCCGGAGAAGTTGCTTCCCCTGGCGGTAACTAACCTCCTGAGGGGAAGGAAGATCCCGCTCTATGGTGATGGTCTGCAGCGGCGTGACTGGCTGCATGTGCTCGATCACTGCCGTGGGATCGAACTGGTGATGGACCGCGAAGAAAGGGGTCTGTTGGCGGGAGCAGATACCGACCCCTCACAGCTGCCGATCTTCGACTTCTCGGCGCGCATGGAACTGACCAACAGGGAACTGGTCGGCCTGGTTGCTTCCGAGCTCGGCCTGGTGGCCGATGAGTGGATCAGCTATGTTGCCGACCGGCCCAACCACGACCGGCGTTACCTGATCAACCCGGCGAAGGCCGAGCGGGAGCTGAAGTTCAGGCCATCGACCAGCCTGGAGCAGGGAGTTTCGGACACCGTTTCGTGGTACGCCGACAACCGTTCATGGTGGGAACCCCTGGTCGCACGAAATGACCGGCTCGAGTTCGACTGGACCGGCTTCAGCCGGTAAGCTGCCAGCCGGAGCCGGTGTTCTCCACAACGCCCCGACGCTCGAGGTGCTCCAGGTGGCTCTGCGTCTGACGCGCGCCGAACTCGAGGATCGCCTCGGGCAGGTCCCTTCCCTGGTAGAGGATGCGCGCGATTTCGAGCGGGGTCGAGACACCAGTTCTGACAGCCATGACTATCTCGCCCTCGCGCCGCAACCTGTACTCGTGCAGGTCAGCAACGTGCCGCCAGCCGTTCCTGGTCATCGAACCGTGACCGGGGGCAAGCAGGCCGATGCGCCTCTTGAGCAGGCGGCGCATCGATTCGAGGTAATGGGTCATGTTGCCTAGCGGCTCGCCGACATAAACGGTTCCGTTCGTGATCACCTGGTCGCCTGAGACCAGTGTCCTCGAGCCCTCGAAATGCAGGCAGATGTGGCCGGGCGAGTGGCCGGGTGTATGCAGGACGGTGGCGACCCCGATCGGAGTCTCGATCTCCTCGCAGTTCTTGAGCTCGATGTCCGGCCTGAACGGGTTTCCGAAGTGTTCAAGGATCGGTTCATCACCCTTGTGCATGCTGATGGGCACCTGCCAGTGCTCCCTGAGTGCAGCTGCCGCGCCGATGTGATCGGGGTGGCCGTGTGTGAGGACGATGCCCCTCATGCGAGGTTCGCCCAGGTCCCTCCAACGGTCAAGCAGCAGGCGGGTGTCTGTCTCGGGATCACGCCCGGCATCGACCAGGATGCCTTCGGCGCCATCTACAAGAAAGTACGTGTTCACGGTATCTCGCTGGCCGAGAATACCTGTGATCTGAAGCGTCAGCTGGTGTGGATCCGGCATGCCCCGAGCGTAACAGTCGGCTGGTTTAAAGCAGAATGAGAAGAACAGCCCCCGCGAGTATACTGGCGGAAGTGACCGGCAAGTCCGCAGCGGCCTCGCTCGATTCCCGGACAGTGACGATTCTGCTGGTGGCGATCACCACGTGGTCGAGCGCTTTCCCGGTCATCTCATTCGGACTTGAGCACTTCACGCCTGGCGAGCTGTCATTTCTGCGCTTCCTGATCGCTTCAGCATGCTTCGCTGTCCTGATCGCCATGCGGGTGATCAGGCTTCCCCCCAGACGGGACTGGCCAGCGATCGCGCTGCTCGGTGCGATCGGGATCGCCGCGTACCAACTGTTGCTTGGGTACGCGATGACGCGAGTGGCGGCCGGTGCAGCAAGCATCCTGATCGCTCTGTCACCGGCGGTTACTGCAGCACTCGCGGCCTGGCGTCTGGGGGAGCGCGTCTCCACGCGCATGCTCATCGGGCTCATCGTGGCTTTCGCTGGGGCAGTCAGCGTGTCCCTGGGCAGTGGGAGCGAGTTCAGGTTCGAGCCGATGGCGCTGTTGATCTTCGGAAGCGTTCTGGCGACCAGCGTGTACTTCGTGTGGCAGAAGCCTCTGCTTGCGCGTACCTCGTCACTTTCGTTCACTGCTGCGAGCATTATCGCCGGGACAGTCGTTCTGGCCCCATTCGGCCTCGAGTTGCCCTCCAAGCTCGTCAGTGCGCCTGCCAGTCAGCTGGCTGCGGCAGCCTGGTTGGGCCTTGCCCCCTCCTTCGTCGGTTACCTGCTGTGGAACCTCGCGCTTTCCCGCGCGCCGGCCAGTCGGGTCTCGATGTTCCTGTACCTCCAGCCGGTCATCTCTACCGGGATCGCCTGGTTCTGGCTCGGGCAGGTGCCGTTGCCGGCAACCGTCATCGGTGGCGTCATCCTGCTGCTCGGAGTGGTACTTGGAAACAGCAAGCCGAGCGCAAGTCCGGAGTAAAATCAGCCCCATGCGGTCCAAACTGCTCCTGATCGCGTTCGCGTGCACCTTGTTCCTCGCGTCGGCCCAGCTGGCGCCGGACCTTTACCAGGAGCAGGGTGCGTCGCTGCCTTTCACGGATATCGAGCACAGCCAGTTCGTACACGCCATCACCTATCTGGATGCGGACGGCCTGATCGGCGGGTTCCCCGACGGCACTTTCCGGCCGAACCGGCAGATGACCAGGGCAGAGTTCCTGGTCATCGTCATGCGGGCAGCGGTGAGGGAGGGGATCGATGTGGCAAATCCGGCCGCGCCATGTCCGGCGGCCGACCTCGAATCCTGGTACGCAGGCTCAGTCTGTGAGGCGATAAAACGCGGTGTGGTCGATGGCAGCACCGATGATCTGCGCCCGGATGACGCGATCACATACGCCGAGGCGCTCAAGGTAATGCTTGGTGCGTTCGGGTTCGAGCCTTCTGCCGCAGCTCAGGACGAACCATGGTTCGCTCCCTATGTCAGCTTCGCTGATGTCAATGGCGTGCTTCCTGCCGGCAGTTACAACCCGTCCACTGGCGTTTCGCGCGAGCTGGCTGCCAACCTGCTCTACCGCGTTCTCGTTCTCGTGCAGGATCCATCCAGCCTCGGAGCATTCGACGAACGCGCAGCACTCGAGGCACTCGTCGCGGCCGCGATGCTTCACCAGCCAGGGCCAACAGTCGTGGCAGATTCCCGCTTCAGTGCGGGCTGCCTCGCCCCCCGCAGGGGGATGCCAGCGAGCCTGCACGTTACGGGTCGCGAGCGCAGCCTGATTTCGTTCGTGCCGGGCAGTTACGACACCGACCGACCGCACAGCCTCGTGGTCGCGTTTCACGGACGCACGAACAGCAATGCTCAGGTGCGCAACTACATGGACCTGGAGCGCCATGCCAGGGACACGATCATCGTTTATCCTGCCGGGGTAGGCGTAAGTACGGGGGGTTACAGCTGGTCTGATGCCGGAGATCGTGCAGACACGCTGCGTGACTACGCGCTCTTCGACATGATCGTCGACTCTTTCGGCGATTCTTTCTGTATCGATCTGAATCGCGTCTTCGTGGTTGGACATTCGCTTGGCGCCTGGTTCGCCAACAGCCTGGCGTGCGCCCGCGCGGATGTCGTCCGTGGTGCGGCTACCCTGGCGGGTGGCATCTCGGCGGGCGACTGCCCACAGGAGGTTGCGGCGATGGTACTTCACAATCCGAATGATCACCTCGTGCCCTTCCGGGACGGTGAACTCGCCCGGGACGCGTTCCTGCGCAACAATCGGCTTGAAGGCACAGTTGCAACTCCGGTTCCGGGACCCTTCTCATGTGCGGCCCATCAACTGCTGCCGGATGACCGGAATCCGGTGGTCTGGTGCCCGCACCGGATTGATTATCCTTTCGGCAGCTACCATAATCCGCATGGATGGCCGACCGGAACGGGGCAGGCGATCATGGAGTTCTTCACGAACCTGAACTGACCGGTGGATCAATGGCTGTGGCCATGGTCCAGCTCGCCCTTCGCCACGGGAATCCTGTCACCCCGGAACAGGAAGGCCGCAAGGATGGTGGTGACAGGCACGGCGAGGATCAGTCCGATCGAGCCGACGATCGTGTGTACAACCTCGGTCGCCACCATCTCCAGGTTAAGTTGCTGGGTCAGCGGCATGTCGCTGAGATGCAACAGCATCATGAGCGGCAGGGCGGTGCCTACGTACGCAAGGACCAGCGTGTTCACCAGCGATCCGATGTGGTCCAGCCCGACGTTCATGCCGTGCCGGTAGAGGCCGGCGATGCCCATCGTGGGGTTCGTATGGGCCAGCTCGCGGATGACGCTTGCCTGCACGATGGTGATGTCCGTCAATGCCCCCAGGGCGCCGATCAGCATGCCGGCAAGCAGCAGCCCCCGCATGTTCACCTGGCTGGCATGGAAGCTGATCAGCATTGCGTCCTCGTTACCGAAGCCCGTCAGGTGTGCGAGGTCGGTCCAGATTATTCCCAGTGCCATCGTCACCAGTACGGCAACGAAGGTTCCGACGACAGCTGCTGTGGTGCTCCAGTTGATGCCGTGTACGAAGTAGATCGCCAGCAGCAGAATGCTGCCGACCCCCAGAAGGGAGACCAGGACGGGATGCTGGCCCTGCAGGATGGCCGGAACGACATAGGCGATGACGATCAGCAGGCTGCCCCCGGTTGCCACGAACGCCCGGAGGCCCTTGAACCGTGCGACAGCTACCGAAACCCCAAGGAAGAGCACCGCCAGCCAGATCAGCGCTGGCCGCCTTATCCAGTCCGAGACAGCGAAATTGATTCCTCCTTCGGGTGCAGGTGAGTAGTAGACTTCCACTCTTTGGCCAACCTCGAACTGAGGAAGCACAGGGCCTGCGGGATCCCCGGGCAGCGTTTCACCGAGATCAGCCCCCACCACGCGTCCGTCGTCCAGGCGGATGACTGCAACCGCCTCCTCCTGGTCGATGGCGGTGATCCTGCCCTCGGCGTAACCGAAGGCCGCGCTCCCTTCCTGCTGGGCAAGCACCGGCGTGATGATCAAGGCCAGCACAATGGTGAAGAGGAACAGGGCGACCTGTTTCAGGCCGGATGCAAACGAAGGGGGAGGAGTCATGTCAGCCCATGCTCCCTTGCGGCTTCCCATGCGGCAAGGTCATGAAACTCGAAGGAGCCTGCGCTGACGAGGGGTTCGAGCGCTATCCGGTCGCTCCTGCGCCGCCGGATACCCGATCCTTCCTCGATCGTTACCCCAGGGCCTGTCGCCAACAACCCGGTGTTGCGCATGTGCAGCTGCGTGCTAGCTCCATTCAGGAAATACACGTAAGGACGAACTACGGTCTGCCTGTACGTCTCACGCACGTGCGTGACGTTGCCTCGCCTGAGCCGCCAGGCCGCTCGTTCCAGCGCCTTCAGTTCGGACTCCAGCTGTCTGCGCCGCTCATCCACGGGAGTTGCATAGTGTTCGAACTCGCGCAGGCTGGCACGCTGAACCTCTTCGAGCTGTTCGAAGCGTGCGAGTGCCTGTTCCGCGGTGATCGTCCGGCCCGTCTGGCCCGTGTGGCGACCGACCCTGATGTGGCGTACGTTCCGGGCCTGCAAAGGAGGAAGCAGGTTCTTGCCGGGCTTCGACCTGCCCGTCAGGGCAAGGACCTGGGCCTGAACGGCATCCAGCTCCTCGAAGTCCGCTCGGCAGGGTTCCGGATCCTGGAGCCGATAGATGGCGGGCCTGTAGGTGTTGGCCTGATGATCACTTCTGACATCGTGGCCTGGCTCATCAAGCCAATAGGGATCGGCCTTGGCGGCCAGCTCCTGCAGCAGTTTGGCCAGCACCCTATGAAAGTGGGCATAGGCGCGCTCCACGGGATCACTCACGGGCTTCATGGCCGCCAGTCTATGCTCCGCGCGCACTCACTTCAAGGGTTGTTAAGCCGAAAGCCCAACATGCGCATCCAACAACACACATTCAGCCCGGAAGAAACAGCCTGGGTTGATAGACTGGCTCCATTGCCCCGGAGGCCACCATGCTCATTCAGCCAATCGCAACGTTTTCCCTGGTAGCTCGGGATCCCGAGACAGGAGATCTGGGCGTTGTCGTCGCCAGCAAGTTCCTGGCAGTCGGCGCTGTCGTGCCAACTGCAGTCGCGGGTATCGGCGCTGTTGCCACACAGTCGTATGCCAATACCACTTACGGTCCGCGCGCCATCGAGTTCCTGCGCCAGGGAGCTTCACCCGAGGTCATCGCCCGAGCCTTCGAAGCCGACGACGCTGACTTCGGCAACCGGCAGTTCGGCATCGTGGCAGCGACGGGGGAGAGTGTCACCCGGACCGGCAGTGAATGCCACGCCTGGGCCGGAGGGATTGCCGGCCAGGACTTCGCGGCACAGGGGAACATACTGGCGGGACCCGAAGTGGTCGCTGCGCTTGTAGCCGGCCTTGAAGCGCGGTCACTTGCGTTCCCTGAGCGGCTGGTCGACGCCCTCAGCAAGGCCGACGCCGCCGGTGGCGACATCCGCGGGAGGCAATCCGCAGCGCTGCTCGTCGTCGGCGAAGGAAAGGGCTACGGTGGCCTGAACGACCGCTGGATCGACCTGCGCGTTGATGATCATGCAACCCCGATCCCTGAGTTAAGCCGCCTGCTTGGAATCCAGCGACTACTGCTTGACAAGCCGACCGAGGAGCCACGTCTGCTGACGGCTGAAGATATCGCCTGGCTGCAGGGCATCCTGAACACGTTGGGACATCTGGAAAGCCCGCCCTCCGGAGAATGGAACGAGGCGACCGAACGTGCCATGCGCAGACTTTATGGCATGGAGAACCTGGAGGAGCGCTGGATCGGCGGTCCCAGGGTTGATCCCGTCGCCTGGGACTACCTCCTGTCGCGTCATTGAGCTTCAGCCTGCGCCGGGCCCCCTGACGAATCGGCCAGGCGTCGCACCGGTGTGCTGCGAGTTCCGGAGGACCCTGGTGCCGTTCACCCATACATCATGGACGCCTGTCGAGAGCTGGTGGGGCTCGTCGAAAGTCGCGTGATCCGTGATGGACGCGGCATCGAAGAGGATCACGTCCGCGAGGAAACCCTCGCGCAACTGGCCGCGGTCACGGATCCCCAACCGGTTTGCCACTGCTGAACTTGACTTACGGACGGCTTCCTCGAGCGACAGGAGGCGTTCTTCCCGCACGTACTTGCGCAGCACGCGCGGGTAGGTACCGTACGCCCTCGGGTGATAGGGACCCATCTGCCTCGCCCAGGCGGGGTCGAAACCACCAGCATCGGTAGAGAACTTGATCCACGGCTGCTGCACCTGGAGCCGCAGATTGTCCTCATCCATCGAGAAGTAGATGGTGCTGATGCGCTGCTTCTCAGCCACAAGCACATCGAGCATCGCGTCGATCCAGTCCTGCGACCGCATCTCGGCGATCTCACTCAGGCGTTTGCCCACGTACTGCTGATGCTCGGGCAACCTGAAGCCGACCGGTATGATTCCAGCCGGACCGCCTTGCGTCTCGAGCCCGAGCCCGTCTCCACCCGGTCCGCTTCCATCCAGGGCAGCCCTGATGCGCTTCCGCACTCCTGCATCTGCCAGGTTGTCATAGAGCTTTCCGTCTGCCGCCGTCCACGTTGGCAGTACCGCGGTGAGGCCAGTCCCAGAGCCCGCGTAAGGGTACATGTCCGCTGTGACGTCCTGCCCGTCGGCCCGAGCACGCGTGATCCGATCGATGACAGAAGGCATCTTCCACCAGGATCCCGGATGTGAAGCCTTCAGATGGTAGATCTCCACAGGCAGCTCAGCATCCCGCCCGATCTTGAGGGCTTCTTCGAGCGCCTCGTAGATGCTGTGGGACTCGGAACGCATGTGGGTGATATAGATGCCGCCATAGCGCGCTGCGACGCGGGATACCTCAGTCAGTTCGGCCGTGTCAGTGTACGAGTCGGGCGGGTAGATGAGCGCGTAAGAGGGACCGAACGCACCGTCCTCCATCGCTTCGGCCATCACGCGGCACATCACCTCAAGCTCGTCTGACGTCGCCTTCCGCATCTCGAGACCCATTGCGTACGACCTGATCGTGCCCCCGCCGATGAACGAACCGATGTTGGGCGAGACCCCAGCCTCCTCGACGGCCTCGAGCCAGTGTGAGAAGCGTGACCAGTCCTGCATCCGCTCATGCCATTCGGCGCTGACCTCGGAGGGGAAGAGCGAGCTCTTGAACGGATCCGTGTTGCGCCCACCTATCGGCGCCGGCGTCCAGGCCTCACCCATGATCTCGGTAGTGACGCCCTGTGTGATCTTGGACAGGCAGCGACCATCACGCAACAACGGCAGTATCGCGTGGCTCTGAATGTCGATGAAGCCGGGAGCAGCCACCAGACCGGTCGCATCCACCATCTCGCGACAGTTCTCAGGCCGGATCGAGCCAGGTGGCGCCACGGCCGCGATCCTGTCGCCAGACATGGCAACATCGGCCTTGAACCAAGGGTTGCCAGTGCCATCGATCACACGCGCACCCCGGATCAGCGTGTCGTACTCAGACATTGAAGCCTCCAGAATGACCGGCCGGAGCGCGGTTTCACTCCAGACTAACCACTGACGGAGACTGCGGGTGGTTGAATGGGTATGTGAAGACGCTGCTGATCGCCCTGAAACAAGACGAGCTGACCGAACCGGAGCTCACGCGGGTCCGTGAGCTTGTCCCGGACATGAACGTCGTCGTAACCGGAGACAGGTTGGAAATCGAGCGGCTGTTGCCGGACATCGAGATCGCCTTCGGCCGGTTCCCGGCAGCCCTTCTGAAGGATGCGCCTCACCTTGCCTGGTACCAGCAATGGAGCGCCGGTGCAGACTGGCTTCTTCGAGAACCAGAGCTGGCCGGCCGGGATTTCACACTCACCAACGCTTCAGGAGTGCACTCGGTGCCCATCGCCGAACACATTCTCGCGTACATGCTGGCCTTCGCCCGTGGCTTGCCCCAGGCGTTGCGCGCCCAGTCAAGCCGCACCTGGAAGGGCGAAGAACTGGACGTCTTCGAGCTGGCCGGAAAGTCCCTGCTGCTGGTGGGCGTCGGCCGGATAGGACTGCATACGGCCCGCCTTGCCCGCGCCCTTGGCATGCGGACAGTCGGCATACGCCGCAGCAGTGCAGACCTGCCTGAAGAGCTGGACAGTGTCCACGTCACGTCTGAGCTGCACGACCTGCTTCCGGACGCCGACTTTGTTGTTCTCACGGTTCCCTTGACTGCCACGACCCGACACATGTTCGGACGCAGCGAATTCGAGGCAATGAAGACCGGAGCATACCTGATCAATATCGGCCGCGGCGCTACCGTCGACGAGCCAGCATTGGTCGATGCCCTCAGGACCGGCCTGATCAGCGGGGCTGGTCTCGACGTGTTTGAGACCGAGCCTCTGCCGGAGGACTCACCCCTTTGGCACATGAACAACGTCATCATCACGAGCCATTACGCCGGCAACTCGCCCATGTACGCCCGTCGCGCCGCCGGGATCTTCCTCGACAACCTGGAGCGCCATGTGTCGGGCCGGGAACTGAAGAACGTCGTGGACAAGAAGGCCGGGTACTGACAGGCCGATCCCCACAAGCCGAGTACTTCGGCGTCTGAAGCGTTCAATATAATTTCCGTTTAATTGTGGGGTACCGATTGTTGCTTGCCTCGCTGAGCTGGCACCGAGCGGGCACTACTCTGTCAGCGGAGGGTGACAATGAGCGACGAAGGCAAACGACCCGGACAGGTTCCGGCGCAGGAACAGGACAGGCAACCCGGTACAGAGAGTGGCATGACACCGCGGCCTCAGTACAGTTCCGACCACTACGCAGGCAGTGGCAAGCTCGACGGCAAGGTTGCGCTTATAACCGGGGGTGACAGCGGCATAGGGCGTGCCGTAGCCGTGCTTTTCGCCCGCGAAGGAGCCGACATCGCCATTTCCTATCTCGAAGAGGACAACGATGCTTCCGAAACCCATGCGGCGGTGCAGCGCGAGGGCAGGCGCTGCCTCCTGATCCCCGGGGACCTGGCGTCAGATGCACACTGCACCCAGGTCGTGGACGCTGTGATCGGCGAGTTCGGGGCGCTTGACATCCTTGTCAACAACGCAGCTGTGCAGTACCCGCAACGGGACCTCACGGCCATCAGTCGGGAACAGCTGGAGAAGACGTTCGCGACCAACGTCTACCCATACTTCCGGGTCACCGCCAGGGCGCTCGAGCACTTGCCCCGCGGCGGAGCGATCATCAATACAACGTCGGTGACGGCGTATCGGGGCAGTGACCGCCTGATGGACTATGCCGCCACGAAGGGTGCCATCGTGGCCTTCACGAGGTCGCTCGCGTCCTCCTTGGTCGAGAGGGGCATCCGGGTCAACGCTGTAGCCCCCGGACCGATCTGGACGCCGCTGATTCCGTCCTCCTTCACCAAGGCGGAAGTCGAAGCA
>ERZ869909.2690-NODE-2690-length-11288-cov-3.817411_pt1 | contig 11288 bp, 5 predicted proteins | sample MGYA00520892_ERZ869909 | MGnify/ENA primary metagenome ERZ869909 (study PRJEB32215, sample SAMEA104723947) | bioreactor metagenome | biome: bioreactor; feature: anaerobic bioreactor; material: water | place: China | collected 2015-03-12 ... | reverse complement strand
TTCGACGACGGTTCCGGGGGCGGTCCGGCCATGTACGCAGGGGGCGGATTCACGCAGGCGGGCGGGAGCCCGGCCAGCAACATCGCGCGCTGGGACGGCACGCAGTGGTCACCGCTGGGATCAGGGTTGAACGGCTGGGTCAGCGCTCTGACAGTCTTCGACGACGGTTCCGGGGGCGGCCCGGCCCTGTACGCGGGGGGATACTTCACGCAGGCGGGCGGGAACCCTGCCAATCGCATTGCCCGCTGGGACGGCACACAGTGGTCAGCGTTAGGCGCGGGGGTGAGCGGCCTGGTCAGTTCACTGTCAGTCTTCGACGACGGTTCCGGGGGCGGCCCGGCCCTGTACGCGGGGGGCCAGTTCACCAGCGCGGGGGATGTGGAGGCCAATCACATTGCCCGCTGGCACGGCTCGCAGTGGTCGGCACTGGGATCGGGGTTGAGCGGCTCGGTCAGCACTCTCTCGGTCTTCGCCCTGACGGTCTTCGACGACGGTTCCGAAGGCGGTCCGACACTGTACGCGGGGGGCAGGTTCTCAGAGGCGGGCGGAGTTGCGTCTCGATCCATCGCCAAGTGGCAGGGCTGCCCCGACATCACCCCCGCCCCCTGCCCCGGCGACATCAACGCCGACGGCGTCGTCAACCTCGACGACTTCATCATCCTCGCAGGCAACTTCGGATCCGGCCCCGGCATGACGCCTCCGCAAGGCGATCTCAACGGCGACGGCTTCGTCGACCTCGACGACTTCATCATCCTCGCCGGAAACTTCGGCACCGACTGCAACGAATAACGCTCGATCCCGGAATCGCTCACCCGCCGAAGCCGTCGAGGAGCCCCTTCGCCTCCTTCAGGCGTGCGGCAACATGGCGGTGCTGGGCGGGGTAGTCGTCGGGCGTGAGCACCTCCAGCGCGCACTCGAAATAGGCCACCGCTTCCGAGAGCGATTCGCGCCGATCGCCGGGCATACGCAGCCACGCGTGCCCGAGGTTTGCCTGCGTCTTGGCCCACTCATCGGGGTATTGCTCGCGCGTGCGCACCTCCAGCGCATGGCGGAAACACTCGATCGCCTCGCGCACCACGCCCGCATCGCGTCCCGCGCCGAGCGTCAGCAGGGCGCTGCCGAGGTTGTTCTGCGTCGAGGCCCACTCGTGCGGCGAAGCGCCCCGCGTGCGGACTTCCAGCGCCGACTTGTAGCACGAGATCGCCCGGCGTAGGTTGCGGTCGCGATCCTCTCCATCGGCGGGCATGAGCGCGTACGCGTTGCCGAGGTTGTTCTGCGTCGCCGCCCACTCCGCGCGTCGGTGCATGTCCGACCAGACCTCGAGCGCCGCCTGGTGGCAGGCGATGGCCCGCTCGATGTTCTGCGCGTGATCACCCGCCGGATAGTGGATCCATGCGTTGCCGAGGTTGTTCTGCAACCGCGCCCAGTGCAGCGGATCGGAGTCACGGTTCCGCACGGTCAACGCACTGGTGTAGCACTCGATCGCGCGCTGCACCGTGCTGGTCCGATCCCGCGCCTGCCAGTGCTCCCACGCGCGCCCGAGCGCGGTCTGCACGCTCGCCCAGTGCTCGGGCGTCTCATCGCGATTCAGCAGCGACAGCGCCCGATCGAGGTGCTCGACCGCCTTCTCGCACCGGCGCGACGGCGGGATGCCGGGACTCTCCAGCCACGCATTTCCGAGGTGATAGTGCGCCTCCGCCTGCGAAACCTTGTCGTCCAGTTCGGCGAACGCCGCGCTCGCATCGTCCAGCAGACCGATCGCGCGGGCGTGGTGCTCGGCGTGTGCATCGTCACCCTGCGCGAGCAGCGCGGTGGCGAAAGCCAACATGGCCCGTGCCTTTTCCGGCGTGCCGGCCTGCGCACGCTGGGCGATGTCCTCCAGCAGCGCTGCGCCCTCCTCGCGTGCATCCTCGTGCTGGTTCGGATCGAGATGCAGCAGCGCCATCGCGAGATTCGCCTGATTGATGTAGCTCTGCTCGACCTCGAAGACGGTTCGGAACATCGATGCGCTCTGCTCGAACCGCCCCCGCGCGTAGTGCGCCTCGGCGCGCAGCATCTGCAACAACGCCTTCGGCGCCGATCCGACCAGGCGCAGGAGCAGTTCATCCGCCTCCTCGGCGCGTCCGTCCGCGATCGCCGCGAGCACTCTCCCCAGAACATGGGGCGCGCTGCGGAGCGTCTCGATGGCCCCCCGCTGCCGGGGGGTCGGGCGGTAGTCGCGCGGGTTGCCGAAGGGTCTTTTGGTCTCGACGAGCATCGCGCGGATGAGCGCAATCTCCTCCTCGTGTTCCCCGGATTTGGGGAGGGGACGGAGCCCATCGGAGCCGGGCGACTCGACTCGGACGGACGCCTGTTCCGGTGGTGATGGTGCCGGCGGCGCAGGCACCGCGCTGTTCGGCGTACTGCTGATCTCAGAGTGACTTTGGGAAGCCGCCCGGCCCCCGCCACCGGAAACACCCCCGCCACCGGAAGCGCCACCGGAAGCTGCCGCGGCCGCGGCGAAGATCGGGAACTCCTCCTCATCGGAACCGGGGAGCGGGCCTTCGAGCCACGCGCCGTACTCGTCGAGACGCTTCTCCAGCAGCGGGCCCTGGTCGGTCATCCACTTCTCTATTTCATGCAACAACCATGAATGTCGCTGCAAGATCAGCGGCGCGGCGTTGGCGGTGACTGCCATCGCCTGCGACCACGAATTCGCCTTGTCCGCGCTGATGAGGGGGTGGCGGCGACGGCTGGAGGCGAGGGCGTCGAGAGCGCGCTGGACCGTGCCGTAGCGGAGCGTGAGGCGGTAGAGCATGGCGGCGATCTGATCGATGCTCTTCGGATCGGGGCTGGAATGGGGCGTGATGGTGCGTGCGAGGAGCTCGAAAATGGGGCCGATGATGGCGAGGCCGGAGCGCGTGGTTTCGGTCTGGCCGAGAAGGGTCCTGACCGCGCCCGAGGAGATCGAGGCGGTGACACTCACCAAGCGAGCGAGTGCGCGTGAGGATGCCATGGATGTAAGGTACCGCGCTTTGGGTCGTAGGGGAAGTGTTTGGGGGGAGCGAGATAGAGGATGCAACGAGATCAATCATCCCCGGACATCAGCGGGACGCACCCCACCCACGACGCTGTGGACAACCGTCCGGGAGATGACGAGCGGTACGCGCACGACGGTCTGGACCGTCTGGCGTTGACCGAGCGCGGCACGCACCGTCCGGGCTCGTCCCCGGACTGGACCTATCCGACGGGGAATCCGAACATCGGCAGCCAGAAATGGGGCTACGATCAGATCGGGAACTGGTACGAGAACGCGACCGATACCAACAAGGACGGGAGCTTCGCCTCCGGCGAGACGGATGAGCGGATGCACAACCACGCGAACGAGTTGATCGAGATCGATGATGGCGGGTTTCCGGTTCTGTCGCTCCTCTACGACGATGCGGGGAACCTGACCAGCCGCTTCGTGCGTGTGGGCACGGCCGATGTCGAGTGGCGGTACGCCTACGACGCCTGGAACCGTCTCGTGGGGATCGCGGTCGTGCCGGACACGACGCCCGCCCCCCGGGCGGAGTTCGGGTACAACGCCCTGCACGAGCGGGTGCTGCGTCTGGCCGATGCGGACCTCGACGGCGTGGACCTCGAGGAGCGGACGCGTTTCTACTACGACGCGTCGTGGCGGATCATCGAGGAGCACACGGATGTGTACGAGGACTCGGTCTGGGAGCCCGTCGGGGTGCTCCAGCGGGTCTGGGGGCTGATGTACCTCGACGAGATGCTCGCCTACCACCGCGACGACCGGACCGAGGATGATCCCGAGGAGACCCCCGACGACGGCTACTTCGCCCTCCACGACCGCCTCGGCAGCATCGTCATCCTCTGCAACAGCGCCGACGGCGATGTCGCCGAGTACCTCGACTACACCTCCTACGGCATCCCCACCCCACGCGTGCCGTTCGGCGGTGATGTCAACGAGGACGGCGAGGTGGACCTTGACGACTTCATCATCTATGCGGGTGCCTGTAGCAATAGTGGATTGGCAAATTTCGAAGTCGTGCTCGGAGGCTTCGATGTAGACATACCTTTAATGCCATTTCAGAGCGTCCCAGGAATATACGACGTGCCGACCGACCCATATCGAATACCCAGCAAGCGGCTGCGGATAGGGCTCTGAGCACAGGAACAGAATTTTATCGCAATGATTGCAACTGCATTAATAGTAGCCACATCACTTGTGCTAATTAATTTGTTACATATTTACGACGGCCAGATCGGGCGAAGGATTAGAATAATCGTGTCGGTATGTGCCGGAGCCATCGCACTGCTTCTGGCCAGCCACATGGTTATACTTGCAATACCGCCCGGGGCTTCGTCGTCGGCGTCAATATTCACACGAAAAGTGCACTATGCGGGAATAGCTGCTTCGGGATTGGTTTGCTGGGCGTTCGGCCCGGGGTATCGTAAATATATTAAATATATGAATAGCGAGATGGAATGATTTGTACGCATCGTCGGCTGTTCGTTCGGGTGCTGCCTGGCGATATAATCGGGCATTCGATGGCGAGCGTGAGGCCGACCGTTACAGTGGCACGGACCGTGCGGGCGCTGCGGACGCTAGGAGGTCTCTGTGATTCCCGATTTCTTCATGCTCAAAGAAGACTGGACGGGTGTGAAGCTCGCCCTCCGCGACGTCGAGGTTGATGTCGGCGGTCATGACATACCCCGGATCGCCGAGACTGCTCCCGAAGGCCGCCGTCAGCAGATCGTTGTCCGTTGAATCCACCGTGCCATCGCCATTGATATCGGCTTTGGGGATGCCGAAGGGCACGGCGTAGGCGGAGGAGCGGTAGCCCTCGGCGCGACCCCCGGAAGAGTCCAGCAGCTTCACCACATCGTGACGCCAGTTCTGGCAGTAGAAGCGACGCTCCCGGAGGGTGGGCGTGATGGTTCCCGGGATGTTGTCGCGGAGGGCGACCATGGGGGAAGGGTACAGCGGGGATTGGGGGAGGGGAAGGAGAAGTGCAGGGGAGGCAGGAATACAGCATGTCGCTGACGCTCCACGCTCGTATTCGGCGAGGTTGCAGGTCGGGAGGGTGTGGGGTGATTGGGGATCGCGGGTCATGGAAAAACTGATCCCTCTGAACGAGGTCTCAGCATTTCCATTGCACCCAGCGCATCGGGCTGCACCAGTCATCCGTCTCCGGCGGAAGCGGATCCGGTTGAACTGGTGGCACATGGGGAGGCAGGAAAGACAAGGCAGTAGGCACTGGGCACTGGAAGAAGGCAGGGGGAACCCCGTCGCTTGGACGCTCCGGGCTGGTAGAAGCATGACCCCGTCACCCCCGGAAGGTCGCTCCGGGCTGGTCGAGGCAGGGGAGAGTCTGATCGCTAACATCCTTTGTGCCGATGAGATGGATGGCTGGGGGGCGGATGCGAGCCATGCACACGAGAGATGATGCCATTCCGGTGTCGGTGGCGGGGCGCGAGGCGCTCGAGGCGGTGGTGGCGTCGATCGGGAAAGCGGTGGAGTGGCTGCCGGTGTTGTCGTCGTGGGCGGATCACCCGCCGCGCCACATCGGGCGGGATGCATCGTGGCTGTCGTTCAACGAGCGTGTGCTTGCGATGGCGCGCGATCCGGGCGTGCCGCTGCTGGAGCGGGCGCGGTTCCTGACGATCTTCAGCTCGAATCTGGATGAGTTTTTCATGAAGCGGTTCGCGCTGCTTCGTCGTCGGTTGCGGTCCGGGGTGGAGCATGCGAGCGCGGATGACCTGACCACGCGTCAGCAGGCGGAACTGGCGCGTGCGGCGGTGCTGCATCTCCAGGAGCGGCTGGCGGACTGCTACGAGCACGAACTCCTGCCGGCGCTGGCGGCGGAGGGGATCCGGATCGTTTCGTACCGGGATCTCCCGGGTGAGGACCAGCGCCGGGTGGATGCGTGGTTCGCGGAGCAGGTGTTTCCGATTCTGACGCCGCTGAGCGTGGACCCGGGGCATCGTTTCCCGTTCATCTCGAATCTGTCTGAGAATCTGGGTGTGTTGCTGCAGCAGGAGGGGAAAGAGGGCAAGTCGTTTGCGCGGCTGAAGATTCCGGACCCGATTCCTCGGCTGATCGCGGTGCCGGAGCGCGGGGCGATCGGGACGGTGCCGGATCCATCGAACATCCGGTTCGTGACGCAGGAACAGGTGATGCTGCACAACCTGGATGATGTGTTCCCGGGTCTGGAGGTCGCGGAGGTGATGGCGTTCCGCGTGACGCGCTCGGCGGGCGTGGAGGCGGAGACGGATGAGGTGGAGAACCTGCTCGAGCATGTGGAGGAGGAGCTGCGTCAGCGTCGGTTCGCCGCGCCGGTGCGGATTGAGACGGGGCCTACGCCATCGCATGCGATGGTCGAGCTGCTGATGGATGAGCTGGAGCTGGGGCCGGAGGATGTGTACTCGCGTCGTGGGTTGCTGGAGTATTCGGATCTGCTGGAGTTGCTGGAGTTGGATCGCCCGGCGCTGAAGCAGCCGCGGTGGCGTCCGGTGATTCCGCGTCGCTTGCGGGAGGAGAATGTGGATCTGTTCGCGGAGATCCGCGAGCGGGACATCTTCGTGCATCACCCGTACGACTCGTTTCAGGGGACGGTGGAGCGGTTCATCGCGGAGGCGGCGGTGGATCCGAATGTGCTCGCGATCAAGCAGACGCTGTACCGGACCTCGCGCGACTCGCCGTTCATCGACTCGCTGATTCATGCGGCGGAGTCGGGGAAAGCGGTGGCGTGTCTCGTGGAGCTGCGGGCGCGGTTCGACGAGGACAAGAATGTTCACCTTGCGCGCCAGTTGGAGAATCACGGCGTGCATGTCGCGTACGGCGTGGTGGGGCTGAAGACGCACTGCAAGTGCTCGCTGGTCGTGCGCCGGGAGAGCGGCGGCCTGCGCCGGTATGCCCACCTCGGCACGGGGAACTATCACCCCGGGACCGCGCAGCTCTACACGGACTGCGGGCTCCTGACCTGCGACCCGGAGATCACCGAGGATGTGGTCAACATCTTCAATCTGCTGACGGGCCGGTCGCTGAAGCGCGAGTACCACCGCCTGCTGGTGGCCCCGACGGGCATGCGGAGCGGATACGAGGCGCTGATCGAGCGGGAGTGCGAGCACGCCCGGGCGGGTCGGCCTGCGCGGATCGTGGCGAAGATGAACGCGCTGGAAGACCCGCAGATGATCGCGAAACTGGAGGAGGCGTCGCAGGCGGGCGTGAAGGTCATTCTGATCGTCCGCGGGTTCTGCTGCCTGCGTCCGGGTGTGCCGGGGGTGTCCGAGAACATCACGGTGCTGTCGATCGTGGGGCGGTTTCTGGAGCACTCGCGGGTCTACCACTTCGCGAACGGGGCCGAGGATCCGGCAGATGGCGACTGGCTGATCGGGTCGGCGGACTGGATGAGCCGGAACCTGAACGATCGCGTCGAGGTGGCTGTGCCCGTGACCGATCGTGAGGCGAAGAAGCAACTGCACCACATCATCGATGTGAACCTCCGGGATCGACGCCGGTCGTGGAAGCTGCAACCGGATGGGCGGTATGTACTCCTGCGTCCGGAGGGCGAGGTGCCGGAAGACGGCCCGGAGTTGCTGGGGAGCTTCGAGACACTCTGCCGCGAGGCGATGGCGACGATGGCGCGGGAATCGTTGTAGTTCGGGGTGATCACGAGCGGCCCAGTGTTTTTCCCTAAGCGCATTCGCCCGGTGTTTTTTCCGGAAGTCACTATAGATGACTGATTCAGGGGGTTCGTGCTTGCGGTGCGCGTGAAGCTGGGTAAGTATTTTTGGATATCGGAAGATTGAATCCGGAGTTTGTCCGGTCAGATCTCCGGTACCGTGAACCCGAGCGCTGCATGCGCGTTGTGCGTGCGTGCGGCATGGTCGGTGCAGTGTCGTGAAGGGTACTTTTATGTGCGCTTTGCATCGAGTTTCGTCCGTGTTCGCCGCAGCGACGATGTTCGCGCTGTCGTGCACGACGGGGTTCAGCGCTGATCACATTGGCCAGGGCTCTCAAGTTGAGGACGGACGCCCGAGCACACTACCGAGCCGCGCTCCCGCATTCCGGATGGGCGGCAGGGCGATTCCCGTGACGGAAGCACGAGTCGCCGATCCGACCGATCCGACGAAGGATCGGACGGTGCGGTGGTGGGACAACGGCGAGTGCGACTATCGGTTGCTGCATGTGTCGCACAGCATCGACATCCCCGAGCTTCAATACGATGTGCGGACCGCGGACGATTTCGTGCTGCGGGAGGGATGCTGGTATCACATCCACACTGTGACGGTGAAGATGGCGACTACGGCGTCGACACCGCAGTTCGGGCTGGATTTCTTCACGGACTGCAATGGCCGACCGGGTGAACCGCTGGATCTCACGGGCGAGATTCCGGGCTCGCCCTTCGGCGGATCTGCGTTCTACGACTACGAGCTGGAACTGACGGGTGTGGGAACGGACGACTTCGAGGGGTTGTTCTTCTACGAAGTGACCTTCCTGGTCGACGGCTTCGTGAACGGGTACCGGCGGCTCTGGCTCGCGCCCTTCGGCGAGGGTCTCGGCGAGTACTACTGGGCATCGGCGAACAACGGAAAAATCCAGGGTCGCAAGGGGCAGTACCTCGATATTTTCGGGGATTGGAACTACATCGATGCGCCCTGCCTCACCTGCGGAAACTACTGCACGGACTTCTGCTTCGAGATCGACGGGCAGGAGTGCAAGGTTCTGAAGGACAACAGCAACTTCGCAACGGAGATGGGGCCCGCGATGCATGGGCCGCCGAACATCGCCGGGTACGGCCCGCTCTTCTTCTACGGCGCGGCGGATGATTTTCAGGTGCCCCCCGGAGGCGATCTCGAGATCTGCAAACTCCAAGTGTGGGTGGCTGCGAATTGCGTGCAGCAGATTCAGGCAGCGTTGCTGGAGGGCGAGTGCCTGACTCCGGTCGGCGATCCGATGCCGCTCGGTCCGCCCCAGGAGATCCGGAATGTGACCGCGCTCGATGGCGTGCCCTCGCACCGTGGACTTCCGGTCTACAGAGTGACTTGGGCGAGCAACAGCAACCTCCCCGACTTGCAGGCTGGGAGGAACTACTGGATCCAGGTCGGCTTCTACGGGAGCACTTCGAGCAGCGCACGCGGCTACTGGCTGTTCCGGACGGAGGACGAGTGCGACGAAATCAACATCGATCCTGCAAGGTTCCGGTATGCGAATCGGGGGTATCCGGAGTTCACGCCGTACGAGATCGTTCACAATGTGAACCGGCGTGTGGATCACGCGTTCAAGTTGTGGACGAATCCCAAACCGGAGGACTGCCCCGACACAGAGCCAGTTCCCGGAACCCCCGGGCTCACTCCCGTCGAGAAATCCGGTGGGATGCACTTCGCGATCCCGAACGGTCGCTGAGCGTTCCGATGGGATTCACCGATCCGGGAGTGCTGCTGAAGCGGTACGCCACCAAGATCATGGAGTGCCCGTGGATCCGAAATCCACACACTCATGCATCGATAGTGATGATGTTTTTGATGGGAATGATGGCGGGAGATGGATACACCCTGTGTGGGGGATTTGGTAAGCGGAAAGTACCCAGTATTTTTCCCTAAGCGTGTGCGCTTGATGGAATTCATCGGAACGCTGGGAAGTGGTGTGCAGAGTGGCTCTACGGATTGCTGGGGCGGGATAACTGGACTAATGGTTAGGTGTCTAGGGGACGCGTGGATGAATCTTCGACTCGCCGGAGCACACACACGGCATCGAAGGTCCATCCGGTTCGACCCGGCGGAGTCCGGCTCGGGAGCGTCGAATTCGGCTCGTCCCGGTAGCGCAGTGTTTTCCTTGAATATGTGTGTGAAGGAGAAAGTGCGATGAGTTCCAAGTGTCAGTTGGTTAAGCCGGCGGCGACCGCTCTTATGGTCGCAGCGCTGGGCGCCACCGCGTTCGGGGCTGATTCCGTGCAGGTTGGCGGTTCAGATCTCGCTCAGCAGTGGAACAACATGCCTCGTCGGGCGATCACAAACTTCACCGTGACTGAGACACCTCAGGCACGCGTGGAGGATCCGACCGATCCGACGAAGCGTTCTGTGGAGTGGTGGAACAACGGCGATCGCGACAACAATGTCGCGTTGCGTTCACAGTCCGATGACTGGGAGGACTTCCGCGTTGCGGACGACTTCTTCCTGCAAGAGGGCTGCTGGTACCACATCCACGAAGTGACTGTGGTGATGTGCGTCAGTGTTGAGGCCGAGATCCGTAATTACGGACTCGAGTTCTACACCGACTGCAACGGTGTGCCCGACGCGTTGCTCCTCGGCCCGTTCCTCGAGTTCGAGGAAGAGCAGATCGGCGTGGTCGATGACGAGGGTCTGGTTCTTTATCAGGTGACCTTCAAGGTCGGCGAATTCCTGCCCGGTTATCAGCGCCTCTGGCTGTCGCCGTACGGAATCGGCAACATCGGCGAGTACTTCTGGGTTTCCTCGAACAATCTGCATGTTCAGGGCCGCAAGGCTCATGAGCAGTACGAGAACTTCGGCTGGACCCCGGTGGACGAGGTCTGCGCGTTCTGCGAGGTCTTCTGCACCGACTTCTTCTTCACGATCGAAGGTCAGGTCTGCAAGGTTCTGAAGGACAACAGCGAGTATGTCACCTCCGCAGGTCCCGCACCCGCCGGTATCCCCAACCTCGCTCAGTCCCTCATCCCCTTCAAGACTGCTGCTGCTGACGACTTCCAGGTTCCCCCTGGCAAGGATCAGGAGATCTGCAAGCTGAAGGTCTGGGTTGCCTCGAACTGCATCGAGTTCATCCGCGGCGGCCTCTTCGACAACGAGTGCGACTGCCCAACCGGTGATGTCACCGAGCTCGGCGCGCCGTTCTCGATCGAGCCCACTGGCGAAGCCCACCTCGGTCTGCCCGTCTACCTCGTCACCTGGGTCAACAACGAGAGTCACCCGATTCTCGAGGCCGGCCGGAACTACTGGCTCGCCATCAGCTTCCCCGGTGCTACCAACCAGAATCACCGCGCCTACTGGCTCTACAAGGCCCCGAATTCCTGCACCACCCTCAACATCAATGAGGCCAAGTATCGTCGTGCAAACTCCGCGTTCATGGAGTTCACCCCCTACAGCCTGATCCCCGTCGTCGGCTTCGCAACCGATCACGCGTTCAAGCTGTGGACGAACCCCGTTCCGCATGTCTGCGACGACGATGATGATGACACCTCGGGCCAGAACCCGATCACCCCCGCAGGCAAGATCATCGGTGATGCGGTCTTCGGCGCCGGTCAGTCCGGCACCCAGAATCA
>ERZ869909.2689-NODE-2689-length-11289-cov-4.697824_pt1 | contig 11289 bp, 9 predicted proteins | sample MGYA00520892_ERZ869909 | MGnify/ENA primary metagenome ERZ869909 (study PRJEB32215, sample SAMEA104723947) | bioreactor metagenome | biome: bioreactor; feature: anaerobic bioreactor; material: water | place: China | collected 2015-03-12 ... | reverse complement strand
CGAGCAACCTCCCCGCAGCTCACGCGAGACATGGTTCACCGACATCTTCGAGGCCCGCGCCTGGGCCGCCGTCCAGGGGCCCAGCCGCAAGCGCCACGTCGCCCGTGAGGTCGCCTTCCTCGAGCGCGCCCTCACGATGAAGCCCGGCGCCCAGGTCCTCGACGTGGGCTGTGGCGACGGCGCGCACGCCCTCGAGCTCGCGCAGGCGGGCTACCGCATGGTCGCGATGGACCTCTCCCACAGCCTCCTCGAGGAGGGGCTCACCGCCGCGAACCGCCGCGGACTCACCATCAGGTTCGTCGAGGCTGACATGCGCGAGCTCACCATCGAACGCCAGTTCGATGGGGTCGTCTGCCTCAACTCCACGTTCGGCTACTTCGACGACGCAGAGAACCTCCGCGTGCTCCGCGCGATGTCCCGCGCCCTCAAGCCCGGCGGCATCTTCGTCCTGGACGTCGTCAACCGCGACTGGATCGTCATGAACACGCCGCGGCGCGTGTGGTGGGAATCCGACGCCGCGCTCATCATGGAAGAGGTCAACTTCCTGCCCGAGTCCAGCCGGGTGCACGTCAAGCGCTCCCTCGTGCGTGAGGGCTACGCCAACTGGGACCAGTACATCGAGATCCGCGTCTACTCGATGCACGAGCTGGAGTCGCTGCTCCGGGTCGCAGGCCTGCGCGTGCTCGATGTCACGGGCGACCTCGCGCACCCGGGCGTCTATCTGGGCCCGCAGAACCGCCGCCTGGTCATCCGCGCCGTCCGCGAGCGCTAGCGCTACGACGGGCGACGTGAACCCGCAGGCGACGTGAACCCCGCGGGCGACGGGAACCCGCAAGCGACGTGAACCCGCAAGCGACGGGAACCCGCAGGCGACGTGAACCCGCAAGCGACGGGAACCCGCAGCCGACGTGCTTCCGTCGTCTGTTCCCTTGCTGCCGAACCGGCACCGCCTGCCGTGCTGCCTCGGCAGCGCAAGCGTGGCGCCAGCCCGCGTCACTCGGGCGGGTTCGCCTCGTCGTACGGCACCAGCGACGCGCCCCGGATCGAGCTGACGACGATGAGGCCGTCCTCCGTCGCCGTGAAGCCGCGCGACGACGTCGTGTAGCGCCCACGCACCGTGTAGCGCAGTCCCGGCTCCATCTGCGGCTCGTAGTACTCCGCCTGGTAGTCGACGAGCATGATCCGCCGCGGGCTGTTCATGGTGTCCGCGATGAACATGTGCGGGTAGTTGCAGCCAGCGACCGGTGCCGGCGGCTCTGCCGGGGCGCCCCGTCGTCCACGGGCGTTGCGCTCGGCTTCGGCACGTTGGGCCGCGGCGAGCTCGCACTCGTAGACGTCCTGGAGCAGTCCGCTCACCGTCACGGTCTGGCCCATGTGCTGGTCGCGGTTCCGCAGGATGCCCATGATCGACCACGAGCCGTCGTCGTGGGTCTCGGGGATCTCCATCAGCGGCATCGGCGGAACGGGAGGCAGGTTCACGCGGTGGACCGGACCGTCGCCGCCGGCGGCGCCCGCGTCATCTCCGCCACCACCGCAGCCGACGGCCGGAATCATGGCGCAGAGCAGGGCGGCGATGCAGATCGATCGGGACATGGGCAGTGGCCTCCTGAGAGCGTGGGGATCAGCGCGCGCGGTGCACGTTCAGGCGCTGGTCCTTCCAGTCCTGGTTGTGCAGGGCATCGACGAAATCCCGCCAGTATGCCTCCGCGACGTCGATGATAGCGTGTCGCTTGTGGAGTTGCACGCGTCCCACGTCGTCGCGGTCGAAGCCTGCCAGCTCGGCCAGCAGGTCGGGCAGCTCGGCCTCGCTGACGTGGTCCTCCCCCAGGTTGACGCGCAGCGCGGTCCAGGCACGGTGTGCTTCGCGCTGGATGGCGGGCGCGGGCTGCCGGCGGGCCTCACGCTGGGGCGCGCGGGCCGGGCGTTCGTCACGGCGGTCTTCGCGGCGGTCATCCCGGCGCTCGGCGCGCTTCTCACGGGGCGCCGGGGCGTCGGTGTCGCGCTGCGGCTCGGGCCGGCGCGCCTGGCGTTCCTCGCTTCTGGCGGGCGCGGCGGCGGCGGCTTCGCTGTCGACCACGCGCCACATCGAGCGTCCGCTGCCCACCTGCTCGAGGAGCGGGCTTCCCTCGGCGAGCTCGTCGACCTGCTCCTCAGTCAGCCCCATGCCGTGGGCGATGGCGTGGCCGGAGCGGAAGGATTTGTCGGGCTGGCTGTTGGCGAGGATCCAGTCGCGGACCGCCGCCGCGTCGAGCGCGCCGCTGGTCGCCGGTTGGGTCTCCGGGCGCTCGGTCCGCTCGGTCCGCTCGGCACGCTCCGGGCGCTCGGCACGCTCCCGCGGTTGGCGAGGCGCCGCTGCCCCGTCGCCGTCAGCTCCCTGTGCCTGCACGTCTGCGGCCGCAGGCTCGCGCCGCCGTTGCGGCGCAGCGACGGGCTCGGCCGCGTGCTCGTCCGACTGGACATCGGCGCGCTGAACCAGCGGCGTTGCCACGCCCAGCTGGGCCTGGTTGGCGTTGAAGAACGCAACCAGCTTCGCGATGCGTCGCGGGCCGTCCGGGGACTCGGCCAGCCGCCGAGCCACGCTCAGGTACGGGCCGTAGTCGAGGACCGACTCGTGGGACAGCGGCTCGAGCACATCAGCGATCGCCTCGTCAGCGCGCGCGCGCATGACCTCCTCGCGGCCGGGGAGCGTGCCGCTCTCCATGCGCAGCCCGAAGAACTTCTGCAGCTGGTGGAAGCAGCCCACGTCTCCCGGGGTGACGAAGCTGTACGCCGTGCCCAGCTGGCCAGCGCGCCCGGTGCGACCCGTCCGGTGGATGTACGTCTCCGGCGTGTCGGGCATCTCGTAGTTGATGACCGCCTTGAGCCAGGTGATGTCGATGCCGCGCGCCGCGATGTCCGTGGCGACGAGGAAGTCGATGGTCTCGGCGCGCAGCTGTTCGATGGTGCGCTCGCGCTCGTTCTGGGCCATGTCGCCGTTGAGGACGGCGACGTTGTAGCCTTCGCCCCGCAGCAGCTCGGTGACCCGGAAGGTCTCGAGGCGGGTGTTGGCGAAGATGATGGCGCCGCGCACGGTGCGGGAGCGGAGCAGGGCGCGCAGGGCGGCGACGCGCCGCGAGGCGTCGATGCGGTAGACGATGTGGCGGACGCTGCTCGCGCCGACGGCGTCGCTGGAGAGGTCGAGCCGGATCGCGTCGCGGACGAAGTTCTCGGCGAAGCGCACGACGGCGGTGGGCATCGTCGCGCTGAACAGCAGTGTCTGGCGCTCCTCGGGAAGCTGGCGGACGACCTCCTGGACCTCGCGCTCGAAGCCCATCGAGAGCATCTCGTCTGCCTCGTCGAGCCCGAACACGCGCAGGTTGTCGAAGCGCACGTTGCCGCGGCGCAGGTGGTCGAGCAGCCGCCCGGGGGTCGCGATCACGACGTGGGCGTTCTGGAAGGCTTCGATCTGGGGCTCGAACGCGACGCCGCCGTAGACGGTCATCGTCACGATGCCTGCGGCGGTGCCCAGCTTGACGAACTCGTCGGCGACCTGGCGCGCGAGCTCACGGGTCGGTGCGAGCAGCAGGACCTGCAGCGGGCCGTTATCCGGCGACATCGCCGCGAGGAGGGGGATCGTGAACGCGGCGGTCTTGCCGGTGCCCGTCTGGGCCTGGGCGATCACGTTCGAGCCACCGACGATAACCGGAATCGCCGCAGCCTGGACCGGCGTCGGCGCCGTGTATCCCGCCGCCTCGATGGCGTCCTGAAGCCACTCGGGCAGGTCAAAGTCGTGGAAGGTCGCTTCTGTCATGGTGCGTATCGAACCTGGAAAGGGCTGGGAGGACGTCTCCCATGCGCACCGCTGTTAGCCTACGGCCGCCCCGCGGGCAACCGGGACATCAGGCCCGGGCTGCCGTTGCCGGCGTTTCTGCGCACCTGCTCGCGCGCGCGAGGGCCACGCGAGGCTGACGCGAGGCTGACGCGAGGGCCACTCGACGCCCGGAGCGCGTGGGCCGAGCGTGAGCCCGACGGGCGTGGACACCTGGCGGCTGGCGTCCTTGTGGGGGCAGCGAAGACCGCCTTGAGCCGGCTCGCGCGACCTCGCGACGATTCGGTGCATTTTTTCCTTGACCGACCGCCGGGGCGCAGCGTAGAACGCCGCTCCCGTCGGAAGCGCTTCCGACGCCCTCTCAGGCGCTTAGCTCAGTGGGAGAGCACTTCCCTGACACGGAAGGGGTCAACGGTTCAAATCCGTTAGCGCCTACTCGAACTTGAGCCCGGCCACAATGGTCGGGCTCTTGCGTCACAGCCCGCTGTGACACCACACGGGAGACCATCATGCCCAAGATGAAGACCAACCGTGCCGCCGCGAAGCGGTTCACCGTCACGGGTACCGGCCGGATCCGGCGCCGCAAGGCCAACCACCGGCACATCCTGACGAAGAAGTCGTCCAACCGGAAGCGCCGCCTGCGCCAGGCAGCTCTGATCCGGCCGTGCGACGAGCCCATCGTCAAGCCGCTGCTCTGCATGTAATCAGCTGGCTGACCATTCCGGTCAGCAGCACCCCCAGCGCGTCTCAGGGGACCCAAGTCGGGCTCGTTCGCCCGCTCCCTCGATGACCGCAAGCCAGGAGTCCGTGCCATGCCTCGCGTACGCCGTGGGTTTCGTGCCCGTCGCCGCCGTAACAAGGTCCTGAGCCTCGCCAAGGGCTTCCGTGGTGCCCGTGGTACGCTGTACCGCACCGCCCGGAACGCTGTCTTCAAGGCGCTCACCTACGCCTACCGCGACCGCCGCAACCGCAAGCGCGCCTTCCGCCGCCTCTGGATCGTCCGGATCAACGCCGGCGCCCGCATCAACGGCATGAGCTACAGCCGCCTGATCGCCGGCCTGCGCAAGGCGAACGTCGAGATCGACCGCAAGGTCCTCGCCGACCTCGCGCTCCACGACGCAGCAGGCTTCGCCCGGGTCGTCGAGGTCGCGCGCGCCCACCTGTAACCAGACCGCTCTCAATCGCTTACATCAGGGGCGCACGCGTCGGACCACGGACCGGGGCTGCGCCCCTGAGCCGTTCCGACGCCACGACCGCCCGGGACGGACACCGCGATGGACCTGACCGCTATCCAGAAGAGCCTCGCCGAGCTCGTCGACCGAGCCCGCGACGCCTTCGCAGGCGCACCCAACGAAGCCGAGCTCAACCAGGTCAAGGCCGCCTTCGTCGGCAAGTCCGGCGAGCTGCAGAAGACCATGCAGCTCATGCGGGACCTCACCCCCGATGAGCGGCCTCAGCTCGGCAAGCTCGTCAACGACGCGCGGCAGGAGCTCGAGCTCCTCCTCGACCAGCGGCGCGACGAGCTCCGCGCCGCAGAGCGCGCCCAGCGGCTCGAGCGTGAGCGCGTCGACGCGACCCTGCCAGGGCGCCGCCCACCAGCCGGCGGGCCGCACCCGCTGCGCCTCGTCGAACAGGAGATCGTCCGGATCTTCCGCACCATGGGCTACCGGGTCGCCGTCGGGCCGGAGGTCGAGACCGACTTCCACAACTTCACCGCGCTCAACTTCCCCGACGACCACCCCGCGCGGGAGATGCACGACACCCTGAAGCTCCCCGACGGCCACGTGCTCCGCACCCACACCTCGCCCGTCCAGATCCGCACCATGCTCGCGAACCGGCCACCCATCCGCGTCGTCGCGCCGGGCCAGGTCTTTCGCAGCGACGCCGTCGACGCCACCCACAGCCCGTGCTTCCACCAGTTCGAGGGGCTCTACGTCGACCGCAAGGTCTCCATGAGCGACCTCAAGGGCACCCTGGAGGCGTTCGTCGAGGCCTTCTTCCGGACGCGCGCCTCGGTCCGCTTCCGGCCCAGCTTCTTCCCGTTCACCGAGCCCTCCGTCGAGGTCGACGTCCAGTGCGTCTTCTGTGGCGGCTCCGGGTGCCGGACCTGCAAGCAGACGGGCTGGATCGAGATCCTGGGCGCCGGCATGGTGGACCCGAATGTGCTCGAGGCCGTCGGCATCGACCCGGACGTCTGGAGCGGCTTCGCCTTTGGCGCCGGCATCGAGCGCCTCGCCATGCTGCGCTACGGCGTCGACGACATCCGGCACTTCTACGACAACGACGTCCGCTTCCTCGCCCAGTTCTCCTGAGCGCGCCGCGCCGCCGCACACGCCCTCACAACCCGGGGACGTGACCGCAGGGCAGCGCGAACGACGCCGGCGACCCCCAAGCTCCAACGAGCCGCACGCTCGCGGCTCCGACGACCGACCCGAGATGACCCATGCGCGTAAGCTGGAACTGGCTCAATGACTTCGTGGACCTCGAGGGCCTGAGCCCCGAGCACGTCGCCGAGCGGCTCACCCTCGCCGGGCTCGAGGTCGAGGGCATCGAGTCCCTGGGGGCCGAGCTCGACGGGGTCGTCGTGGCGCGGATCATCTCTCGGGACCCGCACCCGGACGCGGACCGGCTCAGCGTCTGCGTCGTCGACGCCGGCGCCGGTGAGCCGCTGCAGATCGTCTGCGGCGCGTCGAACATGGCCGCCGGCGATCACGTCCCGCTCGCCACGGTCGGCGCGCGGCTGCCCGGTGATCTGAAGATCCGCAAGTCGAAGATCCGCGGGGTCGAGTCATCGGGCATGCTCTGCGCCGCCACGGAGCTGGGCCTCGCCGAAGAGTCCGACGGGCTGCTGCTGCTCGACCGGGCCACCAGCCCGGGCACCGCCATCGCGGACGCCCTGGGCCTGCGCGACACGGTCATCGAGATCGCGCTGACGCCCAACCGCCCCGATTGCCTGAGCATGCGCGGCGTCGCCCGCGAGATCGCCGTGCTGCTCGACCGCCCGCTGCGCGACAACGGTCGGCTGGCGGACCACACCGTGAGCCGGGGCGGCTTCAACGCGGAGTCGCGCGTCCGCGTCCACGTCGACGACCCGAGCGGTTGCCCCCGCTACGGCGCGATCGTCCTGGATGGCGTCACCGTGGGCCCGTCGCCGGAGTGGCTGCAGCAGCGGCTCCGCGCCGTCGGCCAGCGCCCGATCAACAACCTCGTCGACGTCACCAACTACCTGAACCTCGAGCTGGGCCAGCCGCTCCACGCGTTCGACCTGCGCGACCTCCAGGGCAGCGAGATCCGCGTTCGCCGCGCGAGGGCAGGCGAGGTCATCCGCACCCTCGACGGCGTCGACCGGACCCTCGACACCGGCGACCTCGTCATCGCTGACGCGACCCGCGCCGTCGCCATCGCCGGCGTCATGGGCGGAGAGAACGCCGAGGTCCGCGACGACACGACGACCATCGTCATCGAGTGCGCGAACTTCGATCCCGGCACCGTGCGGCGCACCGCCCGACGCCTCCGGCTGCACACCGAGTCGTCGCACCGCTTCGAGCGCGGCGTCGATCCGCGGGCCATCCCCACCGTCCTCCTGCGCGCCGCGCAGCTGGTCGCCGGCACCGTCGCGGGGCAGGGCGTGCTCGCGAGCGACGACGCCATCGACGTCGTCAACGACACCTTCGCCGACCGCACCATCGAGCTGCCCCACGCTCGGCTCGAGCAGATCCTCGGCGTGCGCTACGAAGCCGCAGAGGTGCAGCGCGCGCTCAGCGGGCTGGGGCTCGAGGTCTCCCGGCGCGACGACACCTGGGTCGTCAGCGTCCCGCCACGCCGCGCGGATCTCGAGCGGCCGATCGACCTCGTCGAGGAGGTCGCCCGGGTCGTCGGCTACGATCGCATCGCCGCCACGAGGCCCCTCGGCGAGATCGGGCTCACCCATGAGCGCCGCGATGACGCGCCGGTCCCGCAGCGGGTCCAGACGATCATGCCGGACGAGCACCTCGACACCCTGGACGGGCTGCGCATGGCGTTGCAGACGAGCGGGTTCCACGAAGCGGTCAGCTGGGGCATCGGCAGCAGCAGCGACTGCGCAGCGGTGACCGGGACCACGCCGCCGCACGCGCTGGCGAACCCGCTGTCCGCTGAGCTCGACTGCATGCGCACCACGCTGCTGCCCGGTCTGCTGCGGTCAACCGCGACGAACCTCGCCCGCCGCGTCGACCGCATCGCCCTCTACGAGATCGCGCGCACGTTCCCGGAGGCAGACCTGACCCGCGACGACCGCGAGCACCTCTGCCTCGCAGGGATCCTCGCCGGCCAGGCGTCAGGCGGCTGGGCGACAGCGCAGCGCCCCGTGGACATCCACGACCTCACCGGTGCGATCGAGGCCGCGGCGCACGCCGCGGGCAGGGCGCTCCGGCTCGTCCCGACGACCGGCGAGCGCGTCGCCCCCTGGATGCACCCGGGCGTATGCGCAGCGATCACCCGCGGCGACGAGACCATCGGCGCTGTCGCGGCGATCCACCCGGACCTCGCCGCGCGCTACGACATCACCGTGCCCACCTTCGCCTTCGAGCTGCGCCTCGACCTTCTCCTCGCCACTCCGCGCGACGAGATCGGCTTCCGCGGTCTGCCGCGAACCCCCGGCTCCCGCCGCGACGTCGCGCTGCTCGTGAGCACCACCACCCCATGGCACGAGGTCGAGGTCCAGGTCGCCGCCTTCCAGCACAAGTACCTCGAAGACGTGCGCCTGTTCGACGTCTACCAGGGCCGCGGTGTCCCCGATGGCATGCGCAGCCTCGCCATCAGCAGCTACTGGCGACATCCGAGCGGATCGCTCACCGACGAACAGGTCGACCGCGCCCAGGAAGATCTCGTCCTCCACCTCGAAGCGCGCCTCGACGCCAGACGCCGCGCGTGAGCCGCCCGCGTGCCACCCCCACCCGCGGAAGCCTGCGACGCTTGATCGCCCGCGGAATTGTGCAGTACACATGTAACCATTCAGGCAACTGCAGGCACGACATCGCGGTGAGGCAAGCGTCATGACGATTCAGACGACGACAAAAGCCGATCTCGCCAACGCCGTTTATGAACGGATCGGCGGGTTCTCCAAGCGCGAGAGCGCAGAGCTCGTGGACACGGCGTTCGCGATCCTCAAGGAGTCCCTCTCCCAGGGAGAGAAGGTCAAGCTCAGCGGCTTCGGCAACTTCGTGGTCCGCTACAAGCGCGCCCGCGTCGGCCGCAACCCCGTCACCGGCGGCGAGATCACCATCGACTCCCGCCACGTCGTCACCTTCAAGCCGTCGCCCGTCCTCAAGGACTTCATCAACGAGCGGCTCGCGAGCGAATGAGCGCGCGCCTGACCGCGCGCCCGCGCAACGCCACGCCGTGAACGTCGAGATCCCCGACAAGACCTACTTCAAGATCGGTGAGGTCGCGTCGATCATCGACGTCAAGCCGTACATCATCCGCTACTGGGAGTCCGAGTTCCGACAGCTGAAGCCGTCGAAGACCCGGTCCGGGCAGCGGCTCTTTCGCGTCCGCGACATCGAATTGCTCCTCGTCATCCGCACCCTCGTGCACGAGCAGCGGTTCACCATCGCCGGCGCTCGACAGCAGCTCGTCGATATCGCCGGCGCGGGACTGACGTGGCGACAGTGGCTCGACGCGCCCCCAACTCCCGGGGCGCGCGCCACGGTGGAGGTGCCGGCAGTTGACGCGAGCGCGTCCGCGCAGAGCGGCGCCACCGTGCCAGGCGCCACCGTGCCAGGCGCCACCCTGGGCTCCAGGGTGCCCGCCTCGTATCCAGGTTCAGCCCCCGACGCGGATGCCTCCGCCCGGGACCCGCAGGTCGCCGGGGAGGGTAGCAACGCCGGTCGCACAGGCGCTCCGGCCGCCGACATGTCGACCCCCACCGTGTCGACCCCCACAGCGTCGACGCCCGCTGGGTCCGGCGCTGCGCCCGGTCCCCGCACCGCCGCCGATCGCGTCGAAGAAGCGGAGCTCCGCGCCGCCGCGGCCGAGCGCCTCGCCCAGGAAGCCGACCAGCGCGCGCGGCTCGCCGAGCAGCGCGCCCTCGACGCTGAACGTCGGCTCGATACGCTCACAACCACCCACGGAGCGCTTCAGGACCGCGTCGTCGCTGAGGCCGGACGAGCCGACGCCGCGGAGCAGCACACCGCAGCCGCACGGCAGCAGGCCGCCGCGCTCGCCGACGAGCTCGCGCTCGCCCACGAGGAGCTCGCCACCCTCCACCGCCAGGCCCGCCGGCACACCCAGGACCTCGAGCGCATCGCACCCCTCGAGCAGCGCATCGAGACCCTCCTCCAGCGCCTCCAGAGCAGCGAGCTCCTCGCCAGCGACAACGAGCGCCTCCGCCAGCTCAACAGCGAGCTCGCGCGCGAGCTCGAAGCCACCCGCGCCGCGCTCGACGCCAGCGTCGCCAACGCCGCCAACGCCGATCCCGTCGCTACCGAGCAGCTGCGCACCGCCAACGAGCAGCTGGCACGCCGAATCGAAGCCCTCGACGACGAGCTCAACGCAGCCAGGCACGAGCTGCGCGGCGCGACCCTCCGCGCGCAGCAGCGCGACCAGCAGCGGGATCTCGTCCACGCACACCGCACCGAGGTCGTGCGGCGCCACCTCGCCTCCCTCCTCCAGCGCGTCCGACTCGATCAGCAGCTGCCCTGATTCCCGCCGCCCCCGAGCCGCGCGCCCCGACCCGCGCCCCCCGACTCGCTCCACGACCAGGCGCGCGCCTCAACACCCGGGTGCCCGACGTGTACAGCATCGAGATCCGCCACAACTTCGAGACCGCGCACCGGCTCGCGTCACTCGGCTCCCCCGAGAAGTGCCGCTCCATCCACGGCCACTCCTGGTGGTGCACCGTGCGCATCGAGGGGCACGCGCTCGATGAGGACGGGATCCTCGTCGAGTTCGGTGCCTTCAAGCGCGCGTGGCGCGGCTGGCTCGACGACCACCTCGACCACCACCTCGTGCTCCAGCAGGACGACCCGGTCGGGCCGGCGCTGCGCGCCGTCTGCCCGGAGATGCGCATCCACACGGTGCCGTTCAACCCGACGACCGAGGAGCTGGCGCGCTACCTGCACGAGCGCGCCACGGCCGTGCTCGCGGCGGTGCTGCCAGCCGGCGTCGCCGCGCGTGTGAGCGCCGTCCACATCCAGGAGACGGCCGTCAACGCTGCGTCCTGGAGCCCCTGAAGGGCACGCGGGCGACGGCGCCAGGGCGACGACTCCGGTGCGCGCCACCGGACTCGACATCGGGAGGCAGCCGCACGAACGGGGAAGCGGCGCGGTGCCGGTCCCCGCTCAGCGAACTACCGCTCAGCCGACTGCCGCTCAGCCGACTGCCGCTCAGCCGACTGCCGCTCAGCCGGCCGGCGCGACCGTGTCGCTGACGCCCAAAACCCGCGCCGCGTCCGCCGCCCCGAACGAGCTCCGGACATACGGACCGCTCAGCACCAGCCGGAA
>ERZ869909.2688-NODE-2688-length-11289-cov-8.305298_pt1 | contig 11289 bp, 9 predicted proteins | sample MGYA00520892_ERZ869909 | MGnify/ENA primary metagenome ERZ869909 (study PRJEB32215, sample SAMEA104723947) | bioreactor metagenome | biome: bioreactor; feature: anaerobic bioreactor; material: water | place: China | collected 2015-03-12 ... | reverse complement strand
TCGGTGGTGGCGGGCGTGCTCGCGTGGCTGGCGGTCGCCGGCACGCTGCGGCCGCTGGGCGACCTGGCGCGGCAGGCGGCGGCGGTGGACCCGGCGCACCCGCGGCTGGCCAGCTACCGCGGTCCCGACGACGAGGTCGCGGAGCTCGCCCGGGCGCTGAACGCCGCCCTGGAGGCGATCGCGGAGCGCCAGAGGGCGGAGCGGGACGCGTTGGCCGAGGTGGCGCACGAGCTCGCGGCCCCGCTCACGCTGGTCGCCGGCGAGCTGCGCCAGCTCGCGGGGGAGCGGCCCGACGAGCCCCGGGTCCGGGCCGCGCGGGACGCCGCCGCCGAGCTCCTGCACACGTCGCAGGACCTCCTGACGCTCGCCCGCGGCGAGCTCGACCGGGCGCCGGACCTGAGCGTGGTCGACGTGGCCGAGGTGGCGCGCGGGGTGGCCGACGCGTACCCCGGCGTGGCGTTCGCCGCCGACGAGGCGGACCCGCGGGTGTTCGCGCACGCGGACCGGCTCCGGCAGGTGGCGCGCAACCTCGTCCGCAACGCCGTGCAGGCGGCGGGCGCGGCACGCGTGCGCGTGCGCGTGGCGGGCGGCGAGGCCGAGGTGCGGCTGGCGGTCGAGGACGACGGTCCCGGGATCGCACCCGAGGCCCTGGCGCGGGTGTTCGACCGGTTCGTGAGCGGCCGTGCCGGCGGCGCCGGCGTGGGCCTGACGGTGGCGCGGCGCATCGTCGACGCGTTCGGCGGTCGCATCGAGGCGCGCTCGACGCCCGGCAGCGGGACCGTCTTCGAGGTCACCCTGCCCGGCTGGCGGTCGCAGGTCGATCCGCCGGCGTGAGCTGGCCGCGGGCGCGGCGGCGGCGCCCCTGCTACCCTCGGTCATGCTCCGCCGCCGATGGGTCGTGCTCGCGGCCGCCCTGACGCTGTCCTGCGCGGCCGCGCAGGTGTGCGCCGACGAACTGCGCGGGTCGCTGCCGGCCGCGGGTACCACGCCGGGACAGACGGCCGCCCTGCTGCTCGCGCGGGCCGTGCAGGCGGTCGAGCCGGCGTACCCGGAGCTGCGCGGGGGCAGCGGACCCGTGGCCGGCGCCGGACCGGCGGCGGGCGCCGTCACGTGGCTCCACCGGCGGCGGTTGCTGCCGGCCGGTTGGAGCGTCGAGGGGCACGACGCGGCCGCCTGGGCGGCCATGTGGGAGCGCTTCGCGGACGGCTACCGGGTGACGCTGCCGCCGCTGGTCGCGACCGACGCCGCGGCGATGGTCGCCGAGGCGGCCGTGGCGCTCGAGCGCGTGGCCGCGGCGGTGCGGCCGCTGCCGGTGTTCGCGGTCGACGGCGACGACCGCGTCACCTTCGTGGCCGTGATCTGGAACTGGACCCCGCAACCGCGCCTCCTGGTGGTGCGGCCGCCCGCCGGCCTGCGGCTCGCCCCGGAGCGCGCCTCGGCGGCCGCTTCGGCGCCCGTGCTCGCGCCGATCGGCACCTGCGCGCTGCGGTTCGGCACCTTCGCGTACGCGCGCGAGGACCTGGCGCTGCGCCTGTTCGTCGCCCAGGGCGCGTCGACGCTGCGGGTGATGGCCAGCGACCCGCCGCGCGCGGACTGGCCGGCCGTGTTCCAGGCGGAGGACGTGGTCGACGTGCTCACCTTCCGCTCGCCGGCGGTGGCGGGCGTGGAGGCGCTGAGCGTGGCGATCGAGGGTCCCGCGCCGGGGTTCGGCGAGGTGCTGCCGGTGCTGCTGCAGCTACGCACGAACGCCGGCTTCGGCGACGTCCTGCGGGTGCTGGCGTTGCCGTGAGGCGGCCGCGCGCCGGCGCCGGGCGGCGCGGTCAGCGACCGAAGCGCCGCTGGCGCTGCTGGAACGAACGGATCGCGCGCAGGAAGTCGATGCGCCGGAAGTCCGGCCAGTACGCGTCGCAGAAGTAGAACTCGGCGTACGCCGCCTGCCACAGCAGGAAGCCCGACGAGCGCACCTCGCCCGAGGTGCGCACCACGAAGTCGGGATCGGGGACGCCGGCCGTGTAGAGGTGGGCGCCGATGTCGTCGGCGTCGAGGCCGGCGGCCGCCGTGGCGAGGTCCTCGCCGCGCTCGGCACGCTCGAGCAGCGCGGCCCGGACGGCGCTGACGATCTCCTCGCGGCCGCCGTAGCCGAGCGCGACGTGCAGGTGCAGGGCGTCGTAGCCGGCCGTGGCCGCCTCCATCTCGCGCAGCGCCGCGCGGGCCTCGGCGGGGAAGTCGTCGATGTCGCCGATCACCCGCACGCGCACGCGGTGCCGGTGGAGCTCGCCGTCGGTCAGGAACTCGCGCGCCTGCTGCGCGAAGATCCGATGCAGGTGGGTCACCTCGTCGGGCGACCGGCTGCGGTTGTCGGTGGAGAAACCCCACAGCGTCACGTGGCGGATCCGTAGCTCGAGGCACCAGCGCAGCACGTCGCGCGCCTTGCCCGCGCCGTAGTCGTGGCCCGCCTTGGGGTCGAGGCCCAGGGCGCGCGCGAAGCGGCGGTTGCCGTCCATGATGATGCCGAGGTGCTGCGGCACCGCGCCGCGGGCCACCTGCGCCAGCAGGCGGCGCTCGTAGAGCCAGTACAGCCAGCCGTTCCACCAACGCCAGGCGCTGACGCGAGGGTCGGGGCGCGGGCGGGGCGGGGCGTCGGGCCCGGGGTCGGCCATCGGGAGTCCAGCGTACCCCGGCCCGGCGCGTCGCCCGGGGCCGCCCGTCGCGGCGTCCGGTGACCGGCGAGGGCGCCCGGCGTCGGTCGACCGCGGCCGCGTCAGGCGAAGGGCGACCGGAGCTCGGCCAGGGGTGGCCAGCGCGTGTCCTGGGCGGAGAGGATCGGCGCCTCGCCGGGCGCGAGGGGCCACGGGATGCGCAGGTCGGGGTCGTCCCAGGGGAGGCCGCCGCCGGCGTCGGGCGCGTGGGTGGCGTCGACCTGGTAGAGCACGTCGGCGACCTCCGAGACGGCCAGGAAGCCGTGGGCGAAGCCGGCGGGCACCCACAGCAGCTCGGACCGCTCGTCGTCGAGCGTCACGCCGGCCCAGCGCCCGTAGGTCGGCGACGAGCGGCGCAGGTCGACGATCACGTCGAACACGCGCCCGCGCACCACGCCGACGAGCTTCCCCTGGGCGTGCGGCGGCGCCTGGTAGTGCAGGCCGCGCAGCACGCCGCGGCGCGAGCGCGAGTGGTTGAGCTGGACGAACGGCGGCAGCCCCAGTTCCCCGGCGAGGTCGGCGCGCCAGCGCTCGACGAAGAAGCCGCGTTCGTCGCCGTGGGTTCGCAGGGTCACGAGGCGGGCATCGGGGAGCTCGGGGAGCGGGCGCGACGTCATCGGCCCCAGCGTAGCCGAGGGGGGCTCGGCGCGCGGCGCGTGGCGCACGACCGCGCACCGGTCCGGCGCAAGGGGCACGCGGGATCGGATGGCCTGCGCGAATCGGCCCGATTCGCGCGTCACGGGATGGTCACGCCCGGGGCGCGGGCGCTACCATCGTGGCAAGCCCACGATCTCGCTCAACGCCGCGCGCCACGGGGCCGTGGACGGCGGGGTCGCGGGCCGAGCGGTCGGGCGCGCCGGTGTCCGCCGCACCCGGAGGTGTGAACCATGAGCCGACCGCGTTCCATCGTCGCCGCATCGCTCGCGCTGCTGCTCGCGCTGGTCGGCGCCCTCGCCTTCGCCCAGGCGGAGGACTGGGCCGAGGTCGAGGCCGCCGCCCGGCAGGAGGGCCAGCTGCTCGTCTACTCGACCACCAGCCGCACCGCCACCGCCGCCCAGAACTTCCAGGCGCTCACCGGCATCGTGGTCGAGGTCGTCCGCCTCGGCGAGCAGGACCTGATCCAACGCGCCTACACCGAGGGCCGCGCCGGCGTGAACAACGTGAGCGTCATCGTGGTCGAGGACTGGGTCGCGGCCCGCGAGCTGCTCTCCGCGACCGGGTACTTCGTGAACTACGTGCCGCCCACGGCCCGCGAGCTCTTCGCCGCGCGGCACCAGGACCCGCTGGTGCTCGGCTTCATCAACCGCATCTTCGGCTTCAACACCGACAAGCACCCCGACCACGACCCCTTCGTGAGCGTGTGGGACCTCACGACGCCCGAGTACCGCGGCCGCGTGATGATCCGCGACGTCGCCATCACCGGCGAGCACCAGAACGCCTTCACCGAGTGGGTGCGCCGCGCCGACGAGCTCGAGGCCGCCTACGTGCGCCGCTTCGGCGAGCCGCTGGTCATGACCGAGGCCAACGCCGGCCTCGAGTGGATCAAGCGCTTCCTGCAGAACGACCCGATCATCATGACCTCGGACACCCGCATCACCGAGGCCGTCGGCGCCGCCGGGCAGACCGACCCGCCCTACGGCATGTTCTACGTGTACTCGAAGCACCGCGACATCCCGCTGCAGGACCTGCGCGTCCGCGACAGCCGGCAGATCGACCCGACGATCGGCTACTACTACCCGATCGTGCTGCAGCTCTCCGCCAACGCCCCGCACCCCAACGCCGCCAAGCTCTTCATCGAGTACCTGACGACGCTCGAGGGCTTCGCGCCGTGGGCCGACTCGCCCGGCGTGTACTCCCCCAACCCCAACCAGGTGCCGTTCGAGGGCGACATGCCCTTCTGGTGGTGGGAGGACCGCATGTGGTACTACGACCTCGACTTCGCCGCCCAGACGCGCGGCATCGTGCTCGACACCTGGCTGAAGTACGCCCAGCGCTGACCCGCGCGACGCCCGCGGCGGCGTGACGACGCGCGCGCCGTCCGCCGCCGCGGCCTGAACCGACCCACCCGGGGGCGTCCGCCACGGGCGCCCCCAGCCCCCCATCGGAGGCGCCCGCCTCCGACGCCCCCCACCCTCACCGCCATGGAGGCCCGCGGATGCGCGCCCGCCTGCAACGTTTCCGCCTCAGCGTCACCCCGCAGCGGGTCATGGCGGTCCTGTTCCTGTTCGTGCTCGGATACCTGGTGGTCGTGCCCCTGGGCGTCATGCTGCAGGAGACGTTCATCGTCCACCCGCTGGAGCGCTTCCAGATCCCCGGGTCGATGCCGGGCGACTACACCACCGCCCACTGGGAGCGCACCTTCGTCGGCCCGAACAGCTACGCGTTCTTCTACCGGCCGCTGCTGAACACGCTCACGATCTCGCTCGGCCTGGCGTTCCTGGCGCTCCTCATCGGCGGCACGCTCGCCTGGCTGGTCGTGCGCACCGACCTGCCGCTCAAGGGGCTCATCTCGAACGCCGCCATCATCCCCTACGTCATGCCGTCCTGGACGCTGGCGTTGGCGTGGATCACGCTCTTCAAGAACCAGCGCATCGGCGGCACGCCAGGCATCTTCACGGCGCTCACGGGGATCGCCACGCCCGACTGGTTCGCGTACGGCCTCTTTCCCATCACGATCACCCTGGCGCTCCACTATTTCCCCTTCGGGTTCATGCTCATCGGCGGCGCGCTGCGCAACATCGACGCCCAGCTCGAGGAGTCCGCCGAGCTGCTCGGCGCCGGCCGCGCCACCATCCTGCGGCGCGTGGTGGTGCCGCTGGTGCTGCCCGCCATCTTCTCCACCTTCCTGCTCACGTTCTCCCGCGGCCTCGGCACCTTCGGGACGCCCGCCTTCCTGGGCGGTCCGGTGCGCGAGTTCGTGCTGTCGACCTCGCTGTACGCCAACCTGATCGGCCAGCGGCCCGGCATCGGCTACCTCGCGGCGTTCGTCATGATCGCCCTGGGCGTGCTCGTGCTGTACATGGACCACCGCATCATCGGCAGCCGCCGCAGCTTCGTGACCATCTCCGGCAAGGGCGCGCGCGCCGGCCTGGTGCGGCTGGGCCGCTGGCGCTGGCCGGTGACGGTGGCGGTGCTGGCCTTCATCTTCGGCGTCATCGCGGTGCCGATCGTGGCGCTCGCCATCGACACGGTCATGCTGCGGCCCGGCGTGTACGCGTGGTCGAACTTCTCGCTGCACTACTGGATCGGCGAGGCCAGCCTGCGCATCGGCCTCGGCACCGGCGAGCCGGGCATCCTGCGCAACCCGCAGCTCATGCGCGCGCTGGGCAACACCATGCAGCTCGCCATCGTGGTCGCGCTCATCTGCGGCGTGCTCGGCATGCTCATCGGCTACACGGTCGTGCGGCTGCGCGGCACCTGGATCTCGAAGCTCCTCGACCAGCTCTCGTTCCTCCCGTACCTGATGCCCTCGATCGCGTTGGGGTCCATCTTCCTGGCCATGTTCGCGGTGGCGCGCGGCCCCATCCCCTCGCTCTACGGCACCTTCTGGCTGTTGGTGGTGGCCTGCGTGGTGAACTACCTGCCGTACGCCGTCAAGGCCGGCACCAGCGCGATGATGCAGGTCGGTCCCGAGCTGGAGGAGGCGGCCATCATGTCCGGGGCGGGGTGGTGGACGCGCATGCGCCGCGTGCTGTTCCCGGTGCAGAAGGCCACCTACTTCTCGGGCATGCTGCTGCCGTTCATCTCCGTCACGCGCGAGCTCTCGCTCCTGATCCTGCTGGTGACGCCGGCGACCCAGCTGGCCACCACCATCACGCTGCGCTACACCGACCGCGGCTGGTACCCGTACACGAACGGCATGGTCCTGCTGCTGGTGATCATCGTGATCGCCAGCACCGTGATCAGCCGTCGACTCATGAAGACCGATCTCGCGAAGGGTCTGGGAGGCTGAGATGCCGCAGATCGCGATCCAAGGTGTCTCGCGCGTGTTCGCGGGGGACGTGCGCGCCGTGTGGGAGCTCGACCTCGAGATCCCCGACGGCTCCTTCACGACCCTGCTGGGGCCCTCCGGCTGCGGCAAGACGACCACGCTGCGGATGATCGCCGGGCTCGAGATGCCCACCGCCGGCGAGATCCGCATCGGCGACCTGATCGCCTTCTCGCTGGCGAAGGGCCGTTCGCTGGCGCCGTCCAAGCGCGGCCTGGGCCTGGTGTTCCAGAGCTACGCGCTGTGGCCGCACCTCACGGTGGCGCAGAACATCACCTTCGGGCTCGAGGTGCAGCGGCTCGGCAAGGCGGAGACGACCCGCCGCCTCGACGAGGTCGCCGCCGCCCTGCAGATCGACAAGCTCCTCGGCCGCTACACCAGCGAGCTCTCCGGCGGCCAGCAGCAGCGCGTCGCGATCGCGCGCGTGCTGGTCATGCGACCGTCCGTGCTGCTGCTCGACGAGCCGCTCTCGAACCTCGACGCCACCCTGCGCATGGACATGCGCGCCGAACTCAAGCGGCTCCACGCCGAGACCGGCGCCACCGTGGTGTACGTGACGCACGACCAGCTCGAGGCCCTCACCATGTCGACCCACATCGCCCTGATGCACGAGGGCGAGCTGCAGCAGTTCGCGCCCCCGCTCGACCTCTACGCCCGGCCGGCCAACCGCTTCGCCGCCGGCTTCCTCGGCAACCCGCGCATCAACCTGCTCGAGGGCGTGGCGCATCGCGACCACGTCGCCTGCGGCGCGCTCTCGGTGCCGCTCGACGCCGCGCTGGCCGTCGCCGCCGGCGCGCCGGTAACGGTCGGCCTGCGGGCCGAGGAGCTGCGCCTGGCTCCGGTGGACGGCGACGACACGGCGCCGCGGGCCGCGCGCGGGGTGGTCACCTCGGTGCTGCCCACCGGCTCGGACTGGTACTACCGCGTCCACGTGGGCGACCACGACCTGATCGTGCGGCAGAACGAACTGCCCGACCTGCGGCTCGGCGACGGGGTGTGGGTCGAGGCCGCCCCGGCGCCCCTCAAGGCGTTCGACGCCGCCGGCCGCTCGCTGACGGGCGCCGCGGGCATCGCCCCGGGGGCGTCGGCATGAACCCTGCGGTCGTTCCCCACCTGCTCATCGTCACCGGCCTCTCCGGTGCGGGCAAGACCCAGGCCATGAAGGCGCTGGAGGACCTGGGCTTCTTCTGCATCGACAACCTGCCGCCCGCCTTCCTGCCGCAGCTCACGCACCTGAGCGAGTTGGCGGTCGACCGCGGCCAGCGCATCGCGGTGGCGATGGACGTGCGCGGGCGCAGCATGTTCGCGGACCTGTTCGCCGCCCTCGACCAGTTGCAGGCGGAGGGCGTGCCGCACCAGATCCTGTTCCTCGACTGCGCCGACGACGTGCTGGTCCGCCGCTACTCCGAGACGCGCCGCCGGCACCCCATCAGCGAGGGCCACAGCCTGTACGAGCAGATCGAGGCCGAACGGCGCCTGCTGGCGGAGGTGCGCGACCGCGCCGACCTGCTCGTCGACACCAGCCAGATGAGCGCGCACGCGCTGAAGGGCCGCCTCGGCCGCATCGTGCTGGGCCGCGACGTCGCCGACAGCCTCGACGTCGACGTGGTGAGCTTCGGCTTCAAGCACGGCGTGCCGCTCGACGCCGACCTGCTGTTCGACGTGCGCTTCCTCCCGAACCCGTACTACGACCCGGCGCTGCGACCGCTCACCGGGCTCGACGCCCCCGTGGCCGACTACGTCATGCGGCAGCCCGAGACGGCCGCGTACCTGGGCGAGCTCACCACGCTCCTGACGCGCTGGGTCCCGCTGTACGCCAGGTCGGGCAAGGCGCGGCTCACCGTCGGCATCGGTTGCACCGGCGGCCAGCACCGCTCGGTGACGCTGGCCGAGGAGCTGGCCAAGCGCCTGAAGCGCGAGTTCGAGGACGTCGCGGCCGTGCACCGCGACCTCCCCAAGGCGCGGGCGGCGCTCGCGGCGGCGGCCGAGCGCACCCACGGCCAGGGGAACTGAGGGGCGCGCGTGGGGCCCGCGGCGTCGCGTCGGCGGGAGGCGCTCCTCGCCCACCTACACGCCCACGGCCACGGTCGCGTCGCCGACCTGGCGCGCTGCGCCGGCGCGTCGGAGGCCACCGTGAGGCGCGACCTCGACGCGATGGAGCGCCAAGGGCTGGTCGACCGCGACTGGGGCGGCGCGAGCCCGCACGTGGCGCTGCGCTACCGCCCCGAGTTCCGCGCCCGGGCGGAGGTCGCCGAGGCGGCCAAGCGGGCGGTCGCCGCGGCCGCGGCCGCGATGGTCGCGCCGAACATGGTCCTCGCGCTGTCGGGCGGGACCACCCTCACGCTGCTCGCGCGCATGCTCCGCGGGCGGCCCGTGAACGTGGTCACCAACGCCGTGAACGTCGCCGCCGAGCTGTTCGGCGCGCGCGCCACGAAGGTGATCCTCACCGGCGGGGCGCTGAAGCAGAACGGCTACGAGCTGGTCGGGGCCGCCACCGAGAGCGTCGTGCGCGCGTACCACGTCGACCTCTTCTTCTGCTCCTGCTCCGGCGTCGACGAGGCGGGCTACGGCCGCCGCGACCACGCCGAGGCCGCCGTGGTGAAGTCGTTCCGGCGCGTGGCCGCGGGCACGGTCATGCTGATCGACCGCGGCAAGCTCGGCCGCGGGTACCGCGCGCGCGTCGCCGGCCTCCACGAGGTCGACCGCGTCATCGTGGACGGCCCGCTCGATCCGGCGTGGCGCGAGCGCCTGGCGGTCGGTTCCGAGGTCCAGGAGGCGTGGCCGTGCGAGACTGGGGTCCCGTGACCGGCACCCGGTCGGACCGCGACCCGGCCGCGCCACGGCGAGGGAGGACCTGACCGTGTTCGTCGCCCTGGGCGGCCTGGCGCTGTTCCTGATCGGCATCTCGCGCATCGCCTCGGCCCTGCAGACCACCGTCGGTCCCGCCACGCGCCGCTGGATGGCCACCGCCACGCGCTCGCCGCTGCGCGCGCTGCTGGCGGGCACGGCCGTGTCGGCGGCGACCCAGAGCGGCACCGCCACCGCCGTCACCGTGCTCGGCCTCGTCTCCGGCGGCCTGGTGGCCGTGCGCGAGGGCATCGCGCTGTCGCTCGGCGCCAAGGTCGGCGCCACGCTCGCGATCCAGCTCGCGGCCTTCAAGATCACCGCGTACGCCCTGCCGCTGATCGGCGTCGGCTACCTCATCGCGCTGTGGCCCCGCGCGCGCGGCATCGGCCAGCTGCTGCTGGGCGCCGGCCTGCTGTTCCTCGGGCTCGACGTCACGGTCAACTCCATGACCGGCCTCTCGGGCACCCCGCTGTTCGCGCTGCTGGTGGAGACCCTCGAGCGCCAGCCGTTCGCCATGGCCCTGCTCGGCGCCGCGCTGGGGGCGGCGCTGTCGAGCACCAACGCCGTCGCCGCGATCGCGCTCGGTCTCTTCGCCGCCGGCGCCGTCACGCTGCCCGCGGCGCTCGCCCTGCTCGTGGGCGGCAACGTCGGCGGCACGGTCCTGGCGGTGCTGGCGTCGCGCACGCTCGACGCCCCGGCGCAGCGCGTCGCCATGACGCACCTCGCCTGGAAGTTCGTGGTCGCCGGCGGCGTGGTGACCTTCGCGGGGCCCCTCGCGGCGGGCGTCGCGGCGATCGGCGGCGACGCCGCCCGCCAGGTGGCGAACGCCCACACGCTGTTCAACGTGCTCGCGGCCGTGCTCGGCACCCTCGTCGCCGGCCCCATGGCGGCGCTGGCGGCGCGGGCCGTGCCGCAGCGCGAGGACGACACCACCCCCAAGTACCTGCGCGACGAGGCCGTCGGCGACCTGCACCTCGCGACCGGCCTGGCGCTGCGCGAGACCGTCCGCATCAGCGACCAGGTGGCGGTCATGACCGACCTGGCCACGCAGTTCCTGCGCGCCGGCAAGTGGGACCCCGACCCCATCGCCGTGCGCGAGGCGAAGGTCGACCGCCTGACGCAGCGGGTGGTCGACTACCTCGCCATCCTGCGCGCCACGCACGGCACCGACGCCAACACCGAGCGGCTGCTGCTGGTGGCCACCGAGCTGGAGCACCTGGGCGACCAGATCCGCCGGATGTACCGGCGCGAGCAGCGCCTGGCCGACATGGGGGTCGAGTTCAGCCGCGAGGGCCGCGCCGAGCTCGGCGACACCGCGGAGCAGGTGCTGTCGCGCATGCGCCAGGCGTTCACCGCCTTCGCGACCGGCGACCTGCCGCTCGCCCAGGCCGTCATCGCCGGCCGCCCGCAGCTCGAGGCCCACGTCGCGAAGATGCGCCTGAACCACCTCGCGCGGCTCGAGGCGCGCCTGCCCGAGTCGCACGCGTCGAGCTCGCACCACCTCGAGGTCCTGACGCTGCTGCGGCAGATGGACGCCAGCGTCACCCGGGTGGCCGGCTGGGCGGTCGAGGCGCACGAGGGGGCGGCGGGGCGCGCGTAGGGCGTCCGGAGCGCACCCGGCCCCCTGGTCGCGCACCGCTCGCGCCGGGTACGAACCAGCCATGACGAAGCGCGCGCGCGTCGACGAGCCGAACCGCCGCGACGCCCCCGTGACGATCGTCGGGGCGGGGCCGGCCGGCCTGGCGACCGCCCGCG